>Ga0209008_1000167_pt1 | contig 30431 bp, 27 predicted proteins | sample JacPin_JW_Ref_O3_FD_187963 | JGI IMG/M metagenome (GOLD analysis project Ga0209008, IMG submission 187963) | Forest soil microbial communities from Algoma, Ontario, Canada - Jack Pine, Ontario site 1_JW_Ref_O3 (SPAdes) (version 2) | ecosystem: Environmental > Terrestrial > Soil > Boreal... | reverse complement strand
GGGATTGTGCGTGATCATCACGATGGTCTGGCCGAGATCCTTGTTGAGCTGCCGCAGCAACGCCAGCACGGATTCGGAGCTTTTTGAATCAAGATTCCCCGTCGGCTCGTCGGCGAGGACAATTTTGGGCTCGCTGATGATCGCGCGCGCCAGCGCCACGCGCTGCTGCTCGCCGCCGGAAAGCTCCGACGGCTTGTGGCGCAACCGTTCGTTCAGGCCGAGCAGACCGGCAACAGCCTCGAAACGGTGCGGATCAAATCCGTTCCCGTGGATGTGCTGGGCAAGCGCAATGTTGTGATACGCATCCAGTGTTGGCAGCAGGTTGAACCGCTGAAACACGAAACCCACCTTGTGGCGGCGCAGCAAGGTCCGCGCCGCATCGCTCATTTCGGTAAGGTCATTGCCATCGAGCAGGACGCGTCCGCGAGTGGCCTGTGCCAGGCCTCCAATCACGTGCAGGAGAGTGGATTTGCCGCAGCCGGAAGGCCCCATGATCGAAACGAATTCGCCGGGAAGGATGGAAATGCTGACCCCGCGTAGCGCCGGGACCTCAACCCGGCCCGCGCGGTACATTTTCCACAGGTTTTCAGTCTTAAGTATCGGCTCCAACGCCTGCTCCCCCGCGAGCGATCATGCCTATCAGGATGCAAATAGTCTAGCCGCGATATGCGTTTCTGCATAGTACGGCGCACGGCTGGCGTTCATCCTGGCGGATTAGTCGTAGGCGAGTGCTTCGACGGGATCTTTGCGGCTGGCAAGCCATGCGGGATAGGAAGCGCCCAGCAAACCCCCGGCTATGGCGATCGCGCCGGAGTACAAAATCCATCTGGTCGTAATGTGAATGGGCAGCGAAGGAAAAAGAAACGAAATAATGACCGTCTTCATGAGATAGCTCAGGCCGACTCCGAAGGCAAACCCTCCCAGGGACAGGAGCACCGTCTCACTCATTACGATTTTAATGATGTAGGTCTTCGATGCACCCAGTGATTTCAGCACTCCAATTTCGCGGGTGCGCTCGATGATGGTCGTGTACATCGACAGGAAAGTAACCAGAAAACCGATGGCCACGGCGATCGCGATCATCACGTTGATGAAGTCAGCAAGATAGGGCACCGTCGAGGACGTGTACATCTGGATGAAATCCTTCATCGGCCGAATGGTATAAGGCGGCAGCAGCTGCTTGATTTCGTCCATCGCTGCGGCGGTATGGTCGGAGCGATCGCACTTCACGAAGAAGATGGACGCCTTGTCGCGCACACCAGACATCTCCTCAAGCGTCGACATCAGGACAAAAAGACGGGCGCCCTTACCGTGTTCAACGATGCCCGCGACATGGAAGTCGTGTCCGAAAATGTGCAGGGGCTGGCCCACGCGCACTTTTTTGGCCTTGGCGTAGACGTCGTCGACCAGGATGTCGTCCGGCCCCTGGAAATCGTGTCCGGAGTAAAACACAAAGCCCTGAGAGACAGCCCGAAAGCTCGCCGGGTCAATCCCAAAGACAAGTTCAAATGCGTTTACCGAATTAAACTGGACGAGCACGGGCGCAACGGCCTGCACGTATTCAAGCTGCTGCAATTTCTCGCCGATCGCAATCGGCATGGGCGCGCCACTGAAGGCGATAAACACCGAGGCCGAAGGAGGCTGGACCATGATGTCGGCGCCCACGCCTTCAGTCCGTGTGGCCGAATCGATCAGCATGCCGCTGGTGAGCCCGACGACGATGATCACGAGGGTGACCTCGACGGCCACGGCAATCACGGTGATCGCGGTACGGACGGGCCGGTGCAGAGCATTCTGCAGGATCATGTGCCCAATCAATTCTTCGGCTCCGCGGGTTTCACCGGTTCAGGTTCCTCGCCAACTTTGACCAATTCCGCTCCGGGCGGCTGGCGCAGCAAGAAGCGGTCAGCCGATATCGTCTCATTGAACGCCGCTTTGGTGATACCAATCTGTAGCTTGTAATCATTGCCCGGGCGGGTCAGATCAATCTGCCGTGGATATCGCACGGCTCCGAACGTATCCCACCGGCTATAGCGAACATCGGAGGCGAGCTTGCCGCCGGGGTCGTAGGCCTGCCGGCGAGCGACGCTCAAATCGCCGCGGTCAAACCAAACCTTTATCGCGATCTCCCACTCTGCGTCCGCCGAGTTCGCCGCAGGTTTGTCTGTGCGCCGAATGACCGTCAGTATGTAGTACTGCGATCCTGCATCGCTTGCTTCTTCAAGCAGCACCGGAGACTGTGACCCAATCCCGTCCCAGAAGATCGCACCGGTGAGGTGCTGCGGCCGGAGATTTTCGATGGGCTTCGCAGACGGACGCTCCAGGTTCGCCGGCCCGGTAAGAAACTTGTTCTGCGAGGGAATGAAGATACGGAACGTGTCGCCGTCACTTTCCATGTCGAAGATGTTTGTCCCGACCACCGGCGCCTGTCCGATCACGCGAATGGTCGAAGGCTTCTGCGCGAGAATAAATCCCTTCACTTCGTGGTATTGCTTGATCACGCCGGTGTAAGCCGAACCGGCCGTAAGCGTCATCGTGACGGTCGCGTTCAGTGAAGTGACCGTATCGGCCTGTTGATCGTAGCGCGTGATGAGGTCGGACTTGGTGGCGTTCTGCAGCTGGACGGGAGGACCGGACGGTTTGACGACTGTCGTGTGACTCACGGCGCAGCCGGCTGCGAGCCACGCTGCAAAAACCGCCGAAGCGACCGGGAGAACCCTCCGGAGCTGCTGTTTGGATCGAGTTACGTCCACCGACCAAGGAATTTAGCAGCCGGTCTGCGGGGTGTCAACGAATCGGGCAGGCGGTGCTTTCAAGCCACCGGCCAAGTGCTCGTCGTCTCCTCCTATCCCCCGTGAAATAAACGGGTTACGCCACTAGCATCAGGCACAGTCTTAGAACCAAGGACTTCCGGGTCATTCCTTGCGGGCAGACGTGCTCATTGGACGGTGGTACGGGGAGCCGTGGGGAGAGGGGATGCGTGGTGAGCGGCTAGCAGCCAGCGGCCTTCCCGGCGGACGAAGATGTTCGTGGCCTGCACGATCGCTTCGTCGAATCCATCGGAAAACGCGGTTGTGACGCGGGCCGTGCACGCGACCCAGCCGACGTCGCCTTCCACGCGCACCCATAGTCCGCTCAGCGCAACCCGGACGCGCTTGGTATTCTTGAAAATCCGTGCCCACCGCTCGCGCACTTCGTCCCAACCGAGGAGCAGTTCCCAGCCGGGCTGCACGCATTCGACCCGGTCGTCATGAGCCCAGACGGCTTCCATTTCGGCCAGATTCAGCGATTCAAATGCGGCGTAGAAACGCTGGTTTGCGGCGCGAACAGCTTCTTCTTCCGGTGTGGGCTTTTCGCGCGCGGCTGGTGTGGGCATGGGGAGAGAAGAGATCAGCACCTCGCATGTGCAACGTGAGCGGTTCGAGGTCCCGTTCGTAATCTTCTCGACGCATTATATCCGACGCCGCAAGAACTGCGGGGCTTTTTGCCGCAGGCGTTAGGGTGCGCCGTCATCCGACGGCGGAGGAACTACGGTGTCCTCGAGCGTGGCGACTTCGCCGTGCCTGTCGGCAGCGTGAATCTTGCCGGAGGAGTCCAGAAGGAATGAGCGCCGGCCGGTCTTGCCATAGCTATCCGGCATGGCCGCGAGTTCGAAGGATTCTTCACTTTGCTGCTCGGCGGCCACGATACGGTAGCGGAAGCGATATCCACCGGCGCTGCCGGAAGCCAGGTGCTCGTTTACGAGCGATGCAAGTTCGGGCGAGATTTCATCCTTGGGCGCAGGCCCCAGCTGCACGAGCGATTCCGGCAGTTTGCCCCAGGCGTTGCGATAGGTGTGGATGGCGTCGGCGACCCCGCGCAGATTTGCGATCGCGGCGTCTTCGCGCGCGCCGAGGTCCGCTTCGACCCACTGTTTGGAAAGCTGGGGGATGTCGAGAAGCACCAGACCAAGCGACAGAAGCTTCCACTCGCCGCTTTCGCGAACCAATCCGAACTCGGTCTGCTGGGAATTGACGGCGTCGACGGGAACAAACGCCAGGTTTTCCTGGATACGCGCATCGCCGAAACGAAATTCCGCAGTGCCCGCCGGAGAGACGCATCGCAAAACCGTGTGGTTTTTTGCGTCGGCGGAGATCAGAATTTTGCCGGGCTCGTCGGAAAGTGAAAACCGTTCAAGAAACGCAGTGCGCTGGTCCGCTGGAAGCTCCCGAAAGGCAGCTGCATTCCCCGCGGTGAGATAGCTCGCAAACTGCGTCTCGCTTGCGCGGCACGCGGCCGTCATCGCTGCGGTAAGGGCGGCGGCAGGATCAGTCTCGTGGCCCTCCTGCGCCGGCGAACTGGCCGCGCAGGCGAGCGCCCAAAGCACAACGGTGGCAGCCGATAGAACGTGAGAACCTTTCATTCGGTATCGGATTTCGTCTGCGCGAGTATGGTTGCCAGATTCTGGGTGAATTTTGATCGTGCCATCACGTTCGGGCATCCCGCGGCGCGGGCGCGCTCGGCCAGATCAACCTGGACATGCGAAAGGAAGGCAATCAGCGGAATCCTGCCGCCGCTCGCCTGCAGCCGCTCGAGGGCTTCAAAAGGGCCGGAACGAGCATTCAAGTCTACGACGACGAGCCTCGGCTGGGCTCTGGCAATTTCAGCGTCCAGCGCATCAGGCGTCGTGCAGGTGCGAACCTCAACGCCAACCTGCTTTGCGGTCTCGAGCAGCTTCGCCTGGAAAAACAGATCATCGATCAGCGCAACAACCTGCGCCATCTAAGCGGTTCGGACGGCCGAATAACGCCCGTTGTCCAGAGCTTCCTGAGAGACCCACATGCCGTGAAAAGTCATGCGCACGCGATGCGGAAGCTTGATGATAGCGACCGGCCCGGCTTGGACATTCTGCGCCTCCAGGATGACCAGATCGCTGCGGTTTTCGGCCATCCGGTTCACGAGCGCGAGCAGATAACCGTCGCCGTCGGGGGAGTTGGACTTGCGGGGAGCGAACACCGGCTCCTGTACGCCGGAGTCAGGGCCGGGATTCCATGAGGTGCCGTTGCCGGTCTGGTGATCAAAGTGGCCGACCGAGCTGAGTCCCGGGGCACCGGCAGTGGTGCGACGCGGATCATGGCAGATGACGTAGCCGTTGCGATATTTTCCGTTACCGTAGTAACGATCGTCGGCCCGCGGCATTTCGCAGAGCCAGTCGTAGAGAACCTCGGTCTTGTAGGATTCGGTATTGCCAGCAAGATCGAAAGTCAAACGAGTGAGGTGGGGCGCGCCCTGCGTCGGATCGGCGGGCGATCCATCATGGTTCGGGAAAAACGCGAACGAATTTCCGCGCGACAGGCACACGTCCAGACTCACCTTTGTTCCGTCGGTTGAACCGTTCATCATGTGCCCGGCAAAACTGGTGGGACCGCGGAACCAGCGCACTTCTTCCGCCTTGCCGTAACGGGGCACGACGGCGACAACGGTTTCCTTCTCGGGGTGCCATTGATAGAACGGACCGCCCTTCTTGAGGACGTCCACGTCGGTCAGCAGCGGAAAAAACGGGAAGATCACATACTTATCGGAAATGGCGAAGTCGTGCACCATTCCAGGCCAGGGCGCGTTAAACCAAACCTCGTGCTTGATTTTGCCATCGGGACCGATCACGAAATACGCGACGTCGGTCGTGCCATCGCCCTTGGCCTGATAGGCAAAAGTCAGAAGCTCGTTGGTCGTCTGATCAAGATGCGGGTGAGCCGAAAGCCAGACCGACTTGATCTCTCCGTTGTAGTCGTACCGGCCGATCGTCTGCAGAGTATAAGGATCGAGCTCGTACGGCATGTCGTCCTCTTTGAGGGCAAGCAGCTTGCCGGCGTGCCAGACGACGTTGGTATTGGCCGCTCCGGGATTGCAATTTCTGGCGATGGGATCGCGCGTGTAACGGTTGCGGTAGCGCCCAAACAGCCCGCGACGGTGCTTCTCTTGCATCAGAAAACGCTCGGTGCGGACGTACCGGCTCCGATAATCCACATGGCCGTTTTCAAAACGGAACATGATGACCATGCCCTCGCCGTCAATGAAGATGTCGTCGCCGTTCATCGGGGGGTACTGGCGATCCGGCCCGCAGCGGTACAGCACGCCGTTCAGGTCTTTCGGCACCGCCCCGTAGGTGACCTCGCAGTCGCGCAGATCGGCCTCGAGACGGCTTGGAGCACCGAATCCTTGGTAGAGCGGAATGTCGGGGAAACGAACGCCTACGGCTGACAATTCTTCCAGGTAAATGCTGCCCACGGTGAACTCCTCGCCCGGCCAAATCCGGTCAGATCGGTGCTTCGATGGCTCGAGGAATGCTAGTCGCATCCGAACGCGTTTGTCAACGTTGGGGGCTCGCGACAGTACTCACGGTCGAGAACAAACTCGCTACGACACACCAAAGGTAAGGGATTGGCGCAGGGCGGTTCCTCAGGTACATTGATGAAGGGGGTAGTCCATGAGCATATTGGCAGCGATCCGACGCGAAGAGAAAAAGGTAAAGAAGCAGTTGACCAAGTTACAGGGTGATTTGAATGGTTTGCAGTCGGCAGCGAAGGCTCTGGGTAAATCGGCCGGCCGCGACCTGAACAGCGCCAAGAAGCGTGTACTCTCGGCTGCAGGCAGGGCCAAGATGTCCAAGGCGGCCAAGAAGCGCTGGGCGAAATTCAAAGCAGAAGCAAAGAAAGCGGTCGGCTAGTCTGAATCATTCACGCCAAACGGCAGGTTCTGCCTGGGTACTCGAATTGGGCTGATACGGTTACAAGCCTCTCTACCGCGTCCAAGCGTGACCGCTTGCTTGTGCTCTCAGCGGCCGTTCTTCAGCCGAACTCCTGTCGTAATATGAACGCGATGGTGCAAGCGATACCACGAAGACACCAGGAGGCCTTTCATCCATGAAAATCAACAGACGAAAGCTACTGTCCCTGCTGGGCATGTCTGGAGCCCTTCTGTCGGGTTCCCCGCTTGAGGCCGAACAAAAGAAAAAAAGCTCGCAAGGTGCTGCCGGAAGCGAACCAAAGACAACGGCGGTCAGTCCCAAAGGAACTCCGCCGGCCGTGTCTCTTTTTGCCATGGCTCCTCGGCTTGAAACACTCGACGGGAAGACCATCTACCTGGTCGACACAGGATTCTTTGGCGGCGATATGCTGCTGCAGGAAATTCAGGCGTGGTTTCAGCAGAACATGCCCAGCGTCAAGACCGTCTTCCGGAAAAAGGCCGGGCCCTACGCCGAGGATGATCCGAAGCTCTGGGCGGAAATCAAGGCAAACGGCAACGCCACGATCATGGCCATAGGTCATTGAGGAGGCTGCGCCCCAGCGACCGTCGGTCACTGCATAACGATGGAAAAGATGGGCGTCCCCGCCGCTGCGTTAATCACCAAGGCTTACGTGGATTTGGCTAGAGCTACTGCCGCAAGGCGCGGCATGCCGCTGGAACGAATCACCTTCACCCTGCATCCCGTCTGGGGCAAGACACCCGCTGAACTGGCTGCCATGATACGCGGTCCTGACCCTGTCACGGGAAAACCCATGATGAAGGAGATCACCGACGCGCTGACCGTACCGCTGTCTGCCGAGGAGCAGAAGACCGGCACCCAGACTATTACGGCAGGTGCGCCGCAGTTCGGTCCGGATACCGCGGATAACCTGCAAGAGCTCTTCATGAACAACGGAATGACCGATTACATGCCGATCATCATTCCCACCGAAGAGAAGGTCGCGGCGATGCTCAAGGGGACAAGTCACAGTCCGGACGAGGTACTCAAGAAACCGATTCAGGGAGTGGGCTACGAGTCCGCACAGTGGGGTTACACCGTGCGCCAAGTCGCAGTGAACGCGGTGATGTCGGGATGCCGACCGGAGTATTTCCCGGTGATCCTTGCCCTGGCGTCAGTCGGGCAATTAGGGCTGTTCGGTTCAACGACGTCATCCAGCACCTCGATTGTGATCAATGGCCCCATCCGCGACAAGCTCAACATGAACTATGGGCTCGGCGCACTAAGCCCCTTTGCGCAATCCAACGCGACGATCGGTCGTTCCTGGACCTTGATGGGAAAGAATCTCACTCCGGGCGGGATCCCCGGCGACACCTATCAAGGCGGACAGGGTAACAATCTGGACTACAACAACCTCGTGATCGCCGAGGATGAGAAAAACAGCCCCTGGACTCCGCTTCACGTGCAGTTGGGTTTCAAGCCGGAGGAAAGCGTGGTGAGCATCTTTGGCGGACCTGACGTGCGCCAGGGTCACGGCGCACGGGGTGCGGGAGTCGCAGAGAACGCGATGTTCGACGAGCAAATCAGCTTCATGTTCGGCTCTCTGGTGGGCGACGGTGCGCTTGTGATTTGCGATCCGCTGGTGGCGAAGCGTCTGGTGGAGCAGGGGTATGACACCAAGGAGAAGCTCATCGACTGGTTGTGGAAGAACACGGTGCGGACGGCGAAGGATTTTCGCGAGTCTTTTCTCGCCTACGTCCACCTGTATCCGCTGGCACTTCAGGGGCGGGAACCCTATGCGACCTGGTACAAGCTAGCAGACAGCACGCTGGTCCCATTTTTCCCAAGAACATCTGACATCAACTTTGTCGTTTGCGGCGGCCAGGCCAATGCCTTCTTCCAGGTTGCAAACATGCGCCACGGACGAAGCGCATCGATCGACAAGTGGATGTAGGCGCGAATCTGGGATTTTGAAACTGCCAACGAACCCGCTAGTGGGCAGCGAGCCCTACTGGTGACGGAATTCCGTTTCCGCAAGCTTCCGGATGGTCACAAGCATGGAATTGTCCCCGTCATTTGAATCCTCATAGCGCTTCTGGCCATTTTCGACGGACGCGAAATCGCCCTGGGTTATTTCAAGTAGGGATCCGTGATCGCCGCGCTTCGAAAGAAGATAGCTGACGGTCAGATAGTTCGAGGGCGTGTCGGCGATCGCGGAGTTGGGATCAAAGACGGTGTACGCAAGACGATAAGGCGGCTCGACTGAAACAACGTGCCCCTTCACATACAGGATCCCGTCGGCGGCGCCTCTCCACAACAGAGGGGACCCGGACTTCCAGTCGGTTTCGGCGTTGCAACCGAACATATACTGCCGTATGAAACTGGAGTCGGTCAGCACCTTCCAGAGGATCTCAACCGGGGCGTCCACTTCGATGTTTTTGCGGATCAGTAGTTCCGCCAAGGTTGATCCCCTCTCAAGCTGAGAAATGTGCGGGAACAGGGGTGCTAGTGCTCGGGGGTTTCATGCGCGCCGACGGATTCGTCCGGTATGTCGCCGGTGCGGCCCTTGACGCGGTCGTACACGCTGTAGTGGCAGGTTGAACCGAGTGCCTCGTTGTAGTACGTCGAAACACCTAGCGCCGTGCGCAGCTCCTCGTTGAAGAGGCGCAGCTCACCGAGTTGGGCAACACGGATGGGGACCTTCTGGCCTTCGTTGGTGAGCAGGAATTTCTGGTAGCCCGCATCCCAGAGCCGCGTGAACTGTCCCTGAAGCATGTTCGAAGGAATGATGGTCATGCGAAAGCTGCCTTGCGGTTCCTTGCGAAGCTCCGCGCCGCAATTGTACTTCTCGATGCGGACCACACCGCCCGAGCTGCGAACCAGAAAGCCCTTGGCTGCAAGGGATTCAACCTGAGGCTGGGTAAAAAGCTTGTCGACGTACCACATGGACGTTCAGCATATGAATTCCAAGTGCCATCTGTAAAGGCAAAAAATAGAGGTCCGGCCGCCTGATTGCGCTTTTGATTCAAAGCCGATATAACGTGATCGAGTGAGTCGGGACGAGACTCTGACAGGGGTTTCATCGGAGACGCAATGAGAATGGCAGGCGCGGCTGCGATCCTATTTGGACTGGTAGCGGCTGCCGCAGTATTCGCGGCGGGCGCCTCGGCACAGGCGGTGAAGACAGGCACCGACGGCGCAGCTTTGTTCAAGGAACACTGCTCGATGTGCCACCTGGGCGAGGCCGCCAAAGGCAACCCGGCGCCGACAACGGCCGTGCTCTCGCAAAAGTCCCAGGAAGAAATCCTGCGCGCGCTTGAATCCGGCGCCATGGTGATCTATGGCAACCGTATGGCGAGCGCCGAACGCCACGCGGTTGCCGCATACCTCTCCTCCAATACCTCGAACAGCGCAAGTCTGGCGACTGCAAATCAGTGCCCTGCGCCGAGACCGATCGCTCCAGGCGACCTGCAAAGTCCGGACATGTGGAACGGATGGGGCGCGGACATTCTCAATACCCGGTATCAGCCGCATACGTCTATCAGCGCCGATACTGTTTCTGCCTTGAAACTGAAATGGGCCTTCGGGATTCCAGACGCCAGCACGGCGTACGCGCAACCGACTGTCGTTGCGGGACGCGTATTCTTTGGCTCTGGTGACGGCACTGTCTATGCTCTCAGCGCCGAGACTGGATGCACGATCTGGATATACCGCGCCGAGACAACTGTTCGGACTGCGATCACCGTTGCTGCTCGCGGGAAAAATCGCTACGTGGCCTATTTTGGAGATGGCGAGGCGAATCTGTACGCAGTTGACGCCGAGAATGGAAAGTTGTTCTGGAAAGTCAAGATTGACCCACATCGGGCCGCCAGGATTACTGCAGCCCCCCAGCTCTATCGCAACCGGCTCTACGTAGGCCTCGCATCGAACGAGGAACTGAGCGGCGGCGATCCCGACTATCCCTGCTGTACCTTCCGCGGGAGCGTGGTCGCGGTGGATGCGCTAACGGGAAAACAGATCTGGAAAGCCTACGCTTTCGCCGATGTCCCCGGCCCATCGAAACCCGGCACCAGCCACGCAAAATTCAGTCCCGCGGGCGCGGCCATCTGGGACGCAGCCACGATCGATGCCAAGCGTGGCGCTCTCTACGTGGGTACAGGCGACGCATACGTCGACCCCGCAGCTGACGGTACCGACGCAATCGTTGCGTTTGATCTGGCCACTGGCAAGCGCCTGTGGGTACAGCAGAAGACGCCCGGCGATGTCTTCAACTTCGGATGCGTCGATCCTCGTCATTTTAATTGCCCCCAGCGGCCCGGCGAAGACGTGGACTTCGGATCCTCGCCGATCCTGCAGGATACAGGCGACGGCCATCGCGTCCTGCTCGCTGGGCAAAAGACTGCCGTCATGTACGGACTTGATCCCGACAATGGCGGCAAAGAGCTCTGGGAGGTTCGAGTCGGTCATGGAAGCGGGTTGGGAGGAATCGAGTGGGGGTCAGCGACCGACGGAACCAACGTATACGCCGCGAACTCCGACATCTCTACGCTCACATCGTCCGGTGCAGCTCCCCCGCCGCCTGGTGGTCTGGCAGCCATTGATATTCGCACCGGGAAGCTTCTGTGGAAGACCATGCCTCCAAAAACGCCGTGCGAGGGTAAGCCCGGGTGCAGCGGGGGACAGCTGGCCGCGGTGACTGCGATTCCCGGAGTCGTGTTCTCCGGTGCCATGGACGGGCACCTGCGCGCATATTCGTCTGCGGACGGCAGAATTCTGTGGGACTTCGATACCGCGCCTGAATTCCCCACCGTAAACGGCGTTCCGGCACACGGCGGCTCAATGAGTGGCAGCGGCCCGGTTGTCGCGGGCAACATGCTTTACGTGGCTTCCGGCTTTACGGTCACCGCAGGCATGGCGGGCAACGTGGTTCTTGCCTTCGAGGGCCCGCATGCGACCACGCCGCCACCTTCGAAATCGCACTGAGCCAGCCTGATTCCAGGGGCTCTTTCTGAGCATCCAATCCCCGCGGCTTCGCGCGCCGCTTCATGTAAAGCGCTTGCGGAATCTGCTAAACTGTTCCGAATTAGCAAGGTACGGGAAATTCCCGAGCAGCAGACCACGAATATGATGCCAACGGACAAACCGGTCGTGTCCCCAGCCCAGCTTGGCAGCGGCGGCCGTGTGGGCCAGCAGATTCTTGAGCGCATTGGCAACACACCGCTCATCAGAATCGGGCGCACCGCGGCGGCGTTTCCGAACGCGACGATTTGCGCCAAGGCGGAGTGGTTTAACCCGGGCGGATCGGTGAAGGATCGCGCCGCCTATTCCATGATTCGCGAGGGCGAACGCCGCGGGGACCTGCGTCCAGGCAAAGTCATCCTGGACGCGACGAGCGGAAACACCGGCATCGCCTATGCCATGATCGGCGCGGCTCTGGGGTACCGCGTGAAGCTGTGCTTGCCATCGAGCGCATCTCCTGAACGAAAGCAGATTCTCGCTGCGTACGGAGTCGAAATCGTCTCAACGCCGGGTGATGAGGGAACCGATGGCGCGATCCGGCGCGTTCGTGAAATTTACGAAGCGGACCGTGAGAAATATTTCTACCCCGATCAGTACGGCAATCCCGCGAATCCCGCGGCACACTATTCGACGACCGCGCCTGAGATCTGGGAGCAGACGCGCGGGCAAATCACGCATTTTGTCGCCGGCTTGGGCACGAGCGGAACCTTTGTCGGCACCACGCGAAGGCTGAAGGAACTGAATCCCAAGATCCGCTGCATCAGCTTCCAGCCGGATTCCGGCTTCCACGGACTCGAGGGCCTGAAGCACATGGCGACGGCAATCGTGCCTCCGATTTACGACGCGAGCCTTGCAGACGAAAATATGGAAGTGCTCACCGAAGATGCGCAACGACTTGCGAAGCAGCTTGCCCGCGAGGAAGGCCTGCTGGTGGGTGTCAGCGCGGGGGCCGCGCTTTCGGCCTGCCTGGAAATCGCCCGCCGTCTCAAGCATGATGAACGAGCCGTGATCGTGACAGTGTTCCCTGATTCGGGTGAAAAATATTTAAGCGAGCGATTCTGGAGTGAACCGTGAACGCTCCCGCCCTGAAGGTACGAGCAGAAATGATCGGCAGGATCCATGCGCATGGTGCGGAAACCTATCCCCACGAATGCTGCGGGGCACTGCTTGGAAGCGATGGAGAAGGTTCGCGTGAGGTAGTGGACCTTGTGCCGCTCGCCAATCGACGGGACGATTCTCCGCGAAACCGGTTCGAAGTGACCGCCGACGACGTTCGTCTGGCTGAAAAAACGGCGAGAGAGAAGAAACTCGAGTTGATCGGGTGGTATCATTCGCATCCCGATGCGCCCGCACGGCCCAGCGAATACGACCGCGATCACGCCTGGCCGTGGTACAGCTATATCATCGTGAGCGTCCAAAAGGGCGAGCCGCGCGATACCACATCGTGGCGCTTGCACGACGACCGCGCCGCGTACGACCCCGAGGCGATCGAGATCCTGGCGCAGCCGCCGGGCATCTAATAGCTGGGATACGAGGAGGAAGCGAATGGCAGTCAAGGTAATCATTCCGACGCCGCTGCGCGCCTACACGGGCAAGCAGGAAAGCGTCGAGGTACAAGCGGCGACGGTGGGCGAGGCACTGGCCGCGCTTACGGGCAAGTTTGCGGAGCTGAAAAAGCACCTCTATTCCGAGGACGGCCGTCTGCGCAGCTTCGTGAACGTCTACGTGAACGACGAAGATATCCGCTACCTCCAGAAGGACCAGACTGCCGTGCGCGAAGGCGACACGGTCAGCATCGTGCCCTCGATTGCCGGCGGCGCGCACAAGCGAGCGAGTTAAGGCAGGGGTTGAGACGGGAGACTTGTTCAATGGCGACGAAAGCTGAGATTCCAGCGGGGCAGGCGACCACCAAAACTGCCGCTACACTTTCGAAAGCAGAAGTAATGCGCTATAGCCGCCACCTGATCATGCCCGAGGTGGGCATGGAGGGGCAGCTCAAGATCAAACAGGCCAAAGTCCTGTGCATTGGCACGGGCGGACTAGGTGCGCCGCTCGGACTCTACCTCGCAGCAGCCGGCGTGGGCCGGATCGGGCTGGTGGATTTCGACGTGGTGGATACCACGAATCTGCAACGCCAGGTTCTGTTCGGCACCAGCGACGTGGGCCGACCCAAGACCGAGGCGGCGGCCGAACGCCTGCGCAATCTGAATCCGGAGATCCGGATCGACACCTACGAAACGCAGCTTACCAGCGCGAACGCACTTGAATTGTTCAAGGACTACGACATCATTGTCGACGGAACGGACAATTTCCCAACCCGCTACCTGGTGAACGACGCCTGCGTCATCACCGGAAAGCCCAACGTCTATGGATCCATTTTCCGCTTCGAGGGACAAATCACCGTATTCGGATATCCAGGCGGCCCGTGCTACCGGTGCCTGTACCCTGAACCGCCTCCGCCGGGTCTGGTGCCTTCGTGCGCCGAAGGCGGAGTGCTCGGCGTCCTGCCGGGGATTGTCGGGACGATCCAGGCAGCCGAGACACTCAAGCTCATCATTGGCAAGGGCGAGCCGCTCGTTGGCCGTTTGCTCCTTTTCGACGCACTGGCCATGAAATTCCGCGAACTGAAGCTGCGGAAGAACCCGGAGTGCCCGGTCTGCGGCGAGCATCCGACCGTAACCAAACTCATCGACTACGCCGAGTTTTGCGGGGTTCGCGGCGAGGAAGGACCCACAACCGTGACCAATGTTCCAGAGATTACGCCGAAGGAGTTGAAGGCGAGGCTTGACCGTGGCGACGACATCTATGTCCTCGACGTGCGCGAGCCGAACGAGTATCAGATCTGCAATATTAACGGACACCTGATTCCGCTCGGCGAGCTCTCCAGGCGAGTGCACGAACTCGACAGTTCGCGCGAGATCGTAGCCCATTGCAAGAGCGGAAAACGGTCTGCAGAGGCGGTGGAATTCCTCCGCGGCGCGGGCTTCCGCAAGATATCAAGCTTGAAAGGTGGTATTCTCGCTTGGTCCGATCAAGTGGACCCGACGGTGCCCAAGTACTGAGCCCGTTTTCAGGGACCATGGTCCCATTTTTTTGCCGGAGGATTCCATGGCAGGTACCAAGATTACGGTTCGTACCGATGGTTCCATACGAGTCGAGGGAGACTTCGAAGTCGTAGATCAGGACGGTAAGGTATTTGGACTCGCCGGCCGCGACAAGGTCGGCCTGTGCCGCTGCGGGCACTCGGCAAACAAGCCGTTCTGCGACGGGGCCCACAAGAAGGTGAACTTCCAGAGCGTCATCCAGGCTTTTGATCTCCCGCCAGCCCCACCGGCCCCGCTTCCCAAACCCTAGCTCGCGCCCGCTGCCAGGCAATCTCACCGCTCGAAAACACCAGAATCCTGCCTCGGATGCCATGTGTATCCTTTTGACACGTCGGCCTGACTCTACCGGGAAACTCCGTGGAAAACAGTATATTTAGATAGGGGCATCGCTGTCGTGAAACGGCACCTGCGTGGCCGGTTCACCGCGGGCGAGCTGTGTGTTTTTTGGGGGGAGTGTGGCGCCTCTGGGCAAATCTTGGGGCCATTACCGCGTGGGCATCGTCCTGCTCGGGACTTTTGTCTTCGCCGGCTTCTGCACGTCCCTATGGTTCCTTCGCAGGTCCCATTATGTTTCGGACCCGCTATTTGACGCCTACCTGGAGATGGCGGGAAGCTTGATTGCGTTCACGTTTGCCGCCAATGCCATGGTGCGGTTCCGTGGAACCCACGACCGAATTTCGCTAATTCTAGCTTTCGGGTTTGTCCTGGCGGGGCTGGTCGAAGCTGGCAGCAGCATCTCGTTTTATCACGGGATGCTCGTTCCACCCTCCGGAGGGGCGCAAATCTCACTCGGATGGCTCGCTGGGCGGACCCTTTTGGGCGTTTTGCTGCTTGCCGCGCTGATCGTTGAGAGGCGCATACCGGTATCGCGAGATCCGGGAAAAGAAATTGCTGGCGTGACGCTCATCGTCGGGGCCGTCGCCTACCTGACGAGTGTTTTCTATTTCATGCTGCCGCGGGCTCCTAAGGTTCACCCCGGGGCCTTCATACCGCGCGGCTGGGATCTGCTTCCCGCCGTCATCTACATCGCCGCGACGGTCGGCTACGGTTGGCGACTGCGGCGTACGACCGCGGCACTGGACCGGGCACTGTTCATTGCCGCCGGACTCAACGTGATTTGCCACATCACGATGAGCCAGTCGCAACGGACGCTCGATGGGCCCTACACCCTCGCGCACGGTCTGGTGGTGTTGAGCTATGTGGTCGTGCTTGGCGGCACTCTGCTCGATAACGCCCAGCTGTTTGATCAGGTGAGCCGCATGGCTGCCTCGGACTCGCTCACCGGTCTTGCCAATCATCGCCGCCTGATTGAAGCGCTGGAGAATGAGATCGAGCGTTCGCGGCGAAACGGGCGCCAGTTCGCGGTATTGCTGTTCGATCTGGACGGGCTGAAAAAGATCAACGACAAATACGGCCACCTCACCGGGAGCCGGGCGATCAAGCGTGTAGGAACTGTGCTGCGAAGCAGCAGCCGGATGATTGATACGCCGGCGCGATACGGCGGCGACGAGTTTGCTGTGGTGCTGCCCGAAGCCGGGGGACGCGAGGCCGAACAAGCTGCCACTCGCATCTGCGAGAAACTCGCTCAGGATCGCGAGGAACCGTATGTCTCGGTAAGCGTGGGCCACGCAGTGTATCCGACAGACGGAACAACAATCGAACAGCTTTTGGGGGCGGCCGACCTGGGTTTGTACAAGATGAAAAGGCGGGGTGGGGAGAAATTTCACCTCAAGCACTTGGCGGCCTGTTTATAGCCGGAAAAAGGGGGAATTGCGGATATGCCGCTTGGGATAGGTGGGGCTAAATCGTTCAATGCCGTGCGCTGTGAGACACGGGTTCCCATGGAAGTCGGAGTGCACATCAGCGGTCATCGTGCGTATCCGGGCACGGAGACTACGTTCACGGAAAACGTCAGTCTGCGCGGGGCGCGCGTGTTTAGCAGTCGCAGGTGGAAGATCAACGACCGAATCGTGGTCACCACACCGGCGGGCTCATTCCAGTCAACCGCACGGGTCGCCTACTGCCACACCGTGCCTCAGGCCGGTTTTGCCGTGGGCCTGGAGTTCGTCGAACCCAGCGGGGCTTGGGTCGTGGGCGACGGATTCAGCCGCTAATCCTCGCGGGCTTCTTGGCGGCCAGGGCTCGGAGACTCCGATCTACTGTACGAATCCAACCTTGGGCTCCGCGTCCGGGGCCGGGGCCTCGGGCAGCTTTCCGAATTGAGCCTCGTAGCGGGCCACATTCTCTTCCAGCGCGCGGAGCAGACGTTTTGCGTGTCTGGGATTCAGTATCAGGCTCGCGACCAGCTTTCCCTGCGCCACGGTCGGGAACATATAAACAAAGTTGAGCGTGAATTCCTCGGCGTTGTGATGGACCACGACCAGGTTGGAATACTGTCCGAGCAATTCTTTCTCATCGGCTTTGATCTGAGCCTGCTGACCTTGCTGTGGTTGTTTGGGCGCTTCGGCCATCGCCTTCCCCTCCCCTTGTGGTCCGCGGAAACTCCATCGTTCACACGGTCGCTCTCACTATAGCAGAGCCTCCAATCTGCTCCGGGTGGTATTTATGCCTCTCGCGGACGCGCTGCGATTGACGACCGACGGTGTTAAGCGTAGTTTATACATGAAGTTCAACTGAGTTAACCTATGTCCAGTTCAAAAAAGGATTCCGAGGCGTCGCCGTTCGGCTCGGCGCACCCGACGACTGAAATTGCCGCGGCCTCCCCGGCTGCTCGGGATTTGATCGGGCTGCTGACTCATGAGGACCTGGATCGCGCCCGGGACCGATGGCGAGTGACCCGAGCGAGATGGAAAGGGCGCGGAGCGAAAAGATTCGGCGGGCTCCGAGTGCTCTGGCTTTTGGTCGGGCCCGGCGTTCTGGTTTTCCTCGGCGAAAATGACGCGCCGAGCATGCTGTCCTACTCCGCCACCGGCGCACGATTTGGCATCGGATTTTTCATCCCCTTCGTCGTGTTCACCTTCTTGATGGGTCTCGTGGTGCAGGAAATGACGGTTCGTCTGGGCGCTGTCACCCATCGCGGGCATGCGGAACTCATTTTCGACCGATTCGGACGGTTCTGGGGATTTTTCTCGATGGGCGATTTGGTGCTGGGGAATTTTCTAACGCTCATCACGGAATTCATCGGCATTCGCGCCGGGCTGGGTTTTTTCGGCATTCGCCCCGCGGTCGCCGTAGGCGTGGGGCTGATGGTTGTGGTTGCGGCAATGACGACCGGCCGGTACTGGACCTGGGAGCGCATCACGCTGGGCCTGGCAATCTTCAATGGGCTTTTTGTTCCCGCGGCGATACTGGCGCATCCGGACTGGCACGCTGTAGGCCACGCCATGCTGACCTGGACACCGCTTCCGAACGGACGGGGATCCGAGATCCTGCTCCTGATTCTTGCCGACATCGGAGCGACGGTCACGCCCTGGATGATTTTCTTTCAGCAAAGCGCGGTCGTGGACAAGGGCATGCAGCCCCGCGACATCAAGGCGGGCCGCTTTGATACCCTGCTCGGCGCCCTACTCGCTTCTGTATTCGGCGTCGCCGCCATTGTTGCAACCGTTCCACTGTTCCACCATGGGATTGACGCGTCCCAGTTCGCAGGAGCGCAGTTTGCCGAAGCGCTCATACCCTGGATCGGGCATGTTGGCGCGGCCCTTTTCGCACTCGGAATTTTCGAGGCCGGAATCGTGGCCGCCATCGCCATTTCCACATCGTCGGCCTACGCCTTTGGCGAAGTCCTGCAGACAGGGCACAGTCTGAATCGGCCGATGCGCGAAGCGTGGCCTTTTTATTCAACGCTGCTCGGCTCGGCCTGCGCAGCGGCCGGGCTGGTGCTGATTCCCCACGCTCCGCTGGAATTTGTGGTGCTCACGGTGAATGTGATCGCGGTCCTGGCGATGCCACCGGCGCTCGCCTTCCTGATCCTTCTGGTGAACGATCGGGATGTGATGGGAGAACATGTGAACGGTTTCTGGGCAAACGCGGCGGGCATAGCGGTCACGGTGCTGTTGGTCTGCGTCGGAATTGGATTCGGCCTGGCGACCGTCTTCCCGAATTTGCTGGGAGGCTAGACTTGCAAGGTCGACAGAAGAAGGTTCAGAGATTGCGATTGCCGGAGACCGAGGGACACTCCCATCATGCCGAAAGATAGCGAAAGCAAGCGCAGCGCGCATCCCCAAGGCGCCGGTTCGATACCCGGAGTTGTGGCGAAGCCGGACCTGAAAGATCCGCACGTGGTCCTATCGCTGCTAGAAGCCGACCAGGTAGTTGCCGCCAAACAAAACACACGTTTCGGCCCGCGAAAACTGTCGGTCGGAGTGCGGGTACTGCTGTGGGGATTACGCATCTACGTCTTGGCCATGCTGGTGCTGGTGGTCGTTTCAGCGATTCGAGCAATCCATTCCGCGCACTAGGTGGCGAGCCCCCCGTGAAATGTGCCGGGAACTTCACTGGGAAAACCTGACCGGCTGTGGGAAAATTCCGGCCGGAGCAAAGTGCCGCTCGCGCAACATCGAAGCCTAGCGGAATAACTCGTGCAGCCTGGTCAACCCAAAGGAAAACCTCGGCCCCTCGCAATCCTGACATTGCTCGTGATTCTGGTGGCGGGTGTGCTCTCGGCGATCAACGCATCACGAAACTGGCGTGCCACCGCGGCAGCCAAGAGGCTGAAAAACCCCGTACCCTCAACCGCAAACGCAATCGCCGCCGGGAAACAAGCCTATGGCGAGCATTGCCGCAGCTGCCATGGAGAGAAAGGTGACGGCAAAGGCGAGAAGGCCGCTGAACTTTCCGTCGCGCCCGGTGACTTTACTGACGCAGCGACGATGCGCCGCCGCACCGACGGCGAGCTTTTCCGGCAAATCACGCGCGGGCGGCTCCCCATGCCCGCATTTGAAGACAAACTGAGCGATCTCGAGCGCTGGCAGCTGGTTGATTACATCCGTACGTTCGCTGGCACGCCCCAGCCAAGCGGCCCGAGCGCCTCGCTCACTTCACTTTCGCGAGCGCCTCGGCGACTTCCTTCATGTCCGGCACCGTCGGGATGTCGTAGTTTTTGAACCAGGCAATCTTGCCGCCACGGTCCACGATGGCGATGGCGCGCCCGGTGATCCCCTTGTCCGCCAGATAGACCCCGAACGTATCGGCGACGGCTCCACGGGGTTGGAAATCGGCAAGCAGCGAATAGTGAATACCCATCTTCTCGGCGAAGGCCTTGTGTGACCAGACGCTGTCCACGCTGAGCCCCAGGACGGTTGCATCCAGCTGCTCGAAACGCTTCAAGTCGTTCACGAAGCAGACGTGCTCATTGGTGCATACCGGACTCCAATCGAGCGGATAAAACACGATCACCACGTTCTTCTTGCCCCGAAAATCGGAGAGCTTTACATCCTTCTGGTTCTGGTCCTTCAACGAAAAATCCGGAGCTGCAGCTCCCACGGAAAGTGCCATTCCCATCCTCCTGGTTCGCTCGCGCGAAAAACTTTCAGATTCTTCGATCGCCTTCCGATACTCATGATAGCCGAACCCGGCCGGACGAACAAACGCCGGCAGCCGGAGCTGAGCGCTGACAACAAAAAGGCCCTGCCGGTTTGCGCCGGCAGGGCCTGGGGTGACGATGATCGGAGCTGATTGTCGCTATTGCTGTTTCGGAGCGGCCGGTGCGGGCCTCGGAGCGGCTGGCTTGGGAGCCGCAGTCGAAGTCTTCACCGGATAACTCTGATCGTAGAGACGAATGATATCCTGCGTGACATCGATCTGGTTCGCGGCGAAAAGCACCGGAGTCTGCTGCGAGGAGTCGTCCATGATCAGTGTGTAGCTGTTGTCCCGGGCATACTTGTTCAAGATGTCCACGAGTTTCCGCCCGATGCGGTTCACGACATCTTGCTGGGCATCATTGGTGTCATCCTGAAATTCCTGCTGCTTCCGCTGAAACGCACGGGTCAACTGGTCGCCCTCGCGCGTGAGCCGGGCCTTCTCTTCGTCACTCAAGGTTGACTGGCCCGTCTGCAGCCTGCTCCGAAGGTCTTCAATCTGCTTCTGGAGGTTTTGCAGCTCAGTCGTCCGTGGAGCAAACTGCGACTGCAGTTCAGCCGCCGCCTGTTTGCCTTCCGCGGTGCTGGCAATGGCCGCCTGGATGTTGATGACCCCTACTTTCGTTGTCGCCTGCGCGCCTGCGTTCGCAGCCTGCCCCCACACCGCGGGGGTCATTAAAAGGACTGCCAAAATCGAGATTGCCGCTTGAATCTTCATTCGCACTCCTCATTCAAATGTGTTGAGAGAATTTTGATAATCGCAAACCGCGGATTATAGCTTCCAAACAACAACACGGTCAATTGGATTCGGCCCGCGGCACCTACACAGCAACTGCCAGAATCCTTCAGCAGCCGCGGTGTTCGCATATCTTCGACTGCCCGGGCTTCCCCTCTAAGTTCCGATGCAGAAGCCGCGAACGCGGTTGGACGCACGCCGATCCGGGTGCCCTAGTGCGGTAGCGGTACCAGCAGGACCCGGTTGTTGTCAGGATCGACCACCACCGCCAGGTTCAACTTCGGATCAACCGCCACGGCATTCGGACCCAGCACAAACGTCGTGGACTGCGCTCCTCCCAGTGCGAGAACCGCACGCACCTGCGGGTTCGAACAGGAAGGCTCAGCAAGGCTCGGCGGACAGGTGTAGTCGAGCACCGACATCGTATGGCTTCCCGCATTCAAAGTGACGATCGAGCTGGTCTGGAAATTGTAATCAATCGAAGTTGGGGCAATTCCCACGCTTACTGTCGAAGTCGTCAGCGTCGAGGGATTCGTGATGTCGATATTGTTGAGCAGGCTGTTTACGGTGAGAAACACCTGGTTCACGGGATCAAACACCACTCCGCTTGGATTGTCGAGGTTGTTTACGCGCCCCACAATCGAGTCCGCCACCATGTCAATGATGTCCAGGCTGCTTGTCGCAGAAGCCGTAGCCACGGCCGCGAAATTCAGCGTCGGGTCGACTGCAACCGCAACCGGGTCCTGATCAACCGACGGGCTGGCCCCGAGCGCTGCAGTGATCGTTGTTGACGTCGCCGTGCTGGTTCGCGCGACGTCAATCAGGCTCACGCTGCCCGTGCTGAACAGATTGCCGGAGTTTGTGTTGGTTACGGCCGCCGTCGCCGAGTCCTGGTTGAACGCAACGCCAGTCGGATTCGAGCAGCTCTCACCGCACAACGGGGTCGCCGGCAGTGGCAAAGGCGATGGCAATGTCGTGAGGTCAATCGCCGTGACGTCATTGCTGCCGTTGTTGGCGACCAGCGCAATTCCAAGCCGCGGAATGACCGCCACGCCTTCCGGTGTTGTACCCACCGGGATCGGCGATCCGATCACGCCCACTGGCCCGAGCGACTCAGGGGAAAAGGTCGGTGAGACGGGAGCAAGTGAGACCAGCGACGCCGTGTCATCGACCGAATTCGTGACAATGGCCAAATCGCGATCGGTGTCGACCGTCACGGCAACGGGCGCGGACCCGACGCTTACGGCCTGAAGGACGCCGACTTCGGTGATATTTGAGACCGAGCCGTCGGCATTCAGCACGTCAACAAGATAGCGCCGCGCGCTCCCGAGCATGCTCGCCGGAATCGTAGCGGTCAATTGACGACAGGTTGCCGCGCAGGTGCTGGCCACAGCGGCCGTGGCCACCGGAACCTGGTCGAGGCGTACTACCGAGCCGGGAGTGAAATTGCCTCCGGTTATCTGCAGCTGCAGAGGCAAACCCGAAGTGAGGGTCGCGTCCGGGCTCGCTTCCAGGATTTGAGGTGAAGTGAGCGGCGGACCGAGCGACAGGATCGAAACCGAGCCGCTCCCCTGGTTCACGATGACGGCCTCGTTGCTGACCGGATCAACCGCCACAGCCGACGGCAGCCCCGCGAGACCGCTGACCTGCTTTAGCACTACGCCGTTCTCGAGGTCGGCTACGACCGCTGTCGCTCCCGTCGCCGATCCTTGGATCGCGATGCCAACATCCTCAAGAGGGTTGACGGCAGAGGCGGAGAAATTCGGGGTGTCCAGAGCGGCTCCGTTCACCGTGAAATTCACCGGAGTAACGGCATCGTTCAGAAGGCTAAACAGGGTCAGTGTCGTCGCCGACGGATCGGTCAGCAGCGCCTGATGAGTCTCTGTGTTTATTCCGACGCCCTGGACAGTTGAAGAAATCCCGAGACTCCCCATGAGTTGCGGCACGCGGCCGACGTCACCGGCGCTCGGTGCACGTCCGAGATCTACAAGCGCAGTGGTTCCCGCGCCCCCGGGCGTGACGATGGCCCAGTTCAGTCGAGGATCGACGGCAACATTGGGACTCGCGCCAGTACCGTAGGAAGTGACGCCGCCGGTAATGGTCGACACCGGGCAAGGAGCGGTCGCGCAGGGCGGACTCAATGTCGTGTTGGCATGGGTGAGGTCCAGGACCGTGCCCACGTTCGTTGACTGATCGGCTACGAAGGCGCGATGCGTAAGCGGGTTAACTCCGATCGAAAATGGCACGGTGCCGGCCGGAATAATGGACGGCGTGTAGCTGGCGAGAGAAAGCGTCTGGGTTACAGCCGGCGTTGGAAGGCTCAAATCGATCACGGAAATGCTGTCGCTGCCGCTATTCACCACGTAGGCCAGGTGATCTGGCAGCAAATCGTCCACAGCCACTCCGGTGGGCGAGATTCCAACCGGGATGGCAGCTCCAATCAGGGTGTTGGTCAGCAAATTCACAAGCGAAACGCTGTTGCCACCGGTATTGGCGACGACCGCTATACCGTCGGCTTCGTCAACCGCCACGGCCGACGGACCTGCACCCACGGCAATGGTCGGCGTCGGTGAGCCTGAAATCAGGGCCGGATCCGGCGTGACCGCCAGATTCACTCCGGACATCGAGGGAACACCAGCCGCAGCGGCGTCGCTGTTGTGAATGACCAGAGGGTAGAGGCCTGGCGCGCCGAGGCTCGCGTCTTGAATCGAGACTGTCAGCTGCCGGCTGTTCAGGAAACTTGTGCAGACTTGCGCTCCTCCACCGCAGCCGATTCCATCAAACGTAGCCGTCGTTTTACTCGGCACGAAATAACCACCCGTCAAACTTACGGTCAGGCTTGCGCCTCCGTTGGTTTCCTGCACGCCGTCGGGCGAGGAAGCGATGAGCGCCGGTCGCTCGGGATCTAGCAGGAGCGGCACTGTTCCCGAGCTCTGACTGCCATCTTCAGACTCCAAGGTGATCCCCACGCTGCCAGCTTGCGCGAGTTGAGCTGCGGGAATGGTAGCGCGAAGCAGGGTGCCGCTAAGGAACGTCACAGCGGTCGATGGAAGAGCGACACCGCCCACAACCACCTGCGTCGTTGACAGAAGATTCGTTCCGGAAACATACACGTCCTGCTGCGCCGAGCCTTCACCGGTCACACTGGGCTCAAGCGGGCCGGTCGCGCTAAATGCCGGCGGGCCTCCGGATCCGATCGTGACCGTTGCCGATGCCTCCTGAGTGGGGTCGGCGCCTGATTGCGCAGTGACGCTCACGCTCCCGGGAGAAACCGCCGGGGCAAAGTATTCTCCCGGATTCCCGCAGGGTGCGCCGAGATTGGGGCAAACGAATCCCACAGCTGCGTTCCCGCCGGGAATCGAGTTTACCAGCCAAACAATCGACGTATTGGAGGAGCCGGTGACGCTCCCGGTGAATTGAAAATTCTCGCCCGGACCGATCGATGCGCTGGTCGGAGTAATCTGGACGCGAATCCCGGAGTCGACTGTCACGGTGAAGGTGGTAAATGCATTTGCCTTGATGCAGCTTGTGGCCACGATCAAGAAGGTGGACGGCTGGGGAACCGCCGGGGGCGCAGTGTAGAGCCCGTTCAGAGTGATAGTCCCGAATCCGGTGATCGTGGTGGTAGGGGCGGTGATGTTGCATCCGTTCGGTCCCTGGCCTGGGGTACATTCGCCGGGCGGGATTGTAGTTGAAGGAGTCGCTGGCTGCTCGCAGATCTGCCAGAACACCGTCGTTGTCGAAACGCCTGTGACGTTGGCGGAAAACTGCGCCGGATGGTTCACGATGACCGTCAGCGGGGACAGCCCGGGCCCGGAGATCGTGATCCCGACCGCGGTGGCGTTACCCCCGCAACCTGCCACCAGTGCTATCGTCAGGAGCATCAGCGCTCCCAGTCCCCACCCTCTCATGTTCTTGCCTCCGGCCATCTCCGCTTGAATCTCCATGCGCGCCGCACAACCGACAGCACTTGGCGGTCTCCTTCGGATTTCCTGCAGGTCCACTAGAATGTCCGGCTCACTGCAAACCGTAGCGTCGTCCTCGGCTCGAAAAGGCCCGGAGGGATTGTTTGCGAGGACCGCGTCTGCTCCAAGAAACTTTGCAGCGACGGCACGATCTCCGTGTCGTAGACACCCAACTGCTTCAAGCTTTCTCTTTCGGCCGGCGGGACGTAGAAAGCCCCGAGCGGCGGCGTAATGGTCTGATCCAGGCGCAGGTAATTGTACGCGTAATAGATGCGGAATGGCGCCTGGATGATAGGAATCTGAATGTCGAGCTCGAGTCCGGCCGAGGTGTGCGGCCTGAACTCCGTGCCTGGAGCAATGGGCAAATTATTCGGTATGTTCACGCACGGGGCGCCCAGTGGCTGACACGGAAAATCCGGGTTCGGATACTGCTGCCGCAGCGAAGCGGCCGCCGCAGGATCCAGCTGCAGTTGGGACTTGCGCAGGATGCCGTTCACGCCGAGATCGTGAAAGATCGTCAGGCTCACATAGGAGCTCACGATCGGAATCCGGTACTCCAGGTTCGATACGCCCTTGAGATCACCGCCCGGCCGTGTGGGAACAAACTCCAGGACGTTTACCGGGATGGTTTCCTCGATCGGAACGCCCTGCTGGTTCAGGCTGTGCGGATTCACGAAACTGATGTTGGTCGTTGTTGAAAAGGGAATGAATACGAACGGCGAAATCGTATAGAAGTCAAAGCCCCGGACGTCTTGTTCGCCTCCCGCATAGAACCGGGTATTGGGCGGCACTTCTTTTCCGCCGTAGCCGGTGATCATGCTGCCCGAGAAGTGAACCGCGATGGTGTTCCGGTGGTGATGGTTCGGATGGAAATAGGACATCTCGAACACGTTGCTGATCGTATTGACGTTTCCACCCAGGGGCCCGCCCACGACGCTCGCTCCGTAGGAGAAGCTCTTGCCGTGCGTCGGATTGATCGGACTGTCGACCGTGTTGTAGGTAAGCGTCGGTGTGATCTGGCTCTGGCGTATGCCCTGAAGGGCCGAGGGCCCGGCGAGGCTCGTAAACTTGGTGAATTCAAACAGCAGCGTCGCCGACTGGCTGAACGGAGTGATATCTGTTGTCGAGAAGCCGTAGCTGATGCCCAGGCGGGTAAACGAGAGACGGCGCAGCGGGTAGCTGGCAAAAATAGTGAAGCCCTTGGAGTCGGTGTTGTAGTTTTCCTGGAGTGCCGGGTCAATGGCCACCTGCTGCCCCAGCAAGATGCCTTCCTGGCGCGCGGTGTTGTAATCGTACTTTTGAGAGAAGATCGTGAATCCCGAGGAAATGGGACGGTCAAACAGGTACGGCTCGGTGAATCCGAAGTTGATGCTGCGCTGGATATCGCCGATCTGCGCCGAAAGGGTCAGAGTCTCGCCGAGGCCCAGGAAATTGTTCGTCTGATAGGAGAACCCGACAAAGGCTCCCTGGAGACCGCTCACGCCACCCGAGAAACTGATCGACTGTTTGCCCTTCTCTTTCACCTTGAGCTTGATATCGACGGTGCCGGCCTTCACGTTCTTTTTCAGCTCCGCATTTTCCGGCTTGATCGCCTCGAAGTATCCAAGCTGATTCAGTCGCAGCAGGCTCAATTCCCAGTAGCGGTTGTTGAAGACCTGGCCTTCGTCAAGCAGCAGCTGGCGGCGAATCACCTTGTCGCGCGTCGTCGTGTTGCCGGAGAACTCGATGCGGCGCACGAAGAACTGCTTTTGCTGGTCGAACACCAGCGTCAGGTTCACGACCTTCTTTGTCGCGTCCACGTCGAAGTTCGGCTCGGAGGAAAAGTCGATGTATCCGTACTGGCCATACAGTTTGGTGAAGCTTTCAAGCGACTTGCGGACCTTGTCGGTGTCGAAAATGTCGCCTTCCTTCAAAGGGAACGCCCGCGCCAGCAGGTCGGGCTTGAAGATGAGCCCCTGATCCGGATCCGAACTCTGGAAAGAGAGCTTTCCCATGTGATACTGCTCGCCTTCGGAGACCGAAATCACGATATTGGTCTGCTTTCCGTGCCGGTTGCCGATCAGCGGCATTCCACCCTGCACGTCCACGGTCTTGAGTTCCTTGGCGTCCACCACAACCTTGAAATAGCCGTGATCCTGGTAGTATCCGCGGATGCCTACTTCAAGATCCTCGTCCAGTTTGGGGCGGTCAAACGTCTTGCTCATCACCGGAATATAGGTGATGCCGAGCGGAATGCCGTAAGGCCGGTCGTTTTTCATAGTGCGGATGAGCTTGCGGCTGGAAAAGGCCTTGTTTCCGACGACGGTTATCGTGCCGACCTTTACCTTGGGGCCCTCATCAATATTAAAGACCAGCTTCACGGCGTTGGACGCGGCGATGCGCTCGTAGGTCGGCTTGACGGTAGCGAACTGGTGGCCGTGGGCTGCGAGCAAACTCTTGATGACCACTTCGGCGCGCTTGATCTTCGTCGGATCGAACTGGCTTTCCACGCTGAGCCCGACTTTTTTTTCCTTGAAGGCGTCGAGAATGTCGGATTCGGTGATCGATTTATTTCCCTTGTACTCGATCCGGCGGATGATCGGCCGCTCTTTCACATGGAAGATGACAATCTTCCCGTTTGCCTGGTTCGGATCATCTTCCACTTCAAGAGTGATGTCCTCGAAAAACTGGGTATTCCACAGAGCCTGAAAATCGCGGTGCAATGATTCAGGATTGTAGGGGTCGCCTTCACGCGAAAAGATGCGCGCCTTCAGCGTATCGCGCTGAACCCTGCGGTTCCCGTCAAATTCGATGCGACTGATGATGAATTGCGATCCGCCGGGTTCCTGCGACTGCTGAGCCCAAAGGGATTGGCTACAGGCGAGAGGTAGCAAACACACAACGGCTAGAATTCCCCATGCGCAAACAGAAAGTTTCCTGCTGGCGGCCAAGGTTCTGGTCAAGGCCGCGGTACCCCGCCCAAGATTTTTTGCTCCCCCGCCGGACGTGTTTTAATCCAGCTCGCGCGTGTAGGATTCCTAGTGGGCCACCGGGGTTGCTTCCACCACGGGGCGGAACGCCAGACCTTCGCCGGAAAGAAAAACTTCCAGCGTCGCTGGCATCTGCAAGCCGCCCTGAATGAGAGCTTCCGACAGTGGGTCTTCGACGTACTTCTGCAACGCGCGCCGGAGCGGCCGCGCGCCGTAATTCCGATCGCCGCAGGTCTTCTCGAGAATCCATTGGCGAGCCTCCGGTGTCATGGCGATCTGCACCTGACGATGTACCAGAGTCTCGTTGATCTGTCCGATCAGCAGGTCGATGATCAGCAGCAGATCCTCGTCGGTGAGCGAATCGAACAGGATTACCTCGTCCAGCCGGTTCAGAAACTCCGGGTTGAACACACGCTTGACCTCGCTCATCACCATGTCGTCCTGGCTCTTCGCCGCGGCGGTTTCGTCCCGCGACTGGAAGCCAAGGCCGGACTGTTTCTGCAGTTGTCGCGCGCCAAGGTTCGACGTCAGGATGATGATGGTATTGCGGAAGTCAACGGTGTTGCCCAGTCCGTCGGTCAACTGGCCGTCCTCGAAAACTTGCAACAGAATGTTGTACACGTCGGGATGAGCCTTCTCGATTTCATCCAGCAGGATCACTGAATACGGCGTGCGGCGCACGCGTTCGGTCAGCTGCCCACCCTCCTCGTAACCTACATATCCGGGAGGCGCGCCGATCAGTTTCGAAACCGAGTGTTTCTCCATGTACTCGGACATATCGAAACGGATCAGCGATTTTTCGCTGCCGAACAGAAACTCTCCGAGCCGACGCGCGACTTCGGTCTTGCCGACGCCCGTGGGCCCCAGGAACAGGAAGCAGCCAACTGGGCGGCCCGGTGCCTTCAGGCCCGCGCGGCTGCGCCGAATCGCCCGCGCAAGTGACGTAATCGCCTTTTCCTGGCTGATGATCCGGCGATGGAGCTCTTCTTCGATTCGCAGCAGCTTCTGCTGTTCGTCTTCCTTGATCGAAGTCACCGTCACGCCGGTCCAGCGGGCCACGACCTCTTCGATGTCTTCTCGCGTGACCACGCCGGTCGTGGAATCGTCGATCTTGAGTTTCTCGCGCAGTACCCGCAGATGTTCCTTTTCCTTGCGCTCTTCCTCGGAGTAGAACCGCGCTTTTTCAAACTCGTGGTTGGCGATAGCGGTTTCCATCCGGTGCGTGATGAACTTCACGCGCTTCTGCACTTCAGAGACTTCGTCCGGCAGCATCGCCTGGCGGAGCTTTACGCGCGCGCCAGCCTCGTCGAGCAGGTCAATCGCCTTGTCCGGGAGAAAACGGTCCGGGATGTAGCGGTTCGACAGATATACGGCGTAGCGAATGGCTTCTTCGGTGTAGCTGACGGCGTGAAATTTCTCGTAGCGGTCGCGCACGCCCTGCAGCACGCGAATGGTCTCGTCTTCGTTCGGCGCCGAAACCTTCACGGCCTGGAACCGCCGCTCAAGCGAGCGGTCCTTTTCAACCGACTTGCGGTACTCACCGGGGGTCGTTGCGCCGATGCACTGGATTTCGCCGCGGCTCAGCGCGGGCTTCAGGATGTTGGCGGCGTCAAGGGATCCTTCGGCGGACCCCGCGCCCACCAGGGTGTGCAGCTCGTCGATAAACACGATCGCGTTCTGGCTCTCCATCAACTCCTTCATGATGGTCTTGAGCCGTTCCTCGAATTGCCCGCGGTATTTCGTGCCGGCTACGATGAGGGAAAGATCCAGCGACAGAATCCGCTTGTCGGCCAGAAACGGCGGCACATCTCCGTCTGCGATCCGCTGGGCAAGCCCCTCGACGATCGCCGTTTTGCCCACGCCTGGTTCGCCTATCAGCACGGGATTGTTCTTCGTACGGCGGCACAGGATTTGAATCGCGCGTTCCAGCTCGCGATCCCGGCCCACAAGCGGGTCGAGTTGTCCTTCCATCGCCGCCTGCGTCAGATCGCGGCTGAATTCTGCGAGCAATGAAGCTTCTTTTGGCCGGTTCACAGGCACCTTCTCTCCCGCACTGCGCGCCATTTCCTCGCGCACAGTGGAAAGCCGTAATCCCCGTTCCAGCAGGATTTCGGCGCCAAAGGATTTTTCTTCGCGCAACACCCCCAACAGCAGATGTTCCGTTCCGACGTGTTTGTGTCCGAGCCGTTCGGCTTCTTCTGCGGCGTAGTTGAGAATTCGTTTGCATTCCTGACTCAGAGGAACTTCGACTGAAGTCGAAATGCGCTCGCGCACGGTGATGCGCGATTCGATTTCCTTGCGTATCGATTCAATCGAGCCGTGAGTGCGCAGGAAACGGTTCGCCAGCGCCTTGTCCTCGCGCAAAAGGCCGAGC
>Ga0209008_1000166_pt1 | contig 30514 bp, 21 predicted proteins | sample JacPin_JW_Ref_O3_FD_187963 | JGI IMG/M metagenome (GOLD analysis project Ga0209008, IMG submission 187963) | Forest soil microbial communities from Algoma, Ontario, Canada - Jack Pine, Ontario site 1_JW_Ref_O3 (SPAdes) (version 2) | ecosystem: Environmental > Terrestrial > Soil > Boreal... | reverse complement strand
CGTTAATCGATATTACCGAGCGCAAGGTTGCCGAGGAACGAGTTCAATCTCTAGCCTACTATGATGCTCTGACGGGACTCCCGAATCGGATTCTTCTGCACGATCGATTGTCAAAGGCACTTTCCACTGCTCGGCGGCAGAATCACAAAGTTGCACTTCTGTTCCTTGATCTCGACCGCTTTAAACTCATCAGAAAAGTGCTCCATGAGACCGGCCTGGCTGCGCACCATTTAGAACTGGAACTCACAGAAAGCCTTTTGCTCGCTAATGCTGACGTGACGTTCTCAGTTCTTCAGGAATTAAAGGCAATGGGGTTGACACTCGCGATTGACGACTTTGGAACGGGTTATTCCAGCTTCAGCTACTTGAGACAATTCTGGGTCAGCAAGCTCAAAATCGACAGGTCGTTTATTCGAGATGTCGCCGTCAACCCTGATGATGCGGCGATCACAACCGCAATCATCAGCATGGCAAAGAGCCTAAATCTCAAGGTGATTGCCGAAGGGGTCGAAAACGAAGCGCAAATGGCGTTCCTGAGGGCGCATCAGTGCGACGAAATTCAGGGCTACTACTTCAGCAAGCCTTTACCGGTGGACAAGGTTGCCGACAAACTGCGAGGCGACGCTGCTCACGCGAATTCTGAGAGAATTGTGGGCGCGCCGGAGGTGAGTGGCTTAGATACTCAAAGTAACATGGCGATTGTGTTCACATCGCATTGCTGACGCCAAATCTCCATTTCCCTTCTGGCCCGGCATTCTTAGATTAGTGCTTGCCGCACCCTCGAATGAGCCAACGCGCGGCACCGGCGCCGCCATTCCGGAAACAACAACCAACAATCATTGCACGTTCAACCGTTCAACGACTTTCAAACGCAAGCTATGTAGAGGCAAAATCGGGCGGTGCAGGAGCCAAGCTTGTGAGAACGCCTGGTAATAACAGCTATCATTGGTTGTTGGGTGACAGGCATGAGAATCGGTTCCATCGTCATACACTGCCACGAATTTGACCGCATGGTTCGTTCTGGCAAAACGCCCTCTATTACGTTCCCAGACGACCCGCAATGGATGGATGGGTGGTTTTGCGCGACCCAGAGGGAAAGGGGCCAAACTTATCGTTTCAGGCGAGAGAAACACGCGCACCACGACGGAGTTGGCTTCACTTAGACCTTTACACGGAGAGCCAAGACAAAGAAGTGCACCGATTGCTGCAACTTGGGGCGCGGCACTATCCATGGAGGTATCGCCCAGGTTCCGACTTTGTCGTTTTAGAGGATCCCGACGGGAATCTTTTCTGTGTTGTACAGCTCAAGTAGTCCAACGAGCTGTTCCCGCGCGGTAATGAGTGTAAGCGCCCATATTACATCAACTGAGATCAATAGTAGACTTTCGGCGACATCCCTATTAGTTCTGTTCAAGCTGACGCCACTGACCCCGAAGCAAATCAAAAAGCGTAGAAAGCTTCAAGCCAAATCCGATGTCGGCTTGCAGCGGGTCGAAGCCTCGGGACGTTCCGGGTGAAATTACCCAACTGCTGCTCCGGAAAAGCTAAGATAAAGTAGGAGTAAACCTCAACAGACCTGGAGATTGACCTCACTTTTTTCGGAAATCGTAATTCACAGACGTAATCGTGCGATCAGCTTTTCTTAGAGAACGACTTCGGAGGGGGCGCGTATGGGGAGCACCAGGTGGATCACGAAAAACCTCATCTACGGCTTTCGGGTTCTGTCGGTCCCTCTGCTGATGTTCGTGGGCGTTGGGTTCCTGCACGCCGAGGGGAGCGATCGCACGATCGGTCAGTTCGTACACACGGCCTGGTCCGCAAAAGACGGCGCGCCCGGTAATGTTTGGGCTCTCGCACAGACAGCGGATGGATTCTTGTGGCTCGGGACTACCCAGGGCCTCTATAGGTTTGATGGCGTCAGCTTCGAGCGGTATGAGCCGCAATCCGGACCGGCATTTCCGTCCTCGAACATCACGTCTCTCCTCGCGCTTCCCAACGGAGACCTGTGGATCGGTTTTCGCGAAAAAGGTGTGAGCCGGCTGCGGGGCGGGCACAACACCAACTACGGGAATTCGGACGGATTGCCTTCAGGAAAGGTGGCGAGGCTGGTGCAGGATGGCGACGGAGCGATTTGGGCTGGGACCTACGGAGGCTTAGCTCGTTTCGAGCACGAGCGATGGCAACGAGTCGGAGACGATTGGGGCTATCCGGGCCAGAGGGCAGTGGCGGTCTACGTTGACCGCCACGGAACTCTTTGGGTTGCTTCGGAAAACACCGTCGTCTTCCTGCCACAGGCCTCCCGGAAGTTCCATACGACCGGAATCGAGATAGGCCAGACTTACCAGATGGTCGAGTCACTTGGGGGCACCCTATGGCTAGCGGAAACAGGCAGATCGGTTCATCCCATCCGGCTTCCGGCAACTCAACATAGTTTTGAGCCCGAGATAAGACACGGCTCGGTTGGGGTTCTTTTTGACGATGACGGCAGTCTGTGGATCACCAGCATTGGCGACGGAATGCGTCGCATTCCTTTTCCGGACCGGCTGAATGATCAGAAGATCGGCGAGTTGAGCGATGCCATCGAGAGCTTCACCTCCAAGGATGGACTGAGCAGTGATTATGAAACATGCATTCTAAAGGATCGAGAAGGCAGCATTTGGGTGGGCACATCGGCCGGTCTTGACCGGTTCCGCAAGGGCGCTTTGGTTCCGATTCTGCTGCCGGCGAAATTTACCCTCAAGGCTTTGGTCCCGGGAGACAACGGCGACATCTGGGTGGGCAGCTGGAGCAACGTACTCGCGCGGATTGAGGGAAATACGTGGAAGAACATAAGGCCCGGCCTCGTCACTCTGTATGGTGTGCGTGACTGGCATGGGACTATTTGGCTACTGAAGGCCGACGTAGATTCCCGGCTGACCGCTTATAGTTATGTATCCCGGCTGGCTAAGGAAAGGCAAGTATTTGTTGCGGCGGCTCCAGCTGGATTCGACACATTTGGGTCTCGCGGGGTGCTGGCTGTAGATCGCATGGGCACGCTCTGGCTCGGAGCCGGGCCTCTTTTTTTCTTTCTGAAGAAGAATGGACAATGGGAGCAATTTGAGACGCCATCGGAGGTAGCCGCGAAGACGGCACTGGTTACGTTTACAGATCCCGACGGTCGCATTTGGTTCGGATTCACGGACAACACCATCCTAGTGATGGATGGGAAAAATGTTCGAACGTTCTCCGCGAAGGATGGTATTCAGGTCGGAACCGTCAGGGCAATCACGGGTCGAGACCGTCACATCTGGATTGGCGGGGAAGGCGGATTGGCAGTCTGGAACGAAGACCGTTTTACAGCAGTGCTTCCAGAGGGTAGCGATGCGTTCCGCGGCGTATCGGGAGTTCAGGAGGATTCTGGCGGCGACGTGTTCTTGAGCGATGAGCGAGCCGTGGTGTTTATTCCCGCGACTGAGGTTTCGAAGATCTTCAAAGACCCTTCAGCTCGGGTTCAGTATCAGCTCTTCGACGTACACGACGGGTTACCAGGCGCGGTTCAAGAGTCAATGCCGTACCCGAGTGCTGTGCAAGGCACCGACGGCCGCATCTGGTTTTCCACCTCCACGGGCGTGGCGCGGATCGATCCTGCACACATTCCAAAAAATCTGCTTGAGCCGCCGATTACCATTCGCTCGATCACTGCCAACGGGACCCGCTACACTTCGCCGGCCGATTTGAGACTGCCTCCCCGGACACGAGATCTGACGATTGACTACACGGCCCTAAGCCTCGCGGTTCCGGATCGCGTCCGCTTCCGCTACAAGCTTGAGGGTTCGGATACGCAATGGCAGGACGCCGGGGGCCGTCGCCAGGCGTTCTACACCAACCTTTCACCGCGAGAGTATCGATTTCGCGTGATCGCAAGCAACAACGATGGGGTTTGGAATGAGGCGGGCGCCTCCTGGAGTTTCGTCATCGCCCCCGCCTGGTACCAGACGATTTGGCTCCGAGGGCTTTACGTGCTCGCTTTCTTCGGGCTGCTCTGGGGCGTTTATCGATTACGTGTTCACCAGTTGCTGGAGCAAGAGAAGAAATTTCGCGACGCGGTAGAAACCATGCCGGCCCTGGCTTTCGTTGTCGACCCCAGGGGTAATCGCACTTTTATGAATAAGGGTTGGCTCGAATACACAGGATTGAGCCCGGAAGAAGCGTCCGCGTCAGGATGGGAGAGGACGATTCACCCTGACGATCTCGAGCGCTTCACGGAACGATGGCGCACGTCCGAGACGACTGGCCAACCGCTGGATTATGAAGCGCGGCTGCGCCGCGGACCGGACGGAGTCTATCGCTGGTTCCTGATACGCGCCGTACCCGTGCGGGATAAGCACGGGAAGATTGTGAAATGGTGTGGCGCAGCAACGGACATTGAAGAGCGCGAGAAATTGCGTCAGCTCGAGGCCGATATGGCGCACATCAATCGGGTGACCACTTTGGGAGAGATGGCGGCTTCGCTGGCACACGAAATCAAACAGCCAATCGCCGCTACCATTACCAGCGCCAACAGCTGTATTGAATGGCTCGCGCATGAGCCGCCCAACCTTGATCGCGCTCGCGCGGCAGCAGCCCGAATCGATAAGTATGGGAATCGTGCGGCCGAGATCATCGATCGTATACGTTCCTTCTACAAGAAGTCTCCTCCACAACGTGAGTTGGTTGATGTGAACGGAATCGTTCACGAGATACTCGCGCTATTGCGGGCAGAGGCCACTCGATACCCCATTGCGATGCGCGCCGAACTGGCCGCCGACCTGCCCAAAATCATGGCGGATCGGGTGCAGCTCCAACAGGTGTTCATGAACCTCGTGCTCAACGCCATAGAAGCCATGAAGGACTCTGGCGGAGAGTTTATAGTCAAGTCGGAATTGGGCAGCGACGGCAGAGTGTTGATCTCCGTAAGTGACACAGGCATCGGACTGCCGGCCGGAAAAGTGGACGAGATTTTCAGCGCCTTCTTTACAACCAAGGCCCAGGGTAGCGGCATGGGCCTGGCGATCAGCCGATCAATTGTCGAGTCCCATGGCGGCTGTTTGTGGGCCACGGCGAACAACAGACGGGGTGCAACGTTTCATGTCACTCTGCCGATCGCAGCCGAAGTAGTGAGAATGTCCGATACCGGAACGTGATTCCAGTGTCACTCGGACAGGCCCAGGCGGCAAGCCAATTCGCAAGAATGTAGCTGCTCCGCTGCTCCCTGCTACCGGCAGTGCGGACGGCGCGCGCAAGAATCGGCCGATTGTGGCTTCGCGACAAAGCGTCCCACAGGGCCATATCGATGCCTGCAACCGCCATGGCAACGAGTCCTTGCATTCCTAGGAGTCGAAAATGCTTCGCGAACCGGTCCGCGATCTCAATCGGCGTGAGAGGCTCACCCTTTACGAAGGGCTCCAGATTCTTGATGAGATCAGCGGTTGGCTTCAAGCCAGCGACGGCGTATGTGAATATAATGCTGTGTCCGACTGTGCCGTCGTCCGTGACAACATCGGTCAACACCAGCGGCGATTCGGAGACTGTTCCGCTCGCCGTCTTATGTGGCTGCGTCATTGGAACGCATACGGCACGAACGCGAAGCGCGCAAATCTTCGGACACGCCATAAAAACCAAGATATGCCGCGCGGCTTTTCCGCCTCTTAGTGTCCGCTTCGACATTTCTTAGTCGAGGTTGACGGTCGTGGGCGGATGACAGGCAAACGGAAGTCAAACTGTGGTAGTCATGCGATGGCGCCAAAAATCCAAATCAGGCTGCGCCGTCTCTGAGAAACTGAGCGAAAGAACGGATTGATTTCATCTTCTCTTCACGCTATCCCGCGCATATCTTCTTCACTAAGCCGATGTAACGATGTAACAAGGCTTTTACCAACGGGAAATTGCTGGTCATACGCGATTCGACCGTTAATCGTTGGGCGAAAGAGTCGATGGAGCACCATTGACGGAAGCAACTAGCCTTCGCGTACCTTGTGGCCGGCCAGATTGCCTAATCCTTCGTACGCAGCATACTTATAGGTCTCGCTAAGCGTGGGATAGTTGAAGACTTGTTCGATAAACTCGTCAATCGTTTGGTTGTTGTCGAGAACCATCATTCCGATGTGAATCAGCTCGGTAGCGCTCTCGCCGATAATGCTCACTCCGAGGAGCTTCTTGTCGGCGCGCGCGAAGACGAGCTTCAGCATTCCCGCGGTGTCGCCGATGATATGGCCTCGGGCATTGTTGGCATAGAGAGCCCGCCCGACGCAGTAGTCGATTTTTTTCTCTTGGCAGGATTCTTCCGTCTCGCCAGCGGTGGAGATTTCCGGGATGGTATAAATCCCCATCGGCAGCATCGAGGCGACTCGCTGCTTGTATTGGAAACCAAAAGCATGGCAGACGGCAACGCGGCCTTGTTCCATCGACGTCGAAGCCAGCGCGGGAAACCCGATGACGTCGCCTGCCGCGTAGATATGTGGCATCGCCGTACGATAATGCTCGTCGACTGAGATGTATCCGTGCTGGTTGACGGTCAAACCCGCCTTGTCGAGAGACAAGCCGTCTACTGCGGCGCGGCGTCCGGCAGCGAACAGCACTGATTCAGTCTCCAGCGTCTTGCCGCTCTTCATCACTAGTTGCACGCCGGACTCAGCGATTTGCACCTTTGCTGGCCGTTCGTTGAACCAGAACTGCATGCCCAGCGCGGCGAGCCGCACGCGGAGCCTCTCGGAAATTTCCCCATCAAGAAATGGCAGCAGTCGTTCCCGCCCATCCACCAGCGTGACCTTCACGCCCAGTGCGACGAAAATCGACGCGTACTCACACCCAATGACGCCGCCGCCGATCACCGCCAAGCTTTGTGGGATACGATCCATCCACAAGAATGTGTCGGAGTCAAAAACCCTTACGTCGTCGAAAGCTATCTCTGACGGACGGTGTGGCTTGCTTCCGGTGGAAATAAGAATCACATCGCCGCGAAGTTGGCGCTTTCCGTTCGCGCCGGAAACAGACACCGTGTGGGCGTCGTCGAAAGAAGCCCGACCGTGGACGAGTTCGATTTGATGAAGGGCGAGATTCTTCAGCACGCGCTGTCGCTCCATCTCCACCACTTCTCGCTCATGGTGCATGAAATCATGGACGGTAAGATTCTCTTTGAGCGAATAGTCGATGCCGTAGAGACCGCGTTGCTTGAGACCGGAAAAGTAGAGTGCGGATTCTCGTAGTGTCTTACTAGGGACCGTGCCGGTGTTGATGCAACTCCCGCCCACATGCTCGGCGCCCTCGATCGCCACCACGCGTTTGCCAAAATAGGCAGCTTGCGCTCCAGCCTTCTCCCCTGCAGGGCCGCAACCGATCACAACGAGATCAAAATCTTCGCTGGAAACCACCGCCACCTCCCCTTAGATAACATTTTGCCATTTTCCCAATTCATTAATTACGAATTGACCACTCCGGAAGCAGCCTTCAGAAGAGTGACCCACCCTACGTCGTAGTCCGTCGGGATGACTAGGGGGATGGCGACAATTCTGCGTCAGCTGCGCTCCCGGACGCGATCCACGCGATAGGCGACCAGATCGCCTTCGTGTTTAGTGGGAATTGAAATCTGCTGCGCCTCGACCGCGTTCCACATGCGCTGATGGATTTCCGGGCTAATCAGTACCTCGCGGCCTTTCGCCCCATCGCAGTAGCGGGAGGCCCGATTCACGACGTCTCCAATAACTGTGAATTCCATCCGGTCCGGCGATCCAATGAAACCATGCAAGACCTCTCCGGTGTGGATTCCGATTCCGATTTCACAGCAAACCTCTCCTCGAGCTGCGCGCCGGCGGCTTACCTCCTTCGCCGCCGCTTGCATGTTCATGCCGGCCAACACAGCTTTCCGGCAATGTTGGGGGTCTTCTTCGGGACTTCCGAAAACCGCCAGGATGGCATCGCCCACAAACTTGTCGACGGTACCGTCGTTGCGAAAAATGCAATCCGTCAGCGCGGCGAAATATTCGTTCAGCAAGGTGACGACGTCATCGGTTGGCATTTCGGCGGTCAATCGGGCAAATCCCCGAATGTCGGCGCACAACACCGATACGATCGACTTCTCGCCGCCCAAGCGCAAGCGGCCCATCTGGGCTCGTTGCAACAAATGGGTGCGTACTTTCGGCGAGAAATTGGTTAACAGCCTTTCAAGAACGTCGGCATTCTGTTTCAGCGTGATCTGCAGTTCGTGGTTGGCGATGGCCAGCGCTAACTGATGCGCGAACGAAGTCACCAGCAGTAGATCGTTCCGTCCAAAAGACTGCTGTGGGCAAAAGCAATCCATACAAATCACGCCAATGGCCTGGCCATTGACCACCAGGGGCACATACATTCCCGACTCGACGTTCGATTCCTTTTGACTCAGCGTTAGATCTTCGCCCCGCTTCCAGATGAAGCCTTTTCGATCGGCAATGGCTCGTTTCGCCGAAGTCATACTGATCATGGGAACCGCGCCCGGGGGACCGCAAGCCTTAAGCAAGAGTTCGCTGTCTTTCGAATCACGAACCAGGATGACCCCGCGCTCGCCCTTGCCCACGATGCGAAGCAGCATATCTACCGCCTTCTGCAGCATTGCATCCAGAACACCGCGAGTGCCGTACTCCCAGGTTAGTTCACTCAAGGCAGCCAGTCGTTCAAGGGCGTCCGGACGGGGCTGCGTCTCAATCGCAACGCTGGCATCAAGGGTCTCGGCGATCTGCAACCGACTGGCGTCTCGGGAAACAACCACATCCAGATCCCTCAAACTACTATTTAGGCTAATGGAAAATTGTGGCTGCTGCGGCTGGGATGCGGTTAGCTCGCGCGCGACATGCAGCAAGGCTTGCTTCTGCTGGACGGCAGCATTTTCGATTTCAGGATCACGCGCTTGCAGCGCAGCGCGAAAAAGAGAGGACAAGTCCAGCTGGGACAATCCTGACTGAACTGAGATTTGCGCGGCGGCCTCAAAAATCTGTTTGGCCGCAGGACTTCGGCTTACGCGTTGACTGGGAGCGATGAGGGGGGCATTCGTTACTGTGTTGGTTGACAGCCGGAGCGCCCGCCTTAATAAAATAATGTCCAGCCCGTGCCGTCCAGAAATTTCGTTTAACCGATCCACTTCGGGCTTGGCCAACAGCACCGCATCATCATCGTTACTCTCCTTTTCCTGCCCGTTCAGCAGTTTTTCGAGTGAACAGATTCCATACAAAACGTGCCGCGGCAGAATCTGCGACGTCTCCCGAACCGCCAGATCACCGGCCAGTTGCCACGCCAGTTTGACGCCCGGAGACAGGGCCAAATTTGTCATGCCACTAATTTCGCACACTTCCTGAACCAAAACATGCCTTATTACCCAATGGAATCGAGTGCCCATCCTCGGGCTGCGATGCGCTATGGGATAATGCCTGTTAAGGGCGTCACGAGCCAATGGCGAACCAGGACTCTAAACCCCCGCGAACAGGCGGCCCGGACGACTCCAAGCGGAATTTGGATGACTCTCTTCCGCCATCCACCGGCTTAGCCGAGCTTAGCTACAGCGGCGAGGACCGGCTTCCGTCTGTGCGGGACGGGCCTACTTTTGCTCCGGGCGATTTGCTGGCCAACCGTTTCCGCATTATCCGCTTCATCTCTAAAGGGGGGATGGGGGAAGTCTACGAAGCGGAAGATCTGGAGTTGGGTGAGCACGTTGCGGTGAAAACTGTCCTGGCGTCGATTGCCACCAGTCCTGTCGCCATTGAACGGTTCAAGCGTGAAATCCAGTTGGCGCGCAGAGTCACTCACCCCAATGTCTGCCGCATTTTCGACCTCGTTTACGACCCGCGGCCTTCCGGACCAGTTGCGTTCCTGACCATGGAACTGCTCGATGGAATTACGCTCTCCACTTACCTCGAGAGCAAAGGGAGCCTTCCACTAAATGAATCTTTGACCTTAGCGGACCAAATGGCGGAAGGACTGAACGCCGCCCACCGCGCGGGCGTGATTCATCAGGATTTCAAGCCGAGCAATGTGATCCTTATGGATGCCGGCGATGGCTCCCCTATTCGCTCGGTGATTACAGACTTTGGCCTAGCCCATAATGTCCGCGCCGTCGAGCAGGAGAGTGGCAGAAGCGTTGGCACTCCCGCCTACATGGCTCCCGAACAGATTGAGGGCGGAGCCATCTCGGTTGCCACGGATGTTTATGCCCTTGGTGTTGTGCTCTACGAGCTGATTACTGGCCACTGGCCATACAATGCCCGGACCCTGGAAGAGCTGCAAGCGAAGAAACTCAGCCAGGCGCCGGCCGCACCTTCGAAGTACGTTCATGATTTGCCGATTCGCGTGGAGCGCGCGCTGCTTCGCTGCATCGCAAGGCGATCCGAGGACAGGTTCGGCAGCACTCTCGAGGTGGTGGCAGCGCTTGCTCCTCCGCGCCGGCGTTGGCCGGCTTTCGTAGCCGTCGGACTGATCCTGGCCGCACTGGGGACCCTCGCCGGATATGAGTGGCGAAAAACAGGCGCGATGGCGGGTGAGCCCACTTTAGCGGTGATCGGCTTCAGAAATAACTCGGGGGACTCGAGCTACAACTGGCTGGCCACGGAGCTGAGTGAGAGTCTCACCACCGAACTAGGCGGATCCAAAGGTATTCATGCGGTCCCCACTGGCGAAATTTCCAGCGTTAAGACCGAGCTCTCGGTGGAACAGAGCCAAAGCCTGGAGCGCGAAGACCTGTCGAGTGTGCGCCAAGCGCTGGGCGCCAATTATCTCCTGCTGGGACGGTACGCGGCCGTCTCTCCGGGCCCCAACCTCGACATGAAAACCGATATGAAACTCGAGATGAATGTTCTGCTGCAAGACTCGCGCGGAAAAACGGTCGATGACATCCATGAAAGCGGTTCTGCCACCGACTACCGCAAGCTTATCGCCGACGCAGCCTCGCAGATTCGCGAGAAGCTTGGCAGCGCAAAGTTGTCCGACACCCAACTCAGCGAACTACAAAATCTTTACCCCGTTGTTCCGGAGGCGTCCCATCTCTACTTCCAGGCGCTCGACAAGCTTCGTTCCTTCGACGCTGCCACCGCGCTCTCGCTGCTAAAAAAAGCGTCCAATCTTGATCCCGATAACGTGTCCATCCATTGGGGGCTTTCCGATGCGTGGGGGCAGTTGAAGCACGATGCTGAAGCGGCCCAGGAAGCGCAAAAGGCATCCACGCTGGCCGAGAAGGCCTCTCTTCCGCAGGAATACGTTGTGCTTGCCCAGGCTCGGGCAGCGGAAATGAACAAGCAGTGGGACGTCGCGATTGAGAACTACAATTCCCTGTCCGCATTGTTTCCGCAACATCTGAATTACGGTCTCAGTCTGGCCTCGGTACAGATTGAAGGTTCCAAGGCCGCCGATGCTCTAGCTACGCTCGACAAACTGGCTAAGCTTCCGGCGCCGATGGGAACCGATCCGCGCATTGAAATGACCAAGGCAAAAGCTTATGGAACGATGAACGACTACATTTCTGAACTGCGTGCCGCGCAGACCGGCCTGCAAGAAGCCCAAACGCGTAACGCCCGAATGATGCAAGCGCGGGCGCAACTGGAGCTCTGCTGGGCCCATCGCAATTTGGGACACGTGGAGGAAGCCTACTCGGCCTGCAATGAGGCGCAGAATCTGTTTTCGGCCTTCGGTGACAATGTCAGCGCAGCTGTGGCTCTGAATGACGAAGCCACATGGCTTTCCGATCGGGGCCGCTACGCTGACGCGAAGCAACTCTACGACCGCGTTATCCAAGTGAACCAGGCCGCCGGCGCTCAAATGGACCTCGCTGGAGCATGCGTCAACATGGCTCGCGTGCTCGACCTCATGGGAAAACCTGAGGACGCTGAAGACTACATCAAACGGGCCCTGGAGGTGGCACTTCCAATTGGAGATAAGAATGACGAGGCTCTCGCGCGTATCCTTCGCGGAAAAATTCTGGCCCGGCAGGGACATCCTACAGAGGCGGAGCAGGAGGTCCAGCGCGCACTAACACTCGCTCGCGACACCCAGAACCAGTCGACGGAAGCAATCGCCTTAAGCAATTTGGCAGGATATCAATCGGAGACAGATTCTGAGCGGGCGCTGGCCACTTACCGTGTGGTGCTGCGCTTGAGACGAGAAAAGGGCGACCAACCGGCCACGGCTACATGCCTTATGAACATGGGGAATGTGTTTTTGCGCAGTGGCAATCTCAGCGCCGCTCAGGGAAACTACCGGGAAGCGCTTGGAATCGATACCCAATTAAAGGATAAAGAGGACATCGCGATGGACTTGATCTCACTCGCCGAGGTTGACCTTGAACGCGGCAACCTGCGCGATGCCCAGGACAAGGCGTCACAAGCTATCAAAGACTTTCACGAGAATCAGGATGCAAATAATGAGGCGGAGGCCACTTCCCTTCTGGTGAGAGTACTCATTGCAGAGAAAGACACGCCGGACGCCGTGCCACACGTGCAGCGGATTCAGGAGATCGCAAGTAAAGACCCGGAAACTGAATTTGACGGCCGCTTGAGCGTGGCGGATTACTTGGCTGCGACAGGAAAACACGACGAGGCAATTCAGCGCCTTGCGTCCCTCCCGTCGGAGGCCAAGAATGCAGGCATGAATTTTATATCTCTGAAAGCACGGCTCGAACTCGTGCGCTTCAAAATTGGGCAGCGCCCGCCCGCCGAATTGCGTAGCGAACTCTCTTCCATCCAAACCGAGGCCCGGCACGCAGGCTTCGGCCTACTGGTCCAACAAGCGAAAAGCCTCCGCATCTAGTTTGTCCAGGAGCTTTCGATTGTTTCCCGCCGAAGCGAAACCGTTTGCAAACAGTTGCCACAAGGCTGGCGCAGACTTTACCAGGGCCGCTGACACTTCGCCGGGACACAATCTGCCCGAGAAAATGCCCGAGAAAATGCCTTGACCAAACTGCCAAAAGTCGCTACGGTGTACTCGACTCACTATTGACGCTGTATTGACCTGTATTAACCCTCCTCAAGGACAATCCAGACCTATCGTCCTATTTGTACCCAAGATGCAAAAGGGGATTTCGCATGGCGCTCACTCGCAGAGCCGTTCGTGGACTTGTATTGTTCCTTATTTTGGCTTCGTTGCCGCTTTTTGCCCGCAGTAGAGGAGATACCGGAAGCTCACAGAACGGCCTCTTTGGCAATTGCCCAGCCGTCCCGCCAGCCGAAGGAGGCAGCGGCGTTTGTCCGTTTTTGAATTTTGATGGAACCGCAACTCTCACGGGAACGGATACGTACGGGAACCCTGTTACCGTCACTATTTCTTTATATGACTGGGGATACTATCCCTGCACAGAGTATTGGTGTCAGTCCGAACCCTTGATCAACTACGCTGTGCTCGACTTGGTGCTGACCGGGACCGGCCCGCCGGGAATTGAATCGCTGGTGGTCAAGGGAGTGTTGCCAAATCCTAACTATGTCTCTTGCGGCCCTGACTACCAGGGTGATGGCCTCGGGTGCATTGTTTACCCTGAGCCTGACAGTAATTCAGACGTGCAAGAACCCACTGCCATATCTAGCGCTGACACCGGCGCCAGCGTCAATACCCGCTGGGATTTTGGCGGGGTCCCGCCATTGGCCCCTCCCCCGCCAGCGGTTCCCTTTGACCAGCTCCAGTGCTATCCGGGATCCCTTGCCGGGATCTGTGAAAGCACCCCGTTAGGAGAGGCGGTACTCGTCGTAGCAAATTCAGTTGCCCAGAACAAGCTCAGCACCAGTGCGAGCAACTATCTTGTTACCCTAATCGATGGAACGCAGCTGGGCGGTTTCACTCTTCCAAAATCGCCCACCAAACTGGCGCAGAATAATACGCAAGCCACTGCCAAGGCGATTGCCGGCACAAGTTTCAAGGATTACACCAACACAGCGCAGGGTTATCCAGAGATCAACCCCGATGGCAGCATGAATTATCCGCCGGGCTTTGCTCTTGCCCCGGTGCCGCCTCAGTCATCCCCGTCATTTCCGTCTTGTTATCCCGCAAATGAAACCAGGACATTCCGCACGCTTTGGTACACCTATACCGCTCCGGGTGATGGCAGCGTCACTATCAATACCGCCGGTAGCCGCTACGACACCCTCGTTTATGTATTTCCCGAAGCCAATCCGGCGACTACAACCGCGTGCGACGACGATACCGAGACGGGGGCGTTGCAGGCTGTCACGACATTTAGCGTCACAAATGGCGCGGAGTACGAGATTGTGGTGTATGAGACGCCACCGTTCGTCGGAACAGGTTACGCATATCCACTGAGTGTGGACGGCACACTGTACTTCAGCTTGAAATTCGAGACCACCGCTTCGATTACGACTACAACTAAGTTGAGTTCCTCTCCCAATCCCTCGTTTTCCGGGCAAGGGGTGACCTTCACGGCTACGGTAACGCCGAAGCTCCGGGGCACGCCCACTGGCATCGTTACCTTCAGTGAGGCAGGGACAGTTCTCGGCACATCTTCGCTCGACGCCAGCGGACAAGCAAGTTTGAATGCCGTGCTCGCGATAGGCAAGAACCTGATTACAGCCGAGTACAGTGGCGATTCCTATTTCCTTGGCAGTTCGGCTTCGGAAAAACAAACTGTGTACGCCGGGGCCACAATAACAACACTGAGTGCAAGCATGGATCCAGTCGCTCTTGGTCAGCCCGTGACCTTCACTGCAATGATAGCGACACAACCCAGCGGAAACGCGTCAGGCACGGTTAAGTTCAAGAATGGCACAACCACCTTGGGAACTGCTGCGGCGAGCGGCAATAGCGCGAGCCTGACGATCAGTTTTGGAAGCGTTGGTACTGACTTTATTACCGCGTCTTACAACGGTAACCGTTTTTACGAGCCCAGCGTATCGAACACTTTGTCCCAAACTGTACAGGCTCCCACCACAACCACAATTGTGTCATCCCAGAACCCCTCGCAGAACGGATCGCCGGTTACCTTCACGGTCACGGTAACCTCAGCGATCGAAACGCCAACAGGCACGGTACAGATATTGATTCCCGGCTACTATTATCAGCTGCCAACCCTGACGCTAAGTTCCGGTTCGGCACAATACACCACAACACTCTTGCCGGTGGGTACCGATTTAATTAGGGCCGTCTACAGCGGAAACGCAGATCTCTTGGGCAGCACATCGCAACCCCTCAACCAGGGAGCGCAGTTCCCCTCCAATTTTTCCGTGCTCTACAGCTTTATTGGTGGAAACAATGGTCCCGAGGGCTTATCCCAGGACTCGCAGGGCAATTTCTATGGCACTACGGAATTCGGCGGGGACCCAAACTGCGCTCTGTGGTATGGCGGGTGCGGAACCATTTTCAAGTTGGACACTAACAACATCCTGACCGTGCTTTACAGCTTCACGGGAGGCGGAGGCGACGGCGCAGTACCCATGGCGCGTCCAATACTCGATCAGCAAGGCAATTTGTATGGCACCACCAGTTTTGGAGGTGCTCTTAACGGCTTAGGCTACGGAACCGTGTATGAGCTCGCACCTCCGGCGCAACCGGGTGGCGCTTGGACTGAAACTGTGCTCCACGCCTTCACGGGGGTCGGAAGCGATGGTTATGACCCGATTGTAGGACTGGTACAGGATTCGCAAGGCAACCTCTACGGCAGCACGGTACACGGGGGAGCTAACGATTATGGGACGGTTTTCATGCTTACCCCCGCGGGGCAGGAAGCCTGGGTATACGGATTTGCGGGCGGCAGTGACGGATCTGATCCGTCCGGCCTAACGACGCCAGACTCACAAGGCAACTTGTACGGCACTACACAACAAGGCGGGGAGTATGGCTGCGGAACGGTGTTCCAGGTGAATTCAACCGGCCAAGAAAGTGTATTTTACAATTTTGCTGGGCCTCCAGATGATGGCTGCTACCCGCAGGCGGGGTTGGTGCGCGACTCAAAGGGCAATCTCTATGGCACTGCCGGAAGTACCGTATTCATGTTGACCGCTGCGGGGCAAGAGACCATCCTTTACAACTTTACCGGGCAGGAAGATGGCAGTCCCAACGCACGTCTGGTGAGGGACTCCCAGGATAACTTGTACGGAACCACCTTGTACGGCGGCGCTTATGGCGCTGGAACGGTGTTCAAAGTCGCCCCGAACGGGCAGGAGACGACCCTTTATACATTTACCGGCAGAGCCGGCGTGGACGGAGCCTATCCCGATGGAGGGTTACTACCGGATTCCCAAGGCAACCTGTACGGGACCACCTCTGGCGGCGGCGTTAACGGCAACGGGATGGTGTTCAAGCTTGCGCCTCAATAAAGAGGCGGAGCGCATTCATTTGCACTGCGAGCGCTGCTCCGTCGCAACATCGCGCTGAACACCTTGAAGAGGAACAAACCCCTGACCTGAAACCAATTACGAGCGAGCCTTGGCTGCGATGGCACGAACCTTCAATGAAGAGCGAGAAGGCGCGCTGTCCGGAGTGCACCAAAATGCAGCTGCTCCGGCCTACTCAATATTAGACATTAGAAGGGCGGCCAGGACACGGGTGCCTCAGGTGGGCGTCATTCGTTGAATGGAATCTCACCCGTGGAACCGCAGGCTGTTCGCTAGGAACACCGCCCAAGTTCTCCACCGACCCTCAAGCCTGAGGCTTAACGCGAACGTTCAGCCGAATTCAACCACGACGGTCTGCTTGCCCAACTGGAGGATGGCAGAAGCTAGCAATTGGGCCGACGCTTTGCTGATCAAACCCCACAATTGCATCCTACAATGGGCCTAGGAATGATTCCCGATGAAAACCGGTCGCAACACAATTCCAATTGCCGATGCTAAATTCGGAGGTGGTGGTGGGGTCGCGCCAGCCAACGGGTTACCTGAGATGCTTTACTTCGCCTGCGGAGCCATTCGATAGCATGGAAAATTCCGGGCCAAACCCCGTGGCAGTCCGTACCGAGAATGTCTGCCGCCATTATCGAATGGGTGAGGCGTTGGTTCGCGCGGTGGACGGGATTTCCATCGACATTCGGGCAGGAGAATTTGTGGCTCTGCTGGGCGCGTCGGGATCCGGCAAGTCGTCACTCCTTAATCTTATTGCGGGCCTTGACCGACCTACGTCCGGGGCAGTGATTGTTCATGGAACCGACCTGGCTGCGCTCTCCCGGGACCAATTGGCCAAGTACCGTCTCCATACGGTCGGCATGGTCTTCCAGTCTTTCAATCTGATACCGAGCATGTCACTGTTGGAAAATGTAGAGCTCCCCATGCGCTTTGCGGAAGTCGATCGCCGCGACCGTTCCGCTCTTGTGCGCCAGTCGCTAGAACGCGTGGGTTTGAGCGGACGGCTTTCGCATCGGCCAATGGAACTCTCAGGCGGTGAACAGCAGCGCGCTTCGCTGGCGCGTGCACTCATCAACCGGCCCCAGCTTCTTCTGGCGGACGAACCGACCGGCAATCTGGACAGCCGCACCGGCACAGAAATTATGGAACTTATTCACAGCTTCAATCAGTCACTGGGCATGACTGTCTTGATGGTTACGCATGAGCAGGCCCTTGCTGAGAAGTATGCCGGACGGATGTTGCATCTGGCGGATGGAAAGCTCGTCAATGACGTGCCCACTGACCACGTATCCAATATCTCATCAGGGCCGGTCCGCGCGCGGTGGGGAGAAACACAATGAAGTTTTACGATGTCGCCGACCTCGCTGTCCGCAACCTGCGTGAGTCAGTTTTCCGCAATTCGCTGACGACGATTGGCATCTCCGTGGGCGTGGCCTCACTGGTGGCCATGCTTTCGCTTGGCATAGGCCTGCAGCAATTAGCTTCACGCCGACTGCAAAAGTCGGGGTTATTTGATACGGTCGTAGCCTCCTCCAGGCGTGACCTCCGCAACTTCCGCGAACAGCGAGAGGAGGGGCCGCCACCAGCGGAAAGCCCCTCGCTGAATGAACCGGCGCGAAAAAAAATTGAGCAAATCCCCGGCGTGGTCGAAGTCTATCCGGATATTCGGTTCGTTACGGAGGTGCGCTTCGATGACAAGCCCCATTTAATCACGGTCGCTGGCATCCCGTTCTCCGCCAAGAATAACAACGATGCTTTCGATGGAATGCAGGGCAGTTTCTTCTCCTCGGGCGCAAGTCCGGAAGTCATCCTCCAGAAGTCGTTCGCCGAGGAGTTGCTAGGCATCATACCCAAGCCGGGCACGGACAACACAAATATTGCCGCATTGGCGAAGTCCCTTCTGGGGAGAGAACTGACGCTGCGCTATGCCGAGCGCACCGCGTCTCCATCATCGGCAGCCTCTAACGACGGTACGGCGTATTCAGTTGTCTCACGCCAGCGAGAGCTGAAAATTGTGGGACTGACGGATCTTGATCCCGACAGCATGCGTGGAACGACCAAGGCGCGCGTCTTCCTGCCACTCAACTATGCGCAAGACCTGCACGTCATGCAGTCCAACCAGCGCGACACATCGCCTAGCGACTCACCTAGCTATACGTCACTCAGCGTGCGGGTAGAGAACCCCAATCAGGTTCCGGAAGTTGAAGATGCCATCAAAAAGATGGGATTCAATGCTTTCTCCCTCGTCGATGCGACCCGTAGCATGCGCCAGTTCTTTGCCGTGCTCGACGGGTTCCTCGCGATCTTCGGCAGCCTCGCCTTGGCAGTTGCTTCCATCGGCATCGTGAATACTTTGGTGATGGCAATTCTCGAACGCCGGCGCGAAATCGGAATCATGAAGGCCCTCGGCGCCAGTGATGCTGACGTGCGCGGACTGTTCTTCGCCGAAGCCGGTGCCATGGGTTTAGTCGGCGGCACAGTCGGAGTCAGCCTTGGTTGGGCGATAGGACGCCTGATCAATTTCGGAACGAACATTTATCTCGAACGCCAACATTTTCCTCCAGCACAGATCTGGTCAGTGCCGCTGTGGTTGGTTCTCGGCGCAATCGCTTTTTCCATCGTCGTCAGTCTGCTATCGGGGCTCTACCCGGCGTCCCGAGCTGCGCGTCTCGATCCGGTGCAGGCACTGCGCTACGAGTAAACTCGTCTTATGCGCCGCTGTTTGCGATGGCTCCCGCTATTGCTGGTTTCGCTCCTGTTTGGCCAAGCCCCCGCTCCGGGCCGCATCGATTGCAACGCGCTGCAAAGCCACATCCTCGGACAAACCGTCCACTACTGCGTTATGTTGCCGCCGAACTATGATGCAGAGACTAAGGGCCATTCTCCGCGGCGTTATCCGGTGCTTTATTTTCTGCATGGACTCGGCGATAACGAACAGGCTTTGTTTAAAGGCGGAGGATGGGAGCTGATCGAAGACCTCCGGCAAAAAAGACAAATTTCCGATTTTCTGGTGGTCGCGCCCGAAGGAAAGCGTAGCTTCTTCATCAACTCCGCTGATGGCCGCGTCGCTTACGGCGATTTCTTCATTCGCGAGTTCATTCCTCACATCGAGTCTCGTTACTCGATTCGCCGCGAGCGCTCCCAACGCGGCATCAGCGGTGTGTCGATGGGCGGATATGGTGCGCTGCGCTTTGCACTTGCGTATCCCGAGCTATTCTCGTCGGTCAGTGCGCAGAGTGCCGCGCTCATCTCACAATCGCCGCGACAGACTGAGACTATGCCGATGCTGACACCGCTGAGCGGGTTGCTGGGATCGGTGTTCGGCAACCCCGTCGATCTCCACCACTGGAACGAGAACAGCCCTTTTGTCCTTGCGAAGCGCAACCGGGCGCCGATAAGAACCACGCGGTTGTCCATCTATTTCAATTGCGGCCGGGACGACGAATTCGGATTTGATCAAGGAGCCAAGGAACTCCATCGGCAACTTCAGGAAGAAGGCATTGAACATGAATATCACCTCTATCCCGGCAACCACGACGCCGGATATTTTCTGGCACACCTCGGCGAAGCGCTGATGTTTCACTCACGTGTGTTTGCCACAGGAAAGTAGTTCTGACGAGGTTCGGCGAAGCAACGCCGGCCTACAAATTGAACCCCTCTCGGACACACCGTGTCTAATCAACAATGGTGACTGCTCATTCGAAGGCGCAGGGCGGGGCCTCGAGTCCTAAGCTGCGCGCGGTTCTGCCCCTAGTGTGGGAACTGGTTCGCCCACGCCGCGGATTGCTGGCGGTCGGTTTCGCTTTGATGGCGATTAACCGGGTGGCGTCGCTGGTGTTGCCTTATTCCACCAGATACCTGATCGATAGCGTCATCATCAAGCGCAACATTCAACTGCTCAAACCGCTGGTGCTTGGCGTATTGCTGGCGACCATTATTCAGGGAATTACTTCATTCGCGCTCACACAGTTGCTCTCCAAGGCTGCCCAACGCCTGATCGCTGAGTTGCGGCAGAAGGTGCAAGCTCATATTGGACGGTTGTCGGTCTCATTCCATGATTCGACCAAAAGCGGGGTCTTGGTATCGCGCATCATGACCGATGTGGAAGGGGTACGCAATCTAATCGGCACCGGACTGGTGGACCTTGTAGGCGGATTGCTTACGGCAGGGATCGCGCTAGTGGTTCTGTTTCGAATCAGCACGCTGATGACGGTACTGGCATTCGGTTTCCTGCTGTGTTTCGGACTGGCCCTGAAGAAGGCATTTCAGACGATCCGGCCGATTTTTCGCGAGCGCGGCAAAATCAACGCTGAGGTCACTGGGCGCTTGTCGGAATCTCTTGGTGGCGTGCGGGTGGTGAAGGGCTATCACGCCGAGGACCGGGAGGAAAAGGTCTTCTCGCTCGGAGCGATCCGCCTGCTCGATAACGTGATGCGCTCGCTGACTGCGACTTCTGTCATGGGACTTTCGGCAAGCCTGCTGCTGGGCGTGGTGGGCGCGGTTATCATGTTTGTCGGCGCAAAGCAGATTCTGGCTGGGGCGCTGACGATTGGCGGCTTTTTTACCTACACCTTATTTATGGGCTTCCTCATCGCGCCCATCATGCAGATTGTTCAGATCGGGACGCAGATTACAGAAGCGCTCGCTGGACTGGAACGTACGCACGAAATCCTGATCGAACCTGCGGAAGATAGCGACCCTCGGCGTACCGTCGCTCTACCTTCGATCAAGGGCAACATTGATTTCGAAGCAGTCACCTTTAGCTACGATGGCGTCCGCACCGTGCTCAACGAGGTATCGTTTCACGCTGCCCCAGGCACGGTGACAGCATTGGTTGGGTCGTCTGGGTCTGGCAAATCGACGACGATCGGACTGATTTCTGCGTTCTATGTCCCAACCCACGGCAAGATCTTGGTGGACGGTATCGACTTGAGCACGGTGCGGCTTGATTCGTACCGAACCCAACTTGGAGTTGTATTGCAGGAATCGTTCCTGTTTGACGGTACCATTCGGGAGAATGTCGCCTTCTCCCGGCCTGACGCGAGTGAAGAAGCCGTGATGCGTGCATGCCGGATTGCTCGGGTCGATGAATTTGCCGAGAGCTTTAGGAACAAGTACAACACTATTGTTGGTGAGCGTGGTGTGAAACTGTCGGGCGGGCAACGACAGCGGATCTCGATTGCTCGCGCCATTCTAGCTGAACCCCGCATCCTGATTCTGGACGAAGCTACCTCCAGCCTCGATTCCGAATCCGAGCAGATGATCCAGCAAGGACTCTCGTATCTTATGCAGGGCCGCACAACCTTTGTGATCGCGCACCGCTTGTCGACTATTCGGTGCGCCGATCAGATTCTGGTAGTCGAACAGGGACAGATCGTCGAACGCGGCACTCACGAAGAACTCTATGCGCTGCGCGGACGTTACTTCGAGCTGTACACCAAGCAGCACGGTCTCGAGAGCAATCTGTTTCTGGCACCGGGTGAGGGTGATGCGGCACCGGTTGGCGATGACGTGGGACCATCCAAACAAAACGGGAATGAGCCCGCCGTCACCGAGGTGATGCGATTCCTCCGTTAGTCTCCGACTGAAAGTGGAGTACGGGGATCTGCTCGGGTCCATCGCTGTCAATGCGAGGCCGCGGGCTACCGACGTAAACTCGTTTCCGCCACGAATTCGCTTTTCTCCAAATCGCGTTTCGAAGATTTTCCTTACGCTGGAACAAAGACAGCGACGGGCAGGAACAGGGCGCGAAGTTCGTCCAAGTTATCCGATTGGTCGACGCAGATGGTCGCTTCTCGGTTAGACAAAAGACCAAGTCAGATTATGTGGCCTAGTCGGCAGAACGAAATTTTGGTCGAAACAGGCGCTGGTGGCTTCTACCTCGTGACGCCGGGAGCCGAGCAAGCCATAATCCACAGGGCTAAGCCTCGGCTCTAGCAATTGTCCTCGATGCAAAAGAAAAGCCGTTCGAGCACTGGGGTATTTGCTGTTTCCCTCATGTTGACCTTTGCGATTCGCCAGCCTAGTATCCGGTGAATGGCGGACGCGGCTCCCTTGATTGGTCGTGTGCTTGGCCATTACCGCATCGTCGAGAAGATCGGTGCGGGCGGCATGGGCGTGGTATTTCGCGCGCGCGATGAACGCCTAGATCGAGATGTGGCTCTCAAGATTCTCCCCAAGCAAGTGCTGCTGACCGAAGCAGCGCGACGGCAGTTTCGCCGCGAAGCATTGAGCCTTGCCCGGATAACCGATTCGCACGTTGCAATGGCGTTCGATTTCGGGCAGGACAACGGAATTAATTACCTCGTCACCGAGTACGTCCCCGGCTTGACGCTTGACGCCAAGCTGGCGGGGCGTCCGTTGCCAGAAGGGGAGGTTCTCCAACTGGGAAAGCAACTCGCCTCAGGCCTCGAAGCAGCGCATAAAGAAGGCGTGATTCATCGCGACCTGAAGCCGAGCAACTTGAAAATCACATCCGATGGCCGGCTCAAGATTCTCGATTTCGGGCTCGCTTACATGTTGAGAACCGAGGCCGAGGTGAGCGAGACGGCTCCGCTGACCGAAACTTATTCGGACGCGGGGACACTGCCCTACATGGGGCCGGAGCAGGTCAAAGGGAAGACGCCGGACGAGCGCGCGGATCTGTGGTCGGCGGGCGTCGTTTTGTACGAGATGAGTACGGGCAAGCATCCGTTTGGCAATTCGACAGGCGTGCATCTGATTGCCGCGATTCTTGAACAGGCGGCAGTGCCGCCGCGCGCGGCAAATTCAAAGATCAGCGAAGGGTTGGAGCGGATCATCCTGCGCGCCCTTCAGAAGGATCCTAAGGAACGCTATCAATCTGCTGGCGACCTGCGCATCGACCTCGCCAACTTGGCGACAGGAACAACGCCGATCTACCCGAAGCAAGTGCCGTCATCCAATTGGTGGCTCTGGTTGGCGATTGCGATGGGGACAGTGGTGGTCACCGGTCTAGGGGCTTGGTGGCTGCGCCATCGCAGCGAAGCGCAGGCGCTCGATGCAAGGATGATGGCGGTTCTGCCGTTCGAATCCGTAGCAGGCGATGCCCCGACGAACGCGTTGGGACGCGGTCTGACCGAGACCGTAACTGCAGAGTTGGCGCGAGCCATGGAGGGTGGGAACCTGCAACTGGTCTCAACCCATGATTTGGTTGCGCGCGGTGTTAAAACTTCGGAGCAGGCACGGCGCGAGTTTGGCACCGACCTGGTGCTGGAGGGCAGCTTGCAAGAGGACGGAGCACGCATCCGTATCACATGGAGCCTGGTGAATCCGCGCAGTCATACTCAGATCGCCGCTAACACCATTACCGGGAGTACGAACGATATCTTCCGATTGCAGGACACCATCTTCGATGATGTGCTCGGAAAACTGCCACAGGCCGCCAATGCTGGCCGACTGCAGGAAGTGGAAGGGCGTCTGGAACCGAAACCTGCCGCGTATGACTTCTATCTGCGAGGTCGAGGATATTTGGACGACTATAAGAATCAGGACAACATCGACAGCGCGATTGCAGAGTTCCAGTGGGCTACCGCCGCCGACCAGAACTATGCACCCGCGTATGCGGCCATGGGGTTGACTTACATCACGGGCTTTCAATGGAAGAATCGAGACAAAGACTGGGTGGAGAAGGCAAAGAATGCGTGTGACCGCGCGCTCTCCCTTACGCCGCAATTGGCGGAAGGTCATAGCTGTCTTGGGAATGTCTTCTTGTCCACCGGACGCTACGAGGACGCAGTACGGGAATTCCAGCGCTCGCTGGACCTGGACCACAATAGTGATGAGACCCTTGGTTCGCTGGCCAGCGCGTATCAGAAACTGGGGAACACATCTGCGGCTGAAAATGCTTATCGTAAAGCGATCTCGCTGCGGCCCAACTATTGGGGGGTCTACAGCAAATTTGGCCGGTTCTACTTCGCTCAGGCCCGCTATGCCGAGGCAGCGGAAATGTTCAAGAAGACAATCCAGCTGGCGCCGCTGAACTACGGCGGATATTCCAATCTGGGAGCAATCGACCTTCTGTTGGGCCAATATCAGGAAGCACTGGTGGTCTTGCAGCAATCCATCGCTCTACGACCCACTTTTCAAGCATACGGGAATTTGGGGGCCGTTTACTTCTATATGCGCCGCTATCCGGAGTCCGCGGAAAACTTGGAGCAAGCACTCAAGATTGATCCCAAAGACTGGTTGAACTGGGGCAACCTGGGGGACACGCTGTTCCAGATTCCGGCGCGTCGTGCGGAAGCGCGGAGCGCATACCAAAAAGCGATTGAACTGGGTAAGGCGCGGCTCGAGGTCAATCCGCGCGACACCACCGTCTTGGGTTTTACAGCGGACTACTACGCGATGCTTGATCAGGAGCGTCAGGCACGGGAACAGATGGACCAGGCTTTGAAGATCGCGCCGACTGACCCGGATTTACTATTTCGTGCCGCCATTCTCTATAACCATCTCGGGAACCAGGATAAGGCGTTGGATTTCCTCTCCAAATCAGTTGCAGCTGGTTGTTCGCGAACATTGATTCGCGATACTCCCGATTTTGACAAATTGAAGAACGACCCGCGCGTTGTTGCGCTTCTTAGCGGAACCTAAGGTTTACAGCGCGTTGGGATCCACGTGAACTCCGGGATCGCCGCATTTTTGGCCGCCCTTAACTACTACATATGGAAAGTCGCAGCCGATCCCTGTATTGACGCAGGCGGTATCCACAGTCAACGGCGGGCTCAACACTCCGACCGCAACGTTTGTCTGGGCATTGCCAGCAGAGTCTCGAAAGGGCGTCTTGTATTGCCAGAAAGTGACCCCATAGGTTGAACTGGCAGTGGTTTGGGTTAGCACCCACTTCAGCTTATAATTTAGCGGAACGTGCTGCGGATCTTCTCCCGTGTTGATCCCACAACCGCTAGGGTTGATATGCACAGTGCACGTGTTAGTAGTGCTATCGCAGTTCCCCGGTAACCCCTTTGCCAAACCCGAGCGCGGGCACGCCGGCATACCCAGCAACGGTAGCAACAGCAACCCGCAAAGACAGACTCGCAAGAATCGCATAGGTTTGCTCTCCTCCCACATCTCAAAGTGTCAATGGCATTTATTGTTGGCGCAAATCTTACGTCGACGAAACCGCCAAGTCAATGAAACGTATCGAGCCGATCGAGCCGATCGAGCCGTATCGAGCCGCGAGGGATTCGAGCGCCGATGGGGCCGTGGACATTTCCCCAGTAACGAAAGAACTCCTCGTCTGTGAGTCCCGCCTTCTTACTGATGCAATAAACAAGATTGACCATGACCCTCTACAATTGTGCGATGAGCTTTATTTGACTCCGGAAAAGATTGGCTGGGCAGTAACCGAGCCTCGCAGCGAAGTTAAGACACCCGCAGACTCTTGAGCGAGGCGCGAGCCGCCCCTCCGCTGATGTCGGACACAATGACCAATTCCAGAACGTTGACCCCTGACAGTTCGACCCGATAGTCCTCGACCTCGCGTATTGAGTTAGGGGGACTGAAATTCCACTGCTGGCGCACAATCTCTTGAAACGAGCCCCCGTAGTCCCCAGACCATCGCAAAACAAACTCTTGCGTACGCGTTGTCTCGGTTTCCTCGAAAATGAGCACCATGCGTCTGAGGGTTTGCGGCTCGTCGAAGACTAGCCGGATCGTTTGAGCGCCAGAATCGGCGGCACGCCAGCCCCGCATTTCTCCTGAGATCAGCGCAGCCTCGACCGGGTATTCCTTATCTTCCGATGTGACCTCGACCACGGCTGCGCCGTCGAGGTTCAGCCAGCCTTCGTCGAGAGGCAAAACATCTTGCGGAATCTGCGTGATTAGGCGCTTGCGCATGAGGTTAGTTTATCCTCAGACCCGCCGAGCCGAACCAAATGAACAGCACTTTGGCGTGTGGGACCGCCGGGTGTCGTGGAGATTTTGCCGTTGTGGTAGGCCAAATATGCTCGTTTCTTCTGGAAATTCCGGCACCAACTCGAAAGCAATGATCCAACGTGCACAAAATAAAGGGATGGTATCACCCGTGCTCTAGCTTAGCCATGCTGAATGTGACGGTTGACAAAATCGGAGAGCTGGCAGTCGTCAGGTGCGAGGGCAGAATGGTACAGAGCGATTCGGCCTATAAGTTGCGTGAAGCCGTGACTTCGCTAACAGATGCCCGAATTGTTGTCCTTGAGCTTTCGGAGGTGAGCGCCATCGGAGGCGGCGGCTTCGGCATGCTCGTGTTCCTGCAACGATGGGCACGAGAAAACAACATCCGGTTCTTGCTGTTCAATCCATCCGAATTAGTCTTGAGCGCATTGAAACGTGCCAGATCGATAGCAGAATTCTACATCCCTTCATTCGAGGAAATGATGGCCCTTCTGGCGTATGCCAGCAGTCGATACGCGATAGCTGCTTGAGTCGGCAATTACGCCGGTGGATGGAGCGCTCTACGGAGGACTGCGGACCCGCAGGTCAGTCCTCGGGGGCAATTCGACAGGCACAAATGCGAACCCGAAATTTGCTTTGGCCTCGGCCTCTCGACGATCACAAATGCGCCCGACGGTTTCGTTATTTGCTATCTGGATTATTGTGACGCCAGTTCCAGTAGACGGTCTGTTGCCGGGTACTCAACTGAACGAAAGGCCGCCTTTGGTGGTGCTCGGTCTGATAGCGTTGATACGAGCGGTCTTCGTTGGCGTCCCAGTTGTGATAGTCCTTGTGTCCCTTGTCGTAGTACCGCTTGTTGTTCTCGCCGTGACTATTTTCGTGGTTCCTGTCATCTTGCGGGACGGCAGCGACCACCGTCGCAACGGGTGCAGCAAGGGCAGCAGTCAGAAGAAGTGAACTGAGATATCGGTTTGCACGGTGCACGTCGGTCTCCTCATGGCGCGAGATTCACATTTTTCAGAATCCGGCTAACCTCACTTTCTACTCTTGGCGCTCCAAAGTCCGGTCAATTCTGCTCGCATGTGCTTTAGAGGAGAATTCAGTAAATCAGGAAGAATCAGCGCAGCCGCTTGGGCGGAACAGAATGTCTGCGATTCCGTCAATTGCGGGCTTGGTGAACTCAAGGTTTTTTGCAGGTAATGGCGAACGTGCTGCTCTCCATGCTTGGCTTGCTCGATGATGCGATCAGTGATGCGTTCCGCAACCTCCGTCGAGTTGAAGCATAAGATGGAAGAGAACGGCTCTCAAGGATCGCCTCTGTTGGCTAGAGCAATCACTTGAAGGGTGTTCGCATTCAGCGGGGTTTCAAGGGATGAAGTTCTAGTCGTGGAGAACAAAGTTTAGAAGTGAACTATGAACTTGCAAACCGCTGGGTCCATAGTCAATGAACCCCAGCTTCCTGAATTTGTTCATGAAAAAATTAACTCGCGGCCGAGTCGTGCCGACCATCTCGGCGAGGGTCTCTTGGCTGATTGAGTGGATTACAGTTTCGGGCACACCCTCCTTGCCGAAATGTGCGAGCAAGAGCAAAAGCCGAGCCAGTCTCCTTTCGCTGGAATTGAAAAGTTGGTCAGCCAAGTCCTCTTCGTAGCGGATGTTCCGCGCCAGCAGATAGGCTACGAACACATCTGCAAACCTGCGTTCACGGAGCGCGAGCATCATGGCCTTCTTGTCAATTCGCAAAAGTTCGCAGTCCGTCAATGCGATTGCCGACCCGAGGCGCAGGCGCTGTCCCGCCAAGGTACCCTCTCCGAAAAACTGTTCCTCGCTCAAGATCCCCAAGGTAGCCTCTTTGCCACTCTTGGATACGACAGTCAGTCGAACCTCGCCTTTCTGGATGTAGAAGATTGCATCGGCCGGGTCTCCCTGCGTGAAGATTGTTTGTTCCTTGGGAACGGCCACGACTGTTCTGCCCTCGCCGATGGTGGCAAGGAGTTTCTTTGGGTGGAACTCTCCGTTGCTCTTGGATGGCATTGCCACCTTTAAAGAACTCGTTAGCAACCCAGCAACCCAAGGCAGCGCAACGGTATGTTGAACATTTCACGCAGGGATCGCCTCGTCGATGAGGATTTGAGGTCCAACCACTGCCGACAATTCGGCGCCAGTGCCGATAATTTGGCGGGTCAGGCGAACTATCCCGCATACAGGCTGTAGTCGGCATTGCGGTCGCGCGATCCCTAATAGCAAAGCGTGCAATTTTGAACAGACAGCGCCTTCCGCCTTCGCTATGCTTCACCCTTCTTAGGGTCAAAGGTTTCCTGCCGGATCAGTCCCTCCAGAAGGGTAACGGTAGGGATACCCTCTAACGGTGCGACGTGCTCCTCTTCGGGGGAGCGTTGAGTCGCACCGTTTCCTTTTTCAGGCAAATTCCGAGGCTAGCCAATCAGTGCCTCCACATGCACGACGGAGCCATTCCCGAAGACCGCGAAGGCAGGCTAGCCTGAAATCGAGCAGACTTCGGGGGAGGGCTGTTCGACCGAGCGTCCTTGACTCATTCGAGTCTGGGGCGCTTTCGTTTTGTAACCACCAGAGACTCGTCTTGAGCTTCTTTGCTCACGGCCCCATCGAATATTGCCGAGTTCGCTTTTCAAAGTGACCATCGTTCGTTGGTACACGTCTCTCCTCAGATTTAGGATGATTACGAGGTGGACAACTTGCGAAATAAGGGTAACCCGAATTGGGGCCAAGGTTGGGGGGACATCCCCAGCACCCCGACTTCGTTTGAGGAGATGGTGGGGCAGTTGAAGCTAGAAGAAAAGCAATATCGGAGTTCGATTCCCTTGCGGCAATGGGCGCAAAAACATAAGGACAGCAAGTATATTCCCCAAGATTTGCTGGATGCGTGGGGAATCGAAGCGAAGGTCTGAGACGAGATTTTCCGCTCGATCCTGCTACGCTATGACCTGCGGCTCGTTCCCGGAACGCGAATGTGGCGACTGCTCCCGAAAAAGTGTCCGGTGAAGTTGATATATTGAGTTCGGGTTGAACATCTTCGTCCAAAATGCCACACCGCGTAGCGGACACGGTGTTACGTCGATGTTCCGCCACTTGGGAGCGTTCGGTCTCTTCTTCCTGGCCATTCTCGATAGCTCTCCGCTGCCAACATTTGGAGGCCCCGATATCCTCACGGCAATTCTCGCCGCTAGCCATCGCAATCCGTGGTACGAGTACGCGGCAGTCGCAACCGCGGGATCAGTGATCGGAGCCTACCTCACGTTCAGAGTCGCACGCAAAGCTGGATCGGCTTATCTGCACAGCAAGTTCGCGCATCGGAAACTGGATGCCATTCTCAACTTTTTTCAGAAATGGGGCACCAGTGCGCTTGCTGTCTCTACGGCAGTACCGATTCCAATGCCCACAAGCATGCTTTTCGCGGCTGCAGGCGCCTCGGACTACGGGGTCGGGAGATTTCTGACCGTCGTGATCATTTGCCGAAGTGCACGTTACACCTTCATCGCAATCGTCGCAGATCGCTATGGTCGCCATTTTGTCCGCGCTCTGCGCCATCCATCGCAATATTGGGGCTGGCTGCTGTTGTCCGCAGCGGTCATCCTGGGCTTGATCATGGCTGGAATTGTGCTCAATAAACGACTGGCGGCTCCAACGAGTGCTTGAATCTGCGTAACCACAACGAAGCCTGTTCCCACCCGAGCTTGCGCGGACTCAGGGTCCGCTCTTCTCGTGGTAGGGGCAGCGAGGATACGCGACAGCTGCTGGGGTCGGCACTTACGCCGATAGACGTGGCAATCCCAGCCGCCACACCAGGGAGGTATTCACTTCAACAAAGACAATCTAGTCGCGTAAGTTAAGAAGATGAGATTCGGGTGAGGCCCGATAGTCTTCGATACGACGGGCATTAGCTTGCGCACGGCGCTTACCAAACTGAATGCCCACGAAAGCAAATAGCGGGATGAGGATTGTCACAAACAGAACTGCGGTAGACATTCGGTTCGCTCCCTTCAGCCATTCCGATTACATCGATCCCTCGAACATCCGCAATAAGAGCGACCAGCGGTATGGCTGCCACGGCGGGTTGCGCGGCGAGGAGGCGCGAACGTGATGCAATAAACAAGTTTGACCATGACCCTCCGCTCCATTGTGCAATGAGCTTTATTTGATTCCGGAAAAGATTGGCTGGGCAGCAATCCGCCTTGCAGCGAAGTTAAGACACCCGCAGACTCTTGAGCGAGGCGCGAGCCGCCCCTCCGCTGATGTCGGACACAATGACCAATTCCAGAACGTTGACCCCTGACAGG
>Ga0209008_1000164_pt1 | contig 30863 bp, 24 predicted proteins | sample JacPin_JW_Ref_O3_FD_187963 | JGI IMG/M metagenome (GOLD analysis project Ga0209008, IMG submission 187963) | Forest soil microbial communities from Algoma, Ontario, Canada - Jack Pine, Ontario site 1_JW_Ref_O3 (SPAdes) (version 2) | ecosystem: Environmental > Terrestrial > Soil > Boreal... | reverse complement strand
ATCCGGTGGCGCAGAGCGGCGCCAGCGTGCCGGGTTTCGACGCGTTGTATCTCGGTCGCGCGCAGTTACTGAGTCTGGGTGATACGAAGACGCTGGGATCGACGGCGGTGAATGAGGCGCACTTCACTTACATGCGCGATCACAACGATCTCGGCAAACCGGTGGGCGGAATAGGCGTCAGTCTGGCCTCCCAGGGATTTGCGCCCGGTGCACGGGGCGGCATTGTGCCGCTGAATCCCGCCGGTGAAGGGGTTGAGAATATTGTATTCAATGCGTTTTCGATCGGGACCAACGCCAACGAGCTCAAGCAGGTCAACAACACTTTTCAATGGACTGATAATTTCGCCAAGGTGTTCGGCCGTCATACCGCGAAGATTGGCTCGGAATTTCATTACGACCAGATCAACACCGATGCGATTGCGCAATTCAATGGCAACTTTCTGTTCACGGGGACTGGGACCGTATCGGACTTCGAAGATTTTCTGTTGGGCCTTCCCACACAGTACAACCAGAGCCAGTTGCAGCCCTTTTATGGGCGTAACCACTACTGGGGTCTATACGCGCAAGACAGTTGGCGGGTGCGCTCCAACCTCACTCTGAACTATGGGCTGCGCTGGGATCGCATCGAGCCCTGGTATGAAAAAAACAATGGTATTTCTACGTTTGAAGCGGGCAAGCAATCGGTAGTCTTTCCGGATGCGCCTGCCGGAATTCTTTTCCCTACGGACCCCGGCGTTCCGCGAACGCTGGCGCCGCCGGGAAATCGCGACTTCGCTCCGCGCATTGGCTTGGCGTATTCGCCCGATGGGCCGGGGGATGGTTTGCTCGGTAAGATTCTGGGCGGTCCGGGGCAGAGCAGCGTGCGCGCCGGTTTCGGTATGTATTACACGGCAATTGAAGCGTTGACGTTGGGCATACTGGCCGGCAACGCTCCCTTCGGTATTACTTATTCGAGTCCCGCGCCTCCATTATTTGCCATGCCCTTTATCACGGCCTCAACCGGTCAATTTCAAGGGCAACCGTTTCCCGTCTCGCTGGTAAAGCGAAAAGCGTCGAGCCGTTATCCCGACCCGAACGTAAATTGGCAGCAATTCGAACCGATCAGCGGCATTCCAGCATATTCCGCGACCAACCGAATTCCCTATGTCGAAGAATATATGCTGTCGTTGGAGCGGCAACTCGGAGCTAAGACCGTACTTGGCGTCAGCTATGTGGGTACACAATCGCACCGGCTGCTCGTACTCAAGGAAGCCAATCCGGGAAATCCCGACCTCTGTTTGTTCTTGGGCAATCCTGCCAACCTCCAAGCGCAAAATCCGCCACAAACTCCGTGCGGTCCCTTTCAGGAGAGCAATCTATACACGACAGTTTCGGGCCAAACAATCTATGGCACGCGAGGACCGCTGGGATTTAATTTTGGCAGTGACACAAATCAGACTACGATCGGGAAATCGAACTATAATTCTCTCCAGGTTAGTCTGCGCCACACCAGCGGACGGCTGGAGTTATCGGCAGGTTACACCTACAGTAAGTCGCGCGATGAATCCTCCAACTTAGGCGAAGAAGTCAATCCTATCAACCCTGCGCTTAGCCATGCCCTCTCGTCTTTTGATGTTACTCACAACTTTGTTGTGAGTTATAACTACAAGCTTCCATTGGAGAGCCTGTTACACGCATCCAATCGCTGGAGCGAAGGATGGGAACTCTCTGGGATCACGCATTTCAGCTCCGGCCTACCGGTGACCCTTGTCAATTACGGCGACAATTCTCTGCTCGGAGCCGAACCGAATGGCATCAATAACTACGGCATCGATGAGCCGGATTACTCAGGCGGCCCGCTCGATCTGAATCATAATCCGCGCAATGGAGCGTATTTCAACGCGTCTCAATTCAGCGACAACGCCCTGGGCACGCCGGGCACGGCCAAGCGGCGGTTTTTTCACGGGTCGGGGATGGATAACTACGATATGGCTCTGCTAAAGAATGTGCACCTGAGCGAGAGCAAGTCGCTGCAATTTCGGGTTGAGGCTTTCAACATCTTCAACCACGCGCAATTTTTTGGCCCACAAACGGTGGATGGTAACATCGCCGATGTCGGCACAACCTTTGGCGATGTAGTCAGTGCCGATCCGCCGCGGCTCGTGCAATTAGGCGTGAAATTCCTCTTCTAGGATTTAGTCTCCGAGGCAGACTCCCGTGACTTTTCAAGCGACGTTGGCAGGCGGCTCCTTAAGCAACGTTCGCATGGAGGCAAGGAGACACTCGATGCCAGCGTCGGTTTTCGAGAGAACTTCCTTAATACCGGCCGCTTCCGCCTCCTTCAATAATTGCCCCGTGTATTGCATCGTGAACATCAGCATTACCGGATGAGGAGAGACGCTGGCGATAAGGCGCGCCGCCTCCAGGCCATTCATCACTGGCATAGCCAAATCCAACAGCACCAAATCGGGATGGAGTTCGTTGACCATGCGAACCGCGACCTCGCCGTTCTCGGCCTCACCGCACACCTTCCAATCTGTCTTTTCCTCGACGTAACACCGGACCATGCGGCGAAGGGCTGTGCTGTCGTCGACGATCAATATCTGCCTGGGCACAAAACCTCCGTGACGCCAACTGCTGACGCGATGTTTAGGCAACAAGGGCTGGGACCTGACGGTCTGAGACCCGAAATGTTGAGCTCCGCCGAAACTGTGGGCAAGCAGAGGACGCTCGGCGATTGCTGCCAAGTGCAACGCCCGGAACAGCGACGGCCGCAAAGAAGGGCAATTTCAGTCTACGTCCGACGGAACATTAGTCCATCGGGTGAACACTGTACGCTAGCGCACGCAACACGTAAAGAGGCTTTGCTCGCCGGCAGGTCTACTAAAGTGCGCTATGGGACATACACCGATTGTGGTCCCTCCTTACGATAGAGGCTCATCAATATATTTTCCCGTCGATTGTGCCGGCGAGATCAGGCCGGCGCTATCCGGGATATTATGCCGGTTCTTCTTCTGACGCTCGATCAGGGAAGGTTTTTATGCCAGCCATCGCCGAGAAAAAATTGGCGCGTGCACCGGAGGAATCTCGTTCATCTGAGTCGGTTGTGCACGCTGCCGACGCAGAGAACTCCGTGGCGTCAGACCCGCTTCAAGCGATAAGAAACCTTCTTCAAGACGACTCGTCAAATCGTCGTAAAAACCGCAAGTGCAAAGCTTGCGGCGCGTTCATGGAATATCTGGACGCTTACTGCTGGCTACCTGCAGACGACGCAGCGTCGATCATCCAGCTACCCTTCTGTCCCACTTGCAATCCCGATGTGTTAACGGAGCTGCGACGGCGTGGCGGCGCGCAGAGAAATAGCGACCGCTTCGACTAAACGGCTGCTAGGCTCCAAACGGGTCAGCGGCAAAGCCTCTCTTTACCTGCCTGGCTCGCCTGCGGTTCGATCGACGCACGCCCTGCGGAGTTGGCAAACAGATGCTCGCGAACGGATCCAAAAGCGAAATTTTCGTGCGTCGGGAAATGGGTGCCGAGGGTCGCCTCCACCTGCCAGCTTAGGCGGTCGGGTTTAAAGGCGGAAATCACCCAAACGCGTTACATTCAGCGACAATGCCAGCAAGTGGCAACTGTGCAAGGCAAACGAGCAGGAAGCGCGGCTCAAACACTGGCTAGCGCGAGGAAATACCAAGAACCAACGCCGGCGGCAGAATCAACGACCCTGGCGGAAAGCGGTGTTTCCACAGATCGCAAGAGTCGAACTGCTATCTGCGGCGAATGATGGCGACCGCGACCGCCCGCTAAAACCGGCGCCAGATAGGCCGGCAGGAGCATCGAGCGGAAGATGCCGATCATCGTTGCCGATCATCAGTGCCGATCATCAGTGCCGATCGAGGAGAATCTGGATGTTAGAAGGCTCGACCGAATATTTTCTGCCCAACGGAACCTCTGGGGCGGCGGCTTTCTGTGTTGCACCAAGGATTTCAATAATGAGATATGCAGACAACAAGATTACGATCGGTTCTATCGGATGCCGATAGGTGGCAAAGTTGTGGGTAAAGTAATAGATGAGCGGATAAACCGACAGTATGCTGAGCCAGATCCATCCGTCGCTCTTTTTTCGCAACGCCCAGATCGCTCCGAGCCATCCCAAGATCGAAACCGTAATCCAGGGGAAAGGATAAGGGACATACCAAAACTCCACAATGCGCCGACGAACCCTTCCTGCAAAGCTCGCGGGGTCGCTAAAGATGAAGTGCGAGGCGGCATCAAATTTTTCATCCATAAACCGCAGTTCGCCGAGGCGTGCGTAATTGGTCGGATCGTGATCGGGAAAATCACCGGAAAAGTCCAGCGTTCCCTGCATTCCAGGCCGGTTTCCCAGCCATAATTCCAACCCTAAATTATCGCGAAGAGGAATAAAACGTCCGAACACCTCGTAGTTTCTGACTGTCCATGGAGCCAGCACCAGAAAAAGTCCAGCCATGGCGATCGAGAAACGCGACCAGCGGGCGGCCGAGCATGCCAGCCAGACTCCGTAAACCAAGACGACGGGCAGAAGCGAAGGCTGAAGCAGAATGAGAAACCCGGAATAGATGCCTAGCGCGAACCATCCACGCTTCGCTTCGAGCGTCCTCGGAACAAACAGGAGAAGCACGCTAACCCCGAAGGCCGCCAGATAAGCATTCGTCAGGCTTACGGAGATTGCCTCTCCTCGAAACATCCAGGGGAGCACCCACAGCCATGCCGCCAGAATGCCGACCGTTTCGCTGAAGTGAAGTTTTCCCACGTAGTAAAGCAATACGCCCGTGGCCGCGCCGGCCAATACATTGACTAGCACCGCCGCCCACGCCGACGCCACCGTGAAGACTCCGAACACCTTGAATATGCCGGCCAAAATGAACGGATACACCGGAGGTTGCTGCGCCGTCGGTGCAGTTGGCGCTCCTGCGTAGGGCGACGAAAAGCCCAAGCCGGAGACTAAAGCCGCAGCAATATGGGACGGCTCATTCTCTTGAAATAGAAGTTCGGGTCCCCATCTCCGGCTGAGAATATAGGTCACGCTGGCCAGCCGCGTGACGAATGCGGCCGCGAAAATAACTAACGTAGAAGATGCAAGTCGTTTGACGGTGGTCAAGTCGTTCACCATCTCCTGCACATAGCTTGCCCGCCTCTCGCGTCATGCAACCCGCGTGCCCACGGAACAACCACGGCCAACAGCGGAATCGTCATCAGGCAGCCGACGTGATGCGTGAGCATAAACAATTATGCCGGGCGAGGCAAAGCTTCCGCGCCCGGTTGCGAACAAGTGATGATTGAGCGTAGACGCTGCGGTATCCTTGCCACATGTCTTTGCCGCGAGTGCCGGTTGGCGATGGAGCGCTGATTCAGATCGTCGATGCTGCTTTAGCGGACGCCGCACAACGCGGCGGCCGATGGCTGGCGTGCCGTCTGGGATGCACGCAGTGCTGCGTGGGCGTGTTTGCCATTAACCAGCTTGATGGGTTGCGGCTCCAGCAAGGGCTGGCTGCGCTTGAAAAGACAGACCCGCAACGGGCGCGGCGTATTCGTGCGCGGGCGAAGGATTCGTTACAGCGATTGGCCGCACAATTTCCTGGCAATGTTAAAACGGGCGCTCTTGACGCAGCTGTGTTTGAGGCTGGATCGGAAGCAGAAGATCGGTTCGCGGAATTTGGCAACGATGAGCCCTGCCCAGTGCTTGATCCCGCAACCGGATCGTGCGAACTCTATGATGCGCGGCCGATGACTTGCCGAACCTTTGGTCCGCCGGTGCGGACGGAGGGCGGCCTGGGAGTGTGCGAACTATGCTTTCACGGCGCGACAGACGAGCAAATCGCAGCGAGCGAGATGATCGCCGATCCCGATGATTTGGAAGGGAAGCTGCTAGCGCGGATCGAGAAGCAAGGCCTGCGCGGGCAGACGATAGTTGCCTTTGCTGTAAGGTGACCAATCGCGCACGAGCGCCTTCTCCTCACCCAGGACCGCCTCCTGCGGACCTCCGCCTAGCTTTCATTTGTTACCCACCGAGCCTCATTTATTAGAGGAATCTTAATTTGAATTCGATACCATCGATACTTTCGCACCCAGGTCGAAGGATGCTGGTTTCGTGCTGCGGTGGACGACACACCTATGCAGGCTCATGAATACGATCTGGTGGTAATTGGCAGCGGTCCGGCGGGACAAAAGGGTGCGATTTGCGCGGCCAAGATGCGCAAGAAGGTCGCGATCATCGACCGGCGCCTGGCGATGGGAGGAGTGTGCGTCCACACGGGGACGATTCCGAGCAAGGTGCTGCGCGAGGCGGTGCTCTACCTTAGCGGCCTGCGGCAGCGCTCGTTCTACGGCCGGGGCTATGTGGTCAAGGATCGGATCATGATGTCGGACTTGGTACTACGCGCCACGGCGGTGATGACGCGGGAAGTTGACGTAATCAAAGCGCAACTCCGCAGGAATTATGTGACCGCGCTCGAAGGCGACGCTCACTTTGCCGATCCGCATACCATCGAAATCGTCAATGAAGACGGAGTGCAACAGGTTCAGGGAGAGAACATTCTCATCGCCTGTGGCACGCGGCCTTCACACATCGCGGGCATCCCGGTGGACGGCCAGCGCATTTTCGATTCGGATCAGGTGCACTGCCTGGAAGAGATTCCTCGCGAGTTGATCGTGGTGGGCGCGGGCATCATTGGTCTGGAATATGCGTCGATGTTCGCGGCACTCGGAGTGAAGGTGACGCTGCTTGACCAGCGTCCTACGCTGCAGGATTTTGTGGATCGGGAAATTATTGAAAGTCTGTGCTTTCAACTGCGGCAACTGGGCACGATCTTCCGGCTCGGCGAGAAAGTGACCTCGGTAGGCTTCGATGAAGAGCGGGATAAGGTTTTCGCCGTTCTGGAGAGCGGGAAGAAAGTTCGCGGACAAGCGCTCCTCTACACCATCGGCCGGCAAGCAAACAGCGACAAGCTGAAGATCGAAGCCGCTGGTCTGGAAGCGGACACGCGCGGCAAGTTGAAGGTCAATGAAAATTTTCAGACCGCGGTACCGCACATTTACGCGGCCGGCGATGTCATTGGGTTTCCCGCCCTGGCGAGCACTTCGATGGAGCAGGGACGTCTAGCCGGTTGTCACATGTTCGGCAGGCCCAGCCGTATGCTACTTAATTTAATTCCTCACGGAATTTACACCATTCCAGAAATTTCCATGGTCGGTATCACCGAAGAAGAGTTAACGAACACTAAAACTCCTTATGAGAGTGGGCTGGCGCGCTACTCCGAACTGGCGAAAGGCCAGATGCTGGGCGACGATCAGGGCTTGCTGAAAATCCTGTTTGATCCCGACTCGCTGAAGTTGCTGGGTGTGCACATCATCGGCGATCGGGCGGCGGAAATCGTCCACATTGGACAAGCCGTGCTGGCAATGGGCGCAACCATCGAATATTTTCGGGATGCGGTATTCAACTATCCCACCCTGGCAGAGGCGTACAAAGTGGCGGCTCTCGACGGGCTGAATAAGCTCTGAGCCGATTGCGCAGACGAGAATCTCGCGAGCTGCGGTCGTTTCGTCATTTCTGCAGTGAATCATCCTACTCATTCTTGCTTCGTCTAATTTGCGGTAACCTCGAATCTTCCGTGCCTCTGACATGTCGCGGACGGCAGTGTCCGCGCCACACGAGACTTGGGTGCGCCTGCTAATGGGCCAATCTCTGGAAATTCGCGACGCCTCTCTGGGCGAAATTGCCTGGGTGTTCTTGAAGCTAGGGACGATCGCCTTCGGCGGCCCAGCGGCGCATCTGGCAATGATGGAAGAAGAATTCGTCCGCCGCCGCCGCTGGATTACGTACGCCGAATTTCTCGAGCGCCTAGCGATGGCAAATTTAATTCCCGGCCCCAGTTCCACCGAGGTCGCGATTTTTGTCGGTCAACTAAAACGCGGTTGGCGCGGCCTGATCGTGGCCGGATGTTGCTTCATTATTCCAGCCGCGGTGATTGTCTCCCTGATCGCGTGGGCCTATGTGCGCTTCGGCGCGCTGCCAAAAGTCGAAGGAGTGCTGTCGGCGATCAAGCCAGCCGTGGTCGCAATTGTGGTTCAAGCACTGGGAAAGCTGGGACGGACAGGCATACGAACGCCGCTCCTGGCGCTGATCGCGGCGCTTGCTGCGATGCTCGGTTCGATCGGATTAAGCCCTGTGTCGGTGTTGATAGTGGCCGGCCTGATTTCGGCTTCGACTTTGGCGTTGGAGGGCAGGCTGCTGTTGTCGGCCGCGCATCCGAAAATTGTCGGCCTGCCGAAACTCCTCGGCGGTATCATTGCGCTGGGCGCGCTGGGCGCGGCTTTTCCCGTGGCCTTAGGACGCCTGTTTTTGTCATTCCTGAAAATTGGCTCCGTAGTATTCGGCAGCGGATATGTTTTGCTGGCATTTCTACAGACTGAATTTGTTGAGCGCCTGCACTGGCTGACCGACAAACAGTTGATCGATGCGGTCGCAGTAGGCCAGTTCACGCCCGGCCCTGTTTTTACAACCGCGACATTTATTGGATACATAGTCGCAGGCTGGCAAGGCGCAGCGGCGGCCACCATAGGAGTTTTTCTGCCAGGATTTATTCTGGTCGCGGCAAGCGGACCGCTGATTCCGCGGCTGCGCCGATCCCCAGCGGCGGCGGCAGCGCTCGATGGAGTGGTCGCCGGATCGCTGGCATTGATGGCGATAGTGGCGTGGCAGTTGGGCAAAGCGTCGATCGTCGACTGGAAGACGCTGGCCGTTTTCGGCGCGAGCTTAATCGTGTTGCTGCGGTTTCGTCTAAACTCGGCCTTCGTGATCGCGGCTGCTGCGGTTGTCGGATGGATCATGCGATAGGCTGCGAACCACCGGAGGATCCGTGAAGCAGTGTTCCAGAAAAATACGTCGGATGCCGGGGCTGCTGTTGCTGGCGATGCTGGCCGTTAGCCTGCCGCTGTCTGCGGAAGCAGTCTCGCTGCAGACACTGGTAACGCCCTCCACCGTGCTCATGAAAGATGGGCGGCCCGTAACATTCGCCGTTCACGGATTTATCGAATTCAAGTCCTTGGCCGATCTCTTCCCCTATGTGGAGTCGCAAACGCGCCGCTGGAGTGGCCCGGGCGGCCTCGATGGTGAGCAGCGCCGCCGCTTAGCCGCCGACTTGCTCCGCCGAGGAATCGAGAGCCGGGTGATATCGATGGAAGACGAACGGCCACTGGAGACTCTGCTGACTCACACCAGCGACGAATTGCGGCAAGCGCTAGCGCGAGTGAAAGAACCGGTTCCCGCCGGCTATGGCGAGGCCTTTGTGGCAGTGCAGGAAAAATGGAAACACTCCCTGAACTGCTGGAGCGCCTCGCCGTCGATTCCCGCGCGCGTGTTATCGAACTGGTACCCGATTGAAGAAGGCATCGAGCTCTATGGTGCGACTTACGACTCGACGGAGCACTTCTGGCAGGCTGTGAAGTATCACCCCGACATTACCGTGGCCGACCTGACCGCGTTGCTGGGTGTCCTGCAACAGAAGGATTGGAGTCCGTGGCTGACGCGACTTGATGGCGATCCCAAAATTTATTTGCCCAACGCTTACGCGGTAGAGTTCCTGCGGCATAACCTCGCGGTCGCGCGCCTGCAATGGTTTCACGACGAACTCGAACGGCACGGGTTGAGTGCAAAAGACCAAGCGCGAGCGGTGCAGCAGCGCGGCACGGCCTCATTTCGCTTTAGCGCGTTTGAGGAAAAAGTACTCTGGGGCGACCTGGCGGATGTCTTTCACCTGATATATACCTTCTCTTCGCCCGAAGACCCGGTCCGCAAGGCGCTCGCGGAGCGCCATTTCGACGCCATTTATCTTGGAGACCACAGGATGGAATTCATCAGCGAGGAATTTCGCTCGCTTATGCTGGAGATTTGGCGAGTCAAGTATTTGAAGATGGCAAGGTTCCGTGAAGTGATCAGCGCGATTCCCATGGAGATTCATCTTAGCCATTTCTTGAATGACGGGGATTCGCCGGACATTCCGATCCCGGTGTATGTGGTGTATTTGAACGAAATTCGACGGCTGGCACGGGGCCAGGGAGACTGATTACGCAGATTTGACGCCAAGTCGCGGGGAATCGGATAGTGGGTAGTTTTGCCCTCCAGAGAGGTTAAAATAGATAACCCGGTCGCATGGCCCGGGCGCTGTGAGCCGAGAGCCGGCTACGCCCTGGTATGGTGTGGCAACGGCGGTGCAGCCAGCGTGGCAGAAATTTATCGTGGAACCAGTGAGCAATCTCGAAGAACGGCGGACGGGCGCGTCAACTGACGGCGTCACCACCGGCGTGGCTTCCGCTATGGGTGCGGCTCCCGGCGTCATTTCGTCGACTTTCGCGATTGCTTCGCCCGATCCGAACGCTCGGCCTTCATCGCCGGTTTATTGGCGCGTTGAAGGAAGCCTGCTCGAACTAACCACCGTTCGCCCGATTGCCTTCTTCACCTGGAACAGCCAAACCTATATTGCGCGCGCCGTGCGCCGAAGCCTGGTGCTCGTGATGGCATTGCTGCGGCCGTTTCTATATCTGGCGAATCGGGTGGCTGCTACTCGGATTGTGCATGGCGTGCTGCGCGGCGTCACGCGCGACCGCCTCGATCTGTTGGGTGAAGAGGAATTCGAATACAAGTTAAAGCCGCTGCTAAAAGAAGAAGGCGTGCTCCGGCTGAAAGTTTTGCAGGCGACAGGCGCGGAAGTGGTGCTGGTGAGCCAGGGCTTGGACCACATCATGCGGCCGCTGGCGCGACATTTGGGCGTGCGGTGGATTATTGCCAATCGGCTTGACTTCCGCGATGGCGTAGCGACGGGACGGCTGTTGAGTCCGGTAATTCGTCCGCGTGGATTGTTTGCGCGGATTCGCGAAGATGGGCCGGATGGGCAGCAGAGCGCGGCGCGATGGGTGCGCGCGCTTGGATTGCGCGGCCCGAAGGCGCTGGCGTCGGCCATTGTGCCGGCCGCTCGAGTCGAGGCGCCGCGCGTTCGTCCGATTGTTTATTTCGACGAAAAGCGCTATCCGGCGAGGTTTTCAGTGCGGCAGGCACTGGGCGGGAAGCGCGTGATGCTGATCGGCGTTACCGGATTTATCGGCAAAGTCTGGCTGGCGAATACGCTGATGGATCTACCGGAAATCGGGAAGCTTTATTTGCTGATCCGGCGGCAGAAGTCGAGTCCTGCGCAGAAGCGCTTCGAGAAGATCATTGAAGGCTCGCCGGTGTTCGACCCGCTGTTTGAAAAATATGGCGAGCGCCTGGGCGCGCTTCTAGCGGAAAAAATCGAAGTGGTAGAAGGCGATGTTTCCCAACTGGGACTGGGGCTCGACTCCGAAACTGCCGAGCGGCTGCGAAAGGATCTGGATCTCATCATCAACAGCTCGGGGCTGACAGATTTCAATCCCGATCTGCGCGACGCTCTGGCGGTGAATGTCGATTCGACCGATCACTTGATGGAATGGATTCGCGCCTCGGATCACGCGGCATTGCTCCATTTGTCGACTTGCTACGTGGCCGGGCAGCGCGATGGGCGCGTGGGCGAGCGACTGCGCGCAAACTACACGCCGGCCGGCATCGCGGATTTCGACGCGGAAAAGGAGTGGCATCGGTTACATGAACTCGTGAGAGCCGCTGAGGCGCGCGCGGAAGGGCCCGAAGTTGCGGAGGAATTAAGGAAGCAGGCGTTGGCGAAAGAGCATGCCGCGAAAGGCCTGAGCGGCCAGGCGCTGGAGAATCAGATCCGCAAGAATCGCGTGCGCTGGTTGAAAAATTTTCTCACCGAAGAAGCTACGCGTCGCGCGAATGAGCTCGGCTGGCCGAATACTTACACTTTCACCAAGAGCCTGGCGGAATCGCTCATCTCCAAATACGGCGCTGGACTGCCGATCGCGATCGTGCGGCCGGCGATTGTTGAGACTTCGGTGGCGAAGCCTTTTCGCGGATGGAATGAGGGAATCAATACTTCGGCGTCGCTCTCGTATCTGCTGGGGACGGCATTCCGGCAACTGCCTTCGAACGAACGTAAGCGGCTCGACATTATTCCCGTGGATGCGGTGTGCGCGGGGATGACGATGATTGGCGCGGCGCTGGTGGAGCGGCGACATGATCCGTTGTATCAGCTGGCGACTTCAGTCACGAATCCTTGTGACATGGGGCGCTCGATCGAATTGACCTCCTTAGGACATCGAAAGCACTATCGCGCGCAAGAGGGCCTGGAATACTGGCTGAGGTTGCGGATGGATGCGATTCCTGTTTCGAAAGAGCGCTATCGGCGCATGTCCGCGCCGGCGCAGAAGATGATTGTCAAATCGATTCAGCGGGTGATGTCGCCCCTGCCCTCGGCGGTGACCAAGCCGCTGGCGAAAACCGAGCGCAACCTCGAACGCGTGGAAAAATTGGTGGGATTGTTTGAACCATTTATTCTGCACAACGAGCATGATTTTGTCGCCGACAACGTCGAGAAGTTGTCGCAAGCGCTTTCGCCCGAAGAGCGGGAAGTATTCGGCTATGACACGGCCGGGTTGGATTGGTTTGAATACTGGATTGACATACATATTCCGGCATTGCGGCGCTGGACTTATCCGCTGATTGAAGGGCGACCGCTGGAGGCGCGCGCGCCGCGATTGCTACAGATGCCAGCGCGGCCAGCGACGACAACGGCGGGGACAACTTCGACGATGGCGACCGAAAATGGCGATGCTGTGAAGACGGGGACAAACGGGGCAACGTGGCGATATTCCTGACCGGCGGTACCGGCTATATCGGCGCGCATGTCGCCGCGAATCTGCTGGAACAACACGACGCGACTTTGAATTTGCTGGTGCGCGAGCGCGATCCGCGGGACGCCGAGTTGCGGCTTTGGCAAGCTATGCAGTTGCATCTGCCGTTTCCTAAATTCTACGAATACCTGCAGGCAAAAATACGGGTTTTTCGCGGCGATCTCACAACGCCGCGGTTTGGCCTCGCGCCCGACGATTACGACCGGCTGGTGCACACTACCGATTCGGTGATTCACTGTGCGGCTTCGCTGAATCGAAAGTCCGAAAAAAGTTGTCTGAATGTCAATCTGCGCGGAACCCTCGAAGTGGTGCAACTGGCGCGGCAATCGCAGTATTATCACGGCCTGCGACGGTTCTCGAACGTCAGCACCGTCGCCGTTGCCGGGAAGCGTCGCAACGAAGTTGTTTTCGAAGACCGGTCGATTGAGTGGGACCGTTCGGATTACGATCCCTACGCTCGGACGAAAAAATTCTGCGAGCACATGGTCCGCGAATTGCTCCCGGATGTGCCGCTGACAATTTTCCGCCCTAGCATCGTGCTCGGAGACAGCCGCTTTCCGCAGACCACGCAGTTCGATATGGTGCGTTCATTCGTATTTCTGGCCGGATTGCCAGCGCTACCGTTTCGTCCGCAGGACAAGATTGACATTGTGAATGTGGACTTCGTGGCCGATGCGATTTCTACTTTGCACATGAAGGCGAATCCCGCGCACGATACTTATCATCTTTCTTCGGGCAATTCGTCGCAGACGTTTCGCGAGTTGACTCGCGCGCTAGCGATGGAGCAAAGCAAACGCCCGCCGCTGTTTTTGCCGATCTTTGAAAAGCCATTCCGCTCGACTGTCGACGTGCTGGCGAATCGCAAAGGGCCGGTCGGACACGGCGCTGCGTTGATGAAAGTCTTTCTGCCTTACCTGACCTGGAATACGGTTTTCGACAACACGCGTGTCACTGCGGAAATGGGACGCAAGCCGGCGCAGTTTTCCCAGTACAGTTTCGCCTTGCTGCGGTTCAGCCGCGAACACAATTTTGCCTATCCCTATCAAGGCTGGCCGGAGAGCACGAGAGCCGGAGGGTCCGCCGCATGATGGACTTTGTCCTGGAAGCCTGGGTGTCTGGCATTATCGAAGGCAAGAAAATCCAGTGGATGATGGGCAAGCGCGAGCCATGGCAACCCGGCGAGAAACTGAAGCTGTTGTTTGCCGGCTACAACGGCACGCGTAACACCGGTTCGGATGTGCGCGTCGAGGAAATGCTGCGTCAGATTCGGCGGATTCTTGGCCCTGAGAACGTTGACCTAAGCATGATGACGTTTAATTTTGACCGGTCGCGCGGATATTTCGAAGGAACGTCGCAGGTGCGGCTACCGGATATTTTCCCGCCCTTCCTGGCGAATGAAGTTCCGAAACATCATGGCGTAGTGGCATGCGAAGGCTCCATGTTCAAATCGAAATTCGCGAATGCCCTGGCAACGATGATGATCGGCTCCCTCGGCATTGCGGCGGCTGAGAACAAGTTGTCGGTCGGTTACGGCGCCGAGGCGGGACACATGGATCCGCTAGTCGCGAAGATGTGCGGCCGCTATTGCAAGAATTCCCTGGTGATCACGCGTAATGATGAGTCAAGAAAAATTCTGCGCGAACTAGGAGTGCCGACGGAATTGGGCACAGACACGGCGTGGACCTTTGAGCCGCTCGGCGCCGAATATGGGGAGAAGGCGCTGCGCGACGTCGGTTGGGATGGCAAGACTCCGGTGCTGGTGGTCTGTCCGATCAATCCTTTCGAGTGGCCGGTGAAGGCCTCGGTGGCAAAAGCGGCGCTGCACAGCCTGACTGGGGCATACAAAGAAAGCCACTATCGCGGCCCATATTTTCACAATTCGGGACCAGAGGCAGATTGCGCCTACGAATATTATTTGAATTCGATCGCGAACGCGGTAGCGGCATTCCGTCAGAAGAAAAATGTGTTTGTAATTATGGCGGCGACCGAGCGCATGGATGCGCGCCCTTGCCGGCGCATCTCCGAAAAACTCGGCGGCGTTCCCGTGCTGACTTCGGACGATTACAACATGTATCAACTGGTCAGCATCCTGCGTGCGTGCCGCATGATGGTGTCATCGCGCTATCACGGGATTGTTACATCGATGCCCGCCCTGGTTGCGTCGGCGGGAATCACGATGGACGAACGCATTCGCAATCTGATGAATGAGCGGAAGCATCCCGAGTTGCTGATGAATGTGGATGATGCCGATCTCGAGGCGCGGACGCTGGCGGCGCTTGAAATTCTGGATCGCGAAGGCGAGCGGATTGCCGATGGAATCGCACGGACGGTGGTTCGGAATTTGAAGCTCATGGCGCGCATGGGTGTTTATTTCGAGGAAGAAGTGCAGCGGCGGTATCCCGAGTTTCCCACACGGCGGGGTGAGTGGAGCTGGGAAGATTATCTGCCGCCCATGAGCGAGGGGCTAAAGCATCTGGCTGCAGCCTACGCGTGAGTCGGTGATAGGTTTCGGTATCGGCAATCCTGACGAAACAGAATTCCATGCTTTTTCTCGAAGAGATATTTGCCAGCTTGGAGCGCAACGGCGACGTAGTCGTGCTTCAGGAATTGCGTGACGGGCAACTGACTTCGCTTACCGGGCGGCAGTTGCTTTCTCATGTGCAAGTGGCGCGCGCTTATCTGCGCCGCTTGCGTCTGAAAAACGGCGACCGCTGCGCGCTGCTCGCACCTAACTCGATGCTCTGGGTGGCGATGGATCTGGCCATCACGGCGGAGGGACTAACCGCGGTGCCGCTATACGCGCGCCAGGCGCCGGCCGAACTGGTTGCCATGATGAAAGATTGCTGGCCGTCGGTGATTGCGTGCGGCGAGCAATCTCTCGCCGATTCGATCGTGGAAGCATGGCCGGAAGCCCCGCCCCATTTCTGTTTCGAAAATGTTTTCACGTCCGCACGCGGACCGGTGGAAAATCCGTCGCTCGCAGTTAAGGATGAAGACGTGGTCGCCGTCATTTACACATCCGGCACATCGGGTGATGCCAAGGGCGTGATGCTGACCGCGGCTAATGTTGGCTACATGCTCAGCTGCACTTCGGGGCGGCTGGATCAGTTGATGGGCGCCGGCCCAAAGAAAACGCCACCAGGCCGGGATGCGGTCTTTCACTATCTCCCGCTTTGTTTTGCGGGTTCGTGGATACTGATGCTGACCTGCCTTTTGCGCGCCAGCAAGCTTACGTTGAATACCGATCTGGCTAAGATTGCCGCCGACATGCGCCTGACCGCGCCTGATTATTTTCTGAATGTGCCCGCCCTCCTCGAACGCATGCGAAGAGCGGTCGACGAGCAGCTTTGGAAGACCGGCGGGTTTCCCTTGAAGGTGTACACCAAGGCGAAAGGCGCATGGGTGAGGCGGCAAGAGGGCAAAGCCCGCGCCGGGGACACAGTTTGGTTGGGGTTCGCGAATCGGCTCGTATTTCCCACAATCCGCAAGAAAATGATCGGGCGCAATTTGCGTGCGCTCATCTGTGGCTCGGCGCCGCTGAATATCGAGACGCAGCTGTTTTTTATGATGCTGGGCATCCGTGTTTTGCAGGTCTACGGGCTGACGGAAACGACAGCGATTTGCACTATGGATGATCCCGATGGCCAGGTGATACCGGGTCGAGTGGGTCCGGCGATTGCGGGCGTGGAGATGAAGATTGGTGAGAACGACGAAATTGTGGTGTGTGGGCCAAATATTTTTTCTGGATATTGGCAGCGCTCGGAGGAGTCGGCGAAAGTGCTGCGCGATGGCTGGTTCCACACTGGCGATCAGGGCGAAGTGGACGCAAAGGGAAACTGGAAGATCGTCGGTCGCATCAAAAATCTGATCATTCTTGGGTCGGGCCACAACATTGCACCGGAGCCGATTGAAGATAAGATTCTGCGTGAACTTCCGGGCGCGATTCAGGTTGTGATCGTAGGAAATGGTCGCGGATATTTGGCGGCGCTAGTCACGGGCAATGTAAACAGCGAGAAAATTCAAGCGGTACTCGACTTGGTGAATCCGTCCCTTCCGCATTATAGGCAGGTGCGGGCTTTTCATCTGATTGGGGAGGCGTTCACCATTGAAAGCGGGCTGCTGACGGCCAACGGCAAGCTGAAGCGCGATTTGATTGCCGAGCATTTTCGCAGTGAAATCGACGCGATGTATCAGGCATCGAAGAACTCGGTGACGACAAGAGTATGACCGACTTTAAAGGGCAAACGCTTTCGTGGCAGATCGTCAATGGAGCGATTGAGCTCGCGCTGCATCGCGAGGCCTGCAACGAAATCGGATCGGTGACGCTGGAAGAGTTGGAAGAATTCGTGGCGGCTTTGCCAGAGCTGACGGATGACGCGCATGCTTTGATTATTCATTCGACGTTGAAGGCTGGATTTTCTGCGGGTGCAGATTTGCGCGAGTTGTTTCAGCGTTCCCAGGAGATGGACCAGGGCGCGGCCCTGCGCGGAGTGCGCTCATTCCTCGAGCGCATTCACGCCGTGATGAACACGATCGATGCGTCGCCGTTAACTACGATCGCCGCCGTGCATGGCGTGACGTTTGGTGGGGGATTCGAACTGGCGCTGGCGTGCGACATTATTATTGCCGACCGTGTGACGCGATTTTGTTTTCCGGAATTGCGCCTGGGTCTGATTCCCGGTTTCGGCGGAATCCCGCGGCTGAAGCGGGATTTGGGCAACGCCGTCGTCCGCGATCTGCTGCTGACCGGGCGCAGCTTCAATGTAATGAAAGCGCAGCAAATCGGACTCGTCAGCCAGATTGCAGCCGAGGGAGAGGCGCTACGCATCGCCCGCGCTACGGCCAGCCAGATTGGAAAATTCGATAAGCGGACGGCGGCAGCGGCGAAAGAGTTTGTGAAGCCGATTCCTTATGAAGAGTTGAAACGCGAGATCGATATTTTCTGCGACCTTTATTCTCGCCCCGCAGTCGAGGAGGGGTTACGCAGGTTTGTGGAGAATAAAGGAGTTCAGCCGTATTTACCCTAAGAGGTCTGTCAATGAAGTTTGTTAATTAATTTGAGGATGCATTTTATGGCCGCGCCGACAATCGATCACACAATTGGCGAAATCTTGAATCTGGCAGCTTCCCATTTCAAAGTGCCGCGGGAAAGACTCACGCCGGACGACGATTTTTTTAAGACGCTCGGCATAGACAGCTTGCAGGCGCTCGATTTGCTGACTCGTCTGGAACAGCACTTCCGCATCGAGTTGCCGGATTACGAACTGCAAGGCGTCTCGGATTTCCGCACGCTGGCAAGTCGGATCCAGTCGCGGTTGTAAGATAGAAAATCTGAATGCTTGATCTCCATCAATATGCCAGCCTGGGTGCGGCGCTCAAAGACGCGCTGGAGCGCTGGCCCAATGAAACCTGCCTGATTGAAGCCGATCGCGACCGCGAAAAAGTTCGGCTTACCTACTCTGACTTCAAAGAAACGGCGCGCCCTCTCTGCCGTGCGCTTCAGGACGCCGATTTTAAGGCCGGAGATCAAGCGGCGATCATCATGACGAATCAGTCGAAGTGGCTGATCTCGGCATACTCGATCTTCTTTTGCGGTGGAGTGCTGGTTCCGCTCGATTACAAATTGTCCGCAGCCGAACATCTGCAGCTGCTGGCGCATGCGAAGGCGCGGTTTCTCGTCGTTGAATATTATTTGTGGCGCGCGATCACGCAGTCGCCCGAGTTTGCCAAACTCACGGCGCAGATCGTGCTAGTGACGGAAGCGCCGCCGGGTGCGGATTTGCGCGGAGCCTATCGTTGGGAAGAATTTAAGCGGAAGGGCGAGCCCCAATTCGTGGCGCGTCAGCGCGAAGATACGGCTTGCATCGTCTATTCGTCGGGCACCGGCGGACGTCCAAAGGGTTGCGTGCTCACGCACGATAGTTATCTCGAGCAATGCGCTTCGCTGACGGCGTGGTATCCGTTTGGGCCAGATGTGCGTTATTTGAGCATTTTACCGACCAATCATGCGATTGATTTCATGGTCGGATTCATCGGCCCGTTCGTTTGCGGAGCGTGCGTGGTGCATCTGCGGACACTGCGTCCCGAATTTGTGCGCGACGCATTTGTGCGCTATCGCATCACCTATGTGAGTTTGGTGCCGATGGTCCTGAAGAATCTGGAACGCGGGCTGCGCGCCAAGTTTGATGAACTGAAGCCGGGCAAGCGCTGGGTGCTCGATCGACTGATCGGACTGAACAAAATGTTGACCCGAGGTCGCCCTCATGTAGCGATCAGCCGGCGCCTGCTGCCGGACGTGCACAAGGCCTTTGGCGGAGAGTTGCGGGCGCTAATTGTTGGCGGCGCCTTTACCGATCCTTCCACGCTGCAGTTTTTCTACGATCTCGGAATTCCGGTGACTTGCGGATACGGTCTCACGGAGGCGTGCACGGCTGTGTCGCTCAACGATCTGCAGCCATTTCGCGCCGACACCGTGGGCAAGCCGCTGCCCGGAAGTGAGGTGCGCATTTTGAATCCGGATGGCGACGGAATTGGCGAAGTAGCGGTGCGGAGCCGCGCCGTCATGTCGCATTACCTGGATGATCCGGAACTGACGGCGCAGACCATCGTCGAAGGCTGGCTGCTGACGGGCGATCTCGGCCGCTTTGATCTTAAGGGACGCGAGCACCTCCAGCTTTTCGGACGCAAGAAAAACATGATTGTCACCGCCGGCGGGAAGAACATTTATCCCGAGGATATTGAAGCGGCGTTTGACGGTTTACCTGTAAAAGAATATTGCGTCTTTGCGGCAGATTATTTGTGGCCGAAGAAAGCACTCGGAGACGAGATGCTGGTGCTGGTGGTGCGATTGGAACAGAATCAGGAATTCGACGACAAATTGCGCGACGAGATTGTGACGCGAAACCGGCGGCTGGCGGACTTCAAGCGTGCGGGCGGATATTTGGTGTGGGAGAAAGATTTTCCGCGAACGGCTTCGCTCAAGATCAAGCGTGGAGAGTTGGCGTCGGAGATTGCGACGGGAGCGGCGCGGGAATCCATCGCGCAGATTTAGCCCGGGTTCTCACACGATCCGCGCCTAAGACCTGAATTGTGAACGAAACATTTCTTGCGATTATTAATCCGGCTGCCGGTGGTGGACGGTGTGGCCAGCGTGTCGGCGCGGCGCTTGATCGCCTGCGAGCCGCGGGGATTGTGGTGGAAACCGCCGCGAGCCAGGCGGCAGGCGATGCCACTCGGATTGCCCGCGAGGCCTATGCACATGGAAATCGGAAATTTATAGCGGTCGGTGGAGATGGTACCTCCTACGAAATCGTTAATGGGCTGTTTGCGAAGAACGGGGAAAGCAGGTTGCACGACTCCGCTGCGTCTCAGAAAAATCCAGGCGGTGACGACCAAGTTCCCACTCTCGGATTTCTTCCGCTCGGTACCGGCAATTCTTTTCTCCGTGATTTCAGCGACCGGAAAGCCAGCGATCATGGTTTGGAACACGCGATCCAAGCCCTGTTGGCGCGGCGTTCGCGACCTTGCGATGTTCTGCGGCTAACGCACAAAGAGGGAGAAATTTATTACACCAACCTGTTAAGTGTGGGTTTTGCGGCAGATGTTGCGACATTGCGGCATCGGCGGTTTCAAGGCTTGGGGCAGTTTGGATATTTATTGTCGATTTTTCTTGGTCTAGCTCGGCTTAAGCGGCGTCCGTTTCCGGTTCGATTCGATGATCAGGCAGAATTCGATTCGCGGCGCTGCTTGTTCCTTACATTTAACAACAGCAAGTTTACCGGCGGCACCATGATGATTGCGCCTGACGCAGTCACCGATGACGGATTGATCGAATATGTGCGATGGGGGCCGATTGGGAGGTTGGGGCTGATCCGGAATCTGTCAACGCTCTATGATGGCACACACACGCGACATCCACTGGCGGAACGGCACGCGGTTCGTCGCGTCGAGTTTCGACTCGACCGACCGGTAGATGTGATGGTGGACGGCGAGGTATTGACGCTGGAATGCCAAGCGATCGATGTACTGCCGTCGGCGCTGCGGGTGGTGGTGTGATAAGCGCAATCTCCGTCCCAACGATCTCGTGATATAAGAACTCCATGTCGCAAGAGCGCAGAGAACGACGACGGCAAAAACTGGGTAGGGAAACTGGTGCCAGCCAAAAACTGCGCCGGAGAGCGATTTACGCCGTGCTGATTGTCGCGGCCTTCGCATTGGCCTACTATCTTGGCAACCGCGCTCAGCATAAGCACGATAGCTTGGCGCGCTGTCTTAAAGATCGTGGAGTGAAAATGTACGGTGCCTATTGGTGTCCGCATTGCCAGGAGCAAAAAGAAAAGTTCGGCGCATCTTTCGAATACGCTCCCTATATCGAGTGCGGCATCCAAGGCAACCAGCATGGGGTCGCTCAGGTTTGCAAGGATGAAGGCATCAAGCACTATCCCACCTGGCAGTTTCCGCCCACGGGAGAGCGCGTGGAGCGTATTTTTAGTCTCGAAGAACTGAGCGACCGGACAGGGTGCCCACTGCCGTGAACGAATTGACCCAGCGTTTAATGAGCGTGGTCGCGATTCTTGCGGTATGCGGAATCGTCGTGTCCTCGACCTCGCTGCAACATCATTATGCAACCTCAAAGACTCCCTACTGCGACATTGGAGAGGCTTTCAATTGCGACATCGTGAACCGAAGCGAATACTCGTCGATTCTGGGCGTTCCGGTTGCTCTCATTGGAATGCTTGGATACGCGGCGCTGGCGGGCTTAGCGACGGTGTATCGCGAGCGTCGTGAAACTCCGGCGGTGCTTTTCGGCGGGGCCGCTGCGGGACTGGTCTTTGCGCTCTACCTCACCTACATTGAAGGGCACGTCTTGGGAGTCTGGTGCATTTTGTGTTTGAGTTCGCTGGCGTTGATCGCGACGATAACAATCCTGTCGGGCGTCATCCGCTGGAAAGGCAGTAGCCAGTAGCCGGTTCACATTCACTGCATGGCCCGACCGCCCATTCGAAAAGCACAGCCGAAAGCGAAAGAAGCTGTTGCTGCGCTCCCGATTGCAGGCGGCAAACTGTGTTTGCATGAGTTGCGGAGTCAGGTCTTCGGGGACACGCGACTGGTGCGAGTTTGGCTGCCTCCGGATTATGACGGATCGGGCTCGGTTTGCTATCCCATTCTTTACTTGAGTGACGGGCAGAATCTGTTCGAAGCGGCAACGGCCTTCGCCGGGGTGCACTGGCAGGTGGGGGAAACTGCGACTCGGTTGATCAGCGAACGAAAAATTCCGCCCCTCATCATCATTGGTATCGACAACACAAAAAGCCGCATCCAGGAATACATTCCCTACAAATCCACCGATCCGAGGGTTGCAAATCCCAGGGGAAGTTGCTATCCCGAGTTCCTGCGGCGAGAGGTGATGCCGCTGATCGAAGACCGCTACATGGTGCGCAAAGGGCCGGAACATACGGGCTTCGGCGGTTCGTCTCTCGGAGGGCTCATTACGCTATACACACAACTGGCGATGCCAGCCGTCTTTGGACGATTGCTGGTGGAGAGCCCTTCGCTGTTTGTGGCGAAGAAGAAGATTCTGGAAGAGGGCCGGCGATTTTGCAGTTGGCCGCAACGTATGTACGTGGGCATAGGTACTCAGGAAACGGGAAATGCGGAAAAAGACGCAAAGATCGTCGACGGCGTTCGCGAACTTGAATCGATTGTGCGCGCGTGCGGGCTGGGCGAAAACCGCCTGAAGGTGCGCATCGACGAAGGCGCTGGGCACAACGAGGCCGCATGGGCAGCGCGATTTCCTGAGGCGCTGGAATTTCTTTACTCCACACGCGATGACAATTCTTGAAGCTTGCTACTATCGCCGATAGGTTATCATTGTCGGTCATCTTTTCGGAAGAGCTGGTTGGGGGTCGTGTATGAGGGTTCGCGGTTTGTTGGGTTGGTGTGTTCTTGTCTTGGCGTTGGCCTTCTCGGCGGCGGCTCAATCTTATAGTGAAGCGCAATTTAAAGGGTTGAAGTGGCGCGAGATTGGCCCGTTTCGCGGCGGTCGCGTGCTCGCGGTAACTGGAGTCGTGGGCAGTCCCTTCACGTACTATTTCGGCGGCGTTGCGGGCGGCGTGTGGCGCACCACGGATGGCGGCGTGAGTTGGCAGCCGATTTCCGACAAAACCATGATCTCTTCGATCGGCGCAATCGCCGTGTCGGAATCGAATCCATCGGTGATTTACGTCGGAACCGGCGAGTCCTGCCTCCGCGGAAACATATCGTATGGCGACGGAATGTATAGGACGACCGATGGCGGCAAGACCTGGCAGCACATCGGATTGAAAGACACGCAGCACATTGCGCGCGTCTGGATCGATCCGCGCAACTCCGATCACGTGCTGGTTGCCGCGCTGGGCCATGCTTACGGGCCGAATCCCGACCGCGGCATTTATCGCACGACCGATGGCGGCAAAACTTGGGACAAAATTCTTTATAAAGACGATAAATCCGGCGGAATCGATCTCGCGGTCGATCCACATAATTCCAACGTCGTGTTCGCCGCGCTTTATCAAATTCAGCGCTCGCCTTGGGGATTTGAAAGTGGAGGTCCGGGCAGCGGATTGTATCGCTCGATCGACGGCGGCAACACCTGGAAGCACCTCGAAGCCAAAGGTCTGCCCGATGGAATTCTGGGCCGCATCGGCGTGAGCATTTCAGGCGCCGATTCGAATCGTGTCTACGCGCTCATCGAAGCCAAAGAAAGTGGCCTGTATCGCTCCGATGACGGCGGCGAAAGCTGGTCGCGCGTCAACGACGATCAGCGGCTAACGCAACGCGCCTGGTACTTCACCCATATTTTTGCCGATCCAAAAAGCGCCGACACGGTTTACATGCTGAATACTGGCGCGTTTCGTTCCACCGATGGCGGCAAGACCCTGGCCCTTCTTCCCGCGCCCCACGGCGATCATCACGGTTTCTGGATCGATCCGCAGAATCCCAATCGCATGATCAACGGCAATGACGGCGGCGCGACGATTTCCGTTGACGGCGGAAAGAGTTGGTCAACGCAATACAACCAGCCGACGGCGCAGTTCTATCACGTCGCCGCCGATAACGATTTTCTCTACAAGGTTTATGGCGCGCAGCAGGACAATTCGACTGTTGGTATCGCCACTCGAACCGACGACGGCTATATCGGTCGGCAGCATTGGTTCGATGCGGGCGGAGGCGAAAGTGGTTACCTGGCGCCCGATCCACGTGACTCCAACATCATTTATGCGGGCTCAGGCAGCGGTGTCGTCACTCGTCTCGATCGTCGCAGCAACCAGGAGCAAGACATCACGGTGTGGCCCGAAGACACCTCTGGCCACGGCGTGGGCGATCTGAAATTTCGCCTGGGATGGACGCAGCCGATTGAAATTTCGCCGCATGATCCCAATGTGATCTACACCTCGGCCGAACTCGTATTCAAGACAACGGATGAGGGCAAGAGTTGGACGGCGATCAGCCCCGACCTCACGCGCAATGACAAGAGCAAGCAGGTTTCCGCGGGCGGCCCGCTGACCAAGGACAATACTTCGGTCGAGTATTACGACACCGTGTTTACGATCGCGGAATCGCCCGTGCAGAAAGATCTCATTTGGGCGGGAACCGATGACGGCTTGATTCAGGTTACGCGCGATGGCGGAAAGAACTGGGCAAATGTGACGCCGAAAGGAATACCCGAGTGGAGCCTGGTGAGCCTGATCGACGCTTCGCCGCACGATGCCGGAACGGCCTATGCGGCCGTCGATACGCACAAGCTCGATGATCTGAAACCCTACCTTTTCAAGACAACGGATTTCGGCAAGACGTGGACGAAGATTACGAATGGCATTCCGGATGGCGCCTACACCCATGTCGTTCGCGAAGATCCAGCCAAGAAGAACCTCTTGTATGCGGGCACAGAGACGGGGATTTACGTTTCCTTCGATGGCGGAGCCAACTGGCAATCGCTGCAATTGAATTTACCGAACACTCCCATTCACGACCTGATCGTGAAGAATGACGATCTGGTGGTGGCGACGCATGGGCGTTCTTTCTGGATTCTCGACGATATCTCGCCGTTGCGGGCGGCAACGGCGCAAGCAGCGGCTGGAGTCGCGCTCTACAAGCCGCGTTTAACCTATCGCATGCGCTGGCCGGATTTTTATGAGCGGCGGCAGCCCGTCGGCGAGAGCGCTCCAAATGGCGCGGTTATTTATTACTACTTTCCGACCGCGCCCAAGGGAGTCGTAGCGCTGGAATTTCTCGATGCCTCCGGCAAAGTTGTGCGGCGTTATTCGAACGAAGAAAAGAAGGAAGCCGAGACTCCGCCAGAGTGGCCCGATCAGACGCCTCCGGACGAGAAGATTCCGGCCGATGTCGGCGTGAACCGATTTGTGTGGGATTTGCGCTGGCAGGGAGCGACTCCGCTGGCAGGCGAGCCCGGGGCGGAATTCCGCAATCGCGGGCCGATGGTGCCGCCGGGTGCCTACCAAGTGCGACTGACGGCGGAGGGGAAATCGTATACGTCGTCGCTCGAGTTGAAGGTCGACCCTCGCGTGAAGGTATCGAGCGATGATTCGGCGAAGCAGAGTGATTTGGCGCTCAAGATCGTTGCGCTGGTCTCCGAGATTCACGAGGCGGTGGGGACGATTCGCGAAGTACGCGTCGAGACCCGGGGATTGAGCCGGCGTTTCGGTGACGATTCGCATTATGCTCCAGTCGTTTCGGTCATGAAAGACTTCGAGAAAAAGAGTCTCGACGTAGAGTCGCTGTTACTCCAGGTGAATGCGAAGAGTTCGGAGTCAAACCTGAATTATCCGGTGCTCACCGATGAGCGCCTGCACTCGCTGTTGTTTAGCGTGGATTCGGCCGATGCCGCGCCCACCAAGCAACAGTACGAGGTTTATGACTCGCTGGAGAAAGAAGCGCGCCCGCTGCTGGCGCGCTATCACGAGCTGATATCGACGGACCTGGTGGCGTTGAATGAGATGGTGAATAAAGCGAATGTGCCGGTGCTTTATGTGCCGGCAAAGAAATAGTAGAAGCTCAATCGTTGTCTTAAAAAGCTATTTCGTGATCGCTCCGCAGGCGATGCGGTCGCCGGCGTTGCCTGCGGGATCGGTCTTCTGGTCGTCGGCGTTAGCGTGCACGATGAGGGCGGTGCCTCCGTTGCTGAAGAGGGAGTGGCTGTCGCTGCCGAGATTGACATCCTTATCTTCCCGTTTGAAATGCGCTTTGCCATTAGCGGCTACTGTAAAGTTGGGGCCATCGCCCGCGTGGTGGCCCTCGGGATTTTCCAAGCCATGTTTTTTCCCATCGGGATTGAAGTGCGGCCCGGCCGACATGAAGTCCGGGGCATCGCACTTCGCGTTCTGATGAAAGTGGACAGCGTGCACGCCGCGCGGCAGATTCTCTAGATTCACTTCCATCTCGATTCCCGGCCCTGATTCCCACAGAATCGCTGAGCCAACCACCTTGCCCTGAGCGTCCTTGAGTTGAACCAGCATCTTGGCCGAACTAGCCGACGCCGCCGCCACGACGACCATTACGACTAGGAGGCAGTTAGCGATTTTCATACGAAGGATTATAGCGAAATCCAAAGTTTCCGCGGCGCTGAAGGCGCTTGCCAAAGTCGCTGGCGACAAACGGTCTGGCGCAGAATGCGGGGCAATGGGACAATAGCTGAATGCAAAAATCTCTCACCACAGCACTACTATTGGCCGCGGGTTTAATGTTGGCTGGAGCTGGCTATAGCCAGCAGACTCCGGCAGGCACTCCGGCGGCATCGACTCCAGCAGCCACACCTCAGACGCCGGCGACGACAAAAACTCCGGCCAAGAAAACGGGAACGGCAACGAAGGCGGCACCCGCGCCGCTCACGACGCGAAAACAAAAATTCAGTTATGCGCTGGGCATGAACATCGGCAACGGCCTCGGCGGCAACCTGAAAAAGCAAGGCGTAGAGGTGGATTGGAGCCTCGTAGCTAAGGGATTGAAGGACGCCGTGGCCGGCGGCAAGACCCAGTTGACGGAGGAAGAAGCGCAGGCGGTGCTCAAGGAAGTTCAGACCGAGGTTCAAAAACAGCAACAGGAAAAAATGAAAGAAGCTTCGGGTAAGAACAAGGCGGAGGGTGACGCATTTCTGGCGGCAAATAAATCCAAGGAAGGCGTGGTCACGTTACCTGACGGTTTGGAGTACAAAATTCTCACCGCTGGCACCGGACCAAAGCCCGCGCCGACCGATTCGGTAGTCTGCAACTATCGCGGCACGCTGATCAACGGCACGGAATTTGACAGCTCTTACAAGCGCGGACAGCCGGCGACGTTTGGCGTGAGTCAAGTGATCAAAGGATGGACGGAAGCACTCCAACTAATGCCGGTGGGATCGAAATGGCAGCTTTTCATTCCGTCAAACCTGGCCTACGGCCCGCGTGGTGCGGGTGCGGAGATTGGACCAGACTCGACGCTGATCTTCGAAGTTGAATTGCTCTCGATTCAGGATAAGACGAAAAAAGACGACAAGGCCGACGATAAGGGCGACAAAAAAGACGACAAGAAGCAATAAGAAAGTTTATATCGGATGAAGAGCCGGGCGGCTCCGCCCGCCTGACTCTTGTTTTTTAAGTGGCAATAGCTTTTGCGCGGCGCAGTCTTGGGGTGGCGCAGCAGTTCAACGCTGCGACCACAATCTTTTCCCCCATTCCGGTTCTAGCCACAGCGGGAAATCGCCGGTAGGGCGAGAACCCTTCTCTTATTCGTAGCGCAGCGCTTCAATAGGATCGAGGCGCGACGCTCGAATCGCCGGGACCATGCCGCTGATCAATCCGACTGCGGTGAGAATAAGAATGGCAACGATCAGCGTGACCGGATTGATCTCCAGCCGAATGTCGCCTCCTTCAGCGTGCTTGGCCATCGCGCTGTAGAGCGTGAGTCTGCCCACGGTGAGCGAGACGACATAAGCGAGGATGATGCCGAAGATTCCGCCGAGGAAAGTGATAGTCAGAGCCTCGGCGAGAAACTGAAGAAAGATGTGCCGGCGCCGCGCCCCCAGCGCTTTCTCGATCCCGATTTCCCGCGTGCGCTGGGTGACCGAGACGAGCATGATATTCATCAGGCCGACACCGCCGATGCCCAGCGTGAGCGTGCCGATGAAGCCGAGCAGAATCTTGAGGCCAAGGGCGATGGTCTCGAAGTGCTTAACCTGCTCCATCAGATTAAAGACTAGCAAAGCACGGCGGTCGGCAGGAATGAATTTGTGCTGCTGCGCCATGGTGTAGCGCACCGATTGTTCTATGCGCTCGTAATCGTTGGTCTCGTAGTCGAACCAGATCGAGTCAAGATAATGCGTATCTTTGAGATCGCCCATGGTGGTGAAAGGCACATAGATGACGCGATTGATATTGTCATCGCCTGCCTGCATTTTTGGGTTGAGCACCCCAATGACTTCAAAGCTTACGCCATCGATGCGGATGTATTCGCCAAGGGCACTGCGTCCGGAGAAAAGCTTGTCTCTCGTGTCCGAGCCGATGACCGCGACGCGCGCTCGCTGGATCTGATCTTCGGGATTGTAAAACCGTCCCTGCATCATAGAAAAAGCGCGTATCAGGAGGGAGTTGGGATATTCCCCATTGACGTCCATGGTGTAAGAGCGCGTGTCGTATTGCACCGTGGAATTCTTGTTGCAGTCGGGCGTGATGTGCGTGATCTGCGGAATGTTCGTGGCGAGCAGGTCGATGTCATCGAGCGTGAAATGGAGAGGCACGCCAGCTTTCTGTCCGCCCGCCTGCATGGTGGAGCGGCCAGGAATGACGATCATGAGCTTCGTCCCAAAGTTCGCCATGATGTTCTGGATGGCGTTGCCGAAGCCGTCGCCATAGGAAAGAAGCATGACCACGGTCGCGATACCCCACGCCATGCCCAGCATGGTGAGCGCCGTTCGGCGCCGGTTATGGCGCATCGCGTCGTAGGCTTCATGGAGCAGGTCTTGGAGCATTTGTAATCTGTAATTTTTGATTTGTGATTTTAAGACTTCAAACTCGCTGTGCTGCTAGCGGAGTGTGAACTCGACTGCGACGAACTTGCTCGGTGCGCTGCTACCCCGTGCGGCGCGATTGCTTGGAGGAAGGTTGTGGCCGTGATCCGGTAAACGAAGCTTTCTCGGCCACTCGCGTCATGTCTTGATCCCGCGCGAACCCCGCCGATTTTCTCGACCGCTTTTTGTGAGCGCAGATTCTGCGGCCCAATAAGAAAGACAACGCTGTCCACAAATCTGAAGGCATGTCGGAGCATCAGCTCTTTCATCTCGCGGTTATAAACTCCACCCCAGTGTGACCTCGCCAGAAACGTCCAGCCGATTTCGATTTCGCTTTTTTCTTTATCGTATCCATGGAATCGCGACGACCCGATAACGCCGCCATCTTTGGTATCAATCGCGATAAACGCCCCGCCAGATTCCAATGCCTCGCGAAAAAAATTCCGAAAGACATCTTCCTTGTAGCGGTCGTTGCTCGGATGTTGCTCCCATATCAAAGGATCCGACGCTACCGCATAAAGGTCGTTAAAATCCTCTGGCCGTAGTGGCCTGAGTTCGAGAAGTTCGCCCTTCATGGTGGGCCGGAGATCAAAGGACATTATTCCTGCCTCAAAGCTTCGACCGGCTCCAGACGGGCAGCCTTGCGTGCCGGGTAAAGTCCCGCGGCTACGCCTGCGAGCATGAGACTCGCAATCGCGAGGATAGCTGTTTTCGGAACGAGTCGCGGCGGATCGAAACCGCCAGGCCCGTTGGAATTACCGAGCAGAGCCATAAGCCCGGCCGCCATCCCCATACCGATAAGTCCGCTGACCAAGGTGAGCAAAACCCCTTCGGCAAAAAATTGCAGCAGGATGCTGCGCTTGGTGGCGCCGAGAGCTTTGCGCAAACCTATTTCGCGCGTGCGTTCAGTGACCGCAATCAGCATAATGTTGATCACGCCGATGGCGCCGAGCGCTAAAGTTATAAGGCCGACGGTGCCGAGAAATTCATTCATCGCGTCGAAGATCGTGCCCATCATCTGCGCCTGCTGCACCGTGTCCCACCCTTCGAAAGCATCCTCATCGTGATAATCGAAATGATGGTTGCGGGCAACCACGCGGCGGGCCTCATCTTGCGCCAGCGCGTGTTCGTCGGCGACACGAGGCTGATAGTAGATATAGGAAATTGCGTCGAACGCTTCCTCGCCCTTGAGGGGGAAATCGCTGCGCATGACCTGGAAGGGGATATAGGCGCGGGTGTTAGTCATGTTATCGTCGCCGCGTCCGACGCGTTTGAGCGTGCCGATGACTTCCAGGCGATAACCGTTGAGCAGAATGAAGGAGCCGATCGCGGGACGCCCGGGGAAGAGGTGATGGGTCATTTCGTCGCCGAGAACGACCACGTTACGTTTTTGAGTTTCGTCGAGATCATTGAGCCACCGGCCCTGCTTCAGCGGCAGAAACCGGATCTGGCTGTACTGGGGCTCGACCCCGTCAATCTGCCCGCTGGCACTGGCGAATTCGCTGACCGCATTCACGTTATCGGTAACGAGCACCGGCGTGACGGTCTTGATGTGCGGAGATTCCTTACGCACGTCGAGGTAATCCTGATAAGTGAGCCGGTACTGTCGTGCCGAGTTCATGCTGCCCGCAACCGCCGGCGCGCGACCTGGAAACATCATGATGATGTTCTCGCCATACTCCGAAAGGCTGCGCTGGTTGCCCGCTCTGAAGCCTTCGCCCAGGCCGACCAGCAGCAGCAGGGAACCGACACCCCACGCGATGCCAAACATGGTGAGAAACGAACGCAGCTTATGCGCCCAAAGAGTGCCGAAAATCTGCGCGAAAACATCGATCACCATTTGCATGGGTAGTGAGTCCGGAACGGAGAGCCAGCCGCTGAATATGCTCTTTTGTTACTAGAATAGCAAGGGTAAGGACACGGGTACACAGGTAAGTTTCGCGAGCTATTCTCGGCAAGGGCACGCCTTCAAGTAGCGCCGCCATCTTGGCGGCTGTCGCGAGGGCGTCCTCGCCCTCGGCTCGAC
>Ga0209008_1000163_pt1 | contig 30960 bp, 28 predicted proteins | sample JacPin_JW_Ref_O3_FD_187963 | JGI IMG/M metagenome (GOLD analysis project Ga0209008, IMG submission 187963) | Forest soil microbial communities from Algoma, Ontario, Canada - Jack Pine, Ontario site 1_JW_Ref_O3 (SPAdes) (version 2) | ecosystem: Environmental > Terrestrial > Soil > Boreal... | reverse complement strand
GAGCCACATTTCGCCGCCTTGCAATTCCAGCGAACTGCCAGATCCGGCGCCTGATGCGCCTGAATCGAATGGATGGCGTCGAGTACAACCATGCCCTCGGTAACAGAGACCTTATAGTCGACCGGCTTCCCGCTTTCGCCGTCGCCCCGGAACACCCGCAAGGTTGCGTCTGCCATCAAAAGCCTCCCAGCTCGATACCCTCAGGCTCACACACCTGACTCAGCGCGAAATCCCTACTGGTCTTCGGTCAGAATCTGCGCAAGTTCAGCCGGCATGGCGACCTGCGGAACCTCGAACAGGGTCAGCGCGCCGTTCTTCTTGACGATCACGAGATTCTTCTTTCCCCAGGCGTCTTCTGTCTTGGGGTAATCCAGGCGGCTGTGCGCGCCGCGGCTTTCCGTGCGTGCGAGCGCCGCGTGCGTGCAAGCCTCCGACACCGTGAGCATGTTCTCGATGTCGCGCGACAAATGCCAGCCAGGATTGAACAGGCGCGACCCCTCGACGCGCATCTTCTTTGCGCGTTCCTTGAGTTCGTCGAGCTTGACCAGCGCCTGACGGAGATCTGCATCGGTCCGGAAAATTCCGACCAGGTTCTGCATCACATCCTGCAAATCGTGATGAATGGCGTAGGGATTTTCGCCTTCGCTGCGGTCAAAGGGCGCAAGCACCTGCCGTTCGGCTTCTTCAATCTGCGCGGCGTCAAGCGACGGAGCTTCCACTTTTTTCGCGTAGGCGGCGGCGCCGAGTCCCGCGCGGCGGCCGAACACCAGCAAATCGGAAAGCGAATTGCCGCCGAGGCGATTCGCTCCGTGAAGACCGCCCGCCGCTTCTCCGGCGGCAAAAAGACCTGGCACAGACGACTGCCCGGTTTCCGCGTCGACCCGGATTCCGCCCATCACGTAATGGCAGGTCGGTCCAACTTCCATCGGGCCCTTGGTGATGTCAACGTCTGCCAGTTCCTTGAACTGGTGATACATGCTTGGCAGCTTGCGCTTCACGTATTCGGCAGGCTTGTGCGAGATGTCAAGGAACGCTCCGCCGTGGGGGCTGCCCCGTCCTTCCTTCACTTCGGTGTAGATCGAGCGCGCCACTACGTCCCGCGTGGAAAGCTCCAGCCGCTTGGGATCGTACTTCTCCATGAATCGCTCGCCGTTTTTGTTGCGAAGGATGCCGCCCTCGCCGCGCACGGCTTCGGTAACCAGAATTCCCTGCACTCCCGGAGGCCAGACCATTCCCGTCGGATGGAACTGCACGAACTCCATGTCGAGCAGTTCCGCCCCGGCCTGGTACGCAAGCGACATTCCGTCACCGGTGCACTCCCAGGAATTTGAGGTGACCCTCCAGGATTTCCCGATTCCACCGGTCGCGATTACGATCGACTTCGCCTTGAACGTAATGAAGCGACCCGACTCGCGCCAGTAACCGAAGGCGCCGGTAACCCGGTTCCCGTCGGTCAGCAGCTTCGTGATCGTGCACTCCATAAAAACGTCGAAGCCCATTTGCACGCCGCGATCCTGCAGCGTACGGATCATCTCAAGACCGGTGCGGTCACCGACATGGCATAGCCGCTTGAAGGTGTGGCCGCCGAACGCCCGCTGCAAAATATCGCCGGTTTCGGTGCGGTCAAATAGCGCGCCCCACTGCTCGAGCTCGCGCACGCGGTCCGGCGCTTCCTGCGCGTGGAGTTGCGCCATCCGCCAGTTGTTCAGAAGCTTTCCGCCGCGCATCGTGTCGCGGAAATGCGTCCGCCAGTTGTCGGCCTTGTCCACGTTGGCCATGGCCGCGGCAAGGCCGCCCTCGGCCATTACGGTATGCGCCTTGCCGAGAAGTGATTTGCACACCACGCCGACTTTCGCGCCTTGCGCCAGGGCCTCGAGCGCAGCTCGGAGACCGGCGCCGCCTGCGCCGATGATCAAAACGTCGTGTTCCTGGGTTTCGAATTTGGCAGTCGCGGTCACAGCAGTCGGAAGTCCTTCAGTGCCCCGCTTGCGACCAGCCGGATGTAGAGATCGGTCAGGCCCACTGAGATCATGCTCACCCAGGCCCAGAACATATGGTGCTCGTTGAGTGCGGTGACACCTCGCCACGCCGAATGGCGAGGCCCGCCCAAGGCAGAACAGGAAAAGCAGTCGAGTTTGCCGCCGATCAGATGACGCAAGGAATGGCACGAAAACGTATAGGTCGTCAGCAGGATAATGTTCACCAGCATGATCACCGTGCCAACGCCGATTCCGAATTTGCCGTCGAAATCGAAAGCGAGGATCGCGTCGTACCAGAGAAAGGCGACGAAGATCACCGCAATGTAAAAGAAGTAGCGGTGCACGTTCTGCAGGATGAAGGGAAACGACGTCTCGCCACTATATTTCCGGCCACCGCCCTCGCTTACGGCGCAGGCCGGAGGGTCCAGCAGAAATCCGCGGTAGATCGCTTTGCGATAGTAATAGCAGGAAGTGCGGAAACCCAGCGGTCCGGCAAGAATCAGTATCGCCGGAGAAAACGGCCACCAGTGATGCTGCGGATCAATTAGCGGTGAGTAGAAAGGAGAAAGATAGGGAAGGCCTAGCTCGTAGCACTCGTAGAATTTACCTTCAAAGGCCCGCCACGTTGTGTAAATGCCGAAGGCGCTTATGACGATAATGAATGGCAGGTTTTCGATCCACCATGCATCACGACGTTGCGTACTGCCAAATCGAGTCAGGCCCTTTACAGTCGAGGAATCCGCCACCCTGTTGTAAACCCCCCAAACACGAATAGAATATTCGAGAAAACAGTTTTTGCAAATAACAATCGCGCCACCCCCAGGCGCCTGAAATCTCGTATGACGGCCGCCCGGGAGGAAAGACCCGCCGCCTACCGACTCGCCGGTTGGCACCTGATCGACCGGACAGGTGCGGCCCGCGATACACCTGCTTTGAGCTCGCTTGACCGCTCAAGCGTACCCCGTTAGCTTGACCCTAGGGCTACTGTCGCAACTGGAGATCCCCGATGAAACGTCACCGAAAGACTGCATCATCGATCGCCGTCACGTCCGAAACAATCTGCCGCCGGGCCGCGCTCGCGGTGGTGGCAATTGTAGTGTCGGCCCTGGGGCCAGCGCCCGTGGCGCAGGCACAGTCGCAATCCGCGCCACCCGCCCAGACCCAATCCCAGCCGCCATCCCAGACGACGGCGCAATCAGACTCCGGGAACCAGCCGCAATCGCTCGCCGAAGCAGCGCGGCAGGCGAAGGCGCAAAAGGACAAGCCCAAGGCCGCACACGTGTACACCGACGATAATCTGTCGAGCATACACGGAACGATTTCAGTGGTGGGCGATGGATCTTCGCACGGCTCGACCGGAAACGGGAATTCCGCCGTGGACCCGAATGCAGCTGCCCCCGCAGCGGGCAACAACAGCGAAGCGTACTGGCGGTCCCGGGCGCGCGCGATCAAGGACCAGATTGCCGCAACCGATCAGCAGATCGCCGATGTGAAAGCCGAAATTGCCAAGCAGGGAGCCGCTTCCTTCGATCCTTCGGCTGGGCTTTCGCAGGGCGTGATCATCATCCACGACCGGAATGCGGAGGTGAAGCAACTCGAGGACCGCAAGCGGAGCCTGGAGAACCAGTTGGATGAACTCGGCGACGAAGCTCGCAAAGCCGGCGCGGATTCCGGCTGGGCCCGCTGACAGCTCCGGCTAGGATTCTGAGGTTCTGAGGGGTCGCTTGATCAGTCCCGGTGCACTGTGCCGGGAGAAAACGCCGGCAGACACACGGCGATGTATTCGGCACCTTCAGGCGTTGAATACTGTATCCACTCTCCGCGATGCGCGATCACGGCTTGCCCTGGCCGCACATCGATCTCGCCGCCTTTATGCGTCACGCGCAGAGTGCCCTTGAGCACGATCGTGTACTCGTCGAACTCCGGTGTCTGCCCTGGCTCGAGCCAGCCCGCGGGGCTTCGCATGTGCGCGACGCTCAGCGCAGGCGTCTTGGAGTTCACACGGCCAACGAACTCCTCGATGATTTTTGGTTTCGTGCCAGCAGCTTCGATGCGTGTCGGTTTCTCAATCAGCGTCGGCATCTGCGCTCCTTGGTTTTCATCCTTTGATTGTCTCTCCCGCTCAGAAGATCGAGTAGCCACCGTCAACTACCAATGAGGCGCCCGTCACGAAATCAGAGGCTGCTGCAGCCAGAAATACTGCGGCTCCTGCGCACTCCTCGGGATTGCCCCACCGGCCCGCGGGCGTCCTGTGAATCACCTCCTGGTAGAGCGGCATCGTTTTTATCGGTGCGGTCATTTCGGTCTCAAAGAATCCCGGGACGATTGCGTTCACCTGAATATGGTAGGGCGCAAACTCGATCGCGAGTGATTTTGTGAGTTGCACCACCGCGCCCTTGGAGGCGCTATAGGCGGGAACCGCGCCTGAGCCGAACAGCGAGTACATGCTTGCGATATTGATGATCTTGCCCGCCTTCCGCTGCAGCATGGACAGCGCCGCCGTCTTCGACATCAGGAACATCGAGGTGAGATTGACATCCAAGGTCTCAAGCCACCCTTCCCTGGTTTCGGCGAGCGCCGGTTTGAAGACGCCTAGACCAGCATTGTTTACCAGGACATGGACGGGGCCCAAGGTGTTTTCGACCTGCGCGAAAGCAGCATCGCGCTCAGAATCCTTCGTCATGTCCACGCGCAACGCTAGCGCTCGACTCCCAGCTGCCTTGAGTTCAGCGAGCACCGCTTGATTCTTTTTCTCGTTACGTCCGAAGATCGCGACCGCAGCCCCAGCATTGGCAAAGCCAAGGGCCATGCTACGGCCAAGACCGCCATTGCCACCGGTAACCAGCGCGACAATGCCAGTGAGATCGAACAGGTTTTTCGGGGCCATCAGACTGCTCCTTGGCATTGAGAGGATTAAACCAGAGTCCGTCCGCCGTCGACCACCATCACCTGCCCGGTGACGAAGTCTGAGGTCGCAAGGTAAACGGCGGCGGCGGCGATGTCGTCGCCGGTGCCGGTGCGATGCAGCGGCACCCGGCGGATGTATTCCTCATCGGGCGGCTCGCCGGGAAACTGAATCGTGCCGGGGGCGATGGCGTTCACCAGAATCTCCGGCGCGAGCGCCCCGGCCATGCACCGGGTCAGCATAATGGACCCGGCTTTTGAGACGCAGTAGTGCGTGTACCCTGGCCAGGCGAGCAGACCGCCGAGTGAAGCCAGATTGATGATCCGGCCTCGCCCTTGCCGTTTCATCATCGGCGCCGCGGCCTGAGCGCAAAAGAACTGCGATTTCAGATTGGCGTTCATGATGCCGTCCCATTGCTCGTCGGTGATGTCCTCGAATTTCGCGGCAAAGAACTCGCCGGCGTTGTTTACCAGGATGTCCAGCCGTCCGAATTCCTTCTCAACAGCAGCGAACAGTTTGGCAACTTCGGCACGGCGGGAAACGTCGGCTTGAATTGCGACGGCCTTCTGGCCGAGCGCCTGAATCTCGCGCACGACCTCCTCGGCTTCAGCCCTGGACGCCCTGTAGTTCACGGCGATCGAGGCGCCTTCCGCTGCCAAGCGCAAGGCAATGCTACGACCGATCCGCTTCCCTGCTCCGGTCACGAGCGCGACCTGTCCTTCGAGCCTTTTCTCCGGCACTGAAAACCCCTCCAAAATGCAGACGCACACAATAGCATTAGCCGGGTTCGCCGGACATTCGGCATTTACAGGGCGTCGATCGGTTCATGCGATTGATTGGCGGCGCTGCCTCGGCCATAATGCGCCGGTTCATTACGCTCGCTCCTTTTGGAGAGACCTTGGCGAAGTTGGAAGCGAAGGATTCGGCCCGACACATTCCGCCGCCTGAGCCCGATCTGACGCCCTCAGAGATCGTGCGCCGCGCCGAGGCGATGCGCACGATGCTGCGCGCCCGCCAGAACGATTGCGAGGCTGCGGGTCAAATCCCACAGGACACCAACGCTCAGTTCATCAAGGCCGGTTTCTACCGCATCCTTCAGCCGCGATGCTTCGGCGGTTACGAATTCGACCTTCCCACGTTTCTGAGGGTGATGATTGCGGTTTCGCGCGGCTGTTCCGATAGCGGCTGGGTCCTGGCACTGACGGCGGGGCACGCATTCCTGATGGCGTCATTTCCCGAGGCCGGCCAACGCGAGGCCTTCGGAGAGGGCGGCGAGTTTCGTGCGCCCAGCGTCGCGATGCCAGGAGGCCTGGCGCGACCATCGACCGGCGGGTACCGCGTGCGGGGCTCATGGGACTACACGTCGGGCTGCGATCAGGCGACGCACTTTATTGGCGCCTGCATCGTCCAGGATCCCGATGCGCGGTCGCCCGACGGCGGCGCCTTCGTCCTGTTCGACCGCGATCAGTATCACATCGTGGACAATTGGCAGGTGATCGGCATGCAAGGCACGAGCTCGCGCCGGGTGGTGGTCGAGGAAATGTTCGTTCCAGCGCACAGGGCGCTCGTGGTGTATGACCGGCAGGGCCATTACGTTCATCCGCGCCCGGGAAGCCTCCTGCACCCGAATCCCCTGTTTCGCGGGAGGATCACTTCGCTTCTGGTGTCGGAGGTCGGCGCGGTTGCCGTGGGGATCGGTCGCGGTGCGCTCGACGTATACGATGAGACTCTACGAACAAAAAAGGCGAGTTTCCCGCCGTTTCAAGATCGGGCGCTCGAAGCCGAATTCCAGCGCCATTTTGGCGAGGCTCAGTCGCTGGTAGACACGGCCGAGGCAGCCCTGCTGCAAATGGCCTCGGATTACACTGAGCGCGCGCGCCGCGACGCCGAGCAAGGGGTTCCCTTCAGTGATGAGGACGACCGCCGGTTCCTTCAGATCGAGCAACAGTGTGTGCGGCTCTGCTGGGAGGCGGTTGATTTGATGTTTCGGACCAGCGGAACCTCTGCGGCGAACAAAACGGCGCCGCTTGGGCGATATTTTCGCAATCTGGCAGTGATCCGGACGCATATTACGCTGCAGCACGACCACACGGCGGGAAATGCGGGGCGCTTGCACTTCGGCTTGCCGCCGCTCAGCCGGCTTTAGGCACGTCTTGTATTCGCTGGTTGCACCGGTAGCCTGCGTAGCTGGACACGCGAAACTCGGATGGCCTATGCTTCGCAGGTTCGTTTTTGATTGAGGTGAGAGATGCCTAACCAATTCGTCTGGTGCGATATTCCAGTGACGGACCTTGATCGCGCCATCCGCTTCTATTCCGCTCTTTTAGGCCAAGCGGTCAAGAAACAGGAATACCCCGGCTTTGCCATCGGACTTCTGCCGGGTACAGGACCGGATTCAAGCGGATGCCTGTATCGACCCGAGAGCGAGGAGAATGCGCCCAGCGCCCGCGGCCCGCTCGTGTATCTGAATTGCTCTGGACGGCTCGATGACGCGATCGCGCAGGCCGGATCCCACGGCGGTAAAGTCGTGCACGCTAAACACAAGATCGGTGATCACGGCTTTCGCGCCGTCATCCTTGATAGCGAAGGCAACTGCATCGCGCTGCATTCGATGTAGGAGTCACTGGCTCGCTTGAGACCTCAAAACGGAGAGCGAATGAAACTTGACCTGCTCGCGATTGCGCCCCATCCCGACGACGTTGAGCTCACTTCCGGCGGGACGATGATCAAGATGGCCGAGGCCGGATACCGCACGGGAATTCTCGACCTGACGCGGGGCGAGACTGGCACTCGCGGAACTCCCCAAACACGCCTGAAGGAAGCAGCTCGCGCCGGAAAAATCCTGGGCGTGGCGGTGAGGCAAAATCTGGGCCTGCCGGACGCGCACCTCAGCGTGAGCGACGAATACAAGGCGGCGATCGCGGCAGTAATCCGCGAGTTCGAGCCCCGCACGGTTATCCTGCCCTACTGGGAAGGCCGGCACCCGGATCACTATACGGCTGCGCGGCTCGGCTATGAGGCGTGCTTCGTAGCGGGATTAAAAAACTATGCGCTTGCAGGCGTTGCTTATCGTCCCTTCAAGATTCTGTACGCAGCGGCTTACGCCGATGTTCGGCCGACGTTCGCAGTCGACATCACCAAACACTACGAGCGGCGCCGCCGGGCGATCCTTGCCTACACTTCGCAATTCCGGCCGCCCAAACGCGACAGGAAGTCGAAAGTGGAGCTGCCCCTTGACGAGCTGGAAGAACGGATGAGCCTGCAGGCGCGTCACTACGGACGTATGATCGGCGTAAAATTCGCGGAGGGTTTTGTCGTCAAGGAAGTACTCCAGACCGACGACGTCGTGAAAATGCCCGTGAGATCCATGTAGAGCGGCCCGAGCAGACGCGCTTGCCGTCGCTTGGTCGGATTCAAGAAGGGCACCAAGAAGAAAAACGCCCCGGCTGTGATTACGGCCGGGGCGTTTTCGCTTATCGGACCTGATCTGGAACCTTAGAACTGGTTCCACAGGAACTGATTGTAAACCTCGTGGTGAAACTGAATCTCGGGTCCCTTGACGACCGTGCCCAACAGGCGGGCGCAGCGGTCGGCGGAGGCTTGTTTCAGGTCCCCATAGCGACCCTTTACGTCCTCTCCCAGCAGCGTGGTCATCCACTCCGATTTCCGGAAATCCTCAAGCGCCGTGTAGATGTTGTCGGGCAGGTACCGCTTTGCCTGGCGCAGGTTCGGCGTCTTTGCAATTGTTCCATCGATTCCCGTCTTGAAAATCGAGTAGAGGACCAGATACGGATTGGCGTCGGGAGCAACCGAACGGACCTCGACGCGCATGCTCTTGTCGTTTCCTATCGGGATACGGACCATCGATCCGCGGTCAACCGCGGAAGCGATAATCTGGTTCGGAGCCTCGAAGTGCGGGTCGAGCCGGCGGAATGCATTGACGCTGGGATTCAGTGCAAGGCAGATGTCGTTGCCGTGAGTCAGAATGCGATCGACGAAGGACCATCCCACCGACGACAACATATCTTCGCCTTTGGGGTCCCAGAACAGGTTCTTGCCTTCCTTCATGATGGATACGTTGGTGTGCATGCCGCTTCCGTTGACGCCCACAACCGGCTTCGGCAAGAACGATGCGGTCATTCCCAGGTTGGTGGCCACCTGCCGACAGACCAGTTTATAAAGCTGAATTTGGTCCGCTGCAGCGACCACTTCTCCGTATCCATAGTTGATTTCAAACTGCGAGGGCGCAACCTCCGGGTGATCCTTTTCGTTCTGGAAGCCCATCGCCCGCTGCACTTCGGCCACCGTATCGATAAAACTGCGGAGCGGGTCGCCGGGAAGCGAGTGATAGTAACCGCCGGTGTTGACGTATTCGAATTTGCCGGTTTGGTAGTAATGCTTCTCGGCATCCTTGCCCGCGAACAAAAATCCTTCGATCTCGTTTGCGGCGTTAAGCGTGAATCCGTCGCTTTTGAATTTCGACTCAGCGTAGGCCTTCAGGATCCCGCGAATATCGGCGGCGTACGGACCGCCCTTCTTTTCGATGACTTCGCCGAATACCAGCACCTTTCCGGAACCGAAGAAATCGGCAGGCCCCCAGTAAAAGGCGCTCCAATCGATTCCCAGGCGCAGGTCGCTTTCGCGCTGCGCCGTGAACCCGCGGATCGAGGAGCCATCAAACGTGAGATTGTCCCAACTCTTGACCAGGAACTTCTTGTCGTAATCGAGCATGTGCAAGCGGCCTTCCAGGTCGCTGAAACACAGTGTCACGGCCTTGATGCGCTTCTCGTCGGTCAGGTACTTCAGCCGTTCCTCCTGAAGTTTGTGGCTCTCGACGCGATTCTTGCGCTGCTCTTTAGCTTTGATGTTCAGTTCTTCCAGCTCGCCGTATGTCAGCGCCAAGAAGTTGCGAAGTTCGTTCGACATGAAGCTTCCTCCAGCTCGTTTGGGATCGCCGTACGGAAAAACAAGGGTGGGACTAGCGCTTTCCGTGTCCCCAGAACCCAGAGTAAGGTAGCGCGCGGCCCCCGAAACGTCCAATCGAAAAAACGGATGCGGCAGATTCGATGAATCTGGCCAAGACTTTCACTACAACGGCACTGTAATTCCGAAAGCATAAAAAAGTCATAAAGTGAACCAACATAAGTTTCACTCGATCGCATTTGAAAACGTGATCGGGCCCTCAGAAAGAGCAGTCGACCCGCCCCATTGGGCGCTCGACGCGTACCAGGAATCGATTAGACATCCTGCGACCGGGTGGGACGTTTTTCTTTGCGGCACTACCGATCGCGCGGGCAGGTCTTCGACTGCTCTCAATCTGCTAAGCTTCTCGTGGGAATCGTCCTTCTGCCCATGAAACCATTTGGCCGAAAACCTGCCCGAACCTCCCCTGCCCGGCTTGTTCCGGCGAACCGAAGCGGGCGTTTGCAGGCCACATCCCGGCGTCTGACGCTGGATTTGGCTCGAGCGGAAACGTTCGCATCCATGCTCGCCAGTAGCCGGTCATCGCAGGTGATCGAGGTTTCCGATCTCCTTGCGGGAATGTACATCTGCAATTGGGAGCGCCTGTCGGTGTACTGGCTGGAGGAAAACCGGGAGGAAATCGAAAGCTTCCTGCGCGGCATTTGCCGGATCAGCCCCGAGAGGTGGCATTCCTGGATTGAAGACTACGATACTTCGCGCCGCAAGGGTGAGCGCGGCCGGCTCTGGCGGTCGCTCGCCAAATTCAACAAGACCCCGCCATCTGAACCGGCCCTGCGGCCCTCGGCCGCGCTCGCAACGGTGCTCAAGCATGCCGAGGAAATCGCGCCTACGCGCGACTCGGTCGGGGACGGCCACCTTCCGATCCTGACCAGCGAATGCGTGCTGCTTTGCATCGTGCGGAGCTTTGGATCCGAAGTCAGCCGGAAACTGGTCCATGCGGGCCTGGACGCCGAGCGCCTGGAACGCGATGTGCTCTTCCCTCGCCGCGCACCATTGTCGTGACCCTCGTGTGGCTGCTCGTATTCGGAGCCATCAGATGATCATTTTAAATCGCGGCCACAGGATCCCCAGCGGAGCGATCGGTTTGCGACACACGTACACCGCAACGCTCTGTTCGTTCGGCATAGCATAGGGACTCGTGCTGGTCGCAGCGAGATGGACATCTCCGAATAATTTGATGAAATCACCCGAGCGCTCTCCGAAAATAATCATGCAAGCGCCTGAATAACCCCGGGGTCCCCAATAAAAATAGCTGTTGTGTCCACTGAGAGCCTTCGGCAGACCGAGCGCCGGCCCGTAATGATCTATCGCGGCCGCCTCGCCGTAATTCCCCCCCAGAATCCCACAATCGGCGCGATCGGCTTCCGGAAGCCCTTGGTAAACCTGCGCGACCGTCGTCGCCAGCGTGTCCCATCCAAACATGTCGGAATAGAGCTGCGGAAGAGGGGCGTCGACGGCGTCACGCTCGGTCTTCACTGCGCTCGCCGCCGGGACAAGCTCCGAATAGCGCACAAAGGTACCGACCGGCAGCAACGGCACCCCAAATGGAAGCGCGATCAACCCGCCAATGATCAGCAGCACCGGCAACGCCACTCGCATAAAGCGCAGGCCCGTTGGTTCCAAGAGACGCTCGATCGCCACGCCGCCCGCTGCGATCAGGATCGGATAGACGGGCAGGGCGTAGTAGGATTTACCGCCGAGCGATATGAAAATAGCCATCACAATCAGATAGGCCCACCCGAGAAAGCGGAAGGGCTTCCCTGCCCGCGCCCAGAAACACCACGCGAGACCGGCGGTCCAGACCGGCAGCGCGATGGGATTCAAAAAGATGATCTGTTCGCCCAGAAAGCGCAGAGGCGAGATGGGAACGTTCTTGTAAAGCTGAGCGTTGCGTACGACCTCAATCTGCGGCCAGCCATGGCGTGCTTCCCATAAAAGGTTCGGGAGAAAGAAGACGAGCGCGATGAGCCCCCCGATCCATAACCACCGAGAATAAAACACCGTCCGTTCGCCTGACAGCAGCAGGCCGGCCAAAAGTGCGAAACCAAACACTGCCATCGTGTGCTTGTTTTCAAGCCCGATGCCGGCAACCGCGCCGAACGCGAGCCACCATCGGGGCGAGGAGCCTCGCACGATGCGGACCACGATCCATGCGCAGACCGACCAGAATAGCGGCTCGAAAGCGTTCATCGAATAGAAGCTGTCGAAGGCAAGATAGGCAGGAGCAAACAGGACGGTCGCCGCGGCGAGAAATTGCGCGAAGCGGCCTCCGCCCAGCTCGCGAACAAGAATTCCGGTCAGGAACACCACCGCAGCGCCTGCCAGTACCGGAAACAGGCGAATGGAGACAAGCGAGTTCCCCAGCAGGTGCCGCGAGAGCCAGGCAATCAAGGCGACCAGGGGCGGCTGGTCCACATAACCCCAGGCGAGGTGCTCCCCGCAGGCCATGTAGTACAGCTCATCCCGGAAAAAACCGTAGTGGCGAATGCCGGCAAATTGCAGAACAAGCTTCGCAAAGGCCAAGCCCGCCAGGATCAACGTGGCGCTAAACGCCCGCTCGCTTGGACGCGCGGCTGCGAGCGGGCGAACACCAAATTCGTTAACTTGAGTCTCGCTCATGCGGGCTGGGAGTTCGCCAGACAGGCCTGGCGAACGACGATCCGTTCGTCCGACCGAGGCGAGATCAGTTCGCGGCCGGCGAGACAATCGTCGCGGACTTGATCATGTCAATATTGGGGAAGTTCTTATCCAGATACGCCTTTCCCTGCGACGTGATCGCACCCTGGTCCGGGCGCTCACCGTACCCGCTATACAGTTTCTGGACGACGTCCATGCCCGAGGTGACCTTCCCAAAGGGAGTAAATCCCTGGCTGTCCAGAAACGTGTTGTTGCCGAAATTGATGAACAGCTGTGTCGTGCGCGTATTCGGCCCTGCGGTCGCAAACGTGATCGTGCCCGGAGCGTTGCTCTCCTTCTTCGAATCGTCCTTGATATTGGCGCTTTGCCAGACCTTGTTGACTCCAGGGTCTGCGCTTAATCCGAACTGCACGATAAATCCTGGAACATTGCGGAAAAATGCGGCGTCGGTGAAGAACCCATGCTTGACGAGATTGTAGAAGCGGTCCGCGCCAAGCGGAGCCCAGGCGCGCGTGACATCGACGACGAAATCGCCCTTGGTGGTGACGAACTTCACTTGATAGGTTTCAGGAGACTTGGCAGTGAGCGTAGCCGGATGCAGCAAAGCGGGATCGCTGGTCATGTGTGTTGTCCTTGGTTGTGAAGCTGGGCTCGTCTGTCCGGCAGGCGTCGCTTGAGCTTGGACCGCAGGCGCACCTGGAACAGAAACGGCCATCATGCAAAGTGAAATCGTTGCGGCGAGACGTTTCATGCGATATTTCCTTTCCTTGACTTGGCTCGGGCCTCCACATCTTGCATCAGACGCAGCGCGTTGCCACCGAGAATTTTTTCGATGCCGGCTTCCGAATAACCCCGCCGTAGCAGGGCGTCGGTAATCCGCGGCAGACACGCAGCATCCTCCATGCCGTAGGGCATTTCGGCGCCGTCGAAATCAGATCCGATCCCGACGTGGTCGATGCCGGCGACCTTCACGGCATGGTCGATATGGTCAATGATCAGTTTCCAGTCCACCCGCGGCAGCCTGCCCTCGGCCACGAACCCGCGGACGATCTTATCCGATTCCAGGATCTGGCAGGCCTCATTTTCGCCGCACCGCCTGACAGCTTCGGCTTCCATTTGCTTTCCCAACTCCGGCTGGGCTTTTTCCGCGTCGCGAAACTCCTGGCTGAGAAATCCCATATGAAAATTGATCTGCATCACGCCGTCGCGGGCCGCGAGCGCCTCGATCATCGCGTCAGTGAGGTTTCGCGGCGTTTGGCACAGCGCGTGGCACGACGAATGCGATGCGAGCACGGGAGCCTCGCTGACCTCGAGCACGTCGTAGAGCGCCTTGTCTGAGATGTGCGAGACATCCACGATCATGCCCAGCCGGTTCATTTCCCCGATTGCCTGTTTGCCGAATTCGCTGAGCCCGTCATGCGAGGGCTTGGCGGTTGAGGCGTCGGCCCAATCGGTGTTCTGGTTATGCGTCAGCGTCATATAGCTCACACCCAGCGACGCAAATTCGCGCAGGACGTCAAGGTCCGCGTTCATCATGTGCCCGCCCTCGACCGCCGTGAGGACAGCGATTTTACCCGCCGCCCGAGCCCCTCGGATGTCGGCTGCGGTGACCGCGAGAGCCAAATCATTGGGATGTCTGGCCACTTGACGGCGAATCGCTGCGATCTGCGCGAGCGCGCGCTTGACGGCTTCGGGGCCGGTAATGGTGCCCTTGATCCAAACGGCAAAAAAAATCGCCCCCAGGCCACCTTCGCGCATCCGGGGGATGTCGACTGACCCGTCGGCGTGGCGCGCGCCAAGATCGAAGTCACCATCCAGGAATCGCTGCGTTGTGTCGGTGTGCGTATCCATCACCAGCGAACGAAAATGCAGATCGCGGGCCTTGGCGGAGATGTCCGGTTGAGCGTCAAATGCGGGCAATGACAGAATGCCTCCTAACGTGCGTCTTGTGGCGGGCGATTCTGCGCCAAACCGAATTCTCCGCAGACTTCGGCCAAGATCCCGCGCCGGGTAAGGTTATACCAGAACTCCCGTGTGCGATGGCGCTTGAGCGCCCGGAAATGGACGAATGCCGGTGTTGCATCCAGAACACTTGTACTGTGAGACATGCTCGGATGGAGCCGGAACCGGGAGTATGCTGTGAGAGACTTTGCGTCTGGAAAACGATACCGACCATGGCTAGCGAACTGATCGGCGAACTGAAGAAGTGGGCAGCCGATGTCGCCCGAAAAGGCGGCGGCGGCGAACCGATTCAGCTGGTCCGCGTGCTGGAACTGGTCAGCAAGAATTTCGGATTGCAGCCCCACGAAGTCGCGATCCTCGGCCTCACGCCGGACGGGCGCTCCCTGCGCTTTCTCGCGCCAGAAAGCCTGCGAACTGTCGGGCAGATTCCGCTGTCGAGCACCAATTCCCTGGCGGCGCGCACCGTACGCGAAAAGCGCCCGGAGCTCATCAACCATTTCTCAGTCGTTCCTCACGCGTCGGTGTTCGAGGCGGTGCCGATCGCCGATGAGAAGCGCGGCGACCCCATCCAGAAAATCATGAGTACCCCGATTGTGTCGGCGGGCAAAGTCATCGGCGTGCTCCAGGCGTCCCGAAAAGGGAAGGCCATGGCGGATGCCGGTCTGGATTTCACACATCCCCAGCTTCGCGAGCTGAAATTGATCGCCGATGTGCTCGGCCCGTGCATTGTGATCTGCAACAAAGAGTGAACTCGGCGCGAAATCGGCGTTGCGTTTGACGTTCACACAACTGTAATTTCTGCAGACCGTGAAATGAGTTGACATCCCTGCGCTCGCTTGCTAATTTTCGAACGCGGATTTTGCTGATCGACATTTTAGGGGACACCGCACTCCGGCAAGACTCATGGCGTTCGTCGCGAAGAACATTTTCCTCACCAAGGGAGTCGGAAAGCACCGCGAACGCCTGTCGAGCTTCGAGCTCGCATTGCGCAATGCGGGGATTGCTGCTTGCAACATCGTCCGCGTCTCCTCGATCTTCCCGCCTTCCTGCAAACTGATCTCGCGAAGCGAAGGGCTCAAGCACCTTGAGCCCGGCCAGGTAGCCTTCACCGTGATCAGCGAAAATCAGACGCGCGAACCTCATCGCTTGATTGCCGCGGGCGTGGGTCTGGCACTGCCAGCGGATAAGTCCATGTACGGATACCTCTCAGAGCATCATTCTTTCGGCGAAAGCGAAGAAATCGCCGGTGAGTATACCGAGGAACTTGCAGCGGAAATGCTTGCGACGACGCTCAATGTCGAATTCGATCCCGATCTTTCCTGGGACGAAAAAAAAGAGGTCTATCGGATTTCGAACAAAATCGTCCGCACCATGAATATCACCCAGTCAGCCGTGGGCGACAAGCGCGGACTGTGGACCACGGTGCTCGCCGCTGCGATCCTTCTCGGCGAGGACGACTAAGCTCCCCGTACCACGAAGCTCAAACCCAGCAGTGCGCTATCCCGTCGAAACTTCCAGCTGCCGGACCGTGTAGCATTCGCCGCGTTGGGGCCTTATTTTTTTGCCATTCATGGCCCTCGCAGGTAACTTCAAAAGAGCTGGTGCCGCAGGCGACCGGCGAACCAGGAACTTCCCAAGGACGCACAAACCGACCATGAGCCGATATACGCCGATCCCGCCCGAGAATTTCTGCGGAATCCCCGATGAGTATTCGCGGTATGAATCCTCCCGCGCCGTGATTTTCCCGGTGCCTCTGGAGCGCACCACATCGCACCAGCAGGGCGCCCGCAACGGCCCGGCCGCGATCCTGGCGGCAAGCCGTCATCTGGAACTCTACGACGAAGAGCTTCAACTCGAACCCTATAAAGAGATCGGCATCCACACCCTTGCTCCCATCGACACCATGGACGGCGGCCTCGGTGAAGTTATTACCGAGCTGTTTACGGCGGAAACCGGACTTCTGGACGATAGCAAGTTTCCGGTTGCCTTGGGCGGCGAGCACGCGCTCACTCCGCCGCTGGTTTCCGCCATGGCTCAGAAATATCAGGATCTTTCGGTGCTCCATATCGGCGCCCACGCCGAGCTGCGCCTCGAATATCAGGGTTACCCCGCGAGCCCAGCCTGTGCCATGCGCCGCGTGGTGGAGCTGTGCCCCGCCGTACAGGTGGGTATCCGATCGATTTCCGCCGAGGAGGCGCGCGCTATCCCGCAGCTGAAAACCCAGATTTATTGGGCCAAGGACGTAGCCCGCTTGCCGCTGAAGGCCTGGATCGCGAAGGTTCTTGGCGACCTCAGTCCCAGCGTCTATGTCACGATCGACCTCGGAGGCTTCGATCCCTCAATCATGCCGGCCACGGGCAGTCCCGAGCCCGGCGGCCTCGATTGGTATCAGACGACGTCACTCTTGCGTGCGGTCGCAGACCATAAGAAGATCGTGGGGATGGATGTCGTAGGACTCCTGCCCCATCCAGGCGGCCACGCGTCCGATCTTCTGGCGGCGAAGCTGATCTATAAATGCCTGGGTTACATTTTCTGCCAGGGATGACAGCCTAGCCGGAAAGGCGTCATCATGGTTGTCCTCGGATTTCTTGCTGCCGCTCTCCAGCATGAATATTACTTCGGCGTTTCCTCCCGCGGATTCATCGGCTGGATCATCATTGGGCTGCTCGCCGGGTGGATTGCCGGGCACATCACTCGGGGGCGTGGATTCGGCTGCGCCGTGGACATCGTCCTGGGACTGGTTGGCGCGGTGGTCGGCGGCTGGATATTTACGAAGCTTGGTATCGAAGCCTGGGGGTTCTGGGGGAGTTTGTTAGCTGCTACGGTCGGGGCGGTGGTCCTGGTAGCGATCGCGAGAATATTTGCGGGCGGTCGATCCGACTAAGATTCCTGAGGCCCGCGGTCACCGGTGCGTTTGCGGAAACAACGCTTCAAAAGCTTGCTCCGGAAACTCGGTGCGTCTTCTTGGGACCCTCGCAGGTCTCTATATGCGCCGTCACGGAAAGAACCAAGCTCGGTAGTTCCCTGCCTATCGCGTGGCGATCCATTGCCAGGCGATCCATACCACCGGAGCCGCCAGGATCAGGCTGTCGACACGGTCTAGCATTCCGCCGTGTCCCGGCAGCAGGGCGCCAGAATCCTTCACCACGGCCCCTCGCTTGTACGCTGATTCGATCAGGTCCCCCATCTGCCCGGCGATATTGGCAAGGGCGGCAACCACCAGCAGGCTCGCGATGTCGGCTTGCATCCACCGGGCGAATAAAACGGCCACCAGAAGCGATGCGAGCAGATTCGCAATCGCGCCTTCCCAGGTCTTCTTGGGACTGAGCGCCGGAGCCATGGGCAGGCGTCCGAGTGATCGGCCAACGAAGTAAGCGAGCATGTCGCCGGCCCATATCAGGCAAAGCGTGAACAGCACCAATTGCCGGCCAAAATGGTCGATCTCGTTGACGCGCACCAGATAGCTGAACGGCAGCGCAACGAACAGCAATCCGGCGGAGCCGATGGCGATCGCCGGCAGCACATCCTGCAGGGGCCGCCTGGTCGCGAGGCCGATCGAGACCGAGCCAAACAGGAAAATCAGCAGAACAAGTTCAGCGGAAACTGCACCGCGTGTGGCGTCCCGGATAAGCAGGGCGCCTCCGCTGAGAGAGTGGATCTCGATCATCCCCGCGGCGTACTGTGCGTAGAATAGTCCGGCGGCGCAGAGCATCGTCCAATTTCGGAAGGCCCTCATGCCCACGCGTTCGCCGAGCGTGAAGAATTCGTGCAAAGCCAGCAGGGCAACGATGGCTGCAACCGCAGCAAGCAGCGGCGCTGGTCCCCACCACACCAGCGCCACCACCACGGGGATCAGCACAATGGCGGTCAGAATTCGCAGCAGCATCCGGTTCTAGCCTCGCCTCGAGCGCGCATCATGCTCGGGTCGCAGGGCGCCCAGCCCGCCGTAGCGTCGCTCGCGCTTCTGAAAATCCACCAGCGCCTCGAGCAAACGAACGCGAGAGAAGTCCGGCCAGAGAGCCTCGGTCACGTAGATTTCGGCATACGCAATCTGCCAAAGCAGGAAATTGCTGACGCGCATCTCGCCGCTGGTGCGGATCAGCAGATCGGGATCGGGCAGCCCGGCGGTGTAGAGATGATCTGAAATCGACTGTTCGTCGGCTCGAAATGCGGACAGGCCATTTGCACGAACGTGATCAAGCATGGCGTTGAACGCGTCAGCGAGCTCTGCGCGCCCCCCGTAGTTGAGCGCGACAACGAGCTTCATGCCCGTGTTGCGGGCGGTCTGCCGCATGGCGTCGGCGATATCCCTGCCGACGGCTTCAGGAAGCTGGGCGGACCTTCCAATTACCAGCAGCCGGATGTTGTTCTTGTGAATCGCCGGCAGCTCGCGCTTCAGATATTCGCGGAGCAGGCGCATCAGGAAGTCGACTTCCGCCTGCGGCCGGCGCCAGTTTTCCAGCGAGAACGCGTAGAGTGTCAGGCAGGGCAGATGCAGCCGTGCGCACGTTTCAATCACTTCCCGCGCCGCCTTTACCCCGGCCCGATGCCCGGCCACGCGCGGCAGATGCCGCCGCTCCGCCCACCGGCCGTTGCCGTCCATGATCACGGCGAGGTGGTTCGGCAGCCGGTTGGGATCGAGTTTTTCGAGAAGCTCCGCTTCCTCGCGGCTGGCGGGTTTGAAAAGTTCGTTGTTTTTCACGGGAAAGCGCTCAAGGAACGACCGCGAGCGAAAGTAGCATACGCACCCACGCTGCGCAATATGGCGCGGAGTCTGTCGCGCGAAGCCAGGCTCAGGGTGACGACATTCAGGGCGGTCTCAAACCGCGCGACTACGAGCCCTCCAGGAGCCGGATTCGACGCCAGCAACGCCAAGGGCTCCAAATGAGAACCGACACGCTCAAGCCTGCCAGGAGGGTCGCAGACCGCTATGAAGTTCGGGATGCCTTGCGAACATATGAATCGGCGACATAAGCGAACCCGAAAGTCCCGCAGCAGAAGGCTCAAATATCGAGACATAGACCAGTACCACTGTGAGGATGATCATCAGAATGCTCGAGCCCCAGGCAATAACGTTGAAAGTCAATGTGTTGACGTGGTCGCCCATCAGGTCGCGGCGATTGATCAGCAGCAGGATGAAAATCAGAACGACCGGCAACCAGACGCCATTGGCGACCTGCGAAAGAACGAGAATTTTCAGCAGGGGCGCCTTTGGAATCAGAATGATCCCGGCCCCGACGACGATCAGCAGCGTGTAGAGCGAATAGAATGTCGGAGCTTCGGTCAATTTGCGGTCCAGGCCGGCTTCAAACCCCAGACCTTCGCAGATCACGTGAGCGGTTGAAAGCGGCAGGATGGACGCCGCGAAAAGCGAGGCATTGAGCAAGCCGAAGGCAAACAGATAGCCCGCCCACTTTCCCGCGAGCGGTACCAGAGCCATCGCGGCCTGTCCGGCGTCGGTGATGTCGATCATCCCGTGAGCGTTCAACGTGGCCGCGCAGCAAACGATGATGAAAAAGACGATGGCCATGCACGAAATGCTGCCAACCAGCACGTCCATACGCGCGTGCTTGTACTGGCGCGGCCCCACGCGCTTCTCGACGAAGCCCGCCTGCAGATAAAAGAATTGCCAGGGGGCAATGGTGGTGCCCACCAGGCCGACCAGCATCAGCAGGTAGGGCGCGTTCAGGTGAACGTTGGGAACGACGGTTGCCTTGGCGGCCGCTAGCCAATCCGGCTTCGCAAGAAAAGCCGAAACCGCGTAAGAGAGATAGAACGCGCAGGCCACAAGAAAGATTTTCTCCACCTGCCGATAGCTTCCGCGCACCACGAGCACCCAGACGGCGATCGCGGCAAGAGGCACCGAAATGTATTTGCTGACGTGAAAAATCTGCATCGAAGCGGCTACGCCGGCAAACTCGGCAACTGTATTGCTCAGATCGACCAAAAAGGCAGCGATCATGACGAAGAAAGTGGAGCGGAATCCGAACTCCTCGCGAATCAGGTCGGAAAGCCCCTTGCCGGTAACCACGCCCATGCGGGCGCACATTTCCTCGCTGACGTACAGAGCAATCGTCATGGGAATGAGCGACCACAAAAGCGCGTAGCCAAACTGCGCGCCCGACGTGGTATAGACCGCGATGCCGCCGGCGTCGTTGTCGACGTTTGAGGTGATCAGTCCAGGCCCGACGACTGCGAAAAACACCGCGAGCCGCCTGCGCATGGTGCGCGTGCGACGGTTGAAGTCCTTTCCCCGGCTGGCCAGTCGGGAAAACGTGTCCGTCAATGTGCCCCAGGTATTCATGGCGTCAACGAATCCAACCTCATAACGGCCCTTCGGTAATTCACTTTCTTCCGTCGCGCCGCATGTTCGGGCGTGTTGCTCTACAACTTCGCGCGCATGCGGCTTACCACGTCATCGACGGTGATCGCGCCCACCGGCACGTTGTCGTCATCGACCACCGCCAGGCTGCGCAGATTGTACTTGTCGAAAATCTCGAATACTTCCTTGTCGCTCGCATCCGGCTTCACCGAGAGCATCGGCTCGAACGCGAGATCGGCCATGCGCTGTTCACCACTGGCGAGAATCAGCCGGGCAACCGGAACCGTGCCGGCCAGTGCAGCGTCACGGTTGATCAGAACCACGTTGTCGAGCTGGTCGATCGAGACATCATGGAAACGAATGTAATCCACAACCTCACCGCGCGTGGCGTCCTCTCCAACAACGACGATTTCGGTGTTCATCATCCCACCGGCGGTGTCTTCCCCGAAGCGCATCAGTTCCTTCACTTCGAGCGCTTCGCGATGCTCCATCTCATCGAGAACCTGCCGGGATTTCTCCGAATCCAGGCTCTGGATCAGATCGGCAGCTTCGTCCGGGTTCATCTCCTCAATAATGTCGGCCGCTTTCTCCGTATCCAGCTTTTCGACCACCTGGGTTTGGAGCCGCTTGTCGAGTTCCGCGATCGTTTCCGCGGCGGTCTGCTCATCGAGCGAGTCGATAATGGCCTGGCGTTCGTCGGGCGAAATTTCCTCCATGATGTCAGCCAGGTCCGCAGGATGCAGCTCAGCCAGCTTGTCGCTGGACATACGCAGCTTCACCCGACGCAGCGGGTCGGGCTCGATCAGGTTGACGAATTCCCACAGGATGGTTCGCCGCGGCAGCCGTTGCTGGATGCGGCGAATGCCCATCGGCGGTACGATCCCCTGGAGCAGGCGGCGAACTGCGCCGGGAAGCCCCACGTCCACCTGGGTGAGCCTGAGTTCGGTATTGCCGTTTACGCGGTGGTCCGCAAGCTCGACGTCATTTACGCGAACCACCTTGCGGCCATTGGTATCAATGATCTGCTGATCGAGCAGGTCCTTTCGCACGGCAAGCCACGCTTCGTTGGGCTGATACAACTCAAGCGCCGATTCGTCGGTCGTGAGCTTTAGCCGGCCCGGCGCGACCGACGCGATCTGATCGAAGCGCGCCACCAGCGGCCGGTACTGGCCGCGGCCGATCAGCAGGCGCGAAATGCGGTTGGGCTGCTCGGCAGGAACGATGAACATTTCCTTGACGCGTCCCACAAAATTGCCCAAAGAATCGTAGGTTTCGGCACCTAGAATCTCGGTTGCGTGAACCATAAGGCGCTCCTTCAACTCACCGTGAACACGTCAGGGTGGTGAAACGGCCCTCCGCTCGGCTCCCGGCATCCGCCCCGGGAATGGCGGTTCCTGCCTGAATGCCAAAAAAAAATGCCCGGGACCGGCATCACAACCCGGCCACGGGCAAACGAAATACCGCCCTCGGTTCAGGTCAGGCCGGGCCTCGCCTCCCTGTTCCCATACTCCCAGTCGGCGCGCAAGCGGCGGCCTTCAGGCACAACCCGGGAACAGTGATCAAAAACGAGCGCGAAGGTAGCAACCTCGTGCCGGGCGCATGCTCGCTGCCCGGCGCAGCAACTACCATCAGGCTCCGAATTGGGCGAACGCAATTCCATGACGATGCGTTTATCCCCGTTCGACTAGTAAAGGCAGATGGAAATTTTGTCAAGCGAAGAGTGACGATTTTAGCGATTTTTCACGCATGAAACAGCATATTGCCGGGAATTTGTCCGAGCCTGACGCATTCTTGGGAATAGAGATCCGCGTAGGTGCTTCGAATGTAGTCGCGCGGTGAAAACCCCAGACGGCGGGCGATGCGATCAATCGATCCGGGAGCACCCTCGATTTCAAGGAACACGCCTACCGGAGTCTCATCGAGGTCCAGGTGGAGCCCGGGCAGGTGGAAGGTCGTCCGAAATTTCTCATACCGGAACCCAGGTCGAAACCCCAAAGACCGAAGGCCGGATGGCCAGCTCCGCCGAGAGCGGGTCACCAGTTCCCTTTCGAGCTTCTCTTTGTACCTGGAACCGGCAGACGCCCGAACGGGACTCTTGAAGGTAACCACGGTCCGCCGCAACCCACCGGGTACGAGCGCGGAGGGAGCAGGAGTCTCAACCCGAACCCGCAAAAGGCGACCGCGACACCTCAGATCCCCATTGGGTGTATCGAAAAGGGTGTTCCGCTCACGCACCCGGCCGCTGCACTTGATCCCTAGGCCGCCTATTTTCTGAATCATCGCTCCCAGATGTGGAACGCCGAGCTTGATTTCCGTCTCGCGAACCGTCGGGCCGCGTCTCACCATGGCTGAGTATAACGCAGCGCCGCGGGACCGAGTTGGGCCGCAAGCGCCGAGGAAGAATCTTGCTAACATGTGGGCGAGCCAGCATAATCGCTTCACTGCCGGGGGATCGTACGCGTTGATGACCGAACCCACCACCCCACTGATGCAGCAGTATCATGCCGCAAAGAAGCAACATCCGACGGCACTGCTGCTATTCCGCCTTGGTGATTTCTACGAGTTGTTCTATGAGGACGCGGTTCTGGCCTCACGGCTGCTGCAGATAACGCTCACTGCCCGAAACAAAGAAAAGGGCGAGCCGGTACCGATGTGCGGTGTCCCCTACCATGCCGCCGAGAACTACATCGCGCGGTTGATTCGCGCCGGGCACAGTGTCGCCATCTGCGAACAGATGGAAGATGCCGCTCCGGGCAAGAAGCTCGTCAGGCGCGAGGTAATTCGAGTTCTGACGCCTGGGACGGCGATGGGCGCGTCACTGGTAGATGCGAGGGAGAATAATTTTCTGGCAGCCGTGGCGCGCAGCGCCGCGGCCAGCGCCGCAGCGGCTGGTGGCGCCCGATCGGTCCTCCGCCAGATGGAAACGAAAGTCGGCCTTGCCTACGTCGACCTGTCGACGGGCGAATTCCGGGCGACTGAATTCGGGGGGGCCACAGCCGAGGCCCGCCTGCGTGACGAGCTGGAGATCCTGCAGCCAAGAGAAATACTGCTCGAGCGGCCGACCACCTTGTTTCCCGACGACCGGCCTTCGAACCCCAGGGTCTTGGACTTCCAGGGTAGAAGCGTCGAGACGCGGCTCGACGACTGGGTTTTCGACAGGAATGTCGCGACGCGACTGCTCGAGCAACACTTTGGTGTCGTGTCCCTTGAGGGATTCGGACTGGTCGGGCATCCGCAGGCAACAATCGCAGCGGGAGCCATTGTCCACTACCTTCGCGAGACCTCCGCCATCGGCGCACGGACACCCGAGGACACCGCAAAGGTCCCGAGCCTGCGTCCCGCGGGAACCGGACTCGAACACCTGGACCGAATCGGGTATTACGAGCAGCAGAACGCAATGATCCTCGACCAGGTCACGGCGCGAAATCTGGAGTTGGTCGAGCCGGCCCCTGGGGATGATGCGTCCGCAACGCTGGTGGGCGCAATTGACGACACAGCGACCGGTATGGGGGCCCGTCTGCTGCGCTCCTGGATCTTGCGCCCGGAAATCTCGCTGTGTGAGATCGACGAGCGGCTCGATGCCGTCGCGGAACTGAAGGCGCGCACAATCGCGCGCGAGGAGCTTCACGCTGAGCTCGAAGGAATCCTCGATCTTGAGCGGCTGATGAGCCGCGTGACGCTTGGAATCGCAACTCCCCGAGATTTACTCGCACTCCGAGGCTCGCTTGACAAGATTCCGGCCGTGCGGGGACTCATTGTTGAACAGAATGCCCCGGATGCGGTCGCGGCCCCGACCGAGCCTCCCGCCCCTGTTTCAGCCATTGCAGCACGGCGGCTTCGGGCGCTGCACGAACAAATGGACGACCTCGCCGATACACGCGACCTCATCGCGAGAGCGATCTCAGACGAACCGCCGGCCATGCCGAATGAACCCGGTGTGATCCGCCGCGGATTCCATTCCGAACTCGACGAGCTGCGCGCCGTTCTCACCGACGGCCGCCAGACCATTGCCGCGATGGAAGACCGCGAGCGAAAGCGAACGGGAATCGCGTCGCTCAAAATCCGCTACAACCAGGTGTTCGGCTACTACATCGAGATCTCGAAACCCAATCTTTCGCTGGTGCCGGCCGACTATGACCGCAAGCAGACGCTCGTGAACGCCGAGCGCTTTACATCAAGCGAGCTCGCTGGCTATGAGCGCAAGGTGCTCAGTGCCGAGGAGCGCGCCCTTGAGATCGAGCGGCGCCTGTACAGTGAAGTCCGAGAGTCCATCGCCCACGAGGCACACCGCCTGAAACGCTCCGCCGCGGCGATCGCACAGCTTGACGTGCTCGTGAACTTTGCGCGCATCGCGGCCGCGCGCCGATATTCGCGCCCAAAGTTTACCGAGAACCAGGTCGCGCGGACGGGTCCTCGCGGGGAGCTTTTGGTGGCTGGTGGCCGGCACCCGGTGATCGAAAAACTGCTCGAGGATCGGGGCGAGCGGTTCGTACCGAATGATCTCTACCTTGGCGCAGAAGCGCCATTCCTGCTCATCATTACCGGACCGAACATGGGTGGAAAGTCCACCTATCTGCGCCAGACCGCGCTGATTTCGATTCTCGCCCAGATGGGATCGTTCGTGCCCGCGGTCGAGGCGAAACTCCCGCTTCTTGACCGGATTTTCACGCGCATCGGTGCTTCGGATAATCTGGCTCGGGGGCGTTCTACATTTCTGGTAGAAATGAGCGAGGTCGCTGCGATCCTCAACACGGCCACCCCGGCAAGCCTGGTGCTGCTCGACGAGGTGGGCCGGGGAACGGCCACCTTCGACGGGCTTTCACTCGCCTGGGCGGTCGTTGAATCGCTCCATGCAGGCGCGCGGCCGAGAACCCTGTTCGCGACCCACTTCCACGAGTTGACGGATCTCGAGAGGTTGCTGCCCGGCGTAAAAAACGTTCACGTGACGGTCGAGGAGAGCGGAAGCAAGATCGTGTTTCTTCGTCGCGTCGAACCCGGGAGCGCGGACAAGAGTTACGGCATCGAGGTTGCCCGCCTCGCCGGCCTGCCGCACGACGTAATCGTCCGCGCGCGGGAGATTTTGCGGCGTCACGAACGCCACGAACAGAAACTGAGCTCCGAGCTTGCGCCCGGCGATGCCGCAACCGAACCGCAGCAAGCCAGTTTCGCAGCCATCGATGCGCCCGTCCTCGAAGCGCTGCGCAATGCGGATTTGAATCAGTTGACGCCACTGGAAGCGCTGAACCTTCTGGCCGCGCTCCAGAAACAATTGCAGTGAGGCGCGCGACATGACAGCCCGCGGCATGACCGTCCTCGGGATGATGTCCGGCACGTCGGCGGATGGAATCGAGGCCGCCCTGGTCCAGGTCTCCGGCGCCCCGCCGGATCTTTCGGTACAGCTGGACGGCCACTTTCACGCTCCGTTCCCTCCCTACCTGCGCGCGCGAATCTTGAGTCTCGCAAACGGTGCCGCATCCACCACCGCGGAAATCAGCGAAATGAATTTCCTTCTAGGCGAGGAGCTTGCTCGGGCAGCGATCGCCGCATGCAGGAAATGGCGCGTTCTGCTGAAGGATGTCTCGCTCATCGGGTCGCACGGACAGACGGTTTTCCATCAGGGCACGACCGGGCGATCCCAGGGCAAGATACGTGTCGCGTCCACTCTGCAGCTCGGCGACATCAGCGTAATTGCCGAGCGGACAGGGATTCCGACGATCGGTGATTTCCGTCCTGCGGATATGGCAGCTGGAGGACAGGGAGCGCCGCTAATCCCATTCACCGATTATTTGCTCTATGGAGACTCGGCGCGGGGCCGTGTGGCGCTGAATATCGGTGGGATCGCAAACGTGACCGTGATACCAGCCGGCGCGAAGCCCCAGGATGTATTCGCCTTCGACACTGGCCCAGGGAACATGATCGTCGATGCGCTGGTCGAGCGCGCCACACGCGGTCGCGCCGAATTCGATCGCGACGCACGCATGGCCCTGAGTGGGCGGACGATCCCGGAACTGCTGGTGCGTCTGATGCGGGAGCCCTATCTTCGGAAGAAACCGCCGAAATCAGCGGGGCGCGAACAGTTCGGTCAGGAGTATGCGCGGCGCCTTCTCGCGTGGGGCAAACTACATCACGCGGGCCCCGCCGACCTGGTGCGGACCACCACGGTCTTCACTGCCCTGTCCATCGCAGACGCATTCCGACGATTCATTCTGCCGCGCACCCACGTCGAGGAATTGATTGTCGCCGGAGGTGGCGCCCACAATCCGCTGATGATGGCACAACTTGCGGCCTCGCTCCCCGGCATCGAGGTAGTTCCTGCAACCCGATTTGGCGTCCCGCCGGAAGCCAAAGAGGCGTTTGGGTTCGCGTTGCTGGCCTATGAAACCTACCATGGCCGGCCGAGCAATCTTCCGTCCGCGACCGGCGCAAAGCACGCGGTGATACTCGGAAAGATCGCACCCGCAGGTAAAGAACACGATCGGGGGAATCGTTGATCGTTCCCGCGTGTCGACCGCACGTTGCCTGGGGAAAAATGACGTTTGGATGCGCGCTCTTCGCAATTGCGCTACTGGCCGGATGCAGCCGATCGCCCGGGGCAAACGAGCCGGGCGCCGTAAATTTTTTGATCGAATCCATGCCGATCAACCTTGATCCGCGCGTCGGCACTGACGCTCAGTCGCAACACCTGGATGGATTGATCTTCGATAGTCTGGTGTCGCACGACGACGGCATGAAGATCGTTCCCGACCTTGCCTTGACCTGGGAGACTCCCGACCCGCTGACGTACGTGTTTCATCTGCGGCGCGGTGTGACATTCCACGATGGCCGCGCGTTCACTTCGGCCGACGTGAAGTTTACTTTTGATTCCATCCTGTCCGGCGCCATCGCCTCACCCAAGCGCGGAGGCTTTCTGCTGATTGCTTCAGTCGATGCGCCCGATCCCGCAACTGTCGTGTTTCATTTGCGCGAGCCCTCCGCATCGTTCTTGTGGAACATGGACCGTTCGGCGTTCGGAATCGTGCCGGCAGGATCCGGTGCGGACGTAGAACACAACCCGATCGGGACCGGGCCATTCCGGGTCGCGAACATTACGGCAGACGAAGAAGTTGTGTTGGAACGGAACCCCCATTACTTCGGCCAGGCGCCGGCAATCAGTCGGGTAAGGTTCCGGATCGTGCCCGAGGCGATTGTGCGGGCGCTGGAGCTGCGCAAGGGTACGGCCGACATCGGCGGTGTGAACTCACTGACACCCGATATGGTTCTCGCGCTATCCAAGCAGCCTGGACTCGTAGCCGAGGACCAGCCGGGGACCGTGCTGTCTTACGTCGCCTTCAATTTCGACGATCCGATTCTGGCTCATCGGGAGGTGCGCCAGGCCCTTGCCTACGCCACCGATCGCGGGACGCTGATCCAGTACCTTTTGCGAGGTCAGGCGCGGCCCGCATCGAGTCTGTTACCACCGAACCATTGGGCCTATGAGCCGAACGTTCAGAAGTACCCATACGACCCTACCCGCGCGGAAATGTTGCTCGATGCGGCGGGCTATGCGCGCGGTGCCGACGGCGTACGCATTCACCTCACCATGAAGACTTCGACCGAAGAGTCGGTGCGCCTGCTTGGTGAAGCTCTCGCCGACCAGTGGAGCAAAATCGGCGTGGAGCTGACATTGAGACCTCTTGAGAACGCGACGTTTCTCTCTGATATCGGGCGCGGAAGTTTTCAGCTCTACACGCTTCGGTGGCTTGGAGCCAACAACGACCCGGACATTTTCGACCTGGTGTTCAACTCGCGCAGGTTTCCACCCGACGGCGCAAATCGCGGGCACTATCGCAATCCCGCACTCGACGTGCTGATCAACAGCCAGCGTATCGAACCGGATCTGGAAAAAAGGAAAGCCATCGTGTCGGAAATACAAAAGATCGTTGCCGTGGACGAGCCGTATATCAACCTGTGGTACAACGACAACGTCTGCGTGCACCGGGATCGTGTGACCGGCATCGAGCTGTCGCCCGGGGGAGACTACAGCTTCTTGAGCGAATTAGAGTTGAAGTGACCCAGAACGATTCCCAGCGGGTTCCGGCCGGCAAGACAATCGGGTCCGCCCAAGCAGGCTTGGACTGCCTCCTCGCCCGGTGAACGAGCCAAACGATTAGGCGAAGACTTTGTGGATTTCAGAATCCGGGATCGCGCCCTGACGTGCGATCGACCAATCGTCCCCGTCAATGCGCACAATCGTCGATGCAAGAGTTCCGCCGGTGTCGCCCGCATCGAGAATCAGCGGTAAACGGTCACCCAGTTGTTCGACAATCTGGCTGGGATTTGTGCAGGAAGGATGGCTTGAAAGATTTGCGCTCGTGCCTGTGACGGGGCCCTCGGCGGCCTGAATCAGCGCAGTGGCAATTTGCGAATTGGCCCAGCGCAGCGCCACGCGGCCGGTGTTTCCGGTTACTTTCAAAGGCAGACGGTGCGTAGCCTCAACGACCAGCGTCAGCGCTCCGGGCCAGAATTTCTGCGCCAGGGTCAGAAAAGCATCAGGCACGTCGCGCACCAGGGTCACTGCTTGCTCGACGGAATTGACCAGGATGGGGAGCGCGCGGGTTTCGGGGCGGCCTTTCAGCAGAAATACTCGCTCTACGGCGTAGAGATTAAATGGATCGGCGCACAGGCCGTAGAAGGTGTCGGTCGGAATCGCAATGACGCGTCCGCGGCGGATGAAACTCGCGGCGTAGTCAATGACGTGCGACTCGGGCGCTTCCGATGAGATTTTGAGGATTTCGGGGGACAATGTTCGCTTTCGGCGCCCTGCGCCGTGACCGAATGCAAATTAGCATAGCCGCCGCAAGGGATGCAAGGCACACCAACGCAAGATGTCACGCGCGAGGCACTCGCAGGTCCGCAAAGGCCGCGTTTGCCAGTGCCGATCCAACTGGTTTAGCCTAGAGGCGGGCGTGCCAATGGCCGATGTGATCACGAGTCGCGACAACAAATGGCTGAAGCAGTTTCGCTTGGCGCTGCGCGGAACCGGTCCGCGCGACGGCGAACTCATCGGCGTAGAGGGTCCGAAACTGATCGAGGAGGCCCTGCGTTCGGGACTGGAAGCCGAAGCGCTGCTGGTCAGTGAGGCCGGTGAGCGTGAAGCCGGGCGAATCCTGGACGCTGCTGGCGAGAGCGAGGCGGGAATTCCGCGGTCACGCCTTCTGCGGACCACCAATAAACTCTTTGAAGGGGTAGCTGGCACGGAAACACCGCAGGGAGTGGCTGCGCTTTTCCGCCAGCATGAATGGGGATTCGACGATATCCTGCGCGGCCCGGGTGAAATGCGCGAATGTGCACCGCTCGTGATTGTACTTGCCGCAGTGCAGGACCCTGGAAACGTCGGAACGATCCTGCGGTCGGCTGAAGCGTTTGGCGCAACCGGCGCCGTGGCCACACGCGGTACCGCTGACCCATGGTCGCCCAAAGCGTTGCGGGCATCCGCCGGCTCGGCGCTGCGGCTGCCGGTGCTGCGCGGCATGGCAATCCCTACGCTGCTCGCCCAATTCAAGATGGCGCAGGTGAAAATATGCGCGGCCACGTCGACCCAGGGACACCGCACGACCGAAGCCGATTTGCGCGACCCATCGGCGATCTTTGTCGGCAACGAAAGCAGTGGCGTGCCGGATGAAGTCGAGCGCATCGCCGATGCGATTATCTCGATTCCGATGACCGCAGCCGTTGAATCACTCAATGCAGGCGTGGCGGCGTCGCTGGTTCTGTATGAGGCGGCGAGACAGCGCATGGCAACCGTACGGGATCAGGCGTAGACCATGGGTCTGTTTCGCGCAATCGAACCGGAAGAGGCGCCGCAAACCGGACGCCCCCTTGCCGATCGGATGCGTCCGCAAACGCTTGATGAGTTTATCGGACAGCAAGAGCTGCTCGGTCCGGGCAAGCCGCTGCGCAACCAGATCGAGCGCGATGAGCTTGGCTCGATGCTGCTTTGGGGGCCCCCGGGGTGCGGGAAGACGACACTTGCGCGAATCATCGCGCGCCGCACGCGCAGTGAATTCATACCATTCAGCGCGGTCCTTGCGGGAATCAAGGAAATCAAAGACGTGATGGCCAAAGCCGAGGGCGCCCGCCACTATCACCGCCGCACCATCGTGTTCGTGGATGAGATGCACCGCTTCAATCGC
>Ga0209008_1000162_pt1 | contig 31362 bp, 26 predicted proteins | sample JacPin_JW_Ref_O3_FD_187963 | JGI IMG/M metagenome (GOLD analysis project Ga0209008, IMG submission 187963) | Forest soil microbial communities from Algoma, Ontario, Canada - Jack Pine, Ontario site 1_JW_Ref_O3 (SPAdes) (version 2) | ecosystem: Environmental > Terrestrial > Soil > Boreal... | reverse complement strand
CTGACGCTTCGTTGGCCGCGATCTTCGCGCGAAGCAGGTTAGGAATTGCGATGGCCGCGATGATCAAGATGATCGCCACAACGATCAGCAATTCGATAAGTGAGAAACCCTTCTGTTTGGGAACCATTGGGCCGAGCCTCAACTTTCTGACTTCAGAGTTCGAAATTTTTCGGTTCTGCGTCTCGATCAGCTGCGCCATGAATCGGCTTGCCTTTGTTGCTGTACTTTGGCTGCTTCTGTCTCTGAGAAAAAAAAAGGGGAAGAAGCGTAGCCTCTTCCCCTTTTTGGAAAGCCAGTTCGAAGCGACTACTGCATTACTGCAGCAGCTCCGAGACCCTGGCAAGTACCCGCACCAGTTCCAATCGGGGCGCCGGTCGTGTTGAAGTGCAGCACGCCGCTCATGTCCGCGCAAAACGCACGCTGACCTGTGGTCCCGACCGTAATCGGAGTAGCATTTTCCTCGAACCCTGTGTTCGGGCTCGATGCCGTGCCCAGTCCGCCGTTAGGAACCGCTGAGAACAGGTAGCCGCTCTTCTGTCCAGCTGCCAGGTTGGAATCAATCAAGCAAGCTGCACCGACGGCCGCGCCGGTTCCAGGGCAACCGCCGGCTGGCGTCGCCAAAGACAGCAGAACCGCCGGGCCGATCTGGAAGCTGTTGGAATAGCTAATTTCTGCGGTAACGATCGTGCGCGTCGAACCGACTGCTGACGCTTCGTTGGCCGCGATCTTCGCGCGAAGCAGGTTAGGAATTGCGATGGCCGCGATGATCAAGATGATCGCCACAACGATCAGCAATTCGATAAGTGAGAAACCCTTCTGTTTCTTATTCATTGTCTCTCCTAGGAGCATCGCTCCGGAACTCTGTTTTTGTACTCCCTGGCGGGGTACGCTCACATACAATGCATGGGAGATGCCAGCCGGGCGACCGGGGTTTACCATCGCGACACATCGAAATTATACCTCTCATTTTCAATAACATACAGACCCACTTCCGCGAGATTGGCGGAGCCTCCCTCGAGTGCACCTCATGCGGCTCGGTTCAAGTTGACACTTATTGCTTATGGGGAATGACCAAAAGGGCTGAATCAGGCGTTCTGCGACGCTTCGCGCGAGGCCGGAACGCAGTGGCCAGCTAGACGCCATATTTCTTGGCATAATGGCGGAACGAACGGTAGGACATCTTCAGCAAGGTCGCAGCCTGCGTGCGCACGCCCCCGGAACGCTCCAGAGCAGCCAGCAGGTAGGAACGCTCCAGACCTTGTATATGCTCTTCCAGGCTGAAGCCTTCTTGCGGCAGGCAGGTGTGGTTCCCGTTGTGCGAGGCGTTGGGCACGGACTCCTGAAAATGATTCAGGATTCGCTCCGGCAGGGCGTCGACCGAAATCCTCTGGCCGCTTTCCAGGGCAATGGCTCGTTCGATTGTGTTCTCGAGTTCGCGGACGTTCCCCGGCCAGTCGTACACCTCTAGGCGGCGCATCGCTTCCGGTTCAATTCCGTCAATCTTCTTCATCATGGACTTGGCGAACCGTCCGAGAAACTCGCGCGCCAGCAGCGGAATATCGTCCCGGCGCTCTCGCAACGGGGGGAGATGGATGGGGATCACGCTCAGGCGGTAGTATAGGTCCTCGCGGAATCGTTCCTCGGCGATTTCTTTCGCGAGGTCCTTGTTTGTCGCGGCAATGATCCGGACGTCCACATCGGACTCTTCGGTGCTGCCGATGGCGCGGACCTTGCCCTCCTGCAGCACGCGGTAGAGCTTCACCTGCATGGTCACACTCATGTTTCCAATTTCGTCCATGAACAGAGTGCCGCCGTGCGCCGCGTGGAACAGCCCGTGGCGGTTTTCGTTTGCGCCCGTGAACGCACCCTTGACGTACCCAAACAGTTCGGATTCCAGAAGGGTCTCTGGAAAAGCTCCGCAGTTGATGGTGATGAAGGGGTTCTTCGCCCGGGCGCTATTTTCATGGATGGCGCGCGCGACCAATTCCTTGCCCGTGCCGCTCTCTCCGGTAATCAATACACGGCTGGGCTGCGGGGCGATGTTCTGAATCAGCTCGAAAATCGCACGCATCTTCGGGCTGGTGCCGATCATGTGGTCCAGGCCGGTCAATCGGCGAAGCTCGCGCCGGAGGTAGCCCGCCTCCTTCTTCAAAGCGAGTGCCTCGGCCACCTGCTGAACCGCCGGACGCAGCTCATCGAGCAGCCGGTCACCTTTGACGACGTACCGATCCGCTCCGAAGTTCACCGCCGAAATCGCGGTGTCAATCGTGGGCACGCCGGTAATCAGGATAAAAATGCTCGACGGCGACACTTCCTTGGAATAGCGCAGCAGCTCTACACCGTCCATATCAGGCATGCAGATATCGGAAACGACGATGTCAAAAATCCGGGTCGACAGAAGGCGTTTTGCGGCTTCACCGGTCGTAGCCACTTCCACCTTGTGGCCCTCCTTGCGAAAGCTAATTTCCAGCAGCTCGCAAATGGACCGTTCGTCGTCGCCGATCAGCAGGTGAGCCATGGGCGACCTATACCTTTCCTACCAACGGCCCGACCGGGCGTCCAGCGTCCAGGGCAACTTGCGCGGCTGGGCGCGCGGCCGCGCGGATCGATCTGGGAATTTCGACGACGAACTCGGTGCCAAGCCCTGGCTCGGTCTCCACGCGAATGTGGGCTTTGTGAGCCTGAAGAATCTGATACACGATGGCGAGACCCAGCCCGGTGCCCCCAGGGAATCCTGACTGAAACGGCTCGAAGATCCGGGCCGTCGCGCGCGGATCGAAACCGACGCCATTGTCACGAAAGGAAATCCGCACCAAATCGCCGACTGTTTCTAGTCCGACCGTGAGGACGCCGCCGTCAGGCATGGCGCGCAGGGCGTTATTGCAAAGATTCCAAAATACCTGTTTCATCGCGTCGCGATCTACGTGGGCGCGGAGTTTTCCACCCGGAAAGACCCGCTCGACGCGCACCTTGCCCAGGGCGCTTGCATGGCGCTCGATCAGAAGCAGCGTTTCTTCAATCAGCGCCACGATGTCGAGTTCTGCGAACGCATAGGATCTCTCGCGGGAGTAGTCCAGGAATTCGGTAATGATCTGATTGAGACGCTGCGATTCCCGGCTGACGATCTGGACCAACTTCTTGTCGTCGTCTTCAAGCGGCGCAAGACGCGCGAGCTCCTTGAGTGCTCCGGTCATGGCCGTGAGAGGTTGGCGAATCTCATGGGCGATAGCTGCTGAAAGCCGGCCGACAGCGGCCATGCGCTCCTTGTTGAACACTTCCCGTTCCAGGCGCTTCATCTCCGTCAAATCCTGAAAGTTGAATACATAGCCCCCGGCTACGTTCTGACCGGTGCGCAATGGGGAAATCGACAGTCCCAGGAAACGGGTGCTGCCGGCGGCCGTGCGAAATTCGATCTCTTTGCGCAACGCGAGCGGAGTTCCCTGTTCGTCGCTCTCAACAGGCCAAAAGCCCGGGAATAGATCGGCGACATTTCCGCCGCGAAGCAGGCCGAATCCTTGCCCGGTGATTTCGGCTCCGGACCGATTCACCAGCAAAATGCGGCCGTTGAGATCGGTGGTCAACAATCCGCCGCGCATCGATTCGATGATGTCGTGATTGAAAGCCTGCAGATCTTTGAGCTCCTCGCTTTTCTCTTCAAGCTCAATGCCTTTCTTGTGAATCGTCTGAGCCAGAAGGCTCCCGAGATAGGCGACCGCGAAAAACGCGAAAAAATTGCTGCCCAGCCAGGATTGCAGCTCCCGAAGGCCCGGCAGAGTCGTCGCGGTCCGCGGAATGATCCCGTAATAGCTCAGCTCGACGACACAGCCGAGCAATGCGAAGCTCGCTCCGGCGACTAGAAACGCACCCCGCCGGGAAAACAGGATGCTTCCCATCAGAATCGCCAGAAGATACAGCGAGATAAAGTAGCTGTCCTGCGCGCCGCTGGCATACACGACCAGGCTTATCATCGCGAGGTCGAGAGTGAGCTGCACACCTGCGTGCCACTTGAATTGCGGGAACTTCCGCTGCGAGATTACGAACACTGCGGCGAGGACGTACCAGATGGCTCCCAGCAGGAACAGGGTTGCGATCGGAAACGACAAAGTCGTCCATTGGCGGACGGCGATGAACACTACCAGAAGAAACGTGATAATGAGGAAGCGAACGCGGCCCAGCAACGGCAGCCATTCGCTCACACTAGGCGTGGATTCCATTTCAGATTCGCTGATGTGTTTCTGACGCCGGCTCGCACCCGGCCACAGGCGGGGGAACTTTCGTCCGCCGCCCGGCCGGGACGCGATAGGTTTAGTGTCCGGACAATTTTCCGATCAACGAGAACAGCGGCAGATACATCGAAATCACGACGCCGCCGACGACAACGCCCAGGAAGACAATCATGATCGGCTCGATCGCCGTCAACATGTCCTTCACAGCCGCGTCCACTTCGTCCTCGTAGAAATCGGCGATTTTTGAGAGCATGGCATCCATCGCGCCGGTCTGCTCACCGACACCGATCATCTGGGTCACCATGCCCGGGAAGACGTCGGTTTCCTTCAGTGGCTCAACCAGGGAGCGCCCCTGCTCGACCGCCGTGCGGGTCATGGAGATGGCTTTTTCGATTACGGCATTGCCCGAAGTGCGGGCGGTGATGTCCAATCCCTCGAGAATCGGCACGCCGCTTGAAATCAAGGTGCCCAAGGTTCGCGTGAATCGCGCGACGGCGATTTTTCGCAGGACCATTCCGACGACCGGAGCTCTCAACAACATGCGGTCAATGGTCATCCGGCCCAGCGGCGTCTTTTGCCAGAACTTGATCGCGACGATGGTGCCAACGATGAAAATCCCAATCAGCAGCCCGTAGATGCTCCCGACGAAATTGCTCATGGCGATGACCGCACGGGTAGGCAGCGGAAGGTCCGCGCCCAATCCGTTGAACAGTGTGGTGAAAATCGGAACGACCTTCCAGAGAAGAAGGATGATGACGCCGGCCGCAATGCTCAACACCGCGATGGGGTAGATCATGGCGGACTTCACGGCGCGCTTCAGCTTGACGTTCTTCTCGATATAGAGCGAAAGGCGCTGGAGAATGGTGTCCAGGATACCGCCCGTCTCACCGGCCTCCACCATGTTGTAGTAGAGGGGGTCAAAGATCTTTTCGTGCAGCTTCATGGAGGCCGAAAGAGTGGCGCCGCCTTCGACAGACGCCCGCACGTTATTGAGAATCTTCTGAAAAGTCTTGTTGTCCTGCTGTCCCGCCAGAATTTCCAGGCACTGGACCAGGGGCAGGCCAGCATCAATCATCACGGAGAACTGCCGCGTGAAAATCGCGAGCTCCCTCTGATCCACGCCGGCGCCGAAGGTGGGGAAATTGAACTCCTTCCCCTTCTCGGAGAGCTTGCTGACGTTGATGTTCTCGCGCCGGAGCATGGCCTGCAGCGCCGCCTTGCTGTCGGCTTCGCGCTCGCCCGCAACGGTGGTGCCCATGCGGTTGACTCCCCGATATGTAAATACCGGCATGACTGTTACCTCCCTTTTCGATTACCGCCGGACTGGAACCCGGCCGCCGGCTGGCGCCGAGGTCACCCCTCGGTTAATTAAATCCTGTAATTCATCCGGATTCGAAGATCTCGCAAGAGCCGTTTCCAAAGTGATCAACTTCTGTGAAAAGGCATTCGCGAGGCTCTGGTTGAACGTCTGCATACCCGTCTGGCTAGTGCCCGTTTGCATCGCCGAATATATTTGGTGAATCTTGTCCTCGCGGATCAGGTTGCGGATCGCGGCGTTCGGAATCAGTACTTCCATCACCATCGCCCGGCCCCGGCCGTCGGGCCTCGGCAGCAACGACTGGCAAAGGATTCCCTCCAGCACCATGGAAAGCTGGGCGCGCACCTGAGGCTGCTGGTGAGCCGGGAAGACATCCACGATACGGTTAATGGTCGATATGGCCGAGTTCGTGTGCAGTGTCGCGAACGTCAAGTGGCCCGTCTCGGCGATGCGCAGAGCCGACTCAATCGTCTCCAGATCGCGCATTTCACCGATGAGCACCACGTCGGGGTCTTCGCGCAGCGCAGCACGGAGAGAATTGGCAAACGAATGAGTGTCGGAGTGAACCTCGCGCTGGTTGACCAGGCACTTCTTGTGGTTGTGAAGGAACTCGATCGGGTCTTCGATCGTGATCATGTGCTCTTCACGCTCGTTGTTGATCTTGTCCAGCATCGCAGCGAGCGTCGTGGACTTGCCCGAGCCGGTTGGTCCGGTGACCAGCACGAGCCCGCGCGGTTTGTCGCAGAGCCCGCGCACGACCGCAGGAAGGCCCAGCGCGTCGAAACTCTTGATTTCCCAGGGAATGGTGCGGAAAACGGCTGCCACGGCGCCGCGCTGGTGAAAGATATTGCCGCGGAAACGCGCCAGGCTCTTCAGTCCGAACGAGAAGTCGAGCTCAAGGCTTTCCTCAAGACGATGCTTCTGTACGTCGGTGAGCACGCTGTAGGCAAGCGCCTTGGTGTCCGCCGCCGTCAGGGGCGGCATGTCCAGAGGCCGCAGTTTGCCGTGCACGCGCACACGCGGCGCACTGTTGGTTGACAGATGCAAGTCGCTGCCCTGCATCTCCAGCATCTTCTTCAGAAGCTCGCTCAGTGTAATCCCAGGCATTTTCTTCTCCTCTTATAGGACGGTTTCGCGCAAGACTTCTTCCATCGTCGTCTGCCCGGACGCAACCTTCTGGAGGCCGCTGCGCCGCAATGTGATCATTCCTTGCTCCAGGGCTTTCTTCTTAATCTCGAGCGCAGATGCGCCCACCAGAATCAGCTCGCGAAGCTCGTCGTTGATTTCCATCACTTCATAGAGTCCGACGCGGCCTTTATATCCGGTGTTGTTGCAGGTTGCGCAGCCTTTGCCGTGCTGCACAATCGTTTTCGCTGCCTCATCGGGCGAGTATCCCGCTTCAATAAGTGCCGGGGCTTGGATTTGGAGCGGCTCCTTGCACTGTACGCAGATGCGCCGTACCAGACGCTGAGCGCAGATCAAGTTCACCGAGGTCGCCACCAGAAACGGCTCAATGCCCATGTTCATTAATCGGCTGATGGTAGAGGGAGCATCATTGGTGTGCAGCGTCGAAAGCACCATGTGGCCCGTCAAGGCAGCCTTTACGGCGATTTCCGCCGTCTCAAAGTCGCGGATTTCACCGACCAGGATGATGTTCGGGTCCTGCCGCAAGAAGGCGCGGAGCGCGGAGGCGAAATTCAGCCCGATCTGCTCCTTCATCTGAACCTGGTTGATTCCCGGAAGCTGGAACTCAACCGGATCCTCAGCGGTCATAATGTTGGTTTCCGGCGTGTTCAGGCGCGCAACCGAGGAGTACAGCGTGTTGGTCTTGCCGGAACCCGTCGGACCGGTTACCAGCACCATGCCGTAGGGCTTCAGAATCTGCCGCTCGAATTTCGCCAGCGCCTCAGGCTCGAAACCGAGCTTGGTCATGTCCAGGCGCAGGTTTTCCTTGTCCAGGAGCCGGAGCACGATTTTTTCGCCGAACAGGGTGGGGACGGTCGAAACACGGAAGTCCAGTTCCTTTTTCTTTCCGTCCTTCAGATACTTGATCATGATGCGGCCGTCCTGCGGGAGCCGCTTCTCGCTGATGTCCAGCTTCGACATGATCTTCATGCGACTGGTCATCGCGTCTTTCAGCTTCAGCGGCGGGGCCATCACGTTCTGCAGAATTCCGTCAATCCGGAACCGGACGCGGAACTCCTTCTCGTAAGGCTCCACGTGGATGTCGCTTGCGCCGCGCTTGACCGCATCGGTCAAAATCAGGTTGCACAGCTTGATGATGGGCGCCTCTTCGGCCGCCTTCGACAGGCTGGCCAGGTCCATCTCGGTCTCTTCGGCCGCGAGCTCAAGAGCGTCCGCTTCGTCGCCGGTCAGGTCCTTCATTACCTTGTCGAGCTCTTCGACGCTCTCGACTTCGCCGTAGAACTTGTGGATGGCTTCGCTGATGGCCGTTTCGGAGGCGACCACCGGTTCGACATTGAACCCGGTCATGAACTTGATGTCGTCCATGGCAAAGACGTTCGTCGGGTCCGTCATGGCGATCGTCAGGGTCGAGCCGACGCGGGATAGCGGCACAATCTGGTAGCGAACAGCGGTTTCCTGCGGCACCAGCTTGATCACCGCGGGATCCACTTCGTAGAATTTCAGGTTGATGGACGGTACGCCGTACTGGCGGGATAGGACCGCCGTGATGTCGTCGTCACTAACCAGACCGAGCTTCACCAGACAGGTTCCGAGCCGGCCACCGTTCTTTTTCTGATAGTCGAGCGCCTGCTTAAGCTGATCTGCGGAGATCAGGCTGTCCTTAACGAGGATTTCACCGAGTCGTGAAGACATGGTTGTGGCGCCCGCGGTACTAGAACCGTCGGAATTGGCAGAGTAGCATGCGCTCGCGTAGGAATTGGGAACCCGGTGGGGCGTTCGTAGTGAATCTGCTAACATCTGATCCGCATCACGAAAACCTGTACCTTAGTACAGGCTTTTTTTTGCTCCTGTACTAACGTACGGGTTGACCTAAAATGGCACAGGCTGCGTGCGATTTTTCGCACGCTTTTCTTTGGGTGACAAAAGAAAGGACGAAGGGGCGAAGAGCCGCGTTCGGCTACGAACTCCCTCGCGGCCTTTAGATCGAACAGGCCGGCCGGGAGCGTTTAAGCTCTAGCCTCGGGCATCCGGGTTCTGCTACGATCACTCAAGGGCGGTTAGCTCAGCGGTTAGAGCGTCCGGTTTACACCCGGAAGGTCCTCCGTTCAAATCGGAGATCGCCCACCATCTGGAGTGCATACCGCGGGGACGTAGTTCAGTCGGTTAGAACGCTGCCCTGTCACGGCAGAGGTCGCGAGTTCGAGTCTCGTCGTCCCCGCCATTCTTCTTTCGGAGTTCTGGGCGTGACACCGGAAACTCCGACCCAGAACTCCACTCACGGCTGTTGGTTGACTGCTGAGTTGATCCCACCGGTACAGGAATGGGTTCAGCCGCTCACGGTGAGCGGCGGCATAGCAGGCGAGACAATGGACTACCGACACAAATAGTAGAGTGGCAGGCTGCGAGTGGCTGCCGACAGTTGTCCGTCTATCCGGTGGCTCGACAGTCGGACGCCGCTTGTTCCTGTGGATCCGCCCACGCAGGGAAGCTTCCACTTGAAAGGGAAACTCTCACCCAACCTCGATTTCAGGACCTTTCGATCCCGACACCGGTTGGGTCAGTGCCTCGATCCTTTCCGGCGGTGGGACCGCCGAGCGCCTCGCAGGATTAGGTCCAGTCCCTCCCTATAGCGACGATCAAATCGGTCAAAGAGAATGGCTCCGGCGCGCCGGAGAATCGGAAGTTCGCGCGCATTCAGTTTCGCGTTCCTCTTGGCAATGTCGTATTGGGCGGACCTCTGACCAGGCTTTGGAAACACGGCCTGTTCCTCCATCACGAAACTCAGTGTGTAGTTGTAGATCGTAGCCAGTAGGACGACCGTCTGGCGAAGCGTGAAGCCGCTCTTGATCAATTCGGCCCCGATTCGCTCCGCCGTCTTCATGTAAGTGGTATCGGTAAGACGGGTTCCCGCAACCAGCCTGCCTCCGTCGCGGTAGGCCAACAACGTCATGCGAAGACCCTTTCCAAACGAAGATGCCCATGCGCGCCAGTCGCGAGACGCCTTCGCCGGAACGAGTTGCGAGGATCCGTCGGCGAGAACCATCGTCGCCATCGCATCAATAAGTTCTTCCTTGCTCTTGAAGTTCCAGTAGAGGGTCGCCGCCTGAATTTTCAGCTCGCGAGCGAGTAGGCGGAGCGTCATTCGCTCCAGGCCCACCTCGTTGACCAGTTTCAGGCCAGCCCGAATCACCATGCCGCGATTCACTTTCATGAATCCATACTATCCGCTTGACAATTGAAAGTCAAACGATGTTAGATTACTCATACAGCGTTCGATTAATCGAACCTTGTTTGATTACTCAAACGCTGTTAGATTCTTGGAACTTTGAAGAATCGAGATTCTGCGGCTGGGTACGAAGGAGCAACGCATGAAAGCAGGAATCATCACCGCGGCAGGCAATCCACCGGCCTACGGGGATTTCAGGGAACCCGTGGCGTCGGAAGGCAAAGAAATCATCTTCGTCAGGGCTTCTGCGCTGAGCCAGTTCAGCAAGTCCCGGTCTTCAGGCTTCCACTACAGTTCCGAAGGTGTGTTTCCGTCGGTGGCCGGGGCTGAGGGAGTCGGGCAGACGCCCGATGGGCGTCGAGTTTACTTCGCGCTGCCGGAGGCGCCCTTTGGAGCGCTGGCCGAGAGGTCCCTGGTTCGCTCGAAGCAGTGCGTCGCAGTTCCCGACGGACTCGACGACCAGACGGCGGCTGCCATCGCCAATCCCGGTATGTCGGCGTGGGCGGCCCTGGTCGAGCGTGCCAAACTGCAGCCCGGGGAAACGGTCATGGTCAACGGGGCGACCGGCAGTGCGGGGAGGCTTGCGGTTCAACTCGCAAAGCATCTTGGTGCGGGCAAGGTGATCGGGACGGGGCGCAACGAAGTTGAACTCAAAGAGCTTCTGTCCTTGGGTGCGGACGTTATCATCCCGTTAACGCTGGGCGCCACCCAGTATGAAGAAGCGTTGATTGCGCAATTCTCGGCATCGACGTGGTGGTCGACTACTTGTGGGGCGAAAGCGCGAGGACAGCGATCGTCGCTATCGCCAAAGCTGCGGAGGACGCAAGGCCCGTCCGCTTCGTACACGTTGGCGGGGCAAGCCGCGAGCAAAATATCGAGCTACCAGGTGCTGCGCTGCGTTCGTCGGCCATTCAGCTGATGGGCAGCGGCCTTAAGAGCGTGCCATTCCCGAACTTGATCGACGCGATTGGCAGGGTGTTCGAAGCCGTGACACCCGCAAACCTGCAGATCGCGACAAAGCAGGTGCCTCTGGCAGAGATTGGAAACGCCTGGGGCTCGCCGGGAAAACCCCGAATCGTAGTTACCGTTCCATGAGGTCGGGTTCCGGCCGCTGGGCCTCGCGCATCTCTTGGCTCGTAGAACGAGGAACGGCCAGAACAAATGGTTACAGGTTTCGCTCAAGCGTGGCGCGCAGGCCCTGACACAGCAACTCAACCGTCTCGGCGTGGCGGCTGGGATCTGAGGAGCTACCGGGCGTGCGGTTTACGTCATACAAGATGACCTCGCCGTCCACAATCCCGTAGTCGAATTTACCGTAGTCGAATCCTAACTGCGCACGAACCTTGCGTAGTTCGTCGGGGACAGGATCGGATAGCCACTCAAGCCTTCCACTAACCTTTACCACGGCCTGCGGTGATATGGAGCGCCTGTTCACTTCTTGATCACCAAAGAAAAGCCAATGGCGGCAACAGTACTCATCGCCCTCGCGCTCCGCCGCAAATCGTTCAACGATAAGATTGGGATTGCGCCAGACTCCCCGAGGCACGAGCCCTGGTTCCGCGCACACGAGATAGGAATCGGTCAGAAGCATGCGCTTCCATCGCCAGGGTCGCCTCTGCTCGAGCCACCCAAACTTATTCAACACAGACTCCTCGGTCCCCCACCGACGACCAAGGCGCCCGATTGGCGATTCCAGAACCCTTTTGCGAAACTCGCGCCATCCGCCGTAATTCCAATCGGTCTTGACGATCACTCTTCCTTCCCAGGACTCCGGGCGGTCAAGCAAAAGCCGGCTGAAGCGCCGCTTGCGAATATCGAGAACGCCACCGTTGAGAACCACAGGATAGCGCTCTGCGAGACGCCTGCACGAGTCCGGAATTACGGTCAGGTCAACGTGCAGCAAAGCGGCGTCAGCAGGGACGAATTTGTCCTTGTCGGTCACGACCACTACCTCGAAACCCATTGCCTCCCAGCGGGGAATCATCAGATGGATGAGGTACCCTCCCCTCCGCACGTCATCCGTCGAGTCTGTCAGGATTGCGAGAGAAGGGCGTTTCCGGGTCATGAGGTGCGCCGTGAGCAGCTACCGGCGCGGTGCGTCGTCACCCAATAGGCTTCGACTGGGGATCCCGGGTTCGAGCGACCAACCGGTCTCACGGCCGCAATACCAGCGTGGGGCAGAGGTCGCCACCTGGGTAGGTTGGGACACACTTTCGAATCTCTCCAAAGTATTCCTCGAGGACCGACTGCAGCTCATCGATCGTTGGAAACGTGTGGATCGTATTCGGGCCGTTGTGGAGTTCAATCGTTTCAATCTCGCGCCGCTCCCAGCCTGTTCGCAGGCTCAACAACTCTTTGTCAACGCACTGGCTGGTCCAAAATCGGTAGACCTCATTGACGGGGATGCCCTGCTCGACGCCGCGCTGCATCGCCATCATGAGCCTCAACTTGAAGTGGTGGAAGTTGGCGCACTGAAACCGGTCCGCAAAGACGGATTCCGGGTCTTCCTGCTGATCGGGCTGAACAAAAGCCCGCATCACGAGGATGCCATCATCGCGCAACACGCGCCGAACGCTTGCCATCAAATCACGAAAGCTATCCGGATACCTCACACAATTGATGGAGCAATCGGCGAGCACGACGCTACAGGACTCCCGTCCCAGCGGCAGATTAAACCAGTCGCCGCACACCATCGATCGCTGCCCGGGAATGTTCCCTGGCCAGATAATCTTGGCGATTTCCATCGAACGATCGATGGCTGTGAGCCAGGAACCCTCTGGCCAGTTCATCGCGGCAAGACCCGGCGTAGCACCCAGTAGCAACGCGTTCAGCCTGTCTCTAGGATGGCTGTATGCCCAATTCTCGACGGCCTCTTCGGTGAATCCCAGGTCCTCTCGGGTGGGTATTAGCGGCGAAACGAGCGCCTCATAAAACCTCGCAAAGTTGTCCCAATACGGCAAGGCGCCTACGGAGGCGGTCATATCATGGCTCCTGAAACTGGTGCTGCGGTGGCGCTCGTGGCGGGCTAGACTCGCCCCACTCCAAGTTAACGAGAGAAAACGCAATACACAGTCCCTCGAAAGTACCGAACAAATGGGAAAGTGGTGCTAGTACGACCTTTTCGGTTCTCCCCTTGTTGAGGTTAAACCATGGCCACTTATCAGCGCTTCGCACCCAAACCGAGGAGGCAATCTTACACCAAAGCAGCTCCCTCGGAATTTATCCGGGTTCCCTGCCCCTGGCCAGGACGGCTGCTCGACGCTCGGCGATGGCCCGTGGCGATATGAGCCGTGCCGATGATGGGGCGGAGTCTGCCCCGCCCTGTTTGGTCGATCGGATTTTACTTTTACCCTTGAGGCTAGCTGTGGAGGCTGGCGGCAGTGAAATGCATGGTCCAGCGATGACCGAAGACGTTTATGGACGTATCGTAGGCCGTTGAGATGTAAATAGTCCCGTCTTTGCCCTCGCCGTTGCGCTCCACATTGACCTGTGCCGGCTCAAGCTGAATTCCGTATTGGGCTGCGTGCTCGATCACCTGGCCGCGGATCTGGTCGGGAGATCGCGGGTCGACAAGACCAATACGCGTACCGGTGAGCGACGAGAGGTCCTTCAGGTCCGTGGCCAGCTCCATATTGGCCAGATAGACCGAGCCGATCTGGTAGCCGGCAACGACGGCGACGCCGAGGAGCGCGAGAGCGGCGACGATCAGGAGCGTTCTCATGGTTCTAGCGGAATCCAGAACCAGCATAGCGCCAGGGTCCGATCATCGATTCTGTAGGTGTCGAATTAGTTTACCCACTGACGCCGGACCTCAGCCGGGCCCGAAACCGTGTCCCCGCGGAGTCTACCCAGCCTCACCGCGTGACCTGACCAGGGGCACAAATACCGGCCGCTTGTAACGCCGCAGTAACACTTCAGGGATACCCTTGCCTGCTCTAGGCGCGCATGGCCCCCATCACCATCCCGGACTCGGAACGATTCTTTAACCGCCATCTATCGTGGATTCAATTCAACCAACGGGTCCTAGAAGAGGCGCGCGACCCGGCGAATCCCCTTCTTGAGCGGGTCAAATTTCTGGGTATTACCGCAAGCAATCTGGACGAGTTCGTCGAAGTTCGCCTCGCCGGGCTGATGCAGCAAGCCGAACACGGAAACCGCGAGCCGGAAGCTGACGGGCGTATCCCGGAACAGGTACTCGCCGAGCTGATCTCGAAAATCAGCGGTTTCGTTGAGGAGCAGTATGAGTGCTGGCGCGACGAGCTCCTTCCGGCTCTCGAGGCGGAATCGGTCCATGTTCTGGGACGGGGCGATTTGCGCCCCGAGGCGCGCGAGTACATCGAGAATTTTTACGCCAAGACGGTTGAGCCGCTGCTCACGCCGGTTACCGTCGATCCTGCGCATCCGTTTCCCCACGTCTTGAACAAGGCGCTTTGCCTCGCATTCTTGCTCAAGCGCAAACGGCGCGCCTCGCAGATTTACCTGGGGGTCGTCACCGTTCCGCGCGCGTTGCCTCGCCTGGTGCGCCTGCCGTCGCCCAAGGACAGAGTTGAATATGTGTTCTTGCACGACATTGTTCACGCCTTTGCCGATCGGCTGTATCACGGTTACGAAATCCTGTCGGCGGCAGCTTTTCGCGTCACGCGCAACAGTAATCTCTACCTGGAAGAGGAAGAGTCCCGAAGCCTCCTTGAGTCGGTGGACTTGCAGCTTCATCGCCGCCGGAAGGGATCAGCGGTGCGTCTGGAGATCGAGGCAGGAGCGAACCAGGAGATCGTCGAACGGCTTGAGGCGAATTTTCGGCTGTCGAAGGACCAGGTCTTCCGCGTCAACGGTCCGATTAACCTGTCCCGGCTGTTCCATCTCTATGAGCAGACGCCCCGTCCGGATCTGAAATACCGTCCATTCGTGCCCCGCGAATTGAATCTCAAACCCGGTTCTTCATCGTTGTTTGAGCTGGTGCGAAAGCGCAATGTTCTTTTGCATCATCCCTACGATTCCTATTCGACAGTGGTGCGCTTCATCGAAAGCGCGGCTCAGGATCCCGACGTTCTGTCGATCAAGCAGACGCTCTACCGCACGAGTGAGAATTCGCCGATCGTTCGCGCGCTGATCGATGCCGCTGCCAGGAAAGAAGTCGCGGTCGTGGTTGAACTGAAGGCTCGCTTCGATGAAGCTTCCAACATCCGTTGGGCGCGGAATCTGCAGGAGGCCGGCGTTCAGGTCTTCCACGGCGTGGTCGGGCTGAAAACCCATTGCAAGCTCGCGCTTGTCGCCAGGCGTGAATCCGACGGCCAGATTCGCCGCTACGCTCATCTGGGCACCGGCAACTACAACCCTTCGACCGCGCGTTTCTATACCGATCTAAGCCTGCTCACCAGCGACACGCACCTGACCTCTGCCGTGCACCATGTCTTCAACTACCTGACGGCCCACTCCGAGCGTGCGCAGTACTCGCCTCTGTTTGTCGCGCCGCTGAACCTGGGAAGGAACTTCCTCGCCTTGATCGAACGCGAGACGGCTCACGCGAAGGCCGGGCGTCCAGCATTCATCTTTGCGAAGTTTAATTCGCTCCTGGACGAAAAAATCATACAGGCGCTCTATCGGGCTTCACAGGCTGGCGTGCGGATCGAGCTGATCGTGCGCGGTGCCTGCACGTTGCGCCCCGGCGTTCGCGGGCTCAGCAGCCGGATCCGAGTGCGCAGCGTCATCGGACGCTTTCTGGAGCACAGTCGCATCTTCAGCTTTGGCAACGCCGGCAAGACCGAATTGTATCTAGGCAGCGCCGACTGGATGCAGCGGAACATCTACGAGCGCGTCGAGGTGATCTTCCGATTGCGCGATCCCGTGCTCTGCAACCAGATTTTCACCGAAGTCATTGCGCCCTATCTTGCAGATACGTTGAAGACGCGAGTGCTGATGCCGGACGGCGAATACCTCCGCCTCCGCGACGGTCGGCGTCTTGCGCACCTCCGGAACGGTCATCGCTTCAATGTGCAGGAGTTCCTGATCGATTTCACTGAAGGGCGCGAGGGCCTTGACTCGGTGCCTGCCGTGCCGACCGTCGTAAAGTTTCGCCCGGCGTATCATTCCGCGGCGGAATCGGACTAGCGTTTGCCGGACGATCTGTTGGCACTTCGGATTACGTACCCAGCCAACCGCCGCGAAAGCCTGCGCGACGAAGACCCAGTGAAATAAAGCTACAGTTCCGCATCGTTTTCCAGATCAGTTCTGACTCAAAGTTTTCAATCATGATTATGATCGGACCTTGATTCAGACCAAAGATCCAGGGAGACACCCAGCTGTGGTAGGTTCTCGAGGGCTCCGGATACGTTGAGTTGAAACTCGCGTCAAATCCGTACGGACTATGCCCCTTCAAACGCAGACGCTCGATCGCGTGGCGTACGGTCTCCAGCACGATTTCCGGAGCAAACGGTAGCGAAGCGGCGACGGCCCAGGGAGCAATCGTTCCGTCATCGGGCCCGAACGGCGCACCTCGCGCCGTGTAATCGAAAAATACCCTCTGGACGCCGTTGACATTGAGGACGGCGGGCCCGGGTCCGTCGCTTGCGGTCAGCCCCCAGCCGAATTTGTGGTAATGCGAATATCCCTGCGGATTCTCGATTCCGTATTGTCTGTGGACATAGGTCGCCCGCCGGCTGTTTTCGAAATAATCGATTCCTGTTTTTCTGTTGAAGTCGTCGTAAATGCCGCGAAAATCAAGCCACAGATGGGACATCTGATGAATGAACAGAGGTCCGGCGTACAGATACTCAGTGTCGTAGACTTTTTTCCACTCAAACGTGTCTGTCCATTCCCTGTAGCCTTTTGGGTCAACCGGAAACGTGGGGGATGCCAGAGCCAGCACCCAGAGAATCACGGCTTCGCTATAGCCCGTGTCCCAGCGGAAGGGAAGAAATCCTGATTCCGGTTTCCAGCCATGGCAGATTGTCGTCCCGCCGTTCAAAGCCCACTGCCAATCAATCCGTCGATAAAGAATGTCAGCCAGTTCGCGTATCTCGTTTTCTTCGCCGCTTTTATCGCTGAAATAGCTCGCAGCCGTCAGCACCCCGGCCATCAGAATGGCCGTATCCACCGTAGAAAGTTCGCACTCGAACGCCCGGCGGCCCGACTTCATATCGAGGAAGTGGTAATAGAACCCTTTGTATCCTGTGGAATCAGCTTCCGGGCCCTGAGGGGCGGAGTGAAAGAACCTCAGGACCTTGACGGTCCTGTCGACTGCCTCGGCTCGCGACAGCAGGCTGCGTTCTGACGCGACCGCATAGCAGCTGAGCGCCATTCCAACAGCCGCGATGCTCGAAGCCGACCCGGGCTGATTCTTGTCGGGTATCAGGCCATTTTGAGGGTTGATTTCATGCCGAAAGTAATCAAACGTCTCCCGGCGAAGGCGATCGAGCATTTCCGCGTCCGTTCCCTCGGTACTCGAAACACCTAACGGTTGGTTCATCAGCCGGGCACCCTGTCACCACTATTCATACTTCCGCATGATCGCGCGGATCGGCTCGTTGTCAGCGAAGACTTGCCACAGCGCGATCCTCCCGTCCTTCACCACGGCGTGCCAGGCCGCAGGCGTTTTCCAGAAATCTTCTTTCCGGAGGTTGCCATCTTTCGTAAAGGAACCTTGGGCGGAGCCGAACACGGCTACCGTTTCTCCGTTCGCAAGAATTTCAGAGTGCGAGATCGTGTAGTCCGGCACCATTCTGAAATAGCCCGCCCAGGCAGAACGCAACTTCGAGGCGCCCTCGATTCGATTGCCCATCGAATCGATAAGAGCGGAATCGGATGTCACGAGTGAGCAGACCGCCTCGGCACTGCGGGAATTGATGAGCTGTTCAAACTTCAGGACCACATCTATCGGATCTTCCATGGTTGCCCCGAAGAGATATTTTTCACGTCTCCCTCGACCACAGGTACTGCAGCGGCGCCCTCTCTAATATAGCCGTGGTCCCGGATCATCGCGATAACTGGAGCGACTTTCCAAAGCTCAGCGGTCGGGCCCGGTGTCGGTTTCACTCGACGAAGCGGTCTATCTTCGACCTTTTCCGCCTTCGTTCGCATTTTTCGTCAGATGCCAGGCATCGCACCAGGAGCAGAAATAGGCTCGAAGCCCCTTGGGCGCGTTAGCGCTGGAGATCTGGTGCGCCGCCGTCGCCAGAGCTTCGCCTTCACTTGCATACTTCCGCTTCCCGCTAACAGGACATTTTGACTCGTTGCCAGCCATGAGTCCTTCCGGTGGTTCTTCCTTGCGGTAATGCGGTCGCTCCGCCTTGCGGTTTCCTGGCAATTGCGCCCGATCCCAATCATCTTCTACCCAAGAGCAATCCGGCAAATCCATTTTGATGAACGAATTGCTCCGTGTTCATCCTTTTCGACAAGCCGACCGGCCAGCCCACGAGTTCCGGTCCTGTAGCCAGGGCTCGGTCGCGCAAACTCCGTCTCGATGCCTTATCATGATGTTGGCTCAGCTCTGAATCCGGGAGGTTCGACGACATGGATGCGGCGATCGCAGCGGTCTTGACGCAATACGAACAGCGGGGTGCCGAGGAACACAAGCTTCAGTTGAAAGGCACGATGGAGGAATGGCTTGAGCGCCGCGACGAGTTCCTGATTGCCGTTGGCCCCGCCACGGGCCAGCTTTTGAACATCCTGGCCAAGAGCGTGAAGGCGCGAACAATCCTCGAGCTGGGAACCTCCTACGGCTACTCGACGATATGGCTCGCGGAAGCGGCACGTGCGACGGGCGGACGGTTGATCACCCTGGAAAAAGCCGTATACAAGCAGGATTATGCGCGCCAGATGCTCGCAAAGGCTGGCCTTGCCGCGCATGTCGATTTCCGCCTCGGGGACGTGCGCGAGACGATTGCAACGCTTGCCGGTCCGTTCGATTTCGTGCTCGTCGACGTCTGGAAGGAACTCTATGTCGAGTGTTTCGATCTGTTCTATCCGAAACTTTCGCCCGGCGCGTTCATAGCGGCTGACAATATGCTCCTGCCGGAGAACTATCGCGAGGACGCTTTAAAATATCGCAAGCATGTGCGGTCGAAGCCGAAGATTAATTCAGTGCTGCTTCCGGTGGGAAGCGGCGTCGAACTCAGCCGCTACGATGATCCTGTGCCCGCGTAGAATTCCGCCCGCTACGATCTTGTGAGCATGCGGGATTCGGCCTCGCGCATGGCTGCATAGATCTGATCAAAGTTTTCGATAGCAAAAAGCAACTGGTGGATCTGGTCCACCCTCACGGGCGTGGCCAAGACTTCGTCGAGGTTGAAGTCACGCACTTCGCACCCGCCTTCGATCACATTCGTGCATTCGCTTTGGGAGCTGATCACGCCGCTGCCGTAAATCTTGATTTTTCCATCCTCGCGTATCAGGCCGAATTCAACCGTGTACCAAAAAAGCCGCCCCAGGCGCTCTAGTGTGTCCTTGTCCTTGATCTTGGCGCAGACGTTGCCATAGTGCTGCAGGAAATCGGCGAACACGGGGTGCGCGTGCATGGGGACGTGGCCAAACACGTCGTGAAAAATATCTGGCTCCGGTGTGTATCCCAGCGACTCGCGGCTGCGCAACCAGGTTGTCGTCGGAAACATGCGCGCGTCGAGCATTTCGAAAAACGCATCACTCGGCAGAAACCCACTTACCGGCGTCGTGCTCCATCCGGTTCGTGGCTTCAAACGCGCCGAGATCGCGCCCAGGTTCGGCAGGCGGTCGTCTTCCAAACCGATGATTTTGTAGCCTTCCAGAAACTCGCGGCATGCATAAGCCTCGATTTGCGGGCGCCGCCGCCGCACAAGCTCCGCCCACACCGCGTGCTGTTCGACCGTATAATCCTGGTACCGCTGTTCGGTAAGAAACGACGCTGCCGCGACCAGAGTCATCAGAGATTCAACTCCCCGTATCGCGCAGAGGCGACCGATGCTGCTTTGCGCGATGAGTGCTTAGAGATGTCGGGCGACGAGTTTACCCAGCGCCCTGGAATTGACAGTCCGCAGGTCGGACAGCAACCATCCACGAGGTGGTTCTCCTGCACATCGTGCCAGGAGCGGCGAACCAGCAACGCCTTGCATGACGGGCAGGATGTATGCGCGCCGTCGCTATAGATGTTTCCTTCATACACGTAGTGAATCCCGACTTCGAGTGCGATTGCACGCGCCTGGTGAAGCGTTTCGGCAGGCGTGCGCGGCTTATCGCGCAATTTGAAGTCGGGATGAAACGCCGTGAAATGCAGGGGGACATCAGGGCCCAGATGCTCGATGATCCACTCGGCGAGCGCACGTGTCTCGGCAGGCGCATCATTGAGAGTCGGGATAATCAGGTTCGTGATCTCGAACCAGACACTGGTTTCCTTCTTCAGCCATTCAAGCGTGTCGAGGACGGGCTGCAGATGCGTCAGCGTGGTGCGGCCGTAAAAGGTCTCGGTGAAGGCTTTCAGGTCGATGTTGGCCGCGTCAATATGATCGTAGATGTCGTGGAAGGCCTCGCGTGTGATGTAACCGTTCGAGACCATAACCGTTTTGATGCCGTCCTGCTTCGCAGCGTGACAGATGTCTATGACGTATTCGCCCCATATGGTCGGTTCGTTGTAGGTGAAGGCGATCGTAGGGCATCCGTTGCGGATGGCGAGCATCACGACGTCCTCCGGGGGCACGAAGGACGACCGCACCTGGTCTGCGCGCGATTTCGATATGTCCCAGTTCTGGCAGAAAAAACAGCCCATGTTGCATCCGGCGGTCCCCATCGAAAAGACGCGCGTGCCGGGCAAAAAATGATTCAGGGGTTTTTTCTCGATGGGATCAATCTGCAGCGCTGCGGGATGAGCGTAGCCGAGGCTATACAGCTTGCCTCCCTCGTTTGCGCGAATAAAACAAAACCCCGCTTGCCCTTCGCCAATGTGGCAATGCCGCGGGCAGAGATAACAGTGCACCTTGCCCCCGGGCTCAGGCGCCCACCACCGCGCCTCATAGGCTCCCGACTCCTGAAGGCCCAGCCGCGACTTCTGCACAGCTGCCTGGGTGTGCGCGGAGGTCGCGTCGGGATTATCCAGTTTTGGCATGGGCGCTCGCGCTAGCTTGAATTATACGCTCGTTCGCGAACTCCGCGTCGGCCCTTCCCCGGCCGCGCAATACGCCCTTCCTTCTGAACGTAGTGAGTATGTCTTTTTCATCCCACCTGCCCCGCTCTGAGTGTCTGCCCGGGTGCGCCCGCCTAACGCCCCGCGACGAATCTGCGCGCATCGGTGCTATAAAGATGGAGAGGAGATTCCACCATGAGTCCGAGCAATTCTGGCGACCGCCGCGAATCGCAGCCGTTGAGGCCAACCACCAAGGTGCTTACGCAGGGCTTCGACCCCAGCCTGTCGGTCGGGTCGGCGCGGCCGGCTGTTTTTCGAAGCTCGACATATGTGTTCCCGACGCCGGAAGCGGCGGAGCGTGCTTTCGACATTTCTTCGGGACGCGCTCAGATTGCCGACGGTGAGACGACCGACCTGATCTATTCGCGCTTCAACCACCCGAACGCACAAATTCTCCAGGACCAGATCGTGAACCTCGAGGCAGATGCAACCAGCGCGCTTGCGTTCAATTCCGGCATGGCAGCAATCATGACGTCGTTGCTCACTTTCCTGCGCCCCGGACACTCCGTGGTTTACACCAATCCTATCTACGGCGGCACGCAGCACTTTATACAGGATCATCTTGAAAAGTGGGGCGTCATAGGGATCCCGGTTCTCGCAGGACGCGGCGATTTGCTGACGAGCGCGATCCGGTCGGCACCGGATCTGGGCGCGGTTTTGCTTGAGACCCCTGCGAATCCCACGCTCGTAATGACGGATATTCACGAGGTTTGCACCGCCGTGGCCGCCCTGAAAATCACACCCGACCAGACGCGGCCGCTGGTGATGGTCGACAACACCCTTCTCGGGCCGACATTCCAGCATCCGCTTTCGCTAGGCGCTGACCTGGTGGTCTATTCCGGCACGAAGTATCTTTCCGGATTCAGCGACTTGCTCGCTGGGATCGTGCTCGCAAAGGACCCCACTCTGATCAGAAAGATCGCGCCGAGGCGTGGGCTTTTTGGATCAATCCTTCAGCCCGATGAGTGCTGGATGCTGACCGGGCGCCTGCCCACGGTCGGGCTGCGAATGACTCGCGCGAGCAAGAACGCCCAACGAATCGCCGAAAATCTCTCCGAACACCCGAAAATCGAACGCGTCTACTATCCGACCCTGTTTTCCAGCCCGGAGCAGAAAAGAATCTATGCCGCACAGTGCGACTACCCGGGCGCGATGTTTTCACTCGAACTCAAGGGCGGCAAGGCCGCCGCGTTCGATTTCCTGCGGCACCTTCAGATCGCCATGAACGCCGTCTCGCTCGGCGGTGTGGAAACGCTTGCCTGCCATCCGAAAACCACCACGCAGTCCGGCTTTACCGAGCAGGAGTTCGCCGAGGCCGGCGTAACCGACGGCTTGGTGCGCGTCTCGGTCGGCATCGAACACTGGCGCGACTTGTTGAGCGACTTCGAGCAGGCCCTGGACGCAGTTTGAGAAGCGTCGGCACGACGAAAACGCCCGGGCGCCGGGGAATCCATGGCTGCAAGAATTGAAGTCGAAAACGTGGGGCCGGACCAGTTTCGAGTTCGCGTGCTCGAGCGCGAGACCGAGACATCGCACCTCGTGACCGCAAAAAAGGCTGATTGTGAGCGCATCTCCGCTGGCAAAATCCAGCCGGCCGAACTCATTAAACGCTCGTTCGAGTTCCTGCTCGACAATGAACCCAAAGAATCGATTCTCGCCCGATTCGACTTGAGCGTCATCGCACGCTATTTCCCCTCATTCGAGCAAGAGATGAGACGAAGGCTCTCGGCGAAGTAAGCCACTCCGCGCCGTTAATGCCGTAGTCGAAAAGACTTGGAACTTTTTGACCCTCCCCAGGGAATCCTGAGTGTACGAATCAACATGACAGGCAGGAGGCCCCACACATGCGACCCCGTTCAAAAGCTGCGCTCATTGCGCTGGCACTGGTACTCAGCTGTTCTGCTGTTCTAGCTCAGGATGACCCACCAGGTCCGCCGCCAGATGGTCATGGCGCACCGGGCGCAATGGGTCCGCGCGGTAACATGCAGTGGGACGGCCGCGGTCATGACCGAGGCGATTGGGGACAGGAAAACGGGGGGCGTGGCGAAGGTGGCGGCTTTGGACGAGGCCGAGCAATGGGTATGCGCGGCCCAGGAATGCGGGAGCGGGGATTCGGACTGGGCAGACTGTTGAACGACCCAGCCATTCGCGAACAGCTGGGCGTGAGTGCCGATCAAGCCGCAAAGATCCGTCAGCAAGAATCGGAATTCCGCAAGACCGAAATCCGGGGTAGGGCCGATCTTGAGGTAAAGCAGATCGACTTGCGGGACCTTCTTTCAACCGACAAACCGGACCGCGCCGCGATCGACGCCAAGCTGCAAGACATCAGTACCGCTCGACTGGCGCTTGAGAAATCCGCGATCGACTTCCGGCTGAATTCGCGAGATGCCCTCACGCCCGCGCAGCGCGAAAAGCTACGCCAAATCATGCGTGACCGCCATCATCCCGGAGATGGATCGCGGGCTCACGGCCCGGCCGGCGCAGGACGCGGCGGGCCTCGCGGAGCCGCACCACCTGCGAAGCCGCAGGCGCCGGCTCAACCGACCCAGTAAACGAGCCCCTTCTGGCCGGCTGCGGCGGTTTGTGCCAGCCGGCCTTGGGTGGCGTAGCCGAGCTTTGTCCTCCATAATTCAGGTCGAATGAAATCTACGCAAGCCGCGGATCGTCGCCTCCTACCTTCGGGCGGTAGAGTCACGCCGCAACAAGGGCGCAGAAAATGGCTGGCGCTATGTCTTTGCGTGGCGCTAGTTCCCTTCCTTATTGCCGGCAAGCGGCCGCAGAACCAGGCCAAGCCGGATATCACCAGCGTCGTCAAAGTGGTGAATGTGCTTGCCACAGTGCGAAACAAGAAAGGCGAAATCGTTCGCAATCTGACCAAGGATGATTTTGCACTCGACGAAGATGACCATCCGCAGACCATCAAGTATTTCATCCAGGAAAACGATCTGCCCCTGACGGTCGGCCTGCTGGTGGATACGAGCCTGAGCCAGCGGCGGGTACTCAGTGCGGAGCGCAATGCAAGCTACAGTTTTCTTGACCATATGCTGCACGAGGATAAGGACAGGGCCTGTGTAATTCACTTCGATCACGAGGTGGAAATGCTTCAGGACCTGACGTCTTCGCACAAGAAACTGGAGGCGTCGCTGGCCTTGCTCGATACGCCGGACGACGACGGAAACAGTTCTGGTGGATCGGGCCATGGTTCACACGGAAGGGGTGGCGGAGGAACTCTACTGTACGACGCGGTGTACCTGGCCTCAAACGAAGTGATGAAGAAAGAGCAGGGTCACAAGGCGCTCATCATCCTTTCTGATGGCGTCGACCGAGGCAGCAAAGAATCCCTGGAAAGCGCAATCGAAGCTGCCCAGCGCAGCGATGCCTTGGTGTACTCGATCCTATTCTCAGGCGACGAAGGACACAGTGGAGGCGGAGGCTGGGGAGGCCCCCATGGCGGCATGGGCGGCGGCGGGCCGATGGGCGGTGGAGGACCAATGGGGGGAGGAGGGCCGATGGGAGGCGGAGGCGGCCACCGCCGGAGCCCGGAAGAAGAACGCCCCGACGGCAAGAAAGTTCTGACGCAGATCTCCAAGGAAACGGGCGCACGGATGTTCGAAGTATCAAAAAAACTTTCGATCGATCAGGTGTATGCGCAGATCGAAGAGGAGCTGCGAAATCAATACAGCATCGGCTATACGCCCGAGGGCCTGGATGCTGCGCTGGGCTACCATAAACTCCACCTGACCACCAAACCGAAAGACCTCGTCGTGCAAGCCAGAGACGGATTCTACGCCGACCGCTAGCCGCCTTCAGACCCGCACACCGACCTCCGCATGGTGCAGTACTGGCTACTCCGCGGCCGGGGATGCCCCGGTCCATTTTAGCGATTGTATTTTAGTGTGGCTAACCCCATATATTTGCAATGACATGCGTGCCGGTACCAGCAGGCGAATAATCCCCGATAGATCAAAGGTACCTAAGTAAAAGTACCGCTAGCCCATTTGCGGAGGCGGTGGCGGAAGCTACTGTGTGTGTGGGGAATCCAGCGCCAAGAAGGGCAAGCCAGGCAAGCCCGGCGCTCTCTCACAATGACGCTGCCACCAGTCAGAACCTCCAACCTCCGGCTGCGAACGAAGCTCGTGCTCTCGTTTGTGCTGACGATTGCGGCGCTGAGTTGCGCGACGCTGCTAGCTGTGCGACATGTGGCCAAGAAACACCTGCAGCAGGAGATTGTGGCCGAGACACAGACCTCGACCCTGACGTTTCTGGCCATGATTCACGAGCACCAAATCGCGCTGGATCGCAAAGCGGACCTGTTGTCGACACTCGCGGATTTGAGCGGCTGGGATGAGAACTCGTTTCAGCGCTCAACCGACGACCCGTTTGAAACCGATGGCAGCGATTTGGTAGTTCTGGCCGACGGCAACCACCAGATCACGATGCTGCACACGACGAATCCACGCTTCACTCCGGCGATGGCGCAGCAACTGCTTATCGCCTCACTGGCGAGAAAGAACACTTCGGACTGGTGGTATGCGGGCGGCGCCCTGTATCAGGTTTCCGTGCAGCCGGTCCATCGGGGTCCCTCTCCGGATAACTCCCAGTTGGCTATGGTGGTGGTGGGACGCGAAATTGATTACTCCGCCGTCCACAATCTTGATCGCACGCATTCGGCCGAGCTGGTTTTTACCTATAACGGCGATATCGTGAACAGCACCCTGGGTCCCCTGGACGAACACGACCTGAACCAGCAAACGCACGAGCTGCAGTCAACAGGAGAAGTCCAGATCGGAAGCAAGCAGTTTTATGCGATCTCCGTGGGACTGACCGACGGAGGAGGGCCGACAGCGCGATTGATCGCCTTAAAATCCTATGCTCAAGCCCAGGAATTCCTCAGCGAGTTGAATCATCTGCTGGCTGGACTCGGCGTACTTGCCTTACTGATCGGGACATACCTTGCACTGTTTATCTCCGATACGTTTACTCGTCCGCTGGCGAATCTGGACCGTGGCGTTCAGGCACTGGAACGCGGCGACTTCGCATTCCCTCTTGAGGCCCGGGGTGGAGACGAAGTCGCAAATGTCACGCGCGCTTTCGACCAGATGCGCGGCACGCTCCAGAAAAACGAGGCGCAGAAGCGCCAGCTCGAGGAAGACCTCCGGCAATCGCAGAAAATGGAAGCGCTCGGTCGTCTGGCCGGGGGAGTCGCTCACGACTTCAACAACCTGCTCACGGTCATCAAGGGCCACTCAGAGCTCATCATCGAGCGGCTGCCTGTGAAAGACCCCCTGCTTGGCAGCGGTCAGCAGATTCGCAAGGCGGCCGATCGCGCCGCTTCTCTCACGCGCCAGATGCTGGCGTTCAGCCGGCGGCAGGCGCTGGAACCGACTGTCTTCGACATGAACTCATTGGTCGCAGACATGTACAAGCTGCTGAAGCGGTTGATACACGAAGATATTGAATTTACGTTCCGGGCCGGTGAGTCGCTGGGCCGGATAAAAGCCGACACGGGTCAGATCGAGCAGGTACTCCTCAATCTGGCCGTCAATGCTTCCGACGCCATGCCACGGGGCGGCAAACTTGTAATTGAAACGAAGAACGTGCAGGTAGATGCGCACATGGCCAAGACGCTACCGAAGGTTGAGCCCGGCTCCTACGTCATGCTGGCGGTCACCGATACCGGCCACGGTATGAACCAGGAAACGAAAGCGCGCATTTTCGAGCCGTTCTTCACCACCAAGGAACAGGGCAAAGGAACTGGGCTTGGACTCGCTACTGTCTACGGCGTCGTGACCCAGAGCGGCGGCTTTATCTGGGTAGATACGACGGTCGGTAAAGGAAGCCGGTTTGAAGTGTATCTGCCGCGAGTGGAGCAGGACATTACGCTGTATCCGACCGAGGAACTCGAGCCGGTGACGGCCCGAGCTGTCGAAACCGTGCTTCTCGCCGAGGATGAAGAGGCCGTCCGCACACTCGCCTCCGAATTCTTGACCGCCGCCGGATATCGCGTGTTCGTTGCAAGCGACGGTCAAAAGGCGCTGGAAATCGCCGAATCCCTCTCTGAACCGATTCATGTGCTGGTCACCGACGTCGTCATGCCGCAGATGCGCGGGCCGGAGCTTGCGAAGCGGCTCAAGCATGTGCGACCTGACCTCAAGGTCGTGTTTATGTCCGGCTACCTCGAGCAAAACGAAGGCGGCGAAGACTTTACCGGGAGCGCAGCGTTCCTGCAAAAGCCGTTCTCAAAGGACCTCCTCGTTCGCCAGGTGAGCCAGGCAATTCACGGTGAAGCATCCAGGGTTTCCGCGCTACACATCGCCTAACGTTCACGCAGGACAAATCGGACAGTTTCTAATGGACGGTGATATTGACGGTGGCCGTGCTGCGGCCAAAGCTATTGGTCGCATACAGCGTGTAGGAAGTGGACTGCGTGGGAGTGACGACGACACTGGTACCGCGCGTCGCGCCGATTCCGGGAGAGACGATCAGATAGGAAGCGCCTGAGACGGCCCAGCTCAGCGTGACCGGAGTTCCAGCGGAAACCGACTGCGAGCTAGCCGTGAAACTTGTAATGCTTGGTGCCGCGCCGGCGGGAATGTTCGCGGCGGTGTAGACCGGATTCATTTCCACGACGTCGAAATCGTTGTTCGTGACGCCGTCCAGATTGTGCAGGTCATCGTTGTTCCAGCGGTCGTCCGGCGCCCCGCTGATATACATGTTGGATCCGTTGTCGGCCATGATCATGCCGTATTTCTTCAGGGCCGTCAGAATCACCTGATTCGTCGCGGAATACCCGGAAATATCGAAGCTGGCCTTGAGGCGCAGGCGCATACCCATGGGCGCGGCGTTGGGATTGCTAGATGTGGCCGCCCAATGCGAGGCCGGAGGCGTGAATGCCGCGATACTGGAATTCAGCGTGAATCGAAGCGCGTGATTGATTGCGCCGGCCGCGACTTCGTCATAGCGCGCAAGACCCGGAAAGATCGGAAGCCCTGCGGCATCGGCCGAGGTCCAGGTGTAGGGACGCTGCTCGTCGGCGGTAAGGTCCCAGACGGCACCCGAACCAGCGTTCCAGGCCGAGCCGCTCGGTTGGGCGTTGTATAACTCGTAGAGCCAGCAATTCGAATTGTCGAGAATCAGGACATGCTGGTCGCCGCTGGGATTCGGATCGCCCTCAATCGGGGCGTTCAGCGGAACGGGCATCGGACCGGGATCGCTTTCGTCGCCGTATTCGGTGAAATTGATTGTGACCGGCCCTTGCGTTGAATCCACTACCTCGTACGGAATCCCGATGATCGAGCCGGCGTATAGGCCCGATCCGAAGTCCGGGTGCAGCCCGATGCCCGTGCCGATGAACGCGATGAGCGCGGCTGAATTCGGATCGACAGCAGCTGTCGAAATGTCTTCGTTCCACAGGTTGTCCGCAGGGAACGGCACGAAACCTCCGAGGCTTGCCCCTTGCCCTGCCTGCATCACGCTGCAAGCCAAAGGTGGAGGAGGCGGCGGCGGGGGGTTCCCGCTGCCTGATGATGTCACCTGCAGATTGACGGCGCCCGAGGCGCTGCTGCCGGGGTTGGGATTATCCACGGTCACCGCAAACACGCCCACTGTTGCCGCGTTGCCGGTCGCTACCAGCTGCGTCGAGGACGAGAAGTTTGTGGACAACGCCGAACCCGCGAGCATCACCTGTGCGCCGCTTATGAAGTTGCTGCCGGTGACGGTGATTGAGAACGTACCCTGGCTCACGGACACCGGCGAAATTGCGGTGAGCACTGGCACGGGGTTCCAAAGCGTGACGGCGCCCTGGCCCGAGGCGCTCGCCTGGGCCACACTGACGGCTTCAACCGTGACTGCATTCGGATTCGGGACGCTCGCAGGCGCGGTGTAAACCCCGGAAGTGCTGACTGTGCCGGTTGACGCTGCTCCCCCAGTCACATTATTGACTTGCCAGATGACCGACGTGTTCGATGAACCGGTGACGCTGGCAGTGAACTGCTCGACCGCACTTGCGCGCAGCGTAACTGTACTTGGAGAGACGCTGACCAGGACATTCGCTTGCGGCGGTGACGGCGGCGGCGTCCCAACCGTGCCGATCGATGACCCACCGGTCACACCTGCGCAGTTCGCCTGAAACACGGCGGCGCATAGCACTAGCAATGGAAGGATTCGTCTCATGTCGGAGGTGCCGGTGTATGTTCATCACTATCGCGCACACAGAGGCCAACAACTACTGTACGAAAGTACAGAATCGGGCCGGACAGTCCTGCACCCGGATCTATTGATTCAGGAGGGGTATATCAGCCGCAGGAGAAGGCGGCGGGAGCGACTTGAGATACGTGTAGATATCTGCGAGTTCCTGGTCGGAGACGACCTTGGTCGTGTAGGGCGGCATCTGGCCGGAAGGCGCGCGAACGTAACGAAGGACCGCTGCGAATGAAATCGCGGGGGGACCAATCCGAGGCCCGGTACTTGCGCCCGCTCCCTGGCGGCCATGACACTCAAAGCAGCCATACGCCAGAAAGAGTTTCTTGCCGTTGTCACCGTTTCCCGTCAGCGATTCGCCGGCCGACGGCGGCGGGGCGACGGATTTCAGGAAGGCATAGATATCCGACAATTGCTGATCGGAAACCGCCCCGGAACCAAACGGTGGCATCTTCCCGGTAGGCTCGCGAACGTAGTTGATCAACGCCGGAAGCTCAAGCGGCGGAGGAGCAATCTGAATTCCCGAGGCCGTGCCTTCTCCCTGTCGGCCATGGCAGGCAACGCAGCCAGCTGTCGCGAAGGCGCGCTTGCCGTTTGCGACACCCGAGGTCCCGGCATCACCAGATTTTGCCGCCGGCGCTTGCGCTGTCGCGCGCTGCGAACCGAGCGTTAACGCGAACACGAGTGCAACAACACCCAGGCTGCGCATGGTCTCCCTCCTTAGCGCGGCTGCGTTAGCACGTCGACCAGTGCGGGGTCACCGCCCTTGACGACGGCGATCGCGCGGCGAATGGCCGGTGCGAGATCTTTCGGATCGCTGATGGGACCTTCGGCATGCAGGCCCATGCCCTGCGCGAGCTTGGAATAGTCAATCGCGGGGTCGACGAGCACGCTGCCGATGCTGGCGTTGGTGATGCCACGGTTGTGACGATCCGCCATGATTTGAACCTGCATCAGCTCTTGATGGTACGCGCGGTTGTTATGCATGACGATCAGCAGAGGAATCCGGTGGTGCGCGGCTGTCCAGAGCACGCCCGGTGCGAACATAAGGTCGCCGTCGTTCTGGATGCTGACCGTAAGGCGTCCGTGCTTGCGGTTGGCGAGCGCTGCGCCGACGGCAGCCGGCGCACCGTAGCCCACACCGTAGCCACCCTCAGCGCCAATATAGTGGTAGTGCTTGTTGAAATCCCACAGACGCAGCGGCCAGCGGCTGACGAACTGGCAGTTCGACACCAGAGACCAGTCCTCGTCCTTGATCTGCGCCCAGATTTCCGAGGACATGCGAGCCGTACTGATCGGGCTCGCATCCCATCCCGAGGCTGCGGCTTCCCGCCCAGCCTTCATCGCCTGGGTGTGTGCGGCGGCCAGTTTCGCGCCGCGATCGGCAAACGTGTGCTTGCGGTCGTCTGTGATCTGCCGTTTCACAGCATCGATCAGTGACGGCAGAGTGGCTTCGGCGTCGGCTGCAATCGCGAGATCAACCGCCGCATACCTCTGGAAATCCTGATAATTGCTTTTGATGTACAGGTCGTTCGCCGTAATGCTGACGAGTTTTGTGCCTGGCTTGACGGTAGACCGCACCACGGGATTTACCTGGCCCTGAACAGCGTTCACGGTGCTCCAGAAATCAGTCAGCTCCAGGCCGACGATGACATCGGCATTCGCAATGGCTGCGCTGCCGCGCTCGGTGTGATTGAGCGGGTGGCGGGTCGGGAAATTCATGCGGCCGTTGCGATCCAGGACCGGCGCCTGAAGCGTTTCGGCCAGTTCGATCAGCCCGGCGAGTCCCGCGGGAGTGCGCGCGACGCGATCGGTGACCAGGACGGGATTTTCGGCGGCAACCAGAAGGCGCGCGACTTCAGCGACCGCTCCGGAATCGCCGACCGGAGGCGAGGTCATCGTCAACTTGGGTACGCTCAAATTCGCGCCGTCGGCTACGGCATACTCCTGCAACTCGTGATCCGCGACCAGAGCGACCGGCATCATCGGCGGCGTGGTCGCGATCTTGTAGGCGCGGACAGCTGACTCTGAAAAGCCCTGGAGCGAGACGGGGCGATCGTCCCACTTCACGTAATCGCGGATCATTGCCGCAGGATCCTGC
>Ga0209008_1000161_pt1 | contig 31559 bp, 28 predicted proteins | sample JacPin_JW_Ref_O3_FD_187963 | JGI IMG/M metagenome (GOLD analysis project Ga0209008, IMG submission 187963) | Forest soil microbial communities from Algoma, Ontario, Canada - Jack Pine, Ontario site 1_JW_Ref_O3 (SPAdes) (version 2) | ecosystem: Environmental > Terrestrial > Soil > Boreal... | reverse complement strand
ATCTCTTCCGCGATTACCGGATCAATGGCCGCAAGACAACGGACGACGTGCAGACGCGATGGCGATTGCACCTCAAACCTGTCTTCGAGTCGCGTCGGGTGTTAGAGGTCACCAGCGATCTGGCTGCGAAGTATGTAGACCAAAGGCAGCTTGAGAACGCCCGAAATGCCACTATCAACCGCGAGATGGCCGCGCTGAAGAGGATGTTTCGCATTGGCATGTACGCCACGCCGCCGAAAGTCTTCCGCTTGCCGAAATTCCCAAAACTAGCGGAGGACAACATCCGAAAAGGATTCCTTGAGGACGCCCAATACAAGAAACTGATTGCATATTGCCCGGACCTGTGGTTTCGCGCTCTGGTAGAGATCGGACGCACCTATGGGTGGCGCATCAGCGAGTTGGTAAACCTCCACGTGAAACAGGTCGATGTCGATGGGCGTACGATTCGGCTTGAGCCCGGTACCACGAAAAACAAAGATGGGCGAGAAGTAACAATGACCACCGCCGTCCACAATCTATTGGCGCAATGCGTCGCAGGGAAATCCTCAGAAGATGCTGTCTTCACCCGTTCAGATGGCAAGCCCGTCCGGGATTTTCGGGATACCTGGGCAAAGGCAACGAAAGCTGCCGGTGTTCCCGGTCTGTTGTTCCATGATCTGCGCCGCACCGCTGCCCGCAACCTGCGCCGGGCCGGAATCGCCGAAGGCGTCATCATGAAAATTGGCGGCTGGCGAACTCGGAGCGTCTTTGAACGCTATGCAATCGTTTCGCAAACAGACATCGCCGACGCACTGAAGAAGCTCGAAGCAGTCTAGGCTGTCCACAGCCACTTTCCTGGCGACACGGCGCGTGTTCGATTCCGCACGCGTTTTCGTCCTGCGTGTCTTTGCTTCTATTGGGCACAACCGCAATGCTCGTGCGGAGATGCAGACGATCCGCATAACGCAACAGCTTTTATGTGCTCGCTTACGGTACAACGCTTGACCTTTTCGGTGACGCCGAGCGTGGCTCCATGCCCTTTCGTCGCGCACCCCTAACGGGAAGCGACGCGCAAACAGATCGCGGCTCTTTCTCCGGTTGAAGCGGTTTCAATCCACGCCTTGCTTTGGGAAGAACAGCTCATACCCAAATGACTCAGCGCCGCCAGCGTTGTTTCAATCCATACCTTCGAGAACTTGCCCGCGACACAAGCTACAGCTTCCATCACGCGTTTCAATCCACTCTCCGCAAGGGGTGCGACGCCTCGTGAAACAAATCGAACATGTCCCCCACGTTTCAATCCACGCACCCCTCGGTGTGCCATGTCTAGACAGCCAACCGGTAAATATCCCCTCGTCAGAGCCGCGCTCCCCATGTATCAGCCGAATGTCTAGTTTCAATCCAAGTGCTCCGACAAGCCCCGGTTATACACCTCGTCATCACCATGACTCTCATACTCGGAGAATGACCTCAGTACGGATCGTTGCACCGGACCGCGACAGTGTGGACCAACATCACGCGCATGCTCTCGCTGTTTCAATCCACGCGCCTGCGCGGGGCGCGACCGACCGCTCAAAGATCGTGCCAGTGCGGATCGTGTTTCAATCCACGCGCGCCCCAGACGGCGCACGACAGGCCAGGCGCTGCGCTATCCATGGCTACGTTGTGTTTCAATCCACGCGTCGCTTCATGGAGCGCAATGAAATGGGCTCGTGGTATGGAAATTGACCCGCCTTCCCATCCGAGACTTCAACCGACTACGATATTTCGCAGCCTTCCTCCTCTCATTAATCCACACGGCCACTTAGGCGGATTACCATCGACGTAGAGATCGAACAGAAGTACTGCGTTTCAATCCACGCTGTGTACGGCGGAACCACTCATTTCCCGAATATTCAGCGCCATCCTTGTTCGTTCACGCGTCCCGCGCGGGACGCGACGACTGGCTGCAGTGTCCCGGACCTGGATGCACGTTTCAACCCGCGTGCCTCGCGCGAGGCGTGAGCAACGGGGCGGCGCACTGGGTGTGGTTTCAATCCACGTGTCCCGCGCGGGGCACGACGATGTCGGCAACGGCGTTGACCGCTGGCTGTCAGTTTCACGTCTTGCTCATAGCAACTCGATCAACTCCACGCCGTGCGGAATGAGGGCGTGGTCAATCTTAATCTCGTAATCCGCCGCGAAGTCGCGTGCCGGCTTCTTCTTGTCATCTTCGCTGCCACGTCGTGCGATTTTGACAAGATCAAACAACTTGTGCGCGGGCGCATTGCCCAGCGCGCTGGCGTGCTTGAAAACGATTAGCTTTTGGGTAGCCATCAAGCCGCGCGCCGCACTGCGATCGTGCTCGAACATGGAATCTTGGACCGGCTCGTCCATGCTAGACCGGCCGCAAAGCGCATGCCACAGCAGCTTTAGGTCGCCCTCGCTGAATTTGACCTGGTTAGCGAGATGCGCTGAGACAAAGCCGTGCGCAACGTACAACCCGTAAGGCACAGTGTTCTTGCGGCCCATCGTGCGGTTGTCACCACTTTGTTTGTCTGACTCGGCTTGCGTCGCCACAGCCATCCGCGTGATCGAGTGTTCAAGCGAAACGATGGGATCAACCGACCGTGCAAACGTCATTTGAACCGGGCCACGAACCTGACCGCAATTCGGAGCAGATTTGAGGGAGAGGACTGCGCCGAAAGTGCGAATATCGTAGAAATCCTGACACATCTGGTCCTTCCCCTTCTCGGTTTCCTCTCCGCTTGGTTTGCGAGGCTTCGCGTCTTTAAGGGCGTTCTTGATCAAACTGCTAATTCTCTTGTCCGGCTTTTCTTCTTTGAGCCATGCGGAGATCGCTTTCTTATCCGCATCAGGCGAGACGACAAGCTCGTGAGCTTGATCTTCTTCGTCCTCGTTGATAGTCAGACCTTCCGGCAATTCGAGATCAGCAAACGCCTCCTTCAAATCAGTTGGGACCGACTTCCGCGATTCTTCGCCAGTATCAATGCCGAGTTTCTTGAACGCAGCGAAGTGGGCATCCCCCAAGACAGCTTTTTCTTTGATGTAGATGTCGAATGGCGATTTGTACTCCTTCGTCAGTGCGACGTAGTTTCGGACTTTCCGTTTCAGGCATACATCAGTCACCAAGCCGCAACCGGTCTCGGGGTCAACGCGCGGTAGATTGCCAGCGTCAGGGTCGCCGTTAGGGTTGCCGTCTTTGACGTCAAAGATCAGAACGAAATCGTAGCGGTTCTTTACGGGGTCACTCATCGTCAGTTTCCTTTCGGTGGCTAGTTGTCATTCCTCCTGGTGAAGAAATCTTGCATTTGGTGATAGTAGCCGATGGCGAATCGCCCTTGGTCATCCAGTTGAAGATAAGAGGGAAAATCATTGATGCCACACATAATCTCACCGAGCAGTTTCTCGAAATTGACACGTTCCCCCATGTTGTCCAGATTGGCAAGATGATGTTTGCTCAAACGTATCAATGTTCCGAATACAGTGACGGGTGTCCCCGAAGCCGATCCGTAATACTTGTCACGAATGGTTGAATTCGGTTCTTTCCCGCCCTTCTGAGTGAACTTCCGAATTTGGATTCTCTCTAGTGTGGCGAACAGGCGGCCCAGCCGGTAGCCGATATTAGTGTTGGTCAGATCGAGGCCCACGTGCAGTTCCTCCTTTTGCTTGGGGTTATTGAAACGCGTTGAACGATTGAGACAAGCTTTGATGAGCGCAGCGCGCGGGTAGGTTATGTCGTGTTCCGCGCGGATGCGGCGAATGACAGCCTGCAAAAGCGTTTGCGGATATGGGAAGCCCTCCAGAATCGCGCGCATCATGTCAGCGCCTAAATTCGGGAGGATGTTCTCGGATTTGCCCTGGGTGGCCGTCGAGACAAGCAGTCGGAACAGCGACAGCGTGTCCTGCTCTCGTGACCCGTGGACAATCCGTGTGTCTTCGAAATACTGACAAATCTTCCCAGCCATACCGGCCACCGTGTCCATGATCCAAAAGCGTACAGCGATCCGCGACGCGTTGGGCCCTAGACCTAAAACATAAAACCTCGTCTGGCTGTCCTCTGGCGAAAACGCTCCGGTGTGAACGGATTGAAACAGGCTCGCCACGGCCCGGACGTTGCGGTCGGGGTCGTCTTTTGGTGGCTCGCCAAAAAAATCCACGATGTGATCTTCCAACGCACTGGGGCGTTGCGACCAGAAGATAGTGGAGGCATCGCCCACTTGCATTCGTTGCTTAGAACTCTTGCCCAGTAGTTGGTTGAGCGCAGTGGTATAGGCGAATGCAGTGGTCTTGCCCACCGGCGCATTAGCGCCTTGCTGTTTATTGAAAGACCGGAAGGCATCCAAGTTGAAAGAAACGATGTTTGCGCCACTACTCTGCGCACCCCACACGCCTTTGATGGCGGTATGCAGGCGTTCCATCGTTTGGGTTTCACCGGTCACCAAGCAGATGCTCTTGCCTTCCGCTGTTCCCGCAACTGCAGCTGCCACGGCCGCTTGGACTGACGGCTGTTCGAGAATCAGACCTGGCTGGCCGGCGAGCTGGAACGAGAGATTTGCGCTCGTCTTTTTCAGTTCTTCCCAACTGCTACCGAATACTTGGAGAGCTTCTACCTTGTCCGGTCTCGATAGGAACGAACGCACTGCCGCCAGTCCCGGATCGGTCATCAGGCCGAGGTCTTCGACTCGCTGCTTGAAGGCAGCGTGTTGTTTTACCACGCGTTTTGGTCGTCCTTTCAGAGTCACACCTAGCACGTATTCGGGATTATCCCAGAGCAAGTTGGCTGCGATGTTCACCGCGCGCTTGACGGTTTGCGGGACAAGATACAGTTTGGCTCGCCGCGCCTTCCCTTCACCTTCATAGGTTTCATTCAAACCAATAGGTGTGCCATCTGGATTCAGCATGAGGACAAAAGGTATTTCCTTCATTTCAAACCCAGCTCGCGGGAGGTCAGGCTTGCGGTCGTAGTATTCCTTAAGGGCCTGTAGGATCATCCCCGCACTCCCACTTGATTCCGGTCAGTATTGATCGCGCCGTTAGCGAGTTGCGCACGGAAGAAGAACGGCTTTGGGTCGTCGGGATCGGTGTAGTCTAAATCGTAGAGCATCCAACCGAGATCGCGGGTCTCAACGATGGGCGTAACTGGTTCAGCTTGCGGGTGAACCAGGCGCAAAGCGGCGGCAAATTCACGGCAGCCAAGATAGGGCTGGTGGAAGCACTGGCCTTTCGTCGCGCGACGCTCGAACATGGAAGCATACTTGGCTTCCGTTTCGTCTTTGCGGACATCCGGCTTACGGAGTTCTTGCGCTTCGTCAGTATCAAGAAGATATTCCGGCACCGGATTGAGTACTTTGCCTCGTTGATCGGGCGGAATGAACTCGAACACGGCGAACAGGCGGTATTTCACGTCACGCAGGAAGAGCCCGGCGCGTTGTTGGCGTTCGTCTTCGATAAAGATACCGTTGCTGCGCGACGAGGCAACCTTGCCGACTTCGTTGCGGCGGACAGATACCCAGCGGATCGGGGCGAGCACTTCGATGCGTTTCACCTGCCAGCGGATGGCAGGTTTCCACAGAATCGCCTCGAAGATCGCCCTGGCGGCAGAGGGCGTGATGACATCGTAGCTGACCCGCTCCACCTTCATTTCCGGTCGTGTGAAGCAGGCATACGGCCCACTTACTTCCAAGCAGAATCCTCTCATGTTTCACCTCGTGGTTGTCGTCACACTATCAAATCCTCCACTGGCAAATGAGCAGAATACACGTCCAAGCCGATTTGGGGATCATACAGATTCAGAGACGATTGCGCGATGATACCCGGAGCCTTGAGCGGTTCGACTTCTTCCAGTCGTCCATCGGCCAACATGGCGGTCACCATGCGTGTCGGCAAATTGACTGTAAACCGCTGGAGTGCCCGCATGATTTGGCGCTTCGGGCCGGCAGACCGCAATTGAGTGAGCCACTTGTCGATTGCATTTTTCTTGTAGCGAACGATGATCGGCTGCTGGGCTTGATCGTCAATGAGTCTGAACTCTTCGGCGGCAGTGCGGAACTGGAAATATAGATGCGGATTCACGTCTTTGATAAGCAGGTCATGAAACTGGCTACCGGTATCGTTGACCTTGGAATAGAACAACTGAAAGTACCGAGTGAAAGCGTCCGGCTGGTGCGGGTCGAAGTCCGGCAGCGAACAGAGTTCACGGGTGGTGTTTTCACCTTTGAGCAGCAAACCACGCGGAGCTGGTTTGGGTGGCACAAAGACATGAACTTCGCCCATCCGTCCCGCGTCGTTGAGTTTGCCTTCCCGGTTGCAGCGGCCGGCGGCTTGAGCGATGGAATCGAGGCCAGCCAGGGCACGATAAACGACCGGAAAGTCAATGTCCACACCGGCCTCTACCAATTGGGTGCTAATCACGCGTACTGGCAGGCGTTTCCTGAGTCGCCAGCGGATCAGGCGAATCACCGCCGACCGGTGCTCACCGCACATAAGCGCGGAAAGATGGATCGTCCCTGTCGGCATGAGCTGGAACAGGTCGTGGCAGTCGCGCCGGGTATTCACGATGCACAGCACTTGATCGTGTTGCTGGAGTCGCTGAGCGAGTGATGCCCAAACAGTCGGCTCATTCAGGGATGTCGGGAAGTTGAAGTGGGTTCGTTTCAGACGCCCGTAGAGGTTTAATTCGTTTGGGATGATTTCGGCGAGCGGGTTGAGTTTGGGCAGGGCGGGCTGGGTGGCCGTGGCCAGCACCAGCGTTACGGAGTAATTACGCGTAAGATCATTCATCGCGTCCACGCACGGCCTGAGCAGTTCCGGCGGCAGGAGCTGGGCTTCGTCGAGAATCACCACGCTGTTGACGATGTTGTGGAGTTTGCGACAGCGGCTTGGCTTCGCGGCATAGAGCGACTCGAAAAACTGAACGTTAGTGGTGATAACCATCGGAGCGTCCCAGTTTTCGGTGGCGAGTTGCGAGCGCAACGTTTCCTTTTCCGGGCTGAGATTGCTGTGATGTTCGACGACGTTCTTGCGCCCAAAGATCCCCGCCAGAATGCGGCCCGTCTGCTCAATGATGCTCGTATACGGGATGACGTAGATCACGCGCTGCTGCCCGTGCTTCAGTGCGTGACGCAACGCGAAAGCCATCGCGGAAAGCGTTTTGCCGCCCCCGGTTGGTACGGTCAGAGAAAACAGTCCCTTTGGCATATCGGCCTTCTGTTCACAGACGCGGCGAATCGCCCCTCGGATCGCATTCACTGGTGTCTTGGGGGCGTCTCGCTCCAGCCCGTCCAATGCTCGGAAGAACAATGGTGCCAGTCTTTCGAGTCTTGGATACTGCCCACGTTGGTCGGTTTTCTCTCGTTCCATAAACTGTTCAGTGTCGAGGAAATCCGCGTCCACCAAGCACGAGAACAGCATCCTCAACCAAAGATGGAAATTCTCAGACTTAACGAACGCGGGTGGGCGCGCCACCGGGTGCAGTTTGGTCAGGATATGGTCAGCGAATGGAAGAATGCGTTGCAGGTTCTCACGGCCTTCACCCAGTCGAATTTGCAAGGCCGCATTCCCGGTGTCTGCCGGATGCCAGTCTGGCAGCCCCGCATGATGACCAGCGACAAGGTAAGCGAGGACGCGACCAACAAGTTTCAGCCTGTCTTCGGCGCAAGCTGCGCCGGCCGATGAATGGTTCACACGTCCGGAGTCATATCCGGCGTCATCCAGTCCGTTTTCTCGCCGCAAATACCCTTGGAAGATCGAGTCCGCCTTGCCAAGGTCATGCAACCAACCGGCATTCCAAGCCCAGTCGCCGGTGCCCCACGACTCGGCGAATTCGTGCGCCTTCTCGGCAGTGTCGCGCAGATGTGCTTCCAGTGGATGCCATTGGTCTTGCTGCGCGTTTTCTTTTGAGTGAGCGTATAGAGTGTGTGTCTGTATAGTAAGCATTGTGGTCGGTCCGCTGTCGTCGATCTGAATTGCCATCGGGTTTTGGATAACAATTCGCGGCGTTTTGATCATATTCCAACGAGCGTGCGGGTTGGAGTCCGCGCATTTTTTGGAACAACGCGACAAAAACACCTGTGTAACTGAAATGTACTCCGAAGAGGAACTACTACCGCTCTCATCTCTGCAACACTTGGTGTTCTGTGAGCGGCAGTGGGCTCTAATTCATCTCGAACAGCAGTGGGCAGAGAACGAGTTGACAGCGGAAGGTAGGAACCTGCACGAACGCGCCGATGAGGGCGCGGATGAATGGCGTGCGGGCGTTCGGATCTGTCGAGGGATCCGGCTTAGGTCGCTGCGGCTCGGGCTGGTCGGTCGGGCCGATGTGGTCGAGTTTCGTCCTACAGCGGAGGGTCCAATGCAGCCTTACCCTGTGGAATACAAACGCGGACGCCCAAAACCAGATCGATGTGACGAGGTCCAACTATGTGCGCAGGCCCTGTGCTTAGAAGAGATGCTGCAACGGCCAGTGCCGGCCGGAGCGATTTTCTATGGCCAGCCACGCAGGCGCGCAGATGTAACCCTCGACGCGCAATTGCGACGCGAGACTGAGTCGTTGGCGCTTAGACTACACGAACTTCATGCAACAGGGGAAACGCCAAGAGTTCCGTACCAGAAGAAATGCGACCGATGTTCGCTTTATTCCATCTGCCTGCCCAAGAGCACTGCTGAGAAAAGCGTGGAGCGCTATCTCGCTCGGGCTGTCGCGGTGGCTATTGCTGGAAAGTCCGAGTGAAAAAATTACTGAACACGCTCTACGTCACCACTCAAGGCTCGTATCTCGCCCGCGAAGGAGAGACGGTGGTGGTACGACACGAGCAGGAGAATCGGTTGCGTGTCCCCATTCATACTCTTGTCGGTATCGTGTGCTTTGGACAAGTTTCGTGTAGTCCTCCGCTGATGGGACTGTGCGCTGAAAAGAACGTTGCTCTCTCTTTTCTTACTGACCACGGGAGGTTTCTTGCGCGGGTACAGGGTCCGGTGAACGGCAACGTCCTTCTGCGTCGGGAGCAATACCGCAAGTCAGACGAGGAACAGGCGGCAGCTTCAATAGCGCGGGCTGCTGTAATGGCGAAAGTGGCGAACTGTCGAACCGTGGTACTCCGCGGGGCTCGGGAGCGCACGGACGGCGATGGCGTGGGTGCGCTGGATGAGGCGGCTGTACGTCTGGCACGAGTGCTCACATCACTTGAGAAGGCCAATACAGTAGATGGCGTTCGGGGATTCGAAGGAGAAGCAGCGAGTGTCTACTTCGGCGTCTTCGATCACCTGATTACGGCTTCCAAAGAAGCTTTTTTCTTTCGTGAACGGAATCGACGCCCTCCGTTGGACAACATAAATGCTCTGCTGTCGTTCTTATATACGCTATTGGTACACGACATTGAGGGTGCTCTAGAAGCAGTAGGGTTGGACCCCGCAGTTGGGTTCCTGCATAGGGATCGGCCCGGACGTCCGGGGTTGGCACTGGATCTGATGGAAGAGCTACGCCCGGTCCTGGCTGACCGGCTGACACTTTCACTTGTCAACCGGCGTCAGGTGCAAATGGAGGGGTTCCGCAGAACTGAGAGTGGAGCTGTTGTGATGGACGATTCTACCCGGAAGGAGGTTCTGGTCGCTTGGCAGAAACGCAAACAGGAGGAAATCCAGCACCCTTTCCTCAACGAGCGGATCGAACTGGGATTACTCCCGCATGTGCAGGCGCTGCTGCTTGCACGGTACATCCGAGGCGATCTAGATGGATATCCGGCATACTTTTGGCGGTGAGATTCAATGATGGTTCTTGTCGCCTACGATGTCAGAACAGATACGGGTGCGGGTCGTCGTCGGCTACGCCGCGTCGCGAAGTTGTGTCAAAATGTCGGTCAGCGCGTACAGTTTTCTGTGTTTGAGTGTCTAGTCGATCAGGCACAATGGGTATCATTCAGGGCTAAGCTCATCGCTGTAATTAAGCAGGAGGAAGACAGTCTGCGATTTTATTTTCTGGGTGCAAACTGGCATGGTCGGGTGGAACATGTAGGAGCCAAACCGACCTATGATCCCGAAGGCCCTCTGATCGTGTGACAACGTGGTCGCCGCGTTGAGCGAACCTAAAGCGGTGGTCAAATCTCTGGGATGTCCGCGCATCTTGCAAATGCTTGTTTATTCAGGAGTTGAGCCTATTCGCTGCCCCGAAGCATCCGTCCAGTGGGTGGTCAAGTGCTTGGATCGCGTTTCGACCCTTCTAACTACTTCAGAAGACATCAGTTAGTATGGGGACAGTCGCGCCCCGCGCGGGGCGCGTGGATTGAAACACTGCATGCTGGATGAATGAACTCCGCGGGCTCGTCGCGCCCCGCGCGGGGCGCGTGGATTGAAACATTTGTAGCCGATATCCACGCTCGCATCGCTGAGTCGCGCCCCGCGCGGGGCGCGTGGATTGAAACTCCGATCAGCCCGACGCCTCCCTCGAAGCTGGCGTCGCGCCCCGCGCGGGGCGCGTGGATTGAAACGCATTGGCGGTAAAGGTCTGCTGCACGCCGTTGACGTCGCGCCCCGCGCGGGGCGCGTGGATTGAAACTCAAGGCAGGTTGCACTATCACGAGTCGCGGATGGTCGCGCCCCGCGCGGGGCGCGTGGATTGAAACGTTTGGATTCATGCCGTCTGCCCCCGGCAGTGGTGTCGCGCCCCGCGCGGGGCGCGTGGATTGAAACTTCACCAAGAACCCGAAAGCGACCTACGAAGAGGTCGCGCCCCGCGCGGGGCGCGTGGATTGAAACCGCGGCCGGCGAAATGGTGTGCACTCCCAGCGGAGTCGCGCCCCGCGCGGGGCGCGTGGATTGAAACTCGAAAGCCAGAGACACCCATGAATCGCCGCAACGTCGCGCCCCGCGCGGATTGAAACCCCAAAGCAGGTCGAGAACCGCTTCACCGCGCGGGGCGCGTGGATTGAAACAGTCATGCCGCCCTCACGAAGCCGTCAAGCATTCCGTCGCGCCCCGCGCGGGGCGCGTGGATTGAAACCGGACTGTCGTAACGACGCGGCGTCTCCATGCCCTGTCGCGCCCCGCGCGGGGCGCGTGGATTGAAACTCGGCACAAGAGCAGGACGAAGGCCCAGAACGTCCCTACCCGTAGCATCGAACGCAGGGGACACACACCACACGAAAGGCGTCGCTGTCATCTCGGAAATTCTAATTCTCAGTTTGGTCATAGTTTGGGCATAGAAAAAGGCACCCGGAAGATGCCTAACCTTGCAAACCATCGCATTTATTGGTGCCGGGAGGGGGAGTCGAACCCCCAAGACCCGAAGGTCGGCGGATTTTGAGTCCGCTGCGTCTGCCAGTTCCGCCATCCCGGCTCGGTGGCAAGTGACTGAGAGTAAAGCTTAATTCACTTTTCTCTCGTTGTCACCTGCATCGTTTTTGTTGCCGACTGTGGCTGTTCTATGGCTGTTCTCAGCCTTGACGACCTCTCGTTGGTGTTCCTCGATTTTGGCGGTAGCCATCCTCACCACCTCCATGTCGATGATGTTGTAACGACGATAAACGCTGTCGGTCTTGTGCCCACTGATCAGCATGCCAACCTTTTCTGGGATACCCTCTCTTGACATATTCGGGATGCCAGTCCGGCGTAAATCATGGAACTGTAGCCCGAAGTGTTTCGCCTTTTTCTTGGAGTGGCACATCGCGCACTTTCGGACGTCGCTAACGATTTGCTCGCACTCGCGACACTGAAGCCTACCGAGGCCAGCACGAATGCAAGCGTGCCACCATGCATCCCTGAAGTCTCCTCCATCACGCCATCCTCTGCCGGCGAGGCCTCCGCAATTAAGCCGGCGTTTGTGGGCCCTCAATCTGGACCAGTTCGGACTTCCCACCTTTTCCTGCGCCCACAGAGACTTCTTTACCCTTGGCGTAGATGGGATGACGGCCATGCATTCGATTCCATTCATGCAAGCTTGCTGTCTGGTGCAGGTGCTCCACGATCCTTCGCCAGCGACCTCCGTTATAGGCACAAAAATTGATTTCACCCTCTTGGGTCGCCATAGGAGTAGTCGAATCAGACATCGTGGAAAGATCGTAGTTGAAGAGATCTTGGAACCACATCGCGCTGATCATAGCGAGCTTCCACAACCCGCTATAGGCATAAGCGCGCTGTGACCAGTCCGACCCGCTGCCCGCAACCCTATAAAAGCAGTCTTCAAGTAATTCGCGCAGTTGACTAAAACCAAAACCAGAAGGAGCCTTACCCTGGTCAAAATTTCGCAGCACAGACAGCGATACCATTGCCTTGGTAATCGCCGGCCGTCTCCCACGATCCGTTATCTCCACAAGGTCGCGGAGAAAGCGCTCTACGTCAAAGAACCTCGCCACCGGAACCATCTCCTTTGTTTGGGAATTGATCAGCACCGGGGAGAAGATGCCATGGTCGGGATGTATATCGTTGAATAAACTTCCCAGTTCGGTGTTTGGATGGAGGATGTCGCACAAATGGGCGAATGTTCCGTAGGCAGAGACGGGGAACCAGTCGCGCGACGGTTTCCACCCGAATGAAGTTTGAGCCTGCAAATCGTGCGCGATTTGCGAAACCGGATACCGCCTCGCGTAACGCTCATCAGCGGAAATATCTTCATCTCGGCCGCAGAACATCACCGGCTGAAAGATGATCCCGTGGATCTTCTCGATGTGATCTGCAACGAACCGAATGATGTCGCCAACCCCATCATCATTCAATCCATTCACCACGGTCACCTGAAGCGTCGTTTTCATTCCCGCCGCGGCGATATTCTCCAGGGCGCATCGCTTCACATCCATGTAGTTTCTGATTCCTCGATGGCTATTCTTCTCTTCGGTGACACCATCGAACTGGAGATAAACGCCGTGGAGTCCGGCGGTCTTCGCTCGGACAGCAAAATCTCTTTCTTGAGCAAAGCGAATTCCATTGGTGGCGACATGTAGGCGATGGAAGCCCATGCCCTTGGCATGCCGGACCGCGTCCAGGAATATCGGAGATAGCGTCGCTTCTCCTCCGGAGAACAGAATGTTAATCTCTCGCTGAGGTCTGAAGGACTTTGCTCTTTCAAACACAGCCGTCACATCTTGCATATCCAATTCGTGGACGAAACTGGCGGCGTTGGCGTCCATGTAGCACGGCGAACAGAACATGTTGCAGCGGTTGGTAAGGTCAACGATTAAATATGTACCGCGCCCTGTCCTGATGCTGTTTGCGCCGTGATTGTGAACCATTTCATCGCCGGCACAATTGAAGTCCTTCCCGAACCCGAGGCTCTCCATCCGTTTGAAGAACTCCGGATGATTCGAAAGCACGTCCTCGCACGGACCATGTTTCTCGCAAGCCTTGCGCATGAGAATGCGTCCTGCCTCCTCCACGATCTGCGCTTCGATGATCCCGGGCCGATCCCTGAAATCAGCAAGAGTCGCCTCACCTCTGATCACAGCCTCCACTGCCTCACGATTGCAGTCCGGGCACAGCGACAGAGTGCGCCGCGGAACACCGGTCGCCATTGGAACTCTCTCCCAGCTTCTGAGAAGCGGACTGGGAGCCCAAGACGGCTGCGGAAGTTTGTGGTACGGCAAGATCGAATTGATGTTTCTAGCAAAGGACCATGCGGCACTCGATAACGATCTGGTGAAACTGGCTGGCTGGGCGGACATTAGACACCTCCATTGCGGATTCGCTCAAAGGCGGGAGTACAGAGATCTGCGAAAGCATGGGAAAACCCTGCAGAGAAGTGGTTCGGATATTTTACATTGGAATGTTGCCTTTGCAAGCAGGGAAAGGGCGGGGAGGACGGGGACTTTCGTTTTTGCCTAGTGCCTCGCCCTCCTCGTTAGCTTACGATCAGGCCGTAAGATATAGCTCCTCCAAGGCAAGGCGGACGGATGAATCTCTTCGACGAAATATCATCATGGCCAAGTCTGCACGTTCGACACGAAGCTGCTCCGTTGCTTCGAGAGCGGGAGCCATAGCTCTGAACGATGCTCAACGGAGCGTCAGTCGAATCGTTGTACGATCTACCGCGAGGTCGCCGCCGAGATTCTCATGCAAAAGCCGATCGACGATGTCTTGCACCTTTATGAGCGCGTAAACCGCCGGATTCAGCAGATTCATCTTTCGGTCGTGCCAGGTAGTAAAGATCGTTAATCGCAACCGCGGCTCCAAACTTAGGCTGTTGCGAGGGTTCGAGGGCTTTGAAACTCTGCGAAAGGATGAGGTCGGCTTCGGCACCCATAAATTGGGTGTGCCAGTTCCAGCCGAAGGGCCTGGGGAATTCTGAATCTCAAAGTAGTCATGAATGGGGGCGGGCTGGTTCGCGAAGTCTCAACCCTATTTGCCTCATTTGAATTCCTCGCAGAAAGTGGAACGTGAACCGCCATGATGAACCGGTTTTCGAACGGCGACGGATACAGCGCTTCACCCCGGCCGGTTTTGGTGCGCGCCGCAAGGAGCGGAATAATGGCGATCTTCTTATCTTTGTCATCCGAACAGCGTCCTCTAAGATGTCTACTAATTTTCAGCGCGACGCTTTGTGGCGCCGCGCTTCTGACTGTCGGGCGAACGTCTCACCCACCTCACCGAGGGGCGAGGACGCCCTCGAGACGGCCGGCAAGATGCCTGCGCCACTTAGGCGAGATTGCGGGAACGTTCACTGGCGGTTGTTACGCGAGGTTGTTACAGACTTACTAGGAGACTAACCTTGACTACTAACTGCCAGGGTTAGCCATCATTAGCGCGAACAAGGCGGGCAGATAGATGATCGTGGCCTGTAGTAAGCGCCTGGCCGACGGCTTCGAGGCTGAGGCTGTAGCGGGCAATTGCAGGTTTGCCATTCCCATCGACACGCGGAAGAGCCCGGCGCCCATCAGGATGGCTCCGACGAAGTATATGCGTCCAGCCATTCCCATCGCGACCGGCAACAGACTCACTGGAATGAGCGCTGCTGAATAAGCCAGAATCCGCCATACTGTTGATTTTCCGTCAGAATCCACAACGGGCAACATGCGGATGTCACCTTGCGCATAGTCCTCGCGATAGAGCCACGCGATCGAGAGGAAATGTGGAAACTGCCACACGAACATGATAGCGAAAAGAATCAGGGTTTCGACTTCGAGTTTTCCTCGCACCGCCGTCCAGCCGAGCACCACCGGCATCGCGCCGGGGAATGCGCCCACAAAAGTGCAGATGGGAGACACTTTTTTCAATGGAGTGTAGGCTGCGAGATACACCAGCGAAGTTAAGAACACTAATAACCCAGTTAGTAAGTTGGCATAGATGGCGAGATAGATCGAACCACCGAGAGTTAGCGTCAGCCCTACCGAAGCCGCATGCGCCAGGCTCATTCGTCCGGACGGTATGGGGCGGAGAGCGGTGCGGCGCATCCTCGCATCCACGTTCGATTCGAGAACTTCGTTCAGTGCGGCCGTTCCACTCGAAACCAGGGCCACGCCCAAGAGTGCATGAAAGAGGCCTAACGACCACGAAGAGACGCCCGATCGGTGCGCGCCGAAGAAGTAGCCGCACCACGCCGTAAGCACAATCAGTGTAGTAATGCGCGCCTTGGTCAATTCGGCGTAGTCGCGCAGCCGAGCCACAAATTTTTGCAACATGAACCCCACACTCGCGGGCTTGACTCTTCCGCCTTAACTCAGCGGCTTAGCGCAAACCAGTCAGTTTTGAAATCGTTTTCAAACCATCCCTGCGGAAACTACGTTAAGAGACAGCATTCGTATCGCGCCCCGAATTCGATGTCAAGACAAAATTAAAAATGCCAGCACATTATTTGAAACGCCGCCCTATCACGATGCTCCCACTAAAGGCGTTTGTTGGCAACTCGGGAGTCGAGGGCGTTTGACTACTGACCACCGCCCGGATTGGAAACGTTAAATGTTTCCGGTGGATCGAAATAGCATTGGTGCCAAAGGGCTGCGTCCGAGAGCGAGCCCGCCTTCCACCGCTGAACCGTCGGCAGAGTTGCGGCGATCATGCCGCCATCGACCGAATCGAAGATTAACACCACGCCGGCGAATTCCTGCGGTTTCGCCGCCAGCTCTGAATAATTCTTATCGAGCAATGACTTGGCGAATTCGAGCTTGGCTTGCGCGCCGCTGTTCTTCTCGTCCTCCTGGATTTTTTGCACCGAGACAATTTTCACATTCTTGCCGCGCAGCGGCTCCCAGTCTCCGGGAAACGGCCCGGTTTCTTCGCGCGTTACCTGAAAGAGCTCAGCGGCGACGGGAGCAGCATGGCCTCGATTCAACGGAATGTCAGAAATTCCCTCCGGCATTTCCAGGCTGGTGCGCCAGATCCATCCTCGCGACAAACCAGAAATTCGCACGTGAACCCAGTCCGCATTGAAATCCAACATCTCAAATTCGTCGTGCGCGCTCGCCAGAAATAAAGTCTTGCCACTTAAACTCGGGGTGGAAACCACCGGTGTTCCCGATTTTTTTATTGCGACCAGGTTCCTCGGTTGCGCCTGGTTCTTCAGCACTTCCTCGAGGCTAGCCGCTTGTGCCTGAAGGTTGGTAGTAGCGGCATCCAAGGGCTTTTGAGCATTCTTCGAATCCGCCAGTTGCTGCGCCGTCAAGCCGGGCTGCAACGACGAGGATAACGACTTAGCGCCGTCGGCCGCTCTCGGCTGGGGCGCAGAGATGACTGGCTCCGTTGCTGAACCGTCCGATGCCAGCGGCTCGGCGCTTGCCCTGGCAGCGTTTTGGCTGGCGACACGTTTGTCGGTGATCGCTTTGTCGGCGGCTGGAGGCTTAGCCCACGCCGCCGCCGGAGCAGTCGCCGGAAAGCCTTCACTGGCATTCTTGTCGGCGCTCACCGCGGCCGGCTTGGCGGCCAGAAGATCGTTGAGTTGATCGAGGAGGTCGGATTCGATGCGGCCATTTGAAGTGAGCAACTGATACCCGGAGCGAGATGGAGTTGCATCCGAGTACCAGGCGGTCACCTTGGTGCTCACGCGCACGGCAGATCCGCCAGAAGGAGTTGAGACCACCTCCACGCTCGATTGAAAATAAGCGCGTTGATAGCGGCTCAGGGGATGATCGCCCGACACCGCGAATCCGTCGAGAACGGGAAGGCGTCCGCCCATAGAAGGCTGCAACTCTTTCAGCGCTTTTTCTACAGCGCTTTTTGACTGACGAAAAGTGCGCTCGTATCGGTTGCCGCCTTGCGGAGCGGCTGGGGCGTTCGTCTGGCCGGAGCTGTTCGGCGCTGCCGACAAGAGTGCGAGCAGCAGCAGCGAATGCAGCACGGCTGGAAGTGGTTGGCACGAAAAACGGGAATCTCGCCGCTTCATGGGGCCAGCTCCAATTCGTCGCGGCGAATCCATCCGTGCTCTCCTTCGTGCGTCTCCACTCCGAACCAATAAGGCGTCGTTATCACAATCAGAATCTCGGTGCCCGGATTGAGCGACCTGATCGTTGTAGCGGTGTGAAAGGGAGCGGACTGGAGCGGCGCTCCCGGCTTCTTGACCTGTCGAACTATCTGATGGCGGAGATCCGCAACGTGTTGTTCGAGCGCTTGGCCGGTGAGTTCGTAAGCGAGTGAGGTCTCGGGAGTCTCGGCAGCGGGCGCAGTTGGCGGAGGCACTGCTGGGGTGGACAACTCCTCCCCGCTTGTTTCCTGGCCTGACGAATTCAGCGAGTTTGCGCTTGTGCTTGCGCTGTCGGCGACGGAGCGCTCGCCGGCCGCGGAGGATGATTCGACCGAAGAACTCTCGCCATTGGCCGTTGAAGGATGTTGCCTCGCGGCGCGCTCCTCCTTCAATCTCAAGGCTTCGGCGGTTTCCTGCTTCACGAGTTCGACGGCGTGCAGGCGATCCTGAATGTCCTTGTACTCGGCGCTTTCGACAGAACCGTCGGAAGGATGGGTGACGTGGCGAAAATCTTCGACGAATACGGCGTCAATTCGCAAAATAGTATTGCTGAAGCCTTGCGGTTGGACTACGTAACGCACTGCGAGCGTGCCTGAATCGCTGCTGTCTTTGAAATTCCGCGGATCGAGAGCGTGCTCACGCACTTTGTAGAGAACCTTGCCACCCTGCTTCCAGGGCGCAAACGCCGACGTAGCCGTAGCCGCGACCGCATGGGCTACGTACTCGTCTTTGTTGTATTCCTTGGTTCCCCGAATGATGGTGTTCTGCACGATGTCTTCGACTACCTGCTCGACTTCGGGCTCGGGCAGAGGGAGGTTTACGATAAGACCGGCCCCATATTGAAGAACTTTCTTGTCGCGGCTTTGCACTGGAACCGATACAGTGAGGACCAGTAAAAGCAAGAGCAATGCGGGCGTATGAGGCGAAGAAGGCGCAGATCGAGCGAACACAGGCCAGTCGCCCCGTCCCATACTGCGAAATCCGCTTTTCGTGATCACTGGGCTCCGCGTCCTGTTGCAAGAGTCTTATACGTTGGTTTGATCGCTGTCAACCTGGCGCTCTGTACGCTAGGCGTCATTCCATTTTTCATACTCGTGAGACGATTAAAAAAAATAATAGATACCCTATTGCAGTTGAGCGTGCACGGTAGTAGTATGCACCCGCGAGTGGCGGTTGGACCACTTTACAGAAAAAAGTTTGGCAGTTTCCACGCCAGCGCGGTAGCGAGGATGGCATTTTTAAATCCGGGGCTGCGGTGCTTGCTGTGTTCGTAGAGTTGAGTTTTCGAAAATCTGAGAAGTGTCTGAGGAGTGCAGCATGCGTATGTGGGCGCAGTCTCATCTCTGTCAGAAGCCGCGTCGAATCAATTCCGTTCTCGCCGCAGCTTTCGCGTTAATCTTTTTGCTCCTGGGCGCCAGTCAGTCGGCGAGCGCCATACCTGCCTTCGCCAGAAAATATGGCCTGCGTTGCTCCGCTTGTCATGAAAGTTGGCCGATGCTGAATTTCTTCGGCCAAAAATTCAAAGACAACGGCTATCAGCTCATGAATGATCGCGACGCCCCGATCTGGCAAAACCCTGGCTACTGGCCAGTCACTTTCCGCATCACGCCGATCTGGCACCGGGTGAGCACTAACCTGGTCGCGACCGACCAAAGCCCTACTGGCGAGCAGAAGATTACTTCTTCCGGCTTCGATCTCAGCGGCTTGGATTTCCACACCGGCGGCACGCTGGAAAAGAATTTTTCTTTCTACGTACTGCCCTCCTCCGATCCGACAGGCGCCTTCCACTTTGAAACGGCCATGGCGCGGGTCGATAACATCGGCGGCAGCCCGTGGTTCAACGTAAAGCTGGGCAAGTACGAACTCGACAATTTGCTCTCGGAAAAACGCATTCTGACCCTCACCGGAAATGGTGGCATTTACCAGCTGTACCATTTCATTCCGGCGGGCGACGGCAACATCTTCGGGCAGATGGGTGACAACCAGTTGGGCATCGAACTACTGGGACACTCCTACAACGACCGGACTCGGTACTCCGTTTCGCTGCTGAGCTCGAACGATGGAAGCGTGGAATTACCTTACGGTGCCGAATCTTATTCCACGTTCATCACCGGCAGCCAGGCGTTCGATACCGGCAAGCTGGGTGTGGATCGCGTCGGTTTCTACGTTATGGCGGGCGCAGCTCCGACGAGTTGGCTCACCACGGGTGGCACGCCGATCGCCGGTTCGGGTGGCAACAACAAAGGCTACAGCCGCGAGGGCTTCGTCGGGCAGTTCTACTTCGGCGAGCATGCGGATGTGACGGTGGTGACACAACATGGATCGGACAGTGCCTGGTTTGGCCAGGGCTATGGAGATTTGATAGACGGCGTCGCGACGAACAACAACACGCCAGGGACGGTGCTGCTCAAGGGAGCGCAAAATCCGACCTGGAATGGCGTTCTCATCGAGCCTCACTACGTAATCAGCCCGCAGATGATTTTGATTGGGCGCTATGAAACGCTTCGAATGTCGCAGCAGTCTAACAACGGATCTGGAGCCAATAGCGGCCCGGGATCTACCACATCCGTTGCGAACAACCTCGGCAACATCTCGACTTACACACTCGGCTACCGCTACAACCCATTTATGACGAGCCGGGCTGGCTTCGCCTACCACGGCGAATACAACTGGTTCCACCAGAACGGAACCGCGCCTGACGGCACCAGCAACCTGACCAGCAGCGAACTGTTGTTTGGAATTGACTTCGACTTCTAACCATCGGGATGAGCCGCCGGCACTCGGTTCGCCGGCGCTGACTTCAGTTTAAGGGTGCACACTATGAAAAGCTGGAAGCCAATGCGTTTTAGCAGCGCGATCCTCGTCATCGCGATTCTCGGTCTACTCACAGCTCTCGCTTTTGCCCAAGATGAGCCGGTCGTTGGCCCGAAGCCGCCGGTGGTGGTTAAGCCAATGGAGAGTCACATTGGCAACATCACCGGACATGCCGTGGATGCAAAGTCTGACTACCGCCGCTATTGCGCTGGCTGTCACGGCGACTACGGGGATGCCAATGGCGAAAATGCGGTTTGGCTGGATCCGAAGCCGCGCGACTTTACGATCGCAACTTTCAAGTGCCGATCGACTCTTACCGGCACGCTGCCGACGGATCAAGATCTCTTCGACACCATTGGACGCGGCCTGACCAACTCCAACATGCCGATCTGGAATACCTTCACGAAGCAACAGCGGGCTGACCTGGTCGCGTATATCAAGATTTTTTCGCCGCGCTGGGACAAGGAAAAGGCTGGCACACCCATTTCCATTCCCGCGGAGCCCCCGGTCACCATTGAGAGCATTTCGCACGGCCAGGCGCTGTTTGCCAAGCTGGAATGCTGGAAATGCCATGGCACGCATGGAGAAGGCGACGGACCGTCGGCGTCAACTCTGACGGATAGCAAGGACAATCCGATTCGTCCCTATAACTTCGCGCTGGGCGGGAACGACTCGCGCTTTAAATGCGGCAGCACGAACCAGGATATCTACAAGATCTTTATGACGGGCGTGGATGGCACGCCGATGCCGTCCTTTGCCGACGTAATTCAACCGAATGATGCGTGGGACCTGGTTCATTTCCTGCGCACGTTGCAGGTTCACCGTCACAGCAAGGAGAACGAGGTTCTAATGGGGGCGCACGGAGTGATTCCTCCTTATCAGGATAAGGGCGCGCCACACGCCGCTGCTCCGGCGGATAACAAGGCGCCCGATGGTGGTCAATAGTTAGGATTCGCCGAAGTTAATATTCGCCGAATTATGAATATCCCAGGAGGCGGTAAATGCGTAGGAAAAAAACTCTGCTCGCTCTTTTGACGATGCTTGCATGCTCTTCCCTGATGTTCGCCGGAACCGTCAGCGGCAAGGTGACGTATACGGGCACGCCAGTCAGACAGAAACCCATCGACATGTCGAAGGAACCTAGCTGCGCCAAGCAGCACGCCACACCGATCACTACGGAGACCGTCGTGACGGGGCCGAACAACGCGCTAGACAATGTGGTGGTCTACATCTCGTCGGGAGCTCCGGATGACGGCCAGGTTCCTTCGCAGACGATCACCTACACGCAGAAGGGATGTCAGTACATTCCGCACGTTCTGCCGATGCACGTCGATCAGGAATTCGAGATTCTCAACGACGACCAGACTTCGCATAACATTCACCCGCAGCCGAAAATAAATGTCGAATGGAACAAGTCGCAGCCGCCCGGAACTCCGCCGATCAAGGAAAAATACGACAAGCCCGAATTCATTCCGGTAAAGTGCAACATTCATCCCTGGATGCACGGCTGGTTCGTGGTGTTGAAGACCTCGCATTTCGACGTAAGTAAAGATGGAGGCGACTTCAAGTTGCCGGACCTGCCGCCGGGCAAGTACACCGTCACCGCATGGCATGAGGACTACGGCACGCAGACGGCCGACGTCACCATCACGGGCAGTGAAACCAAGGATGTGAATTTTACATTCAAAGCGAAAGCTTACTAGCGGGGCCCCGCGGCGGCGATTAGGAGAAGACGATTAGAAGAAAAAGATAACTGCAGTAGGGCGCTGGCTGCCCGAAGCCACCCAGTCTGGCCAAGACAAGTTGGCAGTCTAAGGGGCAGCCAACCGCTTGAGAAGGCAAAGCGAGCTTTTACGAACCTTAACCCTGCCAGAGTTCTGCCCCAGGAAACGGGCTTCGCAAAGGGTGTGTTGTGTGTGGCGTGCGGGAGGAAAAATGGAAACTGCGATCGGAGTATTTGCTTCACGCGACAATGCCGAGGGAGCAGTTAAGCAATTACGCGAACGGGGAGTGCCCGAGGATTCCATCGTCTTCCTCACCCGGTCGGAAAACGAAGCCAGAAAAATGGCGAAAGAGTTCGGCGCCTATCTGGGCGGCTTCGTCGGCGGGGCGGCGGGGATGACCACTGGCGTTGTCGCCGCTACCCTGCTTCTTCCTGGAATTGGAACGGTGTTTGCCCTGGGCTTCGGCGCTGCCGCACTTCTGGGGGTTGCGGGTGCTGGCGCGGGTGCCTCCGCTGCTTTGGCGACAACGAGTGATGAAAACGCGGCGCCGCCGACAGCGGGTGAAAAATCTGCCGAGGACATCGCATTTTTCCGGGAAGTGCTTAAAGAAGGACGTTCCCTGATTGTCGTTCGCACCGAATCCCAGGAACTGGCAGTTTCAGCATGCGCGATTCTTGACCGGTTGGGAATTGGCATGCAAGGCCAGACCCCGGTCAAGATGCAAACGGCGACCCGCCAGGTGGGGGCGATCACCGTCGTCGATATCACTGGGAGAATTACCCTGGGCGAAGGCAATGTGATTCTTCGCGAAATCATTCGCGATCTTGCGGAAAACGGCAAGAAATCGGTAGTGCTGAACCTAGGTGAAGTGCAATACATGGACAGTTCAGGGGTAGGTGAATTGGTGAAGGCGCACACCACCACCAAGAGCCACGGCGGGCAGTTGAAACTGGCGAATCTGAACAAGCGCGTGCACGACCTGCTGGAGATGACGCGGCTGTCTACGATTTTTGATATTCAAAAAGACGAGTCGAGCGCGATCAGATCTTTTGGAAGTTCGACTTAGCTGCTGGTAGGCGGGGGCTCTATCGCTCACGTTTCGGATCTGACGTTTCATTCGAAGGCGAGCAATCGTCATCAAGCGGGTTGAACCCGGGACGAGGGGAAGCATCATGGCAAAATTCTTTGCGGTCACCATCATCATCATTGCGATCCTATCGGCGATTCCCATCCTCCGCCACACCTGGGACGCGCCCGAGGATATTTCGACGCATGGCGCTCTGATCGATGAGCAGATGTCGGAGACGATGGCTGAAGCCGGGATCGCGTTTCTCGCCGCGCAGTTTGTTTTGGCCATTTTCGTCTGGATGTTTTCAAACCGGGGTCCGGATGCCAAGATTACGAAGTTTCCCGGCGGCGCCAAGGGCCTGGTGATTGCCGCCTTTTTGGTCGTTGGCATAGAAGTCCTGGCTCTCGGCGTCTTCGGAGTGAAGGCCTGGGCCACCGTCTACCTCACGCCGCCCGCGGCCGACGCCATGCCGATTCAGGTGCAGGCCGGACAGTTCGCTTTCTATTTTCGCTATCCCGGCCCGGATGGCAAGTTCGGTGCGATTCATCCCGAGCTTGTTAATGAAGGATCGCAGAACTACTTCGGCCTCGACCCGGAGCACGATCCCGCTTCGCGAGACGATGTTGTGGCCGCCGAGATGGCGATCCCGATAAATAAGGAGATTCATCTCCTCATGCACGCGAAGGACGTCGGACATTCCTTTTTTGTGCGCGAGCTGCGCGTGCAGCAGGATTTTGTCCCCGGCGTAGATGTGACTCTGCACTTTACCGCTACCAAGGTCGGTAAATACGAAATTGTCTGCACCCAGCTTTGTGGCTTGGGGCACTACAACATGAAAGCGTACCTGGAAGTAATGTCGCAGCAGGATTTTGATGACTGGATGAAAAAGGAAGTGGCATTGCAGTGATGCTCTGCCCGTCCGCAGCGAGCGCGGGCGGATTCCATTGAGGTGAGGCCATGCACGACATTTCAGCGCCAGCGGTACACCACCATGCTCCTCCGACGAGTTTCATTCGGAAGCATGTCTTCAGTCTCGACCATAAGGTGATCGGCAAGCAGTATTACGCTTTGGCGCTGGTCGCTGCGCTGTGCGGAATGGTTCTTTCCTGGATGATGCGCATCCACTTGGCCTGGACCAATGCCGCGATTCCCGGCCTGCAATTGCTTTCGCCGAACGGCGCTCCCGGCGGCGTGATGACGCCCGAGTACTATCTGCAATTGATGACCATGCATGGCACGATCATGGTCTTCTTCGTCCTCACTACCGCGCCCTTCGCCGCCTTCGGCAATTTCTTTCTGCCCATCCAAGTCGGCGCCGAAGACATGCCCTTCCCGCGCTTCAACATGATGTCGTTCTGGGTCACCTTCACCGCTTTCGTGGTCCTGATGGCGTCGTTCTTCGTGAGTGACGGCCCAACTCTCGGCGGCTGGACGCAATATGCACCGCTGAATGCTGTCGGGGCGGTCGGAGGTCCGGGCCAGGCGATGGGCGTGATCCTTTGGATGACTTCAATCGCGCTGTTTTGTATCGGCCAGTTATTAGGCTCATTGAACTTCATTACGACTACGCTTGACCTGCGCGTGAAAGGCATGAGTCTGATGCGTCTGCCGCTCAGCGCCTGGGCATGGTTCATCACCTCCTGCATGGGTCTGACGGCATTCTCCGTGCTCATGCCGGCCTGCATCCTGGTAATTCTCGACCATGTGGCGGGAACCAGCTTCTTCGTACCGTCGGGCCTGGTTATGAATGATCAGTTGCTGCCGCATTCTGGAGGTTCGACTCTTCTCTGGCAGCATCTTTTCTGGTTCTTCGGACATCCGGAAGTTTACATCGCGATCGTTCCCGGCATTGGCATCGTTTCCCATATCCTGATTACGAACATGCGCCGGCCGATGCTTAGCCAAAGGGTGCTCATCTATTCCATGGGAGCGCTCGCCATTCTCAGTTACATGGTCTATGGGCATCATATGTTCGTGAGCGGGATGAATCCGATCTCGTCGCTGGCATTTTCTTTCCCGACGCTGGTCATCACCATTCCGGCGACCATCATCGTGCTGATTCAGGTCTTCAGTCTGTACGGTTCGAACCTACGGATCAACTCGGCTTCCTTGTTTGCATTGGGCTTTATTTCGATGTTCGTCAGCGGCGGCGTTAGCGGATTCTTCCTGGCTCAGCCCTCGATCGACATCATGCTGCACGGCACATATTTCGTGGTCGGCCATTTCCACATGGTGATGGGCGTGGCCGCGATGTTTGGCATCTTCGCTGGAACCTATTTCTGGTTCCCGAAGATGGCCGGCCGCATGATGAATGAGACTTTAGGCAAGATTCACTTCTGGCTCAGCTTCGTCGGCGCCTACTGCATCTTTATGCCCTTCCATTACCTGGGAATGGCCGGGAACGTACGCCGCTACTCGACGTTCGTGGATGATTACCTCCAACCGTTGATTCCGGTACATCGTTGGATCACCGTCGCCGCCCTTATTACCGGCGCCGCCCAGCTTGTTTTTGTCTATAACCTGATTCACAGCCGCTTCTGGGGGAAACCCGCGCCGGACAACCCATGGGAAGGCACTTCGCTCGAATGGAGCACCGCTACGCCTCCACCGTTCGATAATTTTGGCGGCAAGCATCCTGTGGTCTATCACGATCCATTCCAATATGGCGTAAAGAGTTCGGCGGGCGACTATGTTATGCAGACTTCACCCGAGCAGGTTGCGACAGAGCACGAAGAGAAGTAAGTCGAGAAAATAACTGGGCAGGAGTTAACTAGTAACTACGCGAATAAGTGCTGGAAGGGCAGTTAGGCGGATTTATGGCGACAACGGTACATGAGCCACCGAGAATCGATCCCGAGCGCCTGCCTGAGAAAACGCATTCGGGCAACGGCGGCGGGGGTAACTTCATTCCGGCCGACGATGACCTGCATGTAACGGAGGACTATTCGCCGCCTCCGTCGTCGACCGCGATCTGGGTCGTGCTGTTCGCGGTGACCATGATGTTTGCGGCGTTCACCAGCGCCCTGGTCGTTCGTAAAGGGTCATCGCAGGACTGGCAAAGCTTTACCCTGCCGCCAATCCTATATCTCAACACCCTGATACTTCTTCTCAGCAGTGTGACGCTGGAAGTTGCGCGCCGCCGGGTCTCGGCTTTCATGCGCGGAGTGACGAGTCGCGCTGAGCACCCGGCGCGCTGGCTGTATATAACGTTGTTTCTCGGCCTGCTTTTTGTTAGTGGCCAATATGTCGCATGGACGCAATTGCGGGCGCAGGGACTGTATCTGGCCACCAATCCAAGCAGTTCTTTTTTCTATGTGCTCACGGTGACGCACGCGGTGCATGTAGTGGGCGGACTGGGCGGGCTCCTCTATGTCATCCGCAAGCTGAGTAACTCGTCCTTGCGAAGAAACGCGCTGGTCGCTACGGCGCGCTACTGGCACTTTATGGGCGGACTTTGGGTGTACTTGATTTTGCTGCTCTGGTTCAAGGTGTAAGCGACCTAGCTGTAAGCGTGCAAACTGTGACCACAGAGTTATAAGTAATTTATAAGCAAGTCATAAGCAACCAACCGGCTCGACCATTAGGAGGCGCCGTGAACCAAGCGGACTTAACCATGGGGGCACACTCGACAGGCCTTACCATCGAGCCACCCTTCTCAATTCCTACCAAAAAATTGGCGATGTGGCTGTTCATTATCGCGGACACCATGACCTTTGCGGCTTGCCTGGTGGCGTACGGATTCCTGCGCAATGGAACCGCCGATTGGCCGCGCCCCTTCCACAGCATCACTAATGTCGCCCTAATGACCGTCATTCTTCTAACCAGTAGCTTGACCATGCTGATCGGCCTGCGCGAAGCGCGCGCCGGCGATAAAGCCAAGGCCTTCCGCTGGATCATGATGACCGCAGCGTTGGGCATTCTTTTCGCGCTCCTGCATATTCGCGAATGGCTCGGGCTTATCGGCGAAGGCATGACCATGTTCAAGAATCCGTGGGGAACGGGGTTGTTCGGTGCGTCGTTTTTCAGCATCACGGGCCTGCACCTGACCCACGTCACCTGCGGCATAATCGCCTTGATCGCTGTAGGCCTGCGCTATCGCACCGGCCGCTACAATGCCGATGACATAGAGGTTTTAGGGCTGTACTGGCACTTCGTGGACCTGGTTTGGATGTTCGTCGTTCCGTTAGTCTATCTTTTGAATCTCACTCACTAGACCGAGTAAGCTTGGGAGCCGGAAGCCTATGACAGCGACACCAGCAGCGAAACGTGAGAGCGGTGGAATCGGAAAAGACGTGCTCGTCTATATTTGCTTGCTTGCGCTCGCAGGCCTGCAATTTGTCATCGCCTATCAGAAAATCGACCCTGCGCAAATGTTGACGCGCATGCTCATAGTGGCCTGTGTCGAGGCGGGCCTGGCAGAGTTATTCTTCATGCATCTCTGGTCCGAGAAGCGAGCCTTCCTGTGCTTCGTCGTGATCTTTACGGTCTCGGTTTTGCTGGGGATGCAATATGGTTGGACCGACAGCTTCCGCATGCTGGTTGGCGCTGCGCCTTATTCCAGATAATCTATCTGGGTAAGGGGAGTTGAGGAATTGGGGTGAGAGCAAAAGCGAAAGTAAAGATGATTTGTGCGAGGCCGTTGCTGCTTATGGCCATCGCGCTGGTTGCGTCGCTAATGCTCGCCGCTCCTCTCCCGGCTTTCGCTCAGAGCTGCGCGCTCTGTTATACGCAAGCAGCGTCCGCCGGGGCGCGCATGATTGATGCTTTGCGTAGCGGAATTCTTATTCTCATCGTCCCACCGACCTTGATGTCGGTGTGCATGGTTTTCATCGTTCGCCGCAAGAGCAATCAGTTCCGGCGGGATGAGGACGAAACTGACGACGCATCGGACCACTCTGATCGCGAGTGGTAGTTGCAAGGCCCTTCTTTTCGCAGCGGGAGAAACCCTTCCCCAAAACTTGAAACCGGCGAATGTTCCCCTCCCCTTGGAGTGACTCGAACCAGCGAGAATGCCTCCCGGCTTAATTGCGGGCTGTCTTGTCCAGAGCGGCTTTCAGCGATTCGAAGGCGTGCTTCTGATAGGGCTCTGCATCTTTGCGAGTGAATACCGGCGCCGCGGCCTGAAGATCATTTCGCGCTGCATCGTAATCGTGCCTGCGGTACGCGATCTCGGCCTGCGAAAGATTTATTCCGGCGCCCCAATCGGGATCGCCCGAGAGCTGCGCAACCGCCTGCGCATCGATCTGCGGCAAGAGAGCGGCGGCTTCATCCAGTTTATTCTGGCCGATCAGACAAGCCGCCAAAGAGTACGCGGCGCCTCCCGTCAGCCCTGCGCGCGCGCCGAAGGCCTTTGCCGATTCCGCATACGACTGGCGCGCATTGGCCTCACCCTCGCGGAGGCGGCCGGCGCGGCATTGCGCTAACGAAGCGTCCGCCAGCGTCGCCGCCGCGAAAAATGAGAGTGGTCCCTGCTTGCGCGCGGCGAGATCGTGGATGGTCAGATCATCGCGAATGGCATCATCCCACATTCCGAGACTGCCTTCGGACTGCGCGCGCGTGGCCAAGAGCTGCATGGTGAGTTCGTGATCCGGGCCCAGGCGCGACACAAATTCCGGATAGATGGCGTTGGCTTCCCTAACCGCCTCCTCGTGCTTGTTCTGAATCATGAGAGCCTGCGCCAGATTCAGGCGTACGCGCAAAACATGGGGACTATCCGGGCCGGCCACACGGGTGAAGGCAGCAATGAGTTCGCGAAATAATTGCTCGGCCTTGGCGCCTTCGCCGAGCCGGATGTAAGAAAATGCCAGTCGTTGTTTGAAGGTCAGGCGCGCACTCTCGTCGAATTCAGGCAGAACGTCTGCCTTCTCCACGGCCGCTTGAAAATTCTCAGCCGCAGACTTGGCGTTATTTTCGACGAGCGCGATCATGCCTTGCGCCGAGGCCAGCCAGACGGGCAGGTCAGGCCGTGGATGCGCGAGCTTTCCGATCAGCGCTTTTTGCTGCTCGAGGATGGACTTGGCGAGCGGCAGCGAGCCAGATTGATAGGCGCGCGCCTCGAGCGTAACTCGCTGCAGCTGAATGACGATCGCATCCTGCGATAGTTCGCCGTCGACTTGCTGGAAGAGATGCGCAGCGCGGTCATACTCAAGGCGCGCGTCGGGATAGTCGGTGCGATTATCCAGAGCCCGCGCGATGGTTTGATGGAGGCGCGCGGCGACCAGCGGCTCATCCTTGAATTGGCGGTCGATGCTCGGCGAGGCTTGCTGGATCGCCTCCATGAGCGATTCGGTCGATTTGCCGCTGGAAAATGGGTTGCTGCGACCGAGCAGATCTTCAGAAAGAAAACGGCTGACGGCGCTCGCAATCGCGGTCTGGCGGTTGGCGATGTCGCGTTCGCGAGCGGCGCGGCGATAAAGCGTGACGCTGAATCCTAGGCCGATGGCCAGTGCAACTACGGCTAGCACAACCCATGGGCGACGCGTTCGAGCCGCCGCGAGTTTTCGCTCAGCCACCTGTGCGCGGAGTTTTGCGGTTTCCAGTTCGTTGCGCCGGACGCGGCGGGTTTCGAGAGTAAGTAGCCGTTCGGCGAGATCGGCGGCACTGCCCAGACGACGCGCCGGATCGCCGCATGCCGCATCGGCGATATCCTCGCGCAGCAGCGGATCTTGAATTCCAGCTTCCCAGCCGGGCGCAAGGGGCTTACGAAAATCGCCGATGAGCAACTGATAAAGGATAACGCCGAGCGCATAAACGTCGGCGGAAGCGCTTGGCGACTGGCCCGCCAGCACCTCGGGCGGCAAGTACATCAGCGTTCCGGTCAAAGCTGCGGCGGAGGTCCCTGACGCAGTTGCAGACGATCCAGGCGGACTCCCGGATGATTCCTTCCCGAGCGCTACGGTCTGCGTGAATCCGAGGTTGGTGATTCCCAGGGCATGCAGGCGCGAGGGATCGAACAGCGAAGCGCTGCCGAAATCCGCAATTTTGATCTGCCAGCCTGCGCCGGCTCCGGAAGCGGCAGTGCCGGGAATGACCAGAATGTTTGCCGGCTTCAAATCTTTGTGCAGCACGCCGATGCCATGCGCCGCGGCGACTGCCTGTGCAATATCGATCAAGAGGTGCAATCGAACAGCGAGCGGAATCTGGATCAATCCGCCTTGCGCGACCGCCCACTCAGCCAGGTTCGGCCCGGCATATTCGCTTTCGAGAAAGAACGGAGACGTCTCAAAGTTCCATTCCAAGATGCGGACAAATTCGGGCCGGTCGCCCAGCGACTCTCGGAGGAAGCGTGAAACGGTGATCTCTCGCTTCAGCCCTTTCAGTCGTACACCATCGGCCGCAAACTTGAATACTCTCTGCTCGCGGGTCTTCGGATTCTCCGCCAGCCAGACTTCGCTTGAGCCGGAGACATCCATCGGTCGAGTAAGCCTCCACTGATCGCGCCCGGGCACGAAGTCACCGGCCTTGAACCCGAGGTCGGGTCCGGCAGGCGCTGCCACGGTCTTGCAATAGACAGGCACTGCCAGTCGATAGCCGACGCGGGCAACGGTAACAATTACCGGGTGCTCTTCGTCGCCGAGGGCCTTGCGAAGTTTCGAGACAGCGGTCGCCAGCGAGGCGTCAACCACGATCACATCGGGCCAGACGGCTTCCAGCAACTCTTCTTTAGTTACGACCTCGCCAGCGTGCAGAAGAAGTTGCAGCAGGATGTCGAGAGGCTTCGATTCGATGTCGACTGCCCTGCCCTTGACCCGCAAGACCCGTCCCAATTCATCGAATTCGTAATCCGCGAAGCGCCAGACGCGGCCGGAGGTCTGGGCAGTTTCTCCGGCAGCTTCGTTGTAATTCATAGACTTAGCCACGCGTTAGAGTTCTTTAGAATTCCGTCAGGACATGCAGCGGGGGATCGTGCAGACTGTCGTCCAACGGCCACTGGTAAGTGGAAACATTTTGCCACGAACCGGTGCTACCGGGCACGCAAATTCACAAAAAAGGGATGCCCAAGCTGGGGGTGATGTCGGGAAGGCTTCACTCCCAGGGGCGCCCCAGCCGGTCCGCAGGATCTGTGGGATTTTCATGTTGCCGGAACATTCATCTTGACACGATCACTCGCGACCAGGACAATCGCGGTCTTCGGCCAAAGTGTGTTTCCCCCGGCACCCGCCCGCTGAACTTGTGTCTTTTTCGCGAGCCATCCATGATCCACACGAATTTCGTTATGAGGAGAGTCTTTATGAAACACCGTGGAATCGCACTTTTGATGATCGCAGTAGTCCTATTGTTTGCTACGGCGGCGACTGCCCAGACCTACACCCCGCTGTACAGCTATCCGCAGACCGATGTTGGCGACAGTGGCATCACTTGGCCGAGCGTTCTGTCGCAAGGCCAGGACGGGGAGTTGTACAGCACCATCCAAACGAATGGAGCATATACCTTCGGCAGCGTGTACAAGATAACAACCACGGGACAGTACATGCTGATCTACAATTTTTGCGCGGAAGGCTCGCCCTGCGCTACCAGCGGCGCCTATCCCACCGGCGGTGTAACGCTGGGATTCGATGGAAACCTCTGGGGGACGACCGAGGACGGCGGCAAAGAC
>Ga0209008_1000160_pt1 | contig 31707 bp, 24 predicted proteins | sample JacPin_JW_Ref_O3_FD_187963 | JGI IMG/M metagenome (GOLD analysis project Ga0209008, IMG submission 187963) | Forest soil microbial communities from Algoma, Ontario, Canada - Jack Pine, Ontario site 1_JW_Ref_O3 (SPAdes) (version 2) | ecosystem: Environmental > Terrestrial > Soil > Boreal... | reverse complement strand
CGTTTTTGACTGGACCGTACCGAAAGAGTGGAATATTCGGGATGCCTACATCAAGGGCCCTGACGGCACACGGGTCGTGGACTTCCAGAAGTGTAACTTGCACGTTGTGAATTACAGCACGCCCGTGCACAAGACGATGTCGCTTGACGAACTCAAGCCCCATCTGCATTCGATCCCGCAGAATCCCGACTGGATTCCTTACCGCACGTCCTATTACAAGCCGGACTGGGGGTTCTGTCTCACCCATAATCAGCTGCTGGCTCTTCGGGCGGGCCGGTATGAGGTGTCGGTCGACTCAAGTCTTGAGGATGGGCACCTGACATACGGCGAGTGTTATTTTCCTGGTCGGTCCTCAGACGAGGTGCTCATTTCCTGCCACGCCTGCCATCCGTCGCTTGCCAATGACAATCTTTCCGGATTGACGGTAGCAACTTCCCTCGCCCGGCTCTTATCGGGAAAGGATCTTCGATATTCGTACCGATTCGTGTTTATTCCCGGCACAATCGGGGCGATTACCTGGCTTGCGCGAAATCGCGACGCTGCCGCGCGCATCCGCCACGGGTTGGTCCTGACGGGGATTGGCGATCAGGGCGGGTTCCATTACAAGAAGAGCCGCCAAGGGAGCGCCCAGATTGACCGGGTGGCGGCGCACGTTCTGCGTCACGAAAGTGAATCTGTTGAGATTTTGGATTTCTCACCCTACGGATACGACGAGCGGCAATACTGCTCTCCAGGCTTCAATCTTGCGGTGGGATGTCTGATGCGGAGCGTGTGGGGCAGTTATCCTGAGTACCACACTTCGGCCGACAATCTGGAATTCATCCGGCCGGAGCAGCTCGCCCAGTCGCTCCGGGTCTGCACAGCCATTCTGGACGTTCTGGAACACGATCGGCGGTATATCAATCTGAATCCGTATTGCGAACCTCAACTCGGACGCAGGAATCTGTACCGGTCCACGGGCGGTGAGGCGATCCCGACCGAGATCAACGCGCGCCTCTGGGTGCTGAACCTCTCCGACGGAGAGCACTCGTTGCTCGACATTGCCGAGCGTTCCGGTCTCAGGTTTGCTTCAATTTGTGATGCGGCGGAGCTGTTGCTTGAGAATCAACTGCTATCGCTGGTACCCGGCGACGAGAAGCAGCGAACCGATCGGGGCGAACGGTCTCCCGAAAATATTTTGAGACGTACCTAGGCGTTTTTCTTATGAGTTCAAATCTGGTTGGGTGAGGAGCTGTATGAGAATCCTGTTAACTGGTCACAAAGGATACATCGGCGGCGTAGCCGGACCCATGTTGCTCGCAGCGGGTCATGAAGTTGTCGGGCTCGATGCCGATCTTTTCGCCGGTTGTGATTTCGGGGAGCCAGCCCACCCGATTCCGGAAGTCCGCAAGGACCTACGTGATCTGACCAAGGCGGATCTTGACGGATTCGACGGCGTGCTGCATCTGGCCGCCCTGTCCAATGATCCGTTGGGCGACCTTGATCCGAAGCTGACCTATGACGTCAACCACCTGGCCTCGGTGCGCCTGGCTGAACTGGCGCGTGCAGCGGGCGTGAAGCGTTTCGTGTTTTCGTCATCCTGCAGCACATACGGCGCTGCCGGCGATGCGATCCACGACGAGACCGCGGCGCTCAATCCTGTCACTCCGTATGGAGACTCCAAGGTCCTGGCCGAGCGCGATATTGCACTGCTCGCGAATGACAAGTTCAGCCCGACATTTATGAGGAACGCCACTGCCTACGGAGCATCTCCGCGGCTTAGGCTGGATATCGTGCTCAATGACTTCGTCGCTTCGGCGCTGACAACCGGCAGCGTCCTGATCAAGAGCGACGGCACACCCTGGCGCCCCATCGTGCACATACGGGATATTGTTGCGGCGGCGATTGCGGCTTTTGAAGCGCCGCTCGGGGCTATTCACAATGAAACGTTCAACGTCGGGCGAATGGAGGAAAACTACCGGATCAGCGAGATAGCCGCGATCGTGGCCGAGACCGTCCCGGGATCCCGCGTTGACTACGCACCGGGCGGCGGTCCGGACACGCGGTGCTATCGCATCAACTGCGACAAGATCACACGCCTGTTGCCTGGCTTTCGCCCCCAGTGGACCGCCCGTAGCGGGGCGCAGGAACTCTACAACGCATATCGTGCTGCCGGACTTACCCGGGCTGATCTCGAGGGAGGCCGCTACACGAGGCTGAAACACATCAACGGGCTGCTGAAGGCCGGCCAAATCGACGCTTCCCTGCGATGGGCAAATAGTGGAAAGACCTTTCCCATGAATGCCACTGATCCATCCTTCTCCAGCCGCAATTCGCGCTGAGGCAGGAGCCCCTGTCCGTATGTAAGCCTAGGTTTTGCAGAGACTTACGCTTGGAACACTGGGTTCGGAATACGGCACGGTATGGGTGACTTTGGCAGGTCAATTGCACCCTCATTCCAAAGGAAGGTCTGAATCTAGGACCTTACTGGCGGTAGCTTGTCAACAGAATGAAGACGTGGCTTGGGCTGGAAGTCTCCGAGCGCACGACCATCGCAGTCGCCGCCCGCAATAAGCCTAGCAGCTGATTTGCGGTTCCCCGGATACCTTCAAAGCGTAATGCGATGGTCGATAGACAGGGCAGTGATTAGCGTGTTTCCTCATTCCGAGCGAGCGTAAGAACACATGGCTACAGTGACTCTCTCTGCCAATACCGAGCAGCAGGCCGCAACCAAGCATTGCCGTTTTTGCGGTGCGGCTCTTAACCGGACGTTTGTGGATCTCGGGATGTCCCCGCTGTGCGAAAGCTATCTGTCGGTTGCGGACCTGAACCGTGCGGAGACCTACTATCCGCTCCATGCGTATTTCTGTGAACGATGCCTGCTCGTGCAACTGGAGCAGTATGAGACCGCCGAGAATATCTTTAGCGACTACGCGTACTTCTCGTCTTACTCGGATTCCTGGTTGAAGCACTGCGAGAACTACTGCGACCAGATGATCAAGCGCTTTGGTCTGGGCAAGCAAAGCTTTGTCGTCGAGGTAGCGAGCAACGACGGCTACCTGCTGCAATACTTCGTTCGACGGAATGTTCCCGTGTTGGGTATTGAGCCTGCGGCGAATGTAGCGAAAGTCGCGGTCGCAAACGGCGTTCCGTCGTTGGTGCGCTTCTTCGGCGTCGAGGTGGCGACCGAGCTTGCAAGCCAGGGTCGCTCTGCCGACCTGGTCTGCGGCAACAACGTGCTCGCGCAGGTCCCTGACCTCAACGATTTTGTTGAAGGGCTCAAGGTTTTGCTCAAGCCCGAGGGGGTTCTGACGCTGGAGTTCCCCCACCTACTGCGGTTGATCGAACACAACGAATTCGACACGATCTACCACGAGCACTTCTCGTACTTTTCGATGCTCACGACCGTACGCATCATGGAAGCCCACGGGCTCCGCGTCTTTGACGTCGAAGAGTTGGCGACGCACGGCGGCTCGCTGCGCGTGTACGCCTGCCGGTCGGCAGCCCAGACACATCACCTGGGCGCAAATGTTGCGAAGGTGATCGCCGATGAGCAAAGGGCCGCACTGGGATCGCAGAATGGCTACGAGAGTTTCGCCCTGCAGGTGAAGCAGACCAAGTGGGCGCTGGTTGAATTTCTGCTCACGGCTGGGCGGCAGGGCAAAACCGTCGCAGGCTACGGCGCTCCGGGCAAGAGCGCGACGCTTCTGAATTACTGCGGGATTGGCAAGGATCTGATCGAATATACGGTCGACCGCAGTCCGCACAAGCAGGGTCGCTTCCTCCCCGGAAGCCACATCCCGATCTATCATCCGGACCGGATTCGCGAAACGAAGCCAGACTATGTCGTGATCCTGCCCTGGAACCTGAAGGATGAAATCATGGAGCAGCTTGGATACATACGGGAATGGGGCGGACGTTTCGTCGTTCCCATTCCCAAAGTCATTGTTTCTTGAGTGGCGAAAACGGCGAGGTGAGCAATGAAAGTCGTTCTGTTTTGCGGCGGCGAGGGAATGAGGCTCAGGGGCTACTCGGAAGATGTCCCGAAGCCCATGGTCACGATCGGGTCGCGTCCGGTGCTATGGCATGTCATGAAATACTACGCGCACTTCGGACACAAGGATTTCATTCTCTGTCTCGGGTACAAGGCCAATGCGATCAAGGACTATTTCCTGGACTACGAGGAATCCGTATCCAACGACTTCGTCTTTTCCCAAGGCGGCAGGAAGCTTGATTTCATGCAGAGGGATATCGACGATTGGAAGATCACCTTTGTCGATACAGGAATGCGGTCAACGATCGCCGACCGCCTGCGTCTGGCCGAGCCTCATCTGGACGGCGACGACATGTTTCTTGCCAACTACAGCGACGGCCTGACCGACTTCCAGCTGCCCAAAATGATTTCAGAGTTTGCCCGCCGCGACAGCTACGCGTCATTTCTGTCCGTGCAGCCGCGATCGAGCAGTCTCGATACCGTTCAGATGGACAGCGACGGATCGGTTCGCGCGATCAAGACCATGAAAGACTCCAACGTCTGGGTCAACGGAGGCTACTTCGTCCTGCGCAAGGAGGTCTTCCGCTACATCAAGGCGGGAGAAGAACTGATCTACGAACCATTCCAGCGGTTGATCGGCGAGAACAAGGTCTGGTCCTACCGCTACGACGGCTTTTGGCAGTGTATGGATACGTTCCGAGACAAACAGATTCTGGACGAGCTCGACGCCGCCGGGGCAGCCCCCTGGCGGCTGTGGAAGAACGGGCTTGCTGCTCCCGGGATTGTCGCCTGACAGGTGGCGCCGGGGCTGCTGGAGACTGAAAACGTGGTGAGGGAGCAGAAATGAACATCTTCATCGATTCGAAAATGAACGACGATGCTCGCAGGAAAGAAATCTACAGCGGTTCGGTTTTCTTTCATGCGCCGTCCGCAAGTGCGGTGAAACTGTGCGAGCTGGCGCGCGAGATGGTCGAGGAAAAGTTCCGCCCGCTTGATCCGCGCAAGATTCAGGACTCGATCTCCGCCGAGAAAGCCGCCGAGATGCTTGCGGTGCTGAAGCCGAAGTTCATCCATCACCCTCTCGCCAAGCAGCATATTCAAGGGATGCTCTCGGAACTCGGATGTGATTTGGAGAAGACCTATTTCGACGTGCCTCGTCTGCGCACCGCGTTTCCCGGCGACTATCTGAAATCAGGGATTGCCTACGCGTTTCACCCTCACCGCGACACATGGTATTCGGCGCCTTTCTGCCAGATCAACTGGTGGATGCCGGTGTATCCGATCAATTCCGAAAACTGCATGGCGATTCATCCGCGCTACTGGACCCAGCCACTCCGCAACAGCTCGAGCGGCTATAATTACCAGAAATGGAATATGGAGAGCCGCCACAACGCCGCCCAGCATGTGAAAGCCGACACCCGCATCCAGCCAAGGCCGGACGAACCGGTGGAACTCGATCCGCAATTCCGGCTGATCTGCGAGCCGGGCGCCGCCTATCAGTTCTCGTCCGCACAGCTACACTCGACGGTGCCCAATACGTCGGACTTGACTCGTTACAGCATCGACTTTCGCACTGTGCACCTGGACGACGTCTGGAGCAGGACCGGTGCGCCGAACATCGATTCGGCTTGCACCGGTACGTCGATGGTCGATTTCCTGAAGGGAACGGATTTCGCCCATCTTCCGGCCGATGCGGTTGCTCTCTATCAGGAGGACGCGCACGAGCAATATGACTCGCCGTCCCGAGTTGTCTGAAGCAGCACACCCGGAAGACAGTGCCGCCGGCCGCGGTAAACTAGAATTGCTGGTGTCCTCCGACTCGATTGCAAGGGATCGCCCTAACGGATGTTGCCCCTACATCTAAAGAAGGAATCTGGCGAAGAACTGGCGATTCTGTGCCTGGGCGCACATTGTGACGATATCGAAATAGGTTGTGGCGGCACCTTGCTGCTTCTCAAAACAAGGTTTCCGCGATCGAGATTTCACTGGGTTGTATTCAGTGGCTCAGGGCCTCGGGGACAGGAGGCCACAAAAGCGGCAGACCTGTTTACCGCCGGCTGCGAGAAGCGGGTCGTTCTCAAGGGTTTTCGCGACGGATTTCTGCCCTACAGCGGCGGGGTCGTGAAGGACTTTTTCGAGGAGCTAAAGAGCGATTTCAGCCCGGATGTGATTTTCACGCACTGGCAGGCGGATGCGCACCAGGACCACCGCCTGGTTTCAGAGCTGACCTGGAACACATTCAGAAACGATCTCATTCTTGAGTACGAGATTCCGAAGTACGATGGAGACATCGGCCGGCCAAACCTGTTTGTGCCGCTAGAAGCACCGCTCTACAAGCAAAAGGTCGACTATCTGTTTGAGGCGTTTGAGTCTCAACGCGCCAAGCGATGGTTCGACCGCGAGACGTTCCTGGGGCTCATGCGGATTCGCGGCATGGAGTCGAACTCTCCCAGCGGTTACGCCGAGGCGTTTCACGCTCGAAAACTGAGATTCGATCCTTGATTAACGCTTGCGCCGGCTGGACACGGGAGCTTCCACTCATTGCGGTCATGCATGGAAATATGGATGGGCGATAAGAACTTTCAGAAAAGAGTTTCTTTGTGACCACCAAGCCAGCACCTCAAACGCTCTACGCGCTCGGATTGCAGCAACCGCGCTGGGTTTACTGCCGGGGCGATATCCGTCCCTGGGAAGAAGCCACTTTGCACGTCTCCTGTGAGGCTGTGAACCGGGGCCTCAATGTCTATGAGGGACTCAAGGGATACTGGCAGGCAGAAGGGGATTCGTTCGGGATCGTCGAAATGCGCCGCCACTACGAGCGACTCTGCCGTTCTGCGCGGCTCCTGCACGTCCCGGTTCCGGTCACCTTTGATGAATTCAAACAGGCGTGCGCGAAACTCGTCCGCGCACTCTATGAGCGCGACAAGGATATGTGGATTCGCGCTACCTTGTACGTTGTTGAGGGCCACTGGGGAGAAGGTACTGTCGCAGATCTCGTTCTCACGGCATATCATCAGTCCAAGCAGCCTCCGAGCCCAGTGAGTGTCGGCGTCAGCACCTGGCAGCGTGCGACCGAACTTAGCCTCTCGCCTCGAATCAAGACCAGCGCCAACTACAATGTGGCGCGTCTGGCCCGCATCGAGGGCAGGGGACGCGGCTTCTCGGAAATGGTCCTGCTGAATCAGTTCGGGCGCGTCGCAGAGGCGACCGGCGCCTGCCTGGTGATGGTCCGGGACGGTTCGGTCATTACTCCTCCCGCCTACGAAGGCCGCTTGGAGAGCATTACACTCGACATCGTCCGCGGAATCTGCCACTCGCGGGCTATTCCTTTCGTCGAACGTCCCATCGATCGCACCGAGCTGCACATTGCAGATGAGCTGCGCCTTGTGGGTACGCTCGCTGAACTCACACCCATTACGCGCGTTGACGACTACGAACTTCCGACAAGCCGTCCGCTTACGGACCTGATCGCGGAGACGTTCTGGGATGCGGTCCGCGGCGTCGCGCCGAACCCTGCGGTCGAATTAACGTTCATTTAAGGACACCCAAGCGGGCTTTCAAAGCCGTTGGGACCAGGAATTGCCAGGTATCGGGAGCAACAGACGGGAGACACCCAGAATTATGAAAGACGAACTGCGAGAGCTGTACAAGTACCGAGAGCTTCTTTATATGATCACGTACCGCGACATCAAGGTCCGGTACAAGCAGTCCATCATGGGCTTTCTCTGGGCAATACTCATGCCCATCCTGATTGTGATGTCCGGTATCGTGGTGCGCTACGCCTATGCCGTGGTGGCTCATGCGCCGCTCAAGACGGGCGATATCGCAAGCGTCGCCATCAAGGCTGTCCCGTGGGCGTTCATCGTCTCCAGCATCCGTTTCAGTTGCAACAGTCTTACCGGCAATCGGGAACTGGTCACGAAGATCTACTTCCCCAAGGAAATCTTCCCCATGGCGGCGGTACTTGCCTGTCTGTTCGATTTTTTCGTCGCCTATGCCGCGTTGGTCGTTTTCTTGTTCTTCATAAAAGTTGGTGTGACCATCTATCTTCTCTGGATTCCTGTGTTGCTCGCGACCATGATTCTGCTCTGCGTGGGGATCGGCACGATCGTGTCTGCGGTCAGCCTGTTTTTCCGCGACGTGAAATACATTGTCGAAGTCTTTTTGACCTACGGCATCTTCTTTACGCCGGTGTTCTACGACGTGCGCATGTTTGGTGATCGCGGGAAGTGGCTGCTGCTGAATCCCGTGGCTCCATTGCTGGAAGGCCTGAGCGACTGCATCGTGCGCCATGAGTCCCCCGACCTTCACTGGTATCTGTACAGCCTTATATTCAGCCTAATTACCTTCTTCAGCGGATTTGTTCTGTTCAAGGATCTTGAACCTGCATTTGCGGAGAGTATCTAACATGTCTGACGTCGCGCTCCGCATGGAGCATATCTACAAGAAATTTCGCAAGGGCGAGATCTACAACTCCCTGCGCGATTTCCTGCCAGCCATGACCGGAAAAATGTTTCAGGGGCAGGAACTCAATGCCACTGACAAGCGTGAGTTCTGGGCCCTGCAGGACATCTCATTCGAGGTCAAGCGCGGGGAATCGCTCGGGATCATCGGCCGCAACGGCGCCGGAAAAAGTACTGCGCTCAAGATACTGAGCCGCATCATGAAGCCCACCAAGGGCCGCATGATTGTGAACGGGCGCCTTTCTGCGCTGATCGAGGTCACTGCTGGCTTCCACCCGGACCTCACCGGCATGGAGAATATTTTCCTCCACGGCACGATTCTGGGCATGAACAAGCGCGAGATCCAATCGAAACTGGACCAGATCATCGCGTTCTCGGGTCTGGACGAATTCATCGACACGCCCGTAAAGCGCTACTCCTCCGGAATGTTCGCGCGGTTGGGTTTTTCTGTTGCGGCGCACGTCAACGCCGACGTGCTAGTCGTCGACGAAGTGCTTAGCGTGGGTGACTACGTGTTCCAGCAGCGCTGTATGGAGCGTATCCGCTCGGTCATTCAGGCCGGCACCACGGTGCTATTTGTCTCGCATAACCTCAAGTCCGTAACTGAAATTTGTCAGCGCGCGATCCTGCTCGAGCACGGGAAGATAGTGACCATTGACAGTACCGACGCGGTTATCCGGGAATACCTAAGCGCCGGCGATTCGCCGATCAATCCGGGCGAGAAGAAGCAGGTCAACATTTCCAAAGTGACGGTGCGCGACCGCGTTGGTGAACAGTCCACTTTTGAATCAGGACAGAAAGCCTGGGTGGACGTTGAAGTGACTGCCTTGGAAGCTGTCGAAAAAATGGCAGTCGTTATCTGGTTCAAAGACGAAACGCAGTATCTCATTTTCCACACCTCGACGGAGCGCCTGGGATTTGCGCCGTTTTCTCTGCAGCCGGGGGGTATCTACCGCTGTACCTTCGAACTGGACCTGAACATCGCCCATGGGACATTCCATCTCGTTACGCAGGTGTATCGCTACGATATCCAGAAGAGCTACGACCGCCGCGATCCAGCCGCGACGATTTTCATCGGATCCACGACGGCCGTGGGCGGCGCTGTCAATTGTTTTCCCCGCCTGATCGAGTCAGAAACCGTCGCCGCAAGTACCGAGTCCTGCAAGGTTTAATCAAGGAGAATTATGAACGTGCAAACACCGATCGACGATGCCCGCATCTGGGACAAATGGAACTTGACCTACCGAGACGGGAGGCTGGATGAGCCTTCCAAGCGCCGCCTGCGTGAAATCCTGGAAACGATGGCCGATCTCAAGGTTCAGGGCGCGAAGATTCTAGAAGTCGGCTGTGGCACCGGCTGGATGAGTGCCGCGCTGTCCAAGTTCGGGAAGGTCACCGGCGTTGATCTCGGCAGTAAAATCATCGAAACCGCCCAAATCACCTATCCCGAGATCGATTTCCATTCCGGTGATTTCCATACCGTGGACCTTCCGCTGAACTACTTTGACGTGATCGTCTGTTTGGAAACCTTGGCTCATATCGCCGACCAGCCTGCCTGCATGCACAGATTGGCTTCCCTGCTCAAGCCGGGCGGGTTCTTGCTTCTCACCACGCAAAACAAATCCGTCTTTGAACGCCGCGCCGACGTCGCTCCTCCGGACGGCTGGATACGGCAATGGGTGACGGTGAAGACCCTCAAGCGTTTGCTTCGACCTGAATTTACCGTCCGGAGCCTCACAACACTTGAGCCGGAAGGACATCTCGGATTTCTTTACGTCGTCAATTCCGCCAGGCTGAATCATTACTTGAGTGCGGCGATCGGAGCCCCGCGGGTGAAACGTTTGAAGGAAAGCCTGGGTTATGGCCAGAGTATCTATGTCGTCGCCAAGAAACGCTAGACGCAGCCAGCATCAAGCGAAGACCCACCCGAGCGTGGCCTACGAGCGAGCCGTTGCGAGCAACCGGCTTCCGAACAACTCACCTCGCGCTCCAGTGTTTTTGTTATAGTCCAACTTTGGGGTCCTGCCTGCCGTGTCCACTGCGCAAAAACGATTCCGATGGTTTCTTGTCCCGATCGTGACCCTCGGGTTTGCGCTCGTGGCACTGGCTCTCGCCTATGCCTTCGTCCCACGCGTTCACTGGCGCACTAAGGTTGTGTGGCTCAAAGCATCGGGAACCCTGCAGGATATTAGCTGGGGAGAACTCTGGCAGCTCAGTAGGCATGGTGATCCCTTTAATGTGAGGGAGCTCGCGAAAACTCCCAATCCCTACATGGTGATCAAGAATCCGCTCACCTCAACCGCGGATCTCACCACCGGCGAGGCGATCTTTCAAGCTCATTGCGCCGTCTGCCATGGCGCGGGCGGCGCCGGTGGCGCAACAGGACCCGCCCTGAAGCACCGGCAAATGGTCAAAGGGAGCAGCGACTGGGCCATCTTCAAGACAATTTCTCTGGGCATCTCGGGAACAGCGATGCCTCCCAGCAGCTTGCCTGCAACCGATCGCTGGCGGCTTGACGCTTACGTGAAGTCCCTCGCCGAACCTACCGGAGGCACTCCCGATACTGCGCACAACTCTCGGATGGATAGCCTGAAACCCGTCCGGTATGAGGACATCGTCGGTGCCGCGAGCCGTCCGGATCAATGGCTGACCTACTCCGGCACCTATGACGGCCAGCGATTTAGTTCAAGCGATCAGATCACCGCTTCCAATGTTTCCCGTCTCCATCTGCTCTGGATGAAGCAATATTCGACACAGGATCACCCAATCGAATCAACTCCGCTCGTGTTTGGCGGTTTCATGTTTCTGACGCTTCCGCCCAATCAGGTCGTGGCGCTGGACGCAAGGACCGGCGAAACCGTCTGGCAATACAACCACGAACTGCCGCCGCATATTACGCTGTGCTGCGGTTATGTGAACCGGGGCCTTGCGGTGCTTGGGAGCACGCTATTTGTTGGCACGCTCGATGCCCACCTGGTCGCTCTGGATATGAGGACCGGTAAGGTCTCTTGGGACGAGCAGATCGCAGACTTCCAGGAAAGCTATAGCATCACTGGCGCTCCGCTGGCCCTTAAGAACATCGTGGTCACCGGTGTCGCCGGCGGTGAATACGGCGTTCGCGGATTTATCGATGCCCGGGATGCAGCGACCGGCAAAGAAGTCTGGCGGTTCGACAGCATTCCGCAGCCGGGACAACCAGGGGCAGAGACTTGGGAACCAGGTGCCATGAAAACCGGGGGCGGCCCCACCTGGCTTACCGGAACGTTTGATCCGGAATCGAACATGATTTATTGGCCGGTGGGCAATCCGAGTCCCAACTACAACGGCACCCGCCGGAAGGGCGACGATCTGTATACCGATAGCGTCGTTGCGCTCGATGCCGATCATGGGGACCTTCGCTGGCACTTCCAGTTCACACCACACGACACATTTGACTGGGACGCGACAGAAATCCTGGTTTCGTTCGACAAAATTGTCTCTGGCAAGCGCGAGCGACTCTTGGCACAGGCTGATCGCAACGCTTTCTATTATGTGTTGGATCGTGACAACGGCGGTTTCCGAACGGCACAGCCACTGGTAAAACAGACCTGGGCGAGCGGAATCGATGCCCACGGCCGCCCGATCATGAATCCGGCGGCGGTACCGACACCGGAAGGCGCCACGGTTTTTCCATCTGTCGGAGGTGCTACCAACTGGATGTCACCTTCCTACAGCCCAATTACCGGTCTGATGTACGTGCCCGTCCGGGAGTGGGGAGGAGTGTTCTACACCCGACCTGCCGAATATCGTCGTGGCGAGATATTTACCGGAGGATATTCGCAGATCTTTGAGAATCCGCCACCCGTAGGTATCGTGCGCGCGATCGATGCGTCCACCGGCGAAATTCGGTGGGAATATCGGAAAAACACGACCTCGGATGTCGGCGGATTGCTCAGTACCAAGGGAGGCGTGGTGTTCGGGAGCGCTAGCGAGTTTTTCTTCGCACTGGATGCCAAAACGGGACAGGAGTTGTGGCGCATTAACACCGGCGGAATGATTACGGCCGCTCCGGTGACCTACACCATTGACGGAAAGCAGGTAGTCGCGATCGTCGCCGGCCATGATCTTCTGGTCTTTGGACTTTGAGCCTTTCGCGACCAAGTCCGTCCCGCGGAAGCACCGAGGTCCGAGGGTTTTACTCGCCCGTTGCGGTTCGCGCAGGCGGTTGAATCATGCAAAGCATGCAAATCACACCAGTCACAACGGAGGCTGATCCCCAGGCGCTGGGGCCGAGACCCCGGATCGCCCTTGTTACTCCGTATAGCGGAGGGAATCTGGGTGACGCCGCAATCCAGGATTCGATGATTTCGAATCTCAGGCAAAGGATACCCGGCGCTCAATTCTTGGGCATCACCCTCAACGGTGATAACTTTCTGACCAAACACGGCGACGGGGCATTCCCCCTTTTGGCCGCGCAGACGCCATTTCGCTATCAATCGAGGAAGGATCTGGCGCAAGAGCTTCACGGAACCGAGGGCTCGAGCGCGAAATCCGATGATCCGGCCCCGAAAAAGGGGGCCAATCCGCTCAGGAGCGCACTCCGGAACATGCCAGGTGTCGGACCGCTGTTGAAGAGAGCTCGCACTTGGGTCTCTGCGGTTCGCCGGGAGATTCTGCATTCTATCGCAGGCTATCGTGTACTCCGGACGCAGGACCTTTTGGTTATTTCCGGTGGCGGTCAATTTGACGAGGAATTTGGAGGAGCGTGGCGACTCCCGTTCGCGTTTTTCAAATGGGCCCTGGTAGCCCGCGCGGCCGGTGTGCAGTGCGTGGTGGCCAGTGTCGGGGCGGGCAGGATCGTCTCGCCTGGTTCACGTATATTTATCTCGATGGTGCTGCGCATGTCTTGTTACCGATCCTATCGGGACTGGCATAGCAGAGCGATCCTAGCAAAGCTCGTGTCCAGCGCAGCCAGTGATTCTGTCGTCGCGGATCTGGCTTTTAGCATGCCTGACTCCGAACTCCCCCCGCCGACAGGCGGAATTCGAAAACTGGCTCGCGGCCGCCCGGTCGTTGTTCTGAGCCCCATGGCCTACGCCAAGCCCGTCAATTGGCCCACCCCGAACCGTGCCTTCTATGACCGTTACGTCCAGCAGATGGCGCGTGTTCTCGGTGGCCTTACTCGCGAGGGCTATTTCGTAGTCGTCGCCTGTTCCTCTCTGGGCGATGACGAGACGGTCATCCCCGACCTTATGGGAGGCCTCGGCGACGAAGGTACGCCGAGTCTGGACGGCCAGATCCATTTTCCCCCGGTCAAGACCTGGAAGGACTTCGTTGCCGTGATGCGCGATGCCGACTACCTGGTTGCGAGCCGGCTGCACGGCACAATCCTGGGTTTTGTGGCGCAAACTCCGGCGGTTGCGATTTCCGTTGACCCCAAGGTGGACTGGGTAATGGAAGATCTGGGGCAAACCGACTCGGTTTTGCAGTTTCGTGATTTCACGGCGGAAGATGTTCTGACCGCGATCGACCGAATCAAGGTTCACAGGGATGCCGTGGTGGAGCGCATTACCTCCTACCGCCAGGGGGTTCTTTTAGCGTCACAGCAGCAATACGACTCACTCGCCAGGCTTGCTCTTGCGCATCACAATTGAGAGAACAGTATGGAATCCACCCCTTTAGTCAGCGTCGTTACGCCGTTTTATAACACTCGGGACTACCTCGCCGAGTGCATCGAAAGCGTCCTTCGCCAGACCTACACGAACTGGGAATACATCCTGGTCAACAATTTTTCGACCGATGGGTCACGCGAGATTGCCAAACACTACGCCGACAGGTTCCCGGACAAGATCCGCCTGATCCACACGGATTCGTTTCTTCCCCAGGTACCGAACTACAACTTCGCGCTTTCCCAGATTTCTCCCGATAGCAAGTATTGCAAGATGGTGCAGGCCGACGATTGGATCTTTCCGGAGTGTCTGCAGAGCATGGTGGAGCTTGGCGAGGCGAATCCCCAGGTCGGCATTGTCGCTGCGTATGAACTGGAAGGTGACCGCGCCTCCCTGAGCGGTTTGCCCTATCCCAGTCCGAACGTGTCGGGCCGGGCCATCTGCCAGCTCTTTTTCCGGAAGCACATGCATCTTTTCGGAACTCCCACATCCCTGCTCATGCGCTCGGAAATTGTCCGGTCACGGAATCCGTTTTATGACGAGCGACATGCGCCGTTTGAGGACGGCCATGTGTGCTTTGAGGTCCTGCGAACCTGGAATTACGGCTTTGTGCATCAGGTCCTCACCTTTTCTCGCAGGGACAACGAATCAACCCTTTCGCGCATTCGCCCATTTAAGTTCGAGCTTTTTTCTCGTTTGTCGAAAATCATCGCTCACGGCAGGAACTTCCTGCCCGAGGATGAATACAGGTACTTTCTCAAAGAGGCTGAGCACACGTATTTCTTCTTTCTCGGCAGGTCTGCCCTGCAAGGCCAACCTCCGGAGTTTTGGAAGTTTCACAAGGAGCGCTTGGCCTCCATTGGTTACTCTGTGGATTTTGCGTTCATGGCCAAGTGGATTTCACTTGTTCTGCTCGACGATATCGGGAATCCAAAACGAACCTTTGAATACCTTTGGCCGCGCCGGAAAAGGATCTTCGCAGCCACGTCCCGATTCCTTGGCACCATGCACCGCGTTTTCATTCGAAAGCGGCTTTCTGAAAAGCTCTAACCGAGGCCCGGCTTCCATCGGGAGAAGCGGGCGTCGCATGGCCTTTGGCGATCCGCGCGTCTCTGTGTTTCTGCCGACCCCCAACAATCAGTGGCTATCTTGATGCTCCATCCCATTTTGCACGCCATCAAAGGGCTCTGGCGAGAACGCATCGCCTTGTTTTGGCCCATCTGGATAGCTATCACTGCGATGGGCGTGATGTTGGTCCTCTGGGTTGTTCCCCGGCACGAAGCTGTCCCGTCTGGTCCGGACCAGCCTCGGCGTCAGCCATGGTCGCGCGCCGGTGTCCTGGCAGTGGTCTTCCTGGTTTTGTTTTTGGCCTGCTACATTGCCGGGTCGCTGGTGTGGGAAGATTTTACGTATTACGACAACTCGCACTTCACCAACGAAACGTTGGTGGGCCGCAACGTCCCTGTCCAGATCGCGCCGGAGGTGGGACGCATGTGGCCGCTCGGCTATCAGGAATTCAATCTTCTACGTCATGTCACCCACTCGGTCACCGGCTACCATGCGTTGCATATCGTTGAGCTGGTCCTGTTGTGCGGGATTCTGCTGGTCTTTGATGAGGAGTTGAGTATTGCTGCCCGCGTCGGTCTGATCGCTGTGGTGCTGATCACCCCGAGCATGGTGATCAGTTTCAGCGGTCTCATCTACGCGGAGTGGAACATCGTATTCCTGCTGGCCTGCCTCGTCTGGTCTGTGAGACGTTTCGAGCAGACCCGATCGACAGGATGGGCGATCGGCGCCATGGTCGCTTCCCAGTGCATGCTGTACTACAAGGAAACCATTTTTGTACTGGTCCTGGGTTTTGCCCTCGGCAGGCTTCTGCTGCGTTGCTGGGAACCTGATCACTCGGGGTGGAATTTCAAGCGGCTTCGAGATCCCGAAAGCCGTCTCGACATGTGCCTTGGCTTTCTGGTCGTTCCGTTCTTGCTCTACTATCTTGCGGCAATGTTCCCGCACTATAGCACCCGGTACGCCGATGATTTTCACTTGCCACTCGGGCAGGTTCTTGTGTCCTACCTCGAGGTGGATCTGTTGGCCTGGATGCTGGTTGCCGTTGTGGTGGCCAGAGTTTTTCTGATTCTGCAGCACAAGGTCGCGCCCTCGCTTCTTTGGGATGGGCTGGCACTCGCGGGCGTCGGTTGTTTTGCTGCCTACCTGGTGCTGCGAATGTCCAGCGGCTACTACCTCGCGCCAGTGGATCTGATCGCCATCCTGTACGTCGGACGTCTGGCCATCCTGTCGATGGCAACAATGAGCCAGGTCAGCAGGTTATGCGCACTCGTTCTGCTGGGACTGGTCGTTCTCCAGGATGCTTCGCTGTCGGCGTTCCGTATGTATGAGAGAAAGAACGTCATCCACGCCAAGGCCGAGATGGGACACATGATCCAGGCTCGCTATGAAAGCGACCCGCAGAATGTGAAAAGGATCTTTTTCCCGTTTGCCAGTCCTTTTCACATACTGGAATTTGCTTCCTATCTGAACTATCTGGGCGTGCCTGTCGAACAGGTCCAGGCCGGATCCGCTGAAACTGGCAGCGTCGAGATGGTAGGCCCCCAGATCAAGAAGGACGGTCCGTGCGGGTATAGAACCTTTGTGTGTCACCCCGGGAGCAGTCCGGATCCGGGCGATCTGGTCGTACTGCTTCCGGATGATCTGACGCCGGCCGATGAGTCAAATTCCTATCGCCAGGAACATGACGGACCCTTGTTCTCATACACTCCCCGTCCGTCCGTCCCTGGTTGGTTGCAGCCGTATGTGAATCATCTGCACGTGATTTCACCGATTTTCGCGCATGTTCAGCTTCCGGATTCATGGCTCAGCGCGTCGGTAAACGCATGGCAGTGAAGCGTCCTTCGATCGTGGGCTGCAAAGCAGAAGCGAGAGCACAGATGAGTGGTCGGCAGTGAACTCCTTGGCGACTAAGGCCCCCACAGTCATTCTCGTAGGTCCGCCCTGGCCGCAGGGTGGCACTGCCCGGGTGATGCAGAATCAGGTTGAGTTCTACCGAAGCCGCGGATCCACGGTCGTTTTCGTGTGCGTCCCCCTTCATAACGCCTTTGTCGAATCTCACGAAGGGTGGCGAGATATCAAGAGCGGGATACTAGAGCTGGGCGCCGATCATACGTTTTTCGCTGCGATCAACCGCCGCAGCTTTCAAATCTTAAAGTACATGACTTGGGTAAAACACCGATTCCGCCCGACGGCACTGGACTGGATCGTGCTTACCGGAGAATCGGCCGAGCTCTCAGACGATGCCGCCGGTGCCATAGGCGAGATGCCGGTTGCCCTCGTCCACGTGAATCACGTCTTTACGCTCGGCTTCGCCGAGCGGCTGCTTCGGAAAGTTGTCCGGTCCGCGAAGCGCGTGCCCATGATCCTTGAAACGCATGACATTCAGTCTCACGTCCTGCGGGATCGACCGGAGATCAACCCCTGGACGCACGGTTACGATACCTTGGACCGGTTGCTCCACTCTGAGGTCTCCTATCTAGAAAAAATGAATGTGCTGGTTCATTGCTCGGTGGACGATTTCAACTTCTTCAAGCTGCGCTTGCCGCACAAACGGCACGTGCTGGCAATGCCCACGATTGATGAAGCCTTTGTTTCAAGCGTAGAAAAGGTCTGTCCATCCTCCGCCGATCCGATTGATCTGTTGTTCGTGGGACAAAGTACCGATCCGAATCGCGACGCCATGAAGTGGTTCTTCGAACAGGTCTGGCCGCTCGTTGCCGATCGCAGGTATAGCATCAAGATCGTCGGACAAATTGACACGCTGGTGCGCAAATATTTGCCTGAAATCTATCAGGCTTACGGATCCTGTTTTGTCGGCCCGCTCGCCGAGCTCGCTCCTTCCTATCGCGCTGCGCGATGCGTTTTCGCTCCGATGGTTTCAGGCACAGGCATCTCGGTCAAGACCATCGAAGCTCTGGCACTCGGGAAGCCCTTTGTGGGTACCTCGAAGGCCTATCGGGGCATGCCGATGGCCCGGATCGCGGAGGCGGGGCTTCAGGCTCATGACGCACCGCAGGATTTTGCGGGTGCAATTGTGCGCGCACTTTCAGACGAGCAACAGGCCGCCCGGACCAGTCGCGTCGCCTACAACAATATCTTCTCAAAACAAGCGGCCTTCGCGTCGCGTGACGAGGCGTTGAAACTTGCGACCTTGTCCTAATATAGTTCTTTTGAACTCGCTCAACTTGCCCCAGGCTTCTGGGCGTACCGGGCGGCGGATCACCGGTAGGCCGCTTCACAACAGCCCACCGGTTCGCGCCAATCTATGAACATCACGGTTATCCTGTGTACTTTTAACCGGTGCCAGAGCCTGTCGCAGGCACTCGACAGTGTCGCCGCGCAAATTCTTCCGGACTCGTTTGAGTGGGAGGTGATCGTTGTCGATAACAATTCCAGCGATCAGACCCGGGAGGTCGCACAGTACTACGTCAGCACACATCCGGGCCGGTTTCGGTACGTGTTTGAGCCGCAGCAGGGCCTGTCTCGTGCCCGCAATACGGGAATCCGGGCGGCACGCGGTGAGGTCGTAGCGTTCATGGACGACGATGTAACCGTCGAGCCAATGTGGTTGCAAAAGCTCACAGCTTCCCTGCACGGGGGGCAGTGGGCTGGGGCGGGCGGTCCCATTCGGCCTCCGAAGGAATTCAAGCCGCCCCGCTGGCTCACGCTCGGCGGCGAGATGGATCTCGGCGGTGCGCTCGCCCTGTTCGATCTGGGAAGTGTGCCCGGCGAGCTGGAAAGGCCTCCCTATGGAACAAACATGGCTTTTCGCAGAATCATGTTCGAAAAATATGGCGACTTCCGGCCCGACCTCGGTCGTTGTGGCGGCAACCTGCTCAGCAATGAGGACACGGAGTTCGGTAGGCGCCTGCTGGCGGGCGGAGAGCGCATGCGTTATGAAGCCTCCGCCGTGGTCCATCACCCGGTGCCGCCGGAACGCATTCGCAAGAAGTATTTCCGCACCTGGTGGTTTGACTATGGGCGTGCCCGGGTTCTGGAACGCGGAAGCCGGCCTCCGATCCTCGGAATTCCCCGGCAATTCATCAGCATTCCCAGCCTCGTCGTGCGCTTTCTTCCGATTCGCACTCTGCAATGGCTTGTCGCGGTCGATCCGAAGCACCGTTTTTATAACAAGTGCCAGGTCTGGCTGACACTGGGAGAGATCGCGCAAAACTACCGCCAGTCCTCTGAAGCGAAAAGTGTTGCTCGCGAGATTCCCACGCGATCGTGAGACCGCCCGTGCATCCCAAGATGAGCATCAGCGTAATCCTGTGTACGTACAACCGCTGCGACAGTCTGGCGACGGCCCTTGAAAGCGTTGCTGCTTCTGACTTGCCGGATTCTGTATCTTGGGAAGTTCTAGTGATCGACAACAACTCCAAGGACAGGACCCGGGAAGTCGCCTCTGAGTTCGGCAACCGGAATCCCGGGCGGTTTCGCTATGTTTTCGAGCCGCAACAGGGCAAATCCCACGCGCTAAATGCCGGCATTCGCGAGGCACGTGGGGAAATCTTGGCGTTCATGGATGATGACGTGACAGTTGATTCCCGGTGGCTGCAAAGTCTCACCGCTATTTTCCAGAGGAAGGGTTGGGTCGGCGTCGGAGGACGGGTTCTTCCGGAACGCAGCTTCACTCCACCGGCGTGGCTCTCGGCTGAAGGAAAATACTCGTTGGCTCCTCTGGCCATGTTTGATCTTGGCCTACAGCCAGGTGAGCTGATCGAGGCCCCCTTCGGAACCAACATGGCTTTTCGTAAGGAAGTCTTTGAGGAGGTCGGCGGATTTCGCACGGATTTGGGTCCGCGACCGGGATCGGAAACACGAGGAGAGGACACGGAATTTGGCGATCGAGTCCTGGGAAGCGGACAGCATCTTTGGTACGAGCCCTCCGCCATCGTCTATCACTCGCTCCCGGCCCATCGCTTGCAGAAGAAGTATTTTCTCGCCTGGTGGCACGACAAAGCTCAAGCGGACCTCCGCACCGTGGGCTTGCCGGAGGACGGGAAACTCCAGATGGCAGGCGTTCCTCTCCGCCTCTTCGGCCGGCTCGCCAAATGGGGCCTGCAATGGATCACTTCTATTCATCCGGCGCGCCGTTTTTCTTGCAAACTCAAGGTATGGATGATCCTCGGGGAAATTTCTGAGTGCCATCGGCTCTCAGCACAAGCAAAGCACAGCCAGGAAAAATGGAACGCATGACGCTCGCGCGAGCCTTCAGAATGCTAGAAAGCGATAGCTCGACCGACGTCCGTAACCGGCGCCGGGTCGTCGCGGAATACGAATTGCCTTGTCTGGAGAACCTTCGTCCATGGGCTTGAAACTTCTCAGCCACGTCAACGCCGACAGCGACCTCATCGAAGCATGGCTGAAGTACTATCTCCGTCTGGGAGTGGACCGGTTCCACCTGGTTGTTCACGGCACTCCGGACGACAATCACAGACTGTTGGCCATCAAGGATTCCTATCCCATCACCATCGAAGACACCTACGGGGGACCTTTTCTCGGAGAAGAAAAGAAGAACCGTTTGGATGCGGTGCTCGCGCGGAACACCGGGCAGTGGATCATCTTGGTGGATAGCGACGAATTCGTGGAATTCCCATACCGGGACATACCGGAGACCGTGCGCAAGCTCGAGTCTACCCGCGCGAATTTGATGGCTGCTCCCATGCTCCAGAGACTGACAGCCGACGGGTCTCTGGAAACTCCTTCCGTCATTGACGACCCTTTCAAGACTTTCCCGTTATGCTCGGTCGATCTGTATCAGCGAATGGGCGTTGTTGCCGGTATTCTCAAGTTCCCTCTGTTCTTTTGCACCAGCGGCACCGAACTCGAGGAAGAGGGCAATCACAATCCCCCTCGAGGTTTTGAACGCAGGACCACCGCAATGCTCGGAGTCACGCACCATTTCAAGTTTCGCCGGACAGTCTCACAACGCCTTGATAAAAGGATCAACAGTGAATACCTCTGGAGGCACGAATCGGTCCAGTTCCGGGAGTACCTGGCGAGCCATTCCGGACGCCTTCCCCTGGAAGGTGCCTTCATCTATTCGCGTCAAGAGCTGCTCCGCAGGAGGTTGTTGAGGAAGGTGAGCTTAAAAAACAGCCTTCGATCGATCGGTCTCCGGTTCGTTGCTCGGGACTGACCTTGCTTTCCCGGGCAAATTGGTCCCGGGCGATCTGTCACGGACCGTCGCACCAGAACACCGTCTGGAAGGCTTTCGTCCATGGGTTTGAAACTTGTCAGCCACGTCAACGCCGACAGCGACCTCATCGAGGCCTGGCTGAAGTACTATCTCGCACTTGGCGTTGAGCGGTTTCACCTGGTGGTTCACGGAACCCGAGACGAAAACGAACGGCTTCTGGCCGTCCGCAATTCCTATCCCATTACCATCGAAGACTCCTACGAGGGATCCTTCCACATCGAGGAAAAGAAGAACCGTCTGAATGCTGTGCTTGCCCGCCACACCGGGGGGTGGATCATGGTGGCGGATAGCGACGAGTTCGTGGAGCTCCCCTACCGGGACATTCTCGAGACGGTGCACGCGCTCGACTCTGTGGGCGCAAATTTCATGGCTGCTCCCATGCTCCAGCGGCTGACCGCCGACGGGTCGCTGGAAACTCCGGCCATCATTGAGCACCCGTTCAAACTGTTCCCGTTATGCTCGATCGATCTCTACCGGAAAATGGGCGTCAAAGGGGATATTTTCAAGTTTCCGCTCTTCTTCTGCGCCGGCGGCACCCAACTGGCCGAAGGTGGCAATCATCATCCCCCGGTCGGCTCTGAGCCGCGTGCCGCAACCCTTCGCGGTGTGACGCACCACTTCAAGTTGCGGCGGACGGTTTCAGAGCGCCTCGACAAGCGGATCAACAGCGCGCATCCCTGGCGGCAGGAGTCGGTCCTGTTTCGAGAGTATCTGGAGACCCATTCCAACCGCCTGCCTGTAGACGGGGCCTTCGCGTATTCGCGCGATGATCTGTTCCGCAGGAGGCTGCTGAGGGCGTTGCCTGCAGGCACCCCCGGATGTGATAAATCCAGCGTTCCATCGCCGCTATACGACCATGGAAGGGCATCGACTCCCCGGGAGCCTGACCTTGATGCGACTGGTCCGGGAACTGAAAAATCCCGAGCCCTGCCAGTCGGCGATCGAAAAAAGATACTGTTTGTTCTGCCCAAGAGCACCGAATTTGGCGGTCTTGAAAAGCACCTTCTGGACTTTCTGGAGAGGCTCCCGGAGACCTCGCCGCAGCCGTCCATCGTCTGCTTCGACCAAGACATCATCAGCGCACACCTGAATCAGGAACTGAGGGCGCGCGTCGTCGTGAAATGCATCCAAGGACCGCAATCGCTGGGGGATTGGCGTCGCATGTTTCACCAGGCCAACCCAGACACGGTAGTGTTCTGCAACAGCTGGATCGAGGCGTTTCCCTGGCAAGCTCCGGTCGGCGCATTCCTGGCCGGTGTGGGCAGGCGTTTCTCGATCCAGCATCTGATTCCGCCCCCGCAACCGCCGCCCCCGCCGGGGAACTCGCCGGCCAACAGATTGCGGCGTCTGATCGGAAAAAGAGCGCGACGTCTGGCCAGTCTAAGAGTATCTGCGCATACATTGACCGACACGATCTGCGTGAGCAACGCGGTCCGGGACTCGCTGGTGGGCTCGTTTGGATTTCCGGCGCGCAAAACGATCACCGTTCGAAACGGTGTCTCAACAGTGATGTTCTCACCCTCCCCGGCGAATGGTGCGGCTGTGCGAGCCCGCCTGGATATCGGCCCGGAAGAGTTTCTGCTGGTCTGTGCGGCCAGACTTGTCGAGGCCAAAGGAATCGACGTTTTGATTCACGCCGTTTCTCGCGTGCTCCGCCAGGGCGTGCCTTGCAAGTGCATCCTCGTAGGCGACGGAGTGCTGAAAGAAAGACTCATCGAGCTGGTGAATTCCCTGGGCGTGTCCGACTACATATTTTTCGAAGGGTTTCAGAAAGATGTGCGGCCCTACCTTCACGCCGCCTCCGCCTTCATCCTCACATCCTACCTGGAAGGGCTACCGCTTTCTGTATTGGAGGCGATGGCCTGCGGACTGCCCTGCATCGTCACAGACGTGGGCGGAAGCGCGGAAGCCGTCAAGCATCAGGTCGCAGGGCTCGTCATTCCCCCCGGCTCGATCGATGCGGCAGAGGATGCAATCTTGTACTTTGCGACCCATCCCGACGAGCGAGCCGAGATGGCTCGCAAATCGCGCGAAACGGTATGTCAGCTGTTCGATATTGAGACCAGAATGGGCGAACTCAGGGGCGTGCTACTCAGTTGATCGCAGTCGAACACACGTGCACAGTCGGTTGCTGGAATTCTATCGCGGGATTCCAGTACCAATTTAATGATGAATCTGCAGGCCTTGCCGAAATCCGGCAGTAATCACGTAGGGTACGAAAATCAAGCCGGAGGGTCTAGCGTGCAGGGCAGTGATATTCCGAATCCAGCCAAACGGAGAGTGCTGTTTGTCACCAATGCCTTCAGTTACGGTGGGTCCGAGAAACATCTCTTGGAGTTGTTGAAGAGACTGGATGATCCCGGAGTCGAGTCCGTCATTCTCTGCACGGATTCAGATCCTTTTTCCGAACGCTTGAACCAGGGATATCGCTCAAGCGTCGCGATCCGCTCTGAGAAGTCCCTGAAGTCAGTCCAGGATTGGCGGCGAGTCTTCGAGGAAATACGGCCGGATGTAGTTGTGCTGGTTTACGGGACGCTCTGGATGCTGCCTTGGCAGGCGGCAGCCGCCGCGTGGCTTGCCCGGGTGCCAAAGCTCTACGCCATACAGCACCTGATGCCGCAGCCTCCCCCGGAGCCGCGGGTCCTGAAAATCAAGTCTCCGCGCGATATCATGAGGCGAATCTTTGGCAAAAGGGTCCGGAGAATCCTGAGCGCTCGAATACAGCCCAACCTCTCGAACAAGACGATCTGTGTCAGCAATGCCGTTCGCGATGCTTTGATCGAACAGTACCGATTTCCCGCACGGAGGATGCTGACGATTCACAACGGCATCTCGTCGAGTGAATTCGTGTCCAGCCCAAGCGACGGCGTGGCCGTTCGCCACAGGCTTGGAATCCGCCCTGATGATTTCGTGCTGGTCTGCACGGCAAGATTAAGCGCGGAAAAGGGAATCGATATTCTGGTGTCAGCGATGGGCCGGATCATCCAGAACGATCAGTCTTGTAAGTGCATTGTCATCGGCGAGGGAGCTCTCAGGGAAGCACTATTGGGACAAGCAAAATCATTGGGAGCAGACGGGCATGTTTTCCTTGAAGGTTTTCAAGCTGATGTCCGGCCATATCTGTCCGCTGCCAACGCTTTTGTCCTCACGTCCCATATCGAGGGATTGCCGTTCTCGGTCCTGGAGGCGATGTCCTGCGGTCTGCCGTGCGTGGTGACCCGTGTGGGCGGCAACGCCGAGGCTGTCGCTCATGGCGCGAACGGGCTGGTGATTAATCCTGGTTCGATCGAAGAAGTAGTTGAAGCCATTACCTATCTGCGGTCTCACCCCGACGAGCGCGGCCGCATGGGACACGCTTCGCGATCGCGCGCACAAAACGAGTTTGACATCGAAGCCAGGATGGCGGACATCAAGCGGCTGATCCTGAGTTGACCGCATGAAAATCTTGTGACGGCTCGCAGGATTCTGGGGCCGTACACAGAGTTCAGACGTTTCAAGGTCGCGACTTCGCTTGCCGACATGCTCGTCGCATGACGCCCGCTGAACAACTTCAATTCAAGACAAGGCCAGGTACGTCGTTCGTTGTTTGACTCGTGATCGCATGCCAACCACTGATCAACCTCTTGTTTCCGTCGTGATGGTCATTCGCGATATCGAGCGATATGTAGCCGAGGCGATCGAAAGCATACTCAACCAGTCCTTTCGGGACTTCGAATTTATCATCGTCGACTTCGGCTCGACCGACCGGTCCAAGGTCATCGCTGCGAGCTATGCTGCCAAGGACAGCAGGATTCGGCTGAGTGAGATACCCCCGTGCGGCTATATCGAAGCCAAAATCGCGGCCTGCCTGCTCCCGAAGGGTCGGTACATCGCAATTCAGGATGCGGACGATGTTTCTGAACCTGCCCGGCTCGAGGCGGAGGTAGAGTTCCTGGGCAAGCATCCGGAAGTTGGACTTTTAGGCGGCGCAGTCCGCTGGATTGACTCGCAGGGCAATTTCCTAAAGACGGCGGACGACTATCCGACCGAAGACGGCGAGCTTCGAGCGGCACTGAAAGAACGCAACCCTTTCTGGCATCCCACGGTCGTGTTCCTCAGGGACGCGTACCGCCGCGCAGGCGGATATCGCGTGCCTGCCTCACCATCGGATGATTACGACCTCTGGCTGCGGATCACAGAACACTACCAGTGCGCCAACCTCAAGCAAGTAGTTCTGAAGTACCGGATTCACCCGCAGCAACTGTCTCTGCGCAAGCGGAAGGATCAGATTCTGTGTGCACTGGCCGCCCAGGCGTCCGCGTCCCTGCGTGCGGCCGGGAAACCGGATCCCATGGATTCTGTCCGGCAAATTACGCCCGCGGTACTGGTAGGGATGGGTGTCAGCGAGGCCACGCAAAAAAAAGCCCTCGCGGAAGGCTACTGCTACTGGATCAAGCAGACATACGCCGCAGGCGAACACGCCGCAGTGCTGGAAGCAGCGGAGGAAATGTTCCAGCTGTGCGAAGGCGCAGGGGTGGAAACACGTTTGATCTCCGACGTGCACGTAATTACAGCAAAGGTATATTGGAAGCAAAGGCGAGTGTTTCCCAGCTGTCTTTCAGTCGCGCGCGCAATGCTCGCGCGTCCCAGGGTCATGGGCCAACTTCTGAAGCCACTTTTGCGCCCGTTTGGGTACGGCCAGAAGGGGGCGGGGAACCGAACGCAGCCTTGAAACCAGGGTGGCTCAGTGGTTCGGCTGGGGCTCAATCGTTGAATTGATAGGCCAAAACCGTATCGAGCCAGATTTTCTCAAGGAATCTCAGGCATGCTTGAGACGACCAGGTACAACGTATTCGCCGACGCAGGTGCCTTTCGAGTCGCAATTCGCCGACTGCTGTACTGGGTTGGGTTTGTTGCTCGTGATCGCGTCACGCTTAGCGCGATCACCATCGGAGTGGCTGCGTACGGCCTAGTTCTTGAGTGCAGCAGTCTGGGGCGGAGCCTTTGGCTCGACGAAGCCTGGGTGGCCAATTCGATTTCCGCCCCGTCGCTTGCGGGAATGTTCTATTACCCCGCATGGCTGCAGTCCTCTCCACCGCTGTTTTTATTGCTCGTGCGGACCGTAGTCGCTGTTTTCGGACTTAGCAACACGGCGTTGAGGGCGGTCCCGGTGGCGATGGGGATCCTCGCAGCCCTCGCCATGCTGCTGTTCGCCCTGCGCATTCTGTCGCGCCAATACGCCGTTTTGGCATGGATACTGCTCTTTCTGTCTCCCGTCGAGGTCAGTTATTCAAGACAACTCAAGCAGTTCAGCTCGGAGTTAGCGGCCACAACCTTAATCCTGCTGGTGTGCGCCGTGTACATCAAGAGCGGGACGCCCCGGCGATTCTGGTTGCTGACCGCGACAGTGGTCGCGGGTTTGCTAAGCGGCTATGCGATCGCCTTCCTGTTGCCCGGAATTGCCTTCACGATCCTGTTGTCGCCGGTTGGCTCAGGTACTCTCTCGGGCCCCAAGGCCTATTTGTCCAGCCGCTTTGCGCGGGCTTGCCTTTTTACCCTCATAGCCGGTGGAACCTTGGCTGGCGAATATCGTTTGTTTGTGATTCCCAACAGTCCCGCGGCCTTACATACGGATTGGGACAAGGATAGTGCGGTTGAGAGTTTCCCGAGCGTGGCGGCATCTGATAGTTACAAGCTGATTGGCGAACTTCCGCTCAACCACCGGCTCCAACAGCAAGGGCTACGTCTCACCGTCGTCGGTTTTACGATTCTGGGGGGCCTCATCCTGGCTTGGCTTAGATTTCGAAAGGGGAGGCGGAAGTGGTTTCTGATTCAGACTTTCTGCCTGCTCCCGTGCCTGCTGATCATCGTGAGCGACCGGTTCAATTGGTACCCGTTTACAGAACGCACCAGCCTATTTGCACTACCCTGTTTGATCGCAGCGATGGTGTCCAGTCTGCAGCTGTTATCCTTCTTCGTTTTGAAGGGACGCCGCGAGTGGCTGCGGCCGATTGTGGATGTCATGGTACTCAGCACGATTCTGATGACGCTGATCGCGGGTTACAGCAAGAATTATCGTGTTCTCGCGCCGTCAGAAGATATGGACGGCGCGGTGTCATTTTTGCAGGCGCAGGTCGCGCCTGAAGATTTCCTGTGGGTGCACGCATCGTGCTCGGAAGCCTTCAAGTTGTGCGTCAGGATGAGCAAATGGCAGGATCCGCCCGCCCGTTATGGACACACTGGATGGCCCTGCTGCGCCAGAGGGATCCCGAATACCAAGGACACCAGCAGCGAGGCGCTCGTTCGGAGCGATTTCGGTAATGCGCTTCCCGCGAACTTCTCCGGCAGAGTATGGCTGCTGTACACGACAAGGCCGGAGCACTGGCGGGACCTTGCCGACGAACCGCGCTTCATGCAGACGATTCTCCGGGAACGGGGATGCACACAAACGCCGACTCCCACGTTTTTCAACGTACGAGTCAGTGCCTTTGATTGCAAAGCGGGAGCCACAAATCTGGCGTCGAACCTAACTGAGGCGAAGCTTCGGTGATTTGCCTTGAGACGAGGTCAACTGGCGCGGGCAGATTTCGCGCGTAAAGCAGGTTGAGGAACCTGTTTCGCAACCCGTTCAATCGTCTTGACGATAAGGTCCACTTCGTCGAAATCCTCCGGCTGGAGGCTTTCGGCGGGAATCGACACCTGGAGTTTCTCCTCCAGACAAGCGATCAGCCGCAAGACGGATAGCGAGTCAAGCAGGCCGGATGTCACCAGCCTTTGCCCGTCCCTAATGGGACGGCGAGCGACCTCAGATGCAGCTTCACGCGCAGCATTGCGAATGATGACCCCGTCAAGCGCCAATGTAGTTACCCCCTTAGTTGACCGATAGCCGTTCCCGAACGAACCGCTCCCGCGTTTCCCGCCGCGAAATCTTTCCTGCCGTACTCTTTACGATCCATCTCTGTGGTACGACAGCCACGTGGCGGGGAGCAGTGCCGATCGTCGTGAGTACCACCCTGCGTACTGCAGCTTCCAGGTCGACCGCCGAGTCCGCCGCGAGATTTTCTTTCATCTCCGCAACAATAGCAAGGCTCTGCGTGCCGTAGTCCTTGTCCTCCACACCGAAGGCCACCACCCGCCCCGGATAGATGCCCTCAATCGTGTTTACGACCGCTTCTACGTCCTCCGGGAATATGTTATTCCCACCCACGATCACAATATCCTTGAGGCGCCCGATTACGAACAACTCGCCGGCCACCAGAAATCCGTAATCGCCGGTGGCGTGCCAGCCATTGCAGAGCGAGTTCGTCTGGAATCCTTCCGGACCCCAGTAGCCAGAGAACAATGACGGCGTGCGCACGTGGATTTCGCCAGCGACGGCTTCAGGACAGGTGGTGCCGTCGGCAGCAAGGATCTGAACCTCGGTATTCGGAACCGGACGGCCCGATGAGACATACACGTCGTCGATCAGATCAAAGGCGCGCTCCGTATAGCCCAGACTGCCGTGCTTCACGCTGCTTCGCCGAACAGTCGGCAATTCCTTCCCTAACTGGGACTGTGTAATGGCGAATACGGTTTCCGCCATAGCATAGGACGCCTGCAAGGTCTCCTTCGAAGCTCCCCACTCCGCAAAAGCGTTTATAAAGCTCGTAACGGAGGCGAGCCGAACGGGCTCCGAGCAATTAATCCACGCGCGTATGCTGCCCAGGGAATAATCCTGGGTCATCTGTTTGCGACGCCCGCCGAGGTAGGAAAAGGAGAAATTCGGCAGCCAGCAAAATGTGGCGCGATAGCGCGAGACGTATTTAAGCAATATCTCCGGATTCATGACCCAATCATTGGCCCCGATCTGCACAGACGGCGCTCCATGCCACAGCGGCATCCAGTAGCAGGCGATGAGTCCCATGTCATGATAAAGAGGCAGCCACGACACAACTTTGTCGTCCTCGCTGAACTCGAGCGCTTCACCCAGCTGTTTCAGTTGCCGGGTGAGCATATTCGCTGTGACCACGATCGCTTTCTGCGCACCTGTCGTCCCCCCGGAAAACTGGAGAAACAGTGTGTCGTCACTGGGACGAGAGTCTCGGGCCGGAATCCTGCGCTGTTCAAGTCCCACACTCACAGCGCCTGCCGGAAACATCCGTTCGACCGCGCTGTTTTCAAGCGACAGGCCCGTCGCACGATAGGGCAAGCTCGGGGCCACGTTCTGTGCCAGGCTCGGCAGCGTGATCAGCTGATCTGCCGGCAAGTGGCTTAGCTGGTGGATCAGGTTGTGCTGATACTTCTCGGGATCGACGCGGCTCGTCGGCCAGGCCAGAATCGCGGGGATGTGGCCCTTCAAAACCAGGCCAAGCTGCAGCAGAAACAATTCCGGGCCGTGCGGCAAAAGCAGCAGAACCACTGCGCGGTCCTTTGGCACGGCGCAACTGGACACCAGTTGATCGGCACGCGCGAGCATGGCTCTGCCCGTAAACTCCAGTGGTCGATCAAAATCGGGTGGCACGACCACGCGCAGTAGAACCTTCTCTTGATTCGCCAGGATCTGCTCCCGTAATTGTTGGCAGAACTCGAGGTGCGTGGTCACGCCCGTCCTGTTCTCGCAGCACCGAATGGTTCGGTTTCCATCATCGTCGCCCGACTCTGCTCCATCGAAGCCTATCGACGGGTGAATGTTTCCGATTGCAGGTGATACCTGACTCAAATCGGACGACCTACGCGAACAGCGCCTTCTGAATCCGGTATGTACCCTGCCTGTCGTCTAACTCAGAAAGAATAGATGCCCCAAAAAGTGCAGACGCTGCACCAGCGTATACGTGCGATCGGTCGAGGCGAAAATGTGCAGCAGGCAATAGAAAGTCGAGACCAGGAAGGCCGGGATAAGAGTTCCGCGAAGGAATCCCCTGGACGGGTCGCGCGGGTCGCGCATGCGCGAGATCGATATGGCCGCTGCCAGTACCAGGCAATAGAAGAAAAATACCTGAAACGATTTCAAACCTTGCCAGAGGGTATGATCCTGGAGGTAACCCATCTCGCGCGTGAAGTGATAGTAGGCATTCCCCACGCCGACGGCAGCAAAGATCGCAAGGGTCATGCGAAGCTTGCCCCATCTGGCCGGCAAGCGATGATAGGCAGGGAAGAAAAAGAAACGAACCACCAATTCCTTGTAATAGAAGTAATAGCGGTTGAAGAAATCCGCGACTGTCGTTGACGACAGCGGCCTGTACGTGTTTCGAAGTGCTTCAAACCCCGCCATCCGGCAACAGGCGATAATGCGGTGTCCCCAGATCGAGATATCGATCAGCGTCCGGAAAAAGTTGAGTATCACGCACTCCCAGCAAACCAGAGTGGACAACGGCGCGTGCACCGAGCTGAGATAGAGCGCCCTTTCGTAGGCGGGTATTCCAAGATAATCATGGAAGAACCAGGTGTAGGCCGACAGAAACAGTGAAAGCAGAATCGACCACACAAGCAGTTTTAGTCCCTTCAGCTGCGTGATCGCAAGTTGTTCGGGGTCTCTGGCTTCGATTTGTCGCAGGCAGGCCGGACCGTTCGGGAATGGCGTGTTGGTCGATCCCCAGAACGGACGAAGTGATCCAAGTTCGAGCCCAAACTTATGAAGTGGCTTGACGTCGTGATTCAGCAGGACATACCCGATGAACCAGACATAGGTTCCCAGAATAAGTGCGAATTCCCAGAGAAGAATGGAAAGTCGGTGATGGCGGTGCGCCGGCACCCAACAACAAATCAGAATCAGGCTGGTAAACCCGCCCAGAAGAAACAGCAGCGCGTGGCGGCCAACGGGAGTAACTTGACGGCCGGCCATCCACACCAGGAGGTCTCCTCCGATCAGCACGAGCGCAACCATCCCAAGTGCACGCAAAGGATGTTCCGCCTGCATCCAGAGTATGGCCCCGGTGTAGAACAGGGTTCCAATGCTCACCGTCAGATGGCGCCACCGCGGGAGAAACGTCGTAAGAGCGAGGCATGCAACCACAGGCCAACTCTGATGATCGGTCACATACAGAAGCATCCCGAACACGATCAAAAGAGCCAGTTTACCCAGAGACGTCTGTACAAGCGAAACGACGGAAGGATAGGTTTCGATTCGGGGAATAAGCCGAAAAGACCGTAGACGCCCGCTCGGAAATCCTTCAGATATGCTGGTGATAGCTGTGGCTTCTTGGCTCATAGCCCCGTGAGTACTACTAGAACTCCCTTTTACAAGTATCGTAGAGGGAGCAATTTAGCTAGGATCTCCTGGGTCGGCTGAAAACCCCCTCAGTCTGAAACTCGAGGTGGAGTGACTAGCCCGGGGACTAACTTCAGGAGAAGTGCGACCACCTTATATCACAGCTGGAAAAATTTAGTTCCGAATTT
>Ga0209008_1000159_pt1 | contig 31729 bp, 28 predicted proteins | sample JacPin_JW_Ref_O3_FD_187963 | JGI IMG/M metagenome (GOLD analysis project Ga0209008, IMG submission 187963) | Forest soil microbial communities from Algoma, Ontario, Canada - Jack Pine, Ontario site 1_JW_Ref_O3 (SPAdes) (version 2) | ecosystem: Environmental > Terrestrial > Soil > Boreal... | reverse complement strand
ATCTCGTCCGATTGGCGCGAGTTTATGGCATCGCAGTTGAAATGATCGGCAACGCTGAAAAAGCTGCCGAATGGCTTCGCACTCCTAACCGCGCTCTCGGAGGAGCGGTTCCGATCGATCAACTGGATACGGACCTGGGATCCAGAGAAGTGGAAAACATACTCGGGCGTATCGCCTACGGCGTCTATAGCTGATGCGCCTGTGGAGGATTTGCCGCGAAATCCACGCCGCGAATGCCTTCTCGGGGGAGGGGGCGCGGCTCTATGGCGGGCGCTGGAACAGTCAGGGAGTGCGAGCGGTCTACACTTCCCTGTCCCTTGCGCTGGCCGGCATCGAGACATTCGTTCATCTCGAACCAAATCTGCAGCCGGATGACCTGGTTTCGATCGAGGCCGAACTCCCTGACAGCGTGCTCACGGAGCGTATCGATCTGAAGTCTCTTCCCCGGAAATGGTATGAGCTGAGAGATGAATCGCTGCGGACATTCGGCGATCGTTGGATACACGCGGGTAGGACCACCGCGTTGTATGTGCCTTCCGCCGCCATTCGCGGCGAATGGAACGTATTACTAAACCCCGGGCATTCCGATTTTCGCAAACTTAAGATCCAGAAACCCGACCCCTTCGAGTTTGATCTACGAATGTACCGCTAGGTCAATCGCTCAAACGAATCGGGCGCGCCGAATGGTGCCAACAATTTCGAATTCCTGTTACAAATAATGTTGCCATGAAAATTCTCTTCATCGGTGGCACGGGAATTATCAGCACGGGTTGCACTACGCTGGCCGCCAAGCGCGGCATGGACGTGACATTGCTCACACGCGGGCAACATGTTTCACAATTGCCGGCGGGCGTTAAGACGCTGATTGCCGACGCGAACGATCCCAGCTTGATCGGGAAATTCGATCGCGAGTCCTTTGATGCCGTCGTTGACTGGATCGCTTTCACTCCGCCCGACATCGAACGCGATCTCAAACTTTTTCGCGGACGCACACGCCAGTTCGTCTTTGTCAGCTCTGCCAGCGCTTATCAGAAGCCGCAGAAGCACTACCTGATCAAGGAATCGACTCCGCTGGCTAATCCGCACTGGGACTATTCCCGCAACAAGATTGCTTGTGAGGAACGCCTGATGGTGGCTTATCGCGAGGAGGGTTTTCCCGTAACCATCGTGCGACCGTCGCTCACGTATGGAGAGAGCTTGATTCCGCTGGTGCTCAATAGTTGGGAGCGATCATACACGGCCGTCGACCGGATGATTCGCGGACAAAAGCTGATTGTGCCGGGAGATGGAACGTCGCTGTGGGTGATCACACACAACACGGACTTCGCCAAGGGATTGGTTGGCCTACTCGGCAACCAGCAAGCGATTGGGCACTCCTTTCACATCACCTCCGATGAGGTGCTGACCTGGGATCAGATGTTTCGCACCGTTGGTGACGCAGTCGGCGTAGAGCCGCGGCTGCTGCATATTTCTTCGGATTTCATTGCGGCGTGCCTCCCGGATAAGAAAGGGACACTCATCGGCGACAAATCAGTGAGCGTGGTTTTCGATAATTCGAAGATCAAACGCTTCGTTCCGGAGTACCGCGCCACGACTTCGTTCGCCGAGGGAATTCGCCAGTCTCTCGCGTGGTTCAATGCGGATGCGGCGCGGAAGCAGGTCGACTCGCAAGTGAACGCGACCATGGACAAGCTGATTGGGCTGTATGAAAGGGGAATGGGCGAAGCGGTGCGGAGTTTTTAAATAACTGGCGGTTGCGCGAACCCGTTTAATTCCGGGTTAGCAGGTTTCAGAAGATCTCGCGTCGAGGCGTGATCCGCTGTTTTCGTTCTTGCTGGCAGAAGAAAACACCTTACCGAATGCGATCCAATTTCGCACACCACTCGGTACATAGATTCGTCGCTGATTTCATCGTCCCCGGTTTTTCGCGTGAAGCTTACGCGCTCGCCTTATTGAGCAGCGGCAGCGGCTTTTCGACTGAGGTTGAGGTTGATGTCTCCAACTCCAACTGCTCCTGGCCGCTGAGGGCGGTGACTTTGCCGCGATAGTTTTTCAGGTGCCGCTGCGCCGTTTCGAACGCTTCTTGCGCTTTGTTTAGGTTTTTGCCGACATTTTCGAACTGGCCCTGGAAAAAGTCGAACGACTTCTGCGCTTTGGCCAGCTCAGCGCGGCTCTTCTCAAACCGGGTGGCAACTTCATACCACTTGTGCACCAGAGAGATGGTATGGAGAGTCATCAGCAGCGTGTTGGGCGAGACGGGAAAGACGTGCTGTTCGTTCATCCAGTCGCCGAGTTCGCGGTTGCGGATCACTTCCATGTAAAGCGTTTCGCTCGGCAGATACATGAGCGCGATTTCCGTGGTGCCGTTCTCCGGCTGAATGTATTGCTGAATGCGCTTGGCTTCCGCTTTCATCACGCGCACCAGCGCAATGCGCGCGGCATCAATTTCAGCTTTGTCGTTGCTCTCAAAAAGAGCAATCACTTGTTCGCGCGGGAACTTGGCGTCGATCGGCAGTTTGCGGTCGGGGAAATAAATGACCGCATCGGCGCGTCCTCCGCCTTCACCGGGTGATGACTGCAGTGCGAACATATGCGCCGGCAGGAAGTCGGCCAGCAGACGCTCCAGGCTGGCCTCGCCGAATTGGCCGCGAAGGTGCGGCAGTTTCAGCAGATTGTTCAAGTCGTTAATGGAGTGGCCGAGCGCGCCTACCTCGCGCAACTGCTCCTCGGCGTTTTTCAAGTGCTGCTGAACTTTTTCGAACTGCGCGAATCCTTCCTTAATGTTCTGATCGAGTTTCTGCTGCACCTGCTCGGTGATCGCCATCAGCTTCGAGTCGACGCGTTCACGGATCGCGTCGAGGCCCTGCGCAGTCTGCTGATTCAGAGATTGAAATTCGTTCTTGAGCTGCTGCGTCGTGAGCAGAAGAGAGTTGGTCATCTCGCTGCGACCGTCGGTAAGGCTGCGATTCTGCTCTTCCCTGCCCGCGGCCAGTTGCTGCTCGACTGAGCTGCGAATCTCTGAAAAGCCTTGCTGGATGCGGTCTGTGACCTGTTGGCGGAGATCACCTTTGGTCTGCTCAAGCCTAGTGGCCATGTCGGCAGTGGCGGCACTGAACTTCTGGCCAAGGGAAGTGCCGAGCCTTTCGAGCTGACCTGCAACTTCCGCTTTTACATCTACTTGCGGGGCAGCGGGAACGCGTCGCAAGAGAACCGCCGAGAACCCAAGCAGGACAAGGGTTCCGGCGAGCACAGTAACCAGCAGTAGGGTCTCCATAGTAAGTGGCTTAGCTGAATTTTAGAGGTTAGCGTCAGAGATGGAAAGCGAAACTTTGACTTGGACTCTGCCGGCGACCCCAACGCCGCAACGCTGACCACAACCTTATGCTTCGGGCCCTGGTGGTTTCGTTCGCAATGCTGGTGGCAACTCCTGGGATTTACGCGACCGACGAGAATCCGGCTGCGTCTGATAGCAGCAACGACGTTGCCCAGAAGCAGCCCACCCCCCGCTCGAACTCGGCGGCTGGAGCCACCTCTAGCGAGGACTTGGCCGCCGAGAACGAACTTCTGGAAGCTGCGAATAAGAGCCGGGAATTTGCGGGCGTGGTGTCGCTGCGCATGGAGGACAGTTTGCGCGACGCTGCGCGAATCCACGCGCTGCGCATGATCGCGAACGATCGACTGGACCACCAGTTCGCTGGTGAGCCGGGGCTGCTCGAAAGAATTGGCCAGATCAGCCCACTGAGAATCGATCGCGTTGGCGAGAACGTTGCTTATGCTTCATCCGCATCCGATGTCGACGCCGCGCTGATGCACTCGGCACCGCACCGCGAGAATCTGCTGGATCGCGGATTTAATGTCGCAGGCATCGCGGCGATTTGGAGCGACGGCAAATTGTATGTGGTGCAGGATTTTGCGCACGATGTTCCGTCGTATTCGGCGCGAGAGAGTCGAGCGCTGGTGGGGCGCGCTGTAGCGGAGATGCGGCGGCAGGCGGGGCTTTCGGAGCTTGCCCTACTTACGCCGGCAAAGCTCGATGAGGCGACCTGCTCGCTGGCGAGGGAGAGCCGTCCAAAGGCGCACGAGATAGCTGTCGCGTACAACAATCGGCGGATGATCACTTACACGCAGAGCCATCCTGAAACGATTCCGCCGGAGGCGGTGCGTCTGGTGGATGATCCTGACGTTCGGCAGTTTGCGGTGGGAGCTTGCTATGCGCGCAACGCGGCTTATCCCACCGGGATGTATTGGGTCGCGATTCTGCTGTACTGAGAGTATTTCCTACCTCACCGTCTCTGTCCTCGCAGCAAGCGGACAGGAGTGTCCGCTCCACACAGGCTACTGTGCTAACCTGCGAGCATCTGGCCGGGCCGCATGGAAAGCGCTTCTCGAATCCGTATCGGGACTGCCGGCTGGTCTTACCAGGACTGGGACGGGATCCTGTTTCCGCCGGAAGTGACGCGGAAGAAAATCCATCCGGTCGAATTTCTGGCGCGATTCTTTGACGTCATCGAAATCAATACTTCGTTTTATGGGCACATACGGCCGGAGCTGGGACGACTGTGGTCGCGAAAAGCAGCGGCGGTTAATCCTGGTTTTCTTTTCACGGCAAAGCTGCATCGCTCGTTCACGCATTCGCCGCTGGCGGTCATGGAGCCAACTTCAGCGGCCAGCATACGGCCGAACGACAAAGATGAGCGACTTGCACGCGAGGGTCTGGATTCGCTGGCCGCGGAGGGCAGGCTAGGCGCGCTGCTTATCCAATTCCCGGTCTCGTTCAAGAACACCAGCTTGAATCGCGAGTATCTGGAGCAATTGCTCCGGCAGTTCATTGAGTATCCGCGTGTGGTTGAAGTCCGGCACGAGAGTTGGAACAATGCGGAGACGATCGACGAATTCATGCGCCACGATGTTGGCTTCTGCAACATCGATCAGCCGCGGCTGGGGCGTTCGCTGGGCCCGACTGAGCACGTGACGTCGGGGGTGGGATATGTTCGGCTGCACGGACGCAACTACGAGCAGTGGTTCGACAGCGATCAGCGCAACGATCGTTACAACTATCTCTACAAGCCAGCGGAATTGGAGGAGTGGAAAGATAAGATCGAGGCGATTGCGCGGCGGGCGAATTCAACTTATGTGATTACGAATAATCATTTTCAGGCGAAGGCTGCGGTGAATGCGCTGGAATTGAGGCATCTGCTTGAGGGAAGAAAAGTGCCGGCTCCGGAGACGCTGGTGAAACATTATCCAGAACTGAAGGAAGCGGTAGAGATAGAAGACGGCAGAGGCAATTATTCGCTGCTGGGTTGAGGGCGGCGGCGAAGGCAGCCGCCGTTTGGTCATTTCGCCGGAGTCAGGATGCGCTCGATTTGGTTGATGTGGTTAATATCGTGTCCGGCGACCATGCGGACTATGTGTTCGATGGACTCCTGGCCACGCTCGGCATGTTGACCAAAGTGCTTCCACTGATCGGGAGACAGCGACTTGAGAAGCGCGAGGTTGGCTTCGCGCACCGAGCGCTGTAACTCGATGGATTTCTTCGGATCGCGTTTTTCGTAGTGGCCGGCGATAACCCAGACATTTTGATCGTAGGCCTGGACGGGCGTTCCGGGGCTTCCGAGGATAGAGCGCACGCGCCAGCCGATTACGATTTCGACGTCCGCGAGGTGAGCGAGAATTTCCGCGACCGACCACTTTTCGGGCGCGGGCCGCTGGCGAAGTTTTGCGGTGGGAATGCCCTTGATGAGACGCGCTAATTTTTTCGGAGTGGCGGATTGGACTTTGATCGGGTCTTGGCCCTGGGCGTTGGCCACAATGCGTTGCGTGTATTGCTGAGCTGTTTCGGGCATTGGATATTTATAATCCAGCCTCGCCCCTGCTGGCGAGCTCAGCCGGTGGTATTTTCTGACTCCGCTTTCCGCTGACTGACCAACGGTTAATCCCTTTCAACATGTGCGCTCGGAGAAATCGACAAAAGCCTTTACAAAAACGATTGAAAAGTGGTTTGCGTGTACTGTATCGTGCCTTTGACCGAGGGTCAATCAAACGAGGTCAATCAAACGGGATTTAATCGAACCAGGGGAGTTGGGCCATGGAAGGAATTGCGAGCAGTTTGGCAAAACCGACGCAAATGAGACGGGACGGAAAGCCGCGTCCACGCTCGGAAGCGAAGCGGGCGCGGATTGTGGAGGTGGCGATCCGGCATTTTGCCGAGCGCGGTTACAGCGCAGCAAAAGTGGAGGACATTGCGGCACAATTGGGCATTGCCAAGGGGTCGGTCTTTCAGCATTTCAAAAGCAAAGACGGATTGTTTTTCGAGGCCTACAAGAAAGCAGTCCGATCATTTCCGAAATATATGGAGACTCCGGCTACCGTGCACGAGCACGGATTTTTTGAACTATTGCGATATTGGCTGGCGCGCACGGAAAACATGGTGCGGGATAACTGGTCATCTTATCGAATCTATCTCATTGGTAACTACGGAACGGACCTGGCGCTACGACGGGAAATCAACCGGTTTCTAGTAGCGGAGGACCCTTATGGATGGCGGGAGTTTGTCAGCTTTGGAGTTAGCCATGGCGAGTTGCGTGCCGACCTGGATGTGGACCTGATCGGATCGATCCTGGAGTGGACAATGGACCGGTTTCAGGACGCGCTGCTGACGGAGGAGTTAGATCCTGGATTGTTCCGCAAGTCGGGACCGATCCCACAGGAGAAAGAAAAACGGATTGAGCAGTTTGTCGAGTTATTGCGGCGGGCGGTTGGTTCGGACAAAGCGCAAATCAGGGAGAAGAGAGCATGACCGCAGGTCTGACAGTGGAGCAAATCGTCGCGAGTTATGACGATTCCGCGCCAATGGCGGAAGCCTCGACCATCCCGGCAGCATGGTATGTAGATGCCAGAATTGCGGAACTGGAACGAGAGGCGGTTTTTTCGAGGACTTGGCAAGTGGTGGGGCGAGTAGACCAAGTGCGAGAGCCGGGACAGTTTGTAACGGCGACGGTTGCGGGCGAACCGCTAGTTGTGGTGCGCGGGAATGACGGCATTTTGCGGGCATTTTATAACGTATGCCGTCATCACGCGGCGGCAGTGGTGACGGAGCCATGCGGGCGAGCATCAATTTTGCATTGCCCGTATCACGGGTGGAATTATGGATTGGATGGAATGCTCAAAGGCGCGCCCGAGTTCGACGGGGTGAAAAACTTCGAGCGCAAGGATAATGGACTGGTCCCGGTAAAGGTGGAGACGTGGGAGCAGTTTGTATTTGTGAACCTGGATTCCGCGGCGGAGCCGCTAACGAAATTTCTAGGTAGATTAGTGGAGCGAGTGGCTCCGCTTGGACTCACTAAGTTGTGTTACTTCGCTAGTTGTAGTTATGACATTCGTTGTAACTGGAAGGTGTTTGTCGATAACTATCTGGACGGCGGGTATCACGTTCCTCACTTGCATAAGGGGCTCAATTCCGTTCTCGATTACAAGCAGTATACGATCGAGAATGAAGGACGGTATTGTTTGCAGTCGAGTCCGATGGTGAGTTCAGAGTCGGATGCGACGACGGGGATGACTCGGCGGGGTGACCGCGCGTGGTATTTCTGGTTGTATCCGAATTTCATGTTCAATTGCTACGAAGGGTATCTGGATACGAACCTGGTGGTGCCGATCGACTTCGATCATTGCCGTGTGATTTTTGATTTTTACTTCAGCGATGTAAGTGACACTGCGCGCGCTTACAACGACCAAAGCGTCGAGGTTGGGAATCGAGTACAGGGTGAAGACTTGGGAATTTGCGAGGCGGTGCAGAGAGGGCTGAAGTCGCGGGCTTATAACGCAGGAAGATTGTCGGTGCGGCGAGAAGCGGGAGAACACCTGTTCCACCGGTTGCTGGCGACAGCTTTGAAGCGGGAACTGGCGGGCTAGGCCTTGGCTGAGCGCGTGTTTTGGTTGTTGACTCGACTGAGGACCTTCTCCATAGTAACGGCGAGTCGATCGGAACCTTTGTCGAGGTCTAAGGAAGATTTTTCGAAGTAGGCGGCCGCGCCCGCATCGAGCAGTTTTCCCTCGTTCAGCTTTGAGAGGCTGGTCAGCACGACACTGGAATATTCATAGTGGCTGGATTGCCTTTGAGGGCTTTCAGGACTTCCGTCCCGCCCATCTTGGGCAGCATCATGTTGAGCAGGATAATGCCGGGCAGTTTGTCATTCGCGACTTCTAAGGCTTCTTCGCCATCCCCGGCGACGCTGACCTCGTAGCCGGCCTCAGACAGGGCCTGTTCATCGGCTAGGCGGAGAAACTTGCTGTCCTCAACCGGCAACACGTTGGAGTTCAAGACGGTCACACCCGAACCTCGTGTGGTTCATCGGCGGGACGGAGGGAAACTTGAGCGGCGCTCGATGGGGCGGTCGCTAAAGGGAGCCTTTGATGCCAGATTTGCGGTATCGCTGAAGCGATACCCCGATACAAAACGTTGCTGGACCCAATCGGCACAGGAATGCTCGAATCAGCTCGAGCATTCGCTTGTCGGCCACGCGCTTGGCGACCGCCGCTAACAGACGATCGTGATTGACTCGATCGAAGAACTTTTCTATATCGAGGTCCGCCACCCAGTTGTGCCCTGCAGCGATATACTGCTGCGCTTGGTGCACCGCTTGCTTCGCGCTTCGCCCCGGTCGAAATCCGTGGCTGTGTTCGGAGAACGTCGGGTCCCAGCGCTTCTGCAGAACCTGCAACACTGCCTGCTGGACAAACCGGTCCAGCACGCAAAAAATGCCCAGCTTGCGCATTCCGCTACCGTCCGGCTTCTGGATTTCCACCCGTCTTACCGGCTGCGGTTGATAGGCTCCGTTTCGTAACTGTTCCCCGATTTCTAGCTCGTGTTGCTTCCGGTAGGCCGGTAATTGATCGACGCTCATCCCGTCTACCCCCGGACTCCCTTTATTCGTCTTGACTCGTTGTAACGCCTGCTTGCAGTTTTCCAGCTCGCAGACTTCTTCCCTCAGTCGTTCGGTTCCTGCCAGGCTTTCGGTCCTGGGCTTCGCCACGAGCGTTTCGATCCCTTGTTCGATGGCCTTCGGAGCATCACTCCTACTTTCCGCCGAAAAGGCCAGCTCCTCTTGTTCCGGCCGGTTTTTCTGCCGCTGTCCGCTCCTGAGTCGCACCGCTTACTTGCCCTTTCCTTTACTCCCCTTGCGAGGTACCGTTCGGGCCTTCGATCATCGTTCCCGGCTCAGCCTATCCGTGCTCCGCCTTTCGGCATTGGAGTGCCTCAATAGCTTTGCCGACTGCATCATCTACTACGCCCTTTGCTGACTTCTACGCCATGGTCAGGATGAATCGCTTCATCCTCAGTCACGATTCCGTGACATGCCGCAGATCTCCCAAGGTAAGTTCGACCGCCTTCAACGCACAACCGCCGGATTTACCACCAGTGAGCTTGATGGATATGGGCTTCGCAATCGCTTGCTTGCTCGCCCCCCACCGTAGGCCTCATATCCGGTTCTTGTTCATCGGCTCGCGTCTTTGCTCCACGCTTCTTTCAGGCCCCGCCTCGCGGCGAGTGTTGTTCGCCCTTGCGCTTCGCTATGACTTCACTTCCATCAAGTTGTCAAAGGGACTTTCACCCTCAAGCTGTCGAACATGCTCGGCACACAAACCAAAGGCGGTCCGGAGAAGGACCGCCCTAACAACGAGACCTGTAAAGGTGCTTCACTGTGCCGCTTTGTGATGTGCAGGGGTCGGCTTCGGCTTTGCTTTCACCAGCAATGCCCCTTGTTCCATCGTCATCACAAACGGCTTGGCGACGTAGGAGACAGGTGTCCCTTCGAACTGAAAATCCGAATCTTCCTTGGGCATATCTTTCTTGGGAATGGCTGCCATCATGGTCAAATCGATGTCCGCACGCTTGGCATCGATGTCGTCCTGACTCCCCGCCAGTTGCAGTTTGCTCGAGGACTCGATGCTGATGATATGCGCCTGCAACTGCAGCGGCTTCCCTTTGATCACCGTCCAGACCTTATCTGCGTCCTCGGGCGTTCCTTCGGAGAGAACCAGTTGCCATTCCGCGAAGCTCATCTCCTCGACTTTTTTGCTCTTGACGAGCGCCGCAGCCTGCTCCGCCAGCGTGGGCGGCACATACTTCGTGATCGCGAAATTGGCAGGCGGCTGAGTCGCGCTGGTTGTCTGCGTCAGCAAATCGCTCCATCCATCATCAGCGCCGTGATACTTGACGTAGCGGCTCTTGCCGAACTTCGCGATCTGATCCTTGCCAGCGCCCTGCGCCAGATTCGAAGCACGGGCTATATAGAAGAGTCCCTCCGGGTCGTTTTCTGCCGTTCCGGGAGCGAGGTCGGCGAGCGCCAGGTCGTAGATCTCGAGGAGATTTGTCGGATCGCCTTGCACCGCCGCACGCAAATATTGTTCCGCATTCGCGTAGTCTTTCGCCTGATAGGCGCTGATGCCGGCCGCTCCATTGAAAATTCCCGAGGTCTGCGTCTTCAGCTTGTCCCAGTCCGCAGGCGTGGTGTCAGATGGCTTCACCGCAGTCTGCAAACACTGCAAGCCCTTCTGGCCGGACTGACCGGCGTCGGCAAAGTTTTGTTGCGCGTTCTGGCCTGCCGTCGCCATCGCCTGCTTCGTGTATGCGACGAGCGCCAGGGCTCGTATGTTGCAAGGATTCACGGCCAGGACTTTTTGCGCTGTCTCCAGCATCTTCGGCGAATTGCCCGTTTGCTGATAAGCAGCCATCAGATATTCCAGCGATTCCTCTTTCATCACGCTATTCGGATATTGCGTGATGAACGCCTCCAGCCCGCTGACCTTAGCGGTCGGGTCTTTCTGCTCCACCGCGCCAACGTACGCGTTATATTCCGCCGGATCTTTAATCTCTTTTTTCTGCTGAGCAGGCGCAGCTGCTGCTGGCGGCGCTGCCGTCGCAGGCGGTGCGGCGCCCGGTTGTGGCGCCGACTGCGCGGGCGCGGAATTTGGCTGCGACGCGGTTTGTGCGACGGCGGTAACCATCGCTACCAGCAACATCGCGAGAACGATCTTCTTCATTCCTGTGGCTCCTTAACTCTTCGGGGAAGCTGGAGTTGACCTCGCGCCCTGGTCGATACCCAATCCTGGTGCCGGGCTTGCACCATGGAGTACCTTTTAGCTCACACTTGCAGCGTACACATCGTCTAGCCTATCGCCTGGCTTACTGGGTCTAGCTTAATTCGACGGGTCCCGAAACTCATGTGCCTGTCGATGTCCCGCGGCTCAACATTATTCCGGTGAGCGGATTATAAGGATGTACTCCGGCTAAGGCAAGCGGCTCGCCCGCTTCATCCTGCTCCGCCAGTTCATCGGCCGGAAGTGCCACCCCAAAACTAAATTGACTCCAACCGATTTCTTGGATGCAAAATCGACGCGCCACGCAGATAAAATAACGCTGCAAACGAAAACAGCCGCGCCAGTAGAATAGCAAGGTCATCCCGCTCAATCACTTTCGGCAGGAGTCATCCGCTTTGACCACAATCGCATCCTCCACACTGCCGCCGCTGTCCGCTCAAGTCGCCGTCGTCACCGGCGCTGGACGCGGCATTGGCCGAGCCATCGCCATGAAACTCTCCCAACTCGGTGCGCACGTAATTCTCTGCGGACGCTCACGCCCAGCTCTCGAAGAAACCGCAGCGGCGATCGAGCGGAACGGCGACCATGGAAGCTCCGAGACTTGGAACTCCGGGAAAAGTGCGGCAAGAAGCACTGTAATTCCCTGCGACGTCACCGACCTCTCATCGGTTGAAGCGCTAGCCAACCAAGTCGAGCGCCCCCTTCAACGGCTCGACATTCTGGTTAACAATGCGGGAATCGGCAGCTTCAACGGTCCGCTCTATCAACTAGCGCCCGAGAACTGGGACCAGGTGCTGAACACCAACCTGCGCGGCGTCTACTACTGCATCCGCAGCCTCGCGCCCCTCATGATCAAAACGCGCGGCGGACACATCATCAACATCTCTTCTCTGGCTGGCAAAAACGCCCTGCCCAACGGAGCCGCCTACGCCGCTTCGAAGTGGGGATTGAACGGCTTGACCTACTCAGTAGCCGAGGAACTGCGCCCCCACAACATTCGCGTCTCTGTGATCTGCCCCGGCTCAACCCACACCGAATTCAGTCCTCATACCGGCATGAACACGGGGATAATGCTGCAAGCCGCCGACGTGGCCCACGTGGTAGCCATGCTGGTGACGCAAGCTCCGCAGTCCTTCGCCAGCGAGGTGCTGCTGCGGCCGACGCAGAAGCCGTAGTCGCCATTCTCGTCGTCGATTGTCATCCTCAGCGCAGTCGGCCATACGCGAAGCGAATGGCTAGGCGGAGTCGAAGGACCCCTATATCACTTAAATGCGTTGCGTCTAAATGCGTTGCGTCTTCAATCGGAAGTTAGACGGCAAGCTCGCGACGCGCTATCCCGGTTAATCCTTAAACAGATTATCAAATGCCGCGCGCGCGTCATTGGGACGCTGACTGGGTTTGCTCGAAGTTTCCTTCTCGACCATCATTCGAATAGAAAAAAACGAGCAATCATTCTTCTTATCCTTCGGCGAGATTCGGGCCGGGATCGGCTGATTGCATTCGAAGCGGCTGGAGGGATCGAAATGTTCGCACTGCTTGCAGGCGTGCAGGGCAAATCCGCACTTCGGACATTCGCCGACGGGATCGGTTAGATTTTGCAGCAACGCTCCGCATTCGGCGCAACGCGACACCGTCCGCGTTCCCGGCATGTTGATGGGGCGCGGGCCAAAAGTATTTTCTTTTTTTGGTGCCGCGGATTTGTCGAACTCTTTTTTCTTGCCGCCACCAGAATCCTGGTATCCGCGTTGCCGATATTTGCGGTCGGACAAAAAGTGCCTCCTCCAAACCGCCCCATTCTCCGCCTTTGGCGCTTCCCGCACAAGAGTTTGTTTCGCCCGGGGCGGCAACCTTCCCCGCCGAAGCCTGCTCTAACCTGGTTCGCACTCGGGCGGAGTGAATTGTCTTTCACATATCGCGGTGCTACCATCCGAGGTATTGAGAAAGATGTATTGAGAAAGTTGAGGAGGGGGATATGGCGGATAACGACAGCAACAGTTTCTTGTGGTTCCTCGCAGGACTCGGAGTGGGAGCGGTGGTCGGAGTATTATACGCGCCGCGCCCGGGCGATGAGATGCGCGAGGTGATCCGGTCGAAGGCGCAGGAGGGCAGCGAGAAGGCGCGCGAGCAGGTTCGCAAGGCCCGCGAACAGGCCAATGACTGGGTCGATCGCGGACGCGACGTATTGAATCAGCAGAAAGAGCAATTCCGCAGCGCCTATGAAGCGGGGCGCCAGGCCTATAACGAAACGACATCGGCAACGGCGGAGGGCGGCAAGAACATCTAGACGGCCGAAGAGTTTGGGAACATATCGCTGCGGCGACCTCGCTGTTCTGCAAATATGTTCTTCCACATTGAAAGCGCCTTTGCGCCAGCGTTTTCAACCGCAGCAGGAGCAACTATGGATGACAATCTCCTAAAAATCTTTATTGCAGCAACCACTTTTGCGGTGGTGATCCAGGCGGGAATTATGATCGGCCTCTACTTCGCCGTCCGCAAAAGCTCCGCCAAGATGGAAGCGCTGGCCACGGAAGTACGCGCCAAGGCCTTGCCCGCAATTGATTCGGTGCAAAGCCTCGTGATCGACCTGCGGCCCAGGATCGAGACGATCTCGGTCAACGTTGCGGAATCGACCAACCTGGTGCGCAATCAACTGGCGCGCATCGATGCCACGCTCACCGACGCTCTCGATCGCACGCGCCTCCAGGTAATTCGCGCCGATGAACTGCTCAATCGCACCATGGACAAAGTGGAAGACACCACCGAGATCGTGCACAAGACGGTCGTCTCTCCGCTGCGCCAGGTCAACGGACTCATGACCGCACTCAGCACCGGACTGGAAGTATTTCTAGGCCAGAAACGCCGCCATCCGAAAAACGGCGGGAGCGGCGTGCCGCAAGACGAGATGTTTATCTAAAGTTAGGGCGGGGACGGTGCGGAGCCCGCCCGGAGTGAAGCCGAAGGCCCCCGCGCCATGAAGCCCTGCTTCCCTGCTCTTCCAACTATTCTTCCTCGCCACCCTGCACTTTCTCGCTCTTCACATCAGGCACGTAGATAGGGTGAATATTTTGTTCAGTCGCAAGTTTCTGGAAGTTCGTGATATCCGCATTCCTCACCAGATCCCAATGAGCCAGTAATTCGTCGGTCTGCTTTTTCAGCTTGTCGAATTCCTGATATTCGGCTTCAGTCGGAGCAGAATCGGCGAAGCCGGCCACGCCCATAGAGAGAAATGCGAGCTTGGCATCAATGCCTGGCGCGTAGGCCAGAGAATCTTCGCTGGCGCTGATGTTGAAATTAATCAGCGGATCGCGAACCGCAATCAGCTTGGCGTCGAGTGTACTCGCGCCATCAAACAAGGCTTTCGACGAGTCGCTCGGCACCAGGCGTCTCTTCAACCCATTAAGTTGCTCACGAACATCCTGAATCTGGTTCACCGCGTCGTAGACGCGATTCAACTGTTCGCGCACATCCATCTCCAGCTTGAACTGCTTCTCGAGATCGGCCTGCGATGTAGTAACCCGCGGATCAATCTTTAATTCGAAGGAAACGGTTTGACTCTTGCCGTTCGCGGTCAAACGCACCTGATAATTGCCGGGAACTGCCACCGGGCCTTTCGCGCCATCGTTGTACTCCCAGAGATAATAGTTGGGCACGCGATTCGACTCTTCGTAACGCAAATCCCACACGAAGCGATTCAAACCGTCTTCGGGCTTGACTTCTTTCTCACGCTTCTTGTCGTCGGGATCAGGGGGTTCATCGAGCGTTTCGGATTTGTTGCTAGAGTAGGTGCGAACTACACTGCCCGTCGCATCCAGGATTTCAATCTTTACTTCCTGCTTCGTTTCCGGCTTCGGCGCCTGCTTGAGATAGAAATAAATCACCGCGCCGTTGGGCGGGTTCTTTCCGTCAAAAGATAATTTTTCCGGAGCCTCTGCCGTGTGCAAGCGATAAGCGATCGCGGGCTTGTAGAGATGCACGTCATCCGTTGCGACCGAATCGGCGAACTGGCGAAGCGGCGAAATGTCATCGAGGATCCAGAAGGCGCGCCCATGCGTTGCCAAAACTAGATCGTCATTTTTGATGACGAGGTCGTGCACCGGCACCAACGGCAGGTTATTTTGCAGCGAGCGCCAATGCGCACCGTCGTCGAATGAAACAAACACACCGCGCTCGGTTCCGGCGTAGAGCAGACCTTTCTTCTTCGGGTCTTCGCGAACGGCGCGGACGAAAGTTCCGTCGGGAATGCCGGTGGTGATGCGAGTCCATGTCGATCCGTAATTGGTTGTCTTGTAAATATAAGGTGCCAGATCGTCATTCTGATGGCGGTCGATGGCGACGTAGGCTGTGCCCGCATCGTGCGGAGAAGCTTCAATGAGGCTGATGCGGCTCCATTCAGCGAGATCTTTCGGAGTAACGTTCGACCAACTCTTTCCTTCATCCCGAGTAACTTGAATCAAACCATCATCGGTACCAGCCCAGATGAGCCCTTTCGCCAAGGGCGACAGAGCGATCGTGAAGACAGTGTCGTAATATTCGGTGCCGGTGTCGTCGATTGTTATCGGCCCGCCCGAGGGCTGCTGTTTCGATTTATCGTTGCGCGTCAGGTCGCCGCTGATCGCATCCCAGTGCGTTCCACCGTCAGAGGTTTTGAAAATGCGCTCGCCTCCGTAGTAGATCGTGTTGGCGTCGAACGGCGAGGTAACGATGGGCGCCGTCCACTGAAAGCGGTGATCGAGCACCGCAGCGCCGCGCGCATCGGTCAGTTCGGGCCACACGGCAATGCTCTTGACCTGGTTGGTGCGCCGGTCGAAGCGCGTGATGTTGCCCTGATAGTCGCCGGCATAAACAATGTTCGGGTCAGTCGGATTCGGCGCGATGTATCCCGCCTCCCCGCCGCCGACCGCATACCAATCGGGTGCACCAATCACGCCGTCATCGCTGCGGCTCGCGATGGCAACCGTCGAGTTATCTTGCTGCGAGCCGTAAACGTAGTAGGGCGTCCGCGTGTCGGTAATTACGTGGTAGAACTGCGCGGTCGGCTGATTGTCTTCGCGCGTCCACGACTTGCCGCCATCGAGACTGACCGTGACGCCCCCGTCGTCCGAGGCGATCATGCGCTTCGTATTTTTCGGATCGATCCACAGGCCGTGATTGTCTCCGTGCGGAACTTTTATTTTATTGAAGTTGCGGCCGCCGTCGGTCGACTTGAAGAACTCCACGTCGGCCACGTAAACCGTATTCGCATCCTGGGGATCGGCGATCACGTGCATGTAATACCAAGCGCGCTGCACGAGTCCGTGACTGCCATTTACCAGATCCCAGGTGTCGCCACCGTCGTCGGAGCGGTAAAGTCCGCCCTCTTTGGCTTCGATCAAAGCGTAAACGCGATCGGAATTTGCGCCGACCGCCAGGCCAATGCGACCATACGGTCCCGGAGGAAGGCCATGCTCATCAAGTTTTTTCCAGGTGTCGCCGCTATCGTTCGAGCGATAAATACCGCTGCCCGGGCCTCCGCTGGAAAGCGTCCATGGCGTGCGGCGAGATTCCCAGAGCGAGGCAAATAGAATGTTGGCGTTTTCAGGGTCGAAAGCAACATCAATCGCTCCCGTATTCTCATCTTTGAATAGAACCTTGTCCCAGGTCTTGCCGCCATCGAGCGTGCGGAAAACTCCGCGCTCGGCGTTCGGGCCATAGGGGTGACCGAGCGCGGCGACAAAAACTATATCGGGATTGCGCGGATTGACAATCACTTTGCCGATCGCCCGCGAATCCTTCAGGCCGACATTCTTCCACGTCTTGCCCGCATCGACCGTCTTCCAAACCCCGTCACCTTGACCAATATTTCCGCGAATGCAAGCCTCTCCAGTACCCGCATAGACGACGTTCGGATCGGACGCGGCAATCGCGATGCTGCCGATCGACGGCGCTCCGGCTTTGTCGAAAACCGGAGACCATGTGTTCGCTCCATCCGTCGATTTCCAAACCCCGCCGCCGGTGGCTCCGAAATAGTAAGTCGACGGATCGCCCGGAATCCCGGCTGCGGTTAGAGAGCGCCCACCCCGAAAAGGCCCGATGGAACGGTATTTCATGCCGCGGAAGAGCGGATCGCCATCGTCATCTTTATCTTTAGCGCTGTCTTTGTCGTCGTTCGCGGCGGTAACCTTGCCCGCATTCTTCTGCGTCGAATCCGTCTTGCGATCCTCTCTCTGCTGCGAGAAGGTTGGTGATGCCAACAGCAGTAAAAGACACACTGGCAGGAGGAAGCGCGAACGCACTTTTTCAATTATCAATTCCATAGCCCCTGGGGAAGAATTTGTCTGCGATTCATGGTAATGCCAGTGGCGGCAACATACAAACTCCCGCGCCCCTGATTTCCCGGCAGGACGGCACACCGGCATGGTTCCGGCGCGTTGCGAAATCCTGAGCGTAGGGGCGCTGGGACTAGCGTGGGACTCCGATACACCTACGTACCCTTGTAGTCACTACGTTGCCTCACTAAAGATAGTTTTATTTGTGCCGTTGCCGCCTAGAATGTTTCAAACATTTCGATAGCTTTTTGCTTGAAACAGAATTCGCCTCCAATGCAACGACAGTTCACCTCAAATGACGTGATCGCGCTGACCGGAATTACCGCCCGTCAGCTGCAATGGTGGGATGAACGAAGCATCGTCACGCCCGCTCGCCAGGGACATCGCCGCATCTATAACTGGGACGACCTGCTCACCGTCGCGGTCATCTGCCAGTTGCGCCAGCGCGGCTTCTCGCTACAGCGCATGCGCAAAGTAATCCGGTTTCTACAGCAGGAATTTGGCACCAGCTTGGCCGCGACGGTCGGAGCGTCCTCGGAGTATCACCTGCTCACCGATGGCACTCATCTTTATTTGCGCACCTCGGCGCGGCAAGTCGTCGATCTGTTGAAGAATGCACGGCAGGCGATGTTCGATATCTGTCTCAGCGACGAGGTACGACGGGTGCGGGCGGAAGTGGAGTCGCGCAAAAAAGCTACAGCTTCAGAAAATGTTCGATTCTTGCGGCGGCGGCAGAGAGCGTAAACAAGCAGAGCGAATCGAAGCATAAACGAAAGGCGGGAGGCACATGATGATCGGCGAATTGAGCATTCTCAGTGAGTGGATTCCCGAACAGATGGAACCCGGTACCGTGTTTGTGCTGGAAAACGCTGGCGAAGTCGGAGAGCGGGAAGATCCTTATTGGGCCGTGCTTTCATGCCCGTCATGCGGGACGCTGGGTCTGATTACACGAAAACAGATGGCAGGATTACTGCCGACGATCTGTGGATCGGCAGTATGTTCAGCGCAATTTTTTATCAAGGATGAGGAGATTACTCCGCGGAAGCCTTTCTAGCGCGCCGCCGCAATCGAACCGGTCTAGCACGTTCTTACTGGCGGCTTTTTGTCAGCTTCACCGGAATCTGCTCCACGATTTCAATATCGAATCCTTCCAGCGCCGCTACCCTTCTTGGGTGATTGGTTAACAGTCGTATCCTCTTCAAATTCAAGTCCGACAAAATCTGCGCCCCCAGGCCGATCTCACGATGAATCTTCCTCTCGCTTTCTGGCAGCGACGGTAAACGGCGTTCGCGATGGAACGTCAGGAAAGACTGGTCGCCAATTTTTTCCGCGGTGAAGCCTTTGGATGTCTGGTGCAAATAGATCAGCGCTCCGCGATCTTCCTCGGCGATGGCTTTGAGCGATGCCTCCAGCGTCAGATGGCAATCACAGCCCGTCGCCCCAAACACGTCGCCCAGCAGGCAATGCGCGTGCATGCGGACCAGAACCGGCTCCGACGAATCACTGATATCGCCGCGGACGAGTGCCATGTGCGACTCGCCACCTTCCACTTCGCTCTCGTAGGCGATCAGGCGGAAATCTCCGTGCTTGGTTTCCACCAGCGACTCGCCGACGCGATGCACGTAGCGCTCATGTTGCATCCGATACCGGATCAACTCGGCCACCGTCAGCATCTTCATGGCGTGGGTGCGGCAGAATTCAGTGAGGTCCGGCACGCGCGCCATCGTGCCATCGTCCTTCATGATCTCGCAGATGATACCGGCCGGAACCATGCCAGCCAGCCTCGCCAGATCGACAGAAGCCTCAGTTTGGCCAGCCCGGACCAGCACTCCACCTTTGCGCGCGCGCAGCGGGAACATGTGGCCAGGGCGAGCAAGGTCGGCCGGACGCGTAGCGGGATCAATTGCCACCTTAATCGTGTGGGCCCGATCGTGCGCCGAGATTCCGGTGGTCACGCCGGCGCGGGCATCAATCGCTTCGCAAAAAGCCGTGCCGTACTGCGAGGTGTTTTCGCTGGTCATCGGCCCGATGCGGAGGTGCTCCAGCCGCTCCTCGGTCATGGCGAGGCAGACGAGGCCACGGCCGAACTTCGCCATGAAGTTTATGGCTTCGGGAGTAACTTTCTCAGCCGCCAGGGTCAGGTCGCCTTCGTTTTCGCGATCCTCATCGTCGACCACGACGATCATGCGACCAGCGCGAATCTCTTCGATCGCAGTCGGGACATCGGTAAATGGTGAATTAGGTGTCATGGACCACCGCCCCGCCAGAGCAGAATTTCAACCAATCTAGTTTAACTTGCGCCGCAAATAGAAAAGGGCCGCCGTGGCGACCCTTCCCCTCAGACCAGATCCCCTGCGCCTACAGGGTAGACTCAATCTCAAAGCCCCAGGCTTCAAGTAATGGCTCAGGGATGTACTTCGAATTCTTATTGCGGCGCGCCCACTCTCGCAGGCGGGTAGACCGCAGATATTGGTCGGGGGAGAGCTTATACTCATGCACGACCTGCTCAAACTCCGTGACCGTGGGAATGACAGGCCCGATCGGCTCAGGCTTGCCCCAGTTCGGATTTCCTCGTCGCTTTGCCATCAAAATGTACCCTCTATTGGGATAAGGACTTACACCCTAGTTAAGCCACCACGATATTTGATTCCAACGAAGGTGGAGGGGATTCACGCGTAAGTAAGAAAACTGCACCACAGACTCTAGCCCCTCGGCCCCGTGGAAGCTATTGATAATAATAGGTTTCTGTTGCCACGTCAACAAAAAAGTGGGGCATCGCACCACCTTTCTAATATCCCCTTTGGGCACAGCCACTTGCGGGACCCCACGAACCGTCGCACCGGACGCCGCAACGATATGAATAAATGGATGTGCCTATGATCCAATGGAGCCGTCGCCAAGCAGGGGCTTCCTCCAAAACCCCCGCGGACGAGACCAAAGGGGACGGCTAAGAGAAAAACCGGTTCCCTTCCAGCAGCCGAAAACCTTTTAGGTGACTGTGGTAACCAGTGCATCGGGCCATTGCGTTGACCGTAGAATTGCCTAGACTTAGAGTTCAGGCAGGGACTGTTCCAGTCAGGGGTGAGGGACTGAAGATTCCTTTTTCAATTCCCGCGCCTGGGCTGGTTACAATCACCGCCTCCCCTCTCCGAAAGACTCAGGACGGCGAGCGTTTTTGTACTGACCTTGGAAGTGTTGTTTTGCAGGAATCGTTAGTTTTGAACGGCTTGTCTTCGCACTGATATTTTCAGCGCGATTTGAAGTCGAACCGGCTTGCGGATTTACATCGCGATTTGAACCATGTGATTGGAACCATGAACTTGAAGACGTTACTACTAAGTTCTGACGACAAAACGGTGCGGGTGCTGCGTCGTGTTTTGAGCGACTTGGAAATCGATATCGAGCACTGCGCCGCTCCGGACGAGGCCATGCGCCGAATCACCCGCCAGCGCTTTGAGGCGATTATTGTCGACGGCGCGAATGCGGCGGAGGCAACCGGTGTTTTCCGCGGCGCGAAAGCCAGCCCGGTTAATAAACAGGCTCTGGCCATCGTGCTGGTCGAGTCCGAGGTCGGCCTGAAGGGCGGCTTTGGGATGGGAGCGCATTTCGTCCTGCACAAGCCGCTGGCCGTCGAGCGTGCCAAAGCAAGTTTTCGCGCGGTCCGTGCCCTGATGAAGCGAGAGCGCCGCTCCCAGTTGCGAATTCCGATTCAGATCACGGTGGAATCCTACGGAAAGTCTTTATACACAGCTAAGACCATCGATCTCTGCGAAGGCGGAATGGCGATTAAGTTCTCTGGACCCGTGCCTAAAGAGGGCGCCCTGCGCTTCTCCCTGCAATTGCCCGGCATGCCCCAGAAGCTCGATATCTATGGGGAGTTGGCCTGGGAAGGCACGGGCGATCAGGCAGGCGTCCGCTTCAAAGATCCCACCGACGAGCAGCGCAGTGCCCTTCGACAGTGGTTGGGCAGCCAGCTTCCCGAGCCCGACCAGGACGACCCGCCGGTCAACTGCAGGCTCACCGATCTCAGTCTTGGCGGCTGTTATCTGACCACCAACTCGCCCTTTCCTCGAGGCACAAGAGTCACGCTTTCGACCAAAATGGCGGACATCGAGGTGCGGTCGGAAGGCGTTGTGCTGGTGGCGCATCCGGAATTCGGCATGGGAGTGGAGTTCTTTCAAATCACCAACGAGCAACAGGATCGGGTGCGGCGCATGATCTCGATCCTGCGCGCCAGCGGTGGAACCTCTCCCGAGGTTTACGTCTTGCCGGACGGTATGGACCGCTCGTCTCCCGAAGATAGCGCGGCTTCGAGCCATGTTGCCGTAACCCGCTCCCCAGCCGCTGCCGCCCAGGCTTCAGCAAATCAGGTGTCTGCAGCAGGCGCAGTGCGCAGCGAAGACGCGCTGGTTGATCTGTTCCGCCACAAGTATCAGGTGCCGGTCGAGACTTTTCTGGAACAGATGCGCGAACAGCGACAGTCGGTCGATTCGCTCGCTCGCTAATCACCTCCGATTGGTTTATTTCCGTTCGTGTGCCTTCGTGCCCCCCAGTGGTTACCGGTTTCATAAACTGCGGCATACGGTTCGGCGCAACCACGCTGGGTTCGCGATGAACTCTGCTAAAATGCCCAAATTCTGGTTCTAGGAGTATGCATGCGCCAATCGCTCTTAATTCTTCTGGCCCTGCTGGTGACGCCAATCGCCTCATTCTCATCTTCCCCTGCGGCTTCTCCCCAGGCCGGCGCGCCCGACGCCGAGCTGAAGAACGCTTTCCGGCGTCCGCCAAAGAACGGCTGGACATTCGTCCATCTAGAGGGCACGCCGCACGAAATCGGCTTTCAGAATGGCTATCTGCTGGCTCCCGAGATCGAAGACACGATCAAAGTCACGATGCTCGAAGTAACCCATGAAAACCAGAAAGACTGGCAGTTTTTCCGCGATGCCGCCCAGAACATGATGTGGCCGCACATTGAACAGGAGTATCGCGACGAGATGCAAGGCATCGTCGACGGACTCAACGCTCACGGCACCGGCACGAAGATCGATCTATGGGATGTAGTCGCTCTGAATGCCGCCGAAGAATGGGAATACTACGTCAAGGAATATGACCAGGCGCACGGAAACAAGTCGACGGCTTCAGCGTCTGTGGCGGAACATTGCAGCGCCTTCGTAGCGACGGGCAGCTATACCAACGACGGCAAAGTCGTGATTGCCCACAACGATTGGACGGAGTACTTGGACGGCGAACGCTGGACGATCATCTACGACATTGTTCCGGCCAAGGGCAAGCGCATGCTCATGGACGGCCTGCCGGGAGTCATCCACAGCGCCGACGATTTCGTCATGAACTCGGCCGGCATCGTCATCACCGAAACAACAATCGGCCATTTCTCGGGGTATGACGAGACGGCCATTCCGGAATTCGTGCGGGCTCGCAAGGCAGCACAATATTCCACCTCGATCGACGATTTTGTCCGCATCATGAAAGATGGCAACAACGGAGGCTACGCCAATACCTGGCTGGTCGCCGACATCGGTCGCAACGAAATCGGCCGCCTCGAACTAGGTCTCAAGAACGTCACCCTGGAGCGGAAGAACGACGGCTATTTTGTGGGCTCGAATTTCCCTATTAACGAGAAACTGATTCGCGAGGAGACCGACTTCGATCCTCACGATATGAGCGAGAGCTCCAATGCCCGGCACCTGCGCTGGGAACAGCTTATGGCCGAGAACAAGGGCAAAATCGACGTGGCCGCGGCCGAGCGCTTCCTGGCCGATCATTTCGATACCTATGAGAGGAAAGAGGATCCAGACGAGCGCACGCTGGACGGCCACATCGACCTTTCGCCGCGCGGCAGCGGCTCCTGGCAGCCGCCTTTCGGCATGGCCGGAGCGGTGCAGAACAAGGCTGCCGACGCCCACATGATCGCTGAAATGAGCCTCGCGGCCGCCGCCGGCCATGCCTGCGGCGTGGATTTTAAGGCCGCCGACCACCTTCGCGCTCACCCTGAGTTCGCCTGGCAGAGCGGCCTCCAGCGTGACATGAGGGCAGGTGCCTGGACGACCTTTGGAGTGGCGAACCAGCCCTAAATACATTGTGACGGGAAACGAGACTTCAGATACAGTAAATGAGTGTTTACGCCTCATCCCAACCTGAGCGATGGAGTGAATCGGAATATCGTTCGGTCCGAGATTGAGGGAGGTGTGTTTCTGGAAGCTCTGGCGCCCGACACGGTGCTACAGATTCGCACTCAGCATCACCACTACACCGCTCAGTTTTTGGGGGAAGGCGCGGCCCTGATCTCCGGCCATCCGCAATATTGTCCGCAGCCAGTGCAGGTCACAATTGCCGGCTCGACATGGGGCGGTTCGATGCTGAAGCTGCGCTTTATCGGCCGCGGAATGCACCTCGAGTTTCACCATCCCGATTACACCCTCCCGATTATCACTTCTCCGATTCAGGAGATCTGGGAGCCTGTAGAATTGGCATCCGACGACAGCGCCGAACTCGATCGTTTTCACGATAAGTACCACTGACTCGCGCCGCGCCGATCATCTGCCGGCACGTCACACGGGCCGTTTTACCCCTCTTTCCGGCACAAACCACTTGAATTTCAGACTTCGCTCGCGGCGGCTCTCTTCCTCGAGATGCCTCGACCGCGCCTTGAGCAAATCGTTCAGCGACACCAACCCTAGAAACTTTCTCGTCCCACGCTCGACTACCGGCATTCGCGTGCAGTTTTTCTCCACCATGCGATAGACAACAACGCGCAGCGGTTCGTCCGGATGGGCCTCGACCGTGCTCGCGTGAACCAAATCGCCCAGTGGATGATCGAGGGCGGCATCGCCATTCTGCTCCATACGCCGGTTGATGTCCCCGCGCGTGACGACGCCGACCAGTTGGCCTTCCGCATCGACGACCGGCAGCAGGCGCTGCTCCTGGCGGTGCTCCACACGCAACGAATTCCATATTTCGCCCAGCGTGCTGGTGGCCGGCAGCACCGCAACTTTGGTGCGCATGACCTCGCGCACAAATAGAATCTCCAGCGGATCGACAGCATACTCGCGGCTGAGATGATACCCGCGCCGGGCAACTTTCTCGGTCAAGATCGAGCGGCGCAGCGTCAGAACGGTGAAGCCATATGCAACCAGGCCACTGATCAATAACGGCAAGAAAACACTGGCGTCATGCGTCAACTCAAAAGCAAAAATGATACTGGTAAAAGGAACGCCCAGAGCGCCCGCCAGGACCGCCCCCATGCTGATTAGCGGCCAGAAGCCCGCTCCCTCAGGAGGAAGAAACATCGCTTCCAGGCCGCCCAGAGCGCCACCCATCATCAAGAGCGGCGCGAGCACGCCGCCCGATGTTCCGGAGCCGAGCGAAACCGCCCAGATAAACCACTTCACCAACAGCACCCCAAGGATGACCTTCGTGGTGACGCTGCCCGCAAGCAGCGCGCCAATCGTGTCGTAGCCGACGCCCAACGCCTGCGGAAAAATCAGGCCTCCCAGACCGATGGCGAGACCGCCAATTGCCGGCCACCACATCCAGTGAATTTTCAGGCGCTGAAAGGCATCTTCCGCCGCATACACCGAAAGTGACAGCAGCGCCGCGAGCGCGCCCCCCAAAAGGCCAACCAGCACGCAGGCGAGCAGCGCTTTTGGTCCAATGAATAAAGGATGAACCGGCACCGGGAACAGCGGGCCGAAGCCCAAGATATATCTACGCAGTACCGCAGCCATCGCACTCGCCAAGGCCACCGGAATGAGGCTGCGTGGCTTCCACTCGAAAAGCAATAACTCAACTGCCAGCAGCACGGCCGCGACAGGCGCGGCAAAAGTGGCCGACATTCCTCCCGCTGCGCCCGCCACCAGGAGCGTCTTGCGTTCGGCGCTCGTGAGATGGAACAACTGCGCTATCATCGACCCAACCGCCCCGCCCGTCATAATGATCGGGCCTTCCGCTCCAAACGGGCCGCCCGATCCGATCGAGATGGCGGCGGAAACCGGCTTGAGAAGCGCAACCTTCGGCTCAATCCGGCTGCCATTCAAGAGAATCGACTCGAGCGCTTCGGGAATACCGTGGCCTCGTATGCGCTCCGACCCATATCGCGCCATGATGCCGACGATCAGCGCGCCGGCGATAGGGACGAACAGGCTGTAGATGCCAAGATGATTGCCGGCAGGCGAAACCAGCGCCGTGTTCCAACGCCCAAAGTAGAACAGGTTGGTAAATAAACCGATGAGGCGCAGCAAAATCAGCGCCACGAAAGCGCAGATCGCGCCAATGAAAATAGCCAACAGCGATATGGGAATGACCCGCCACGTCGTGGTGAAATCCCTCAACTCGTCGTTGCGACCGTGACGCAGTTTCCCAACGGTCGCGGCGTCATCATGAAATTCTGCTTTCACAACAATTATTATATCGTATTACGATATACTTTTTACGATATACTTTTCGTATGAAACGGTCTGTTACTCAGGCTGACTACCAAGCGTTGGCGGATCTGCGCTATCAGATCCGTCGCTTTCTTCACTTCAGCGAGCAAGCTGCCCACCTGGTCGGCATTGAGCCGCGCCAGCATCAGCTTATGCTCGCTTTGAAAGGACTGCCGGCCAGAACGCGGCCGCTAATCAGAGAATTAGCCGATCGCCTTCAGATTCAACATCACAGCACGGTCGAATTGGTGAACAGGCTGGCTGCCGGCGGCTACGTCCGGCGCCATCGTATGCAGGAGGATCGCCGTGCGGTATGGCTTTCCTTAACGAAGAAAGGCGAAACAATATTGCGCGAGCTTTCCTTGCACCATGAGGAAGAACTTCAGCGGCGCGGCCCCGCTCTGATCGCAGCCCTGCTGCGCGCAATCGGCAAGAACCGAACCAACCGTCGTACCACAGCCAAAGTGGGATCGCGATCTGGAAAAACAAGCAAGCAGTGACGATGCGAAAAGGAGAAGCGATGAGGATGCCGGGACGCTCGCCTAGAGCACGGCCGACATGCTAGTTCCAGCGGCCGCAAACACATCGGCCGCTTCCTGCTCAGCGATAGGAATAAATACCTGCAACACGTCAGAGTCAAACTGAGTTCCACTGCTGCGGATCAAACGTCCGATGGCTTCTGGATGCGGCAGGCCTTGCCGATAGCAGCGATTCGAAACCATCGCGTCGAACGCATCGATCACGCAAATGATTCGCGAAACCAGCGGAATGTCGCTACCTTTCAGCCCCGCCGGATAGCCCGTCCCGTCGATGCTCTCGTGATGATGCAAAGCGTAGAGGCTCGCTTCTTCGAGCCCCGGAAACAGTCGCAGAATCGACCAGCTGTATTCCGGATGGCGATTGATGAGAGCGCGTTCTTCGATCGTCAGCGGACCCGCTTTCTTCAGAATGGCGTCGGGCACGCCAATCTTTCCCACGTCATGCAGCAAGGCGGCGACTTCAACCTGATAGAGCCGGTCTTCCGGCATGTCCATCTTCCGGGCTACGCGCAGCGCCCATTCTGCCAGGCGCGTGCTGTGCACGCCGGTGTTGATGTCTTTCAGGTCCAGCATCTGGTTAAAGGCGCAAACCAGAGAATTGCGAAAAGCAAGCTGCTGCTCTTCCAGTTCCTTGATGCGAAGCATCAGCCCGGAAACATCGACGACCGGGTTCGAAGGTCCCGCCATAACGTCTTCGACTCGCTCCCTCGCTCGCGTCTATAACAGGTTGCACGCCTGGAGCGCCTTGTAAGTGTCCAGCCGTCCGTATCCCATATTCACATTGCCGATGTAGTCAGCGTTCGCTAAGCCCGTCGGAACCATCCAGCTCGGGCAGTTACTGTTCGACCCCATCATCAGTGCCGCCGTTCCAGCGACGAACGGCGTACTGAATGACGTTCCCCAGCCCGCTGCCCAGGTTCCCCATGGGTAAGTCGTCATCACGCCTTCTCCAGGGGCAGCCATCCACACCGGCGGCACGCCATAATTCGAGAAGGTAGACTGGACGTCGCTGTTCGAAGTCGACGCAACATCGATAACTCCCGGTAACCCGCCCGGATAAACCATCGTATCTTCGCCGCTGTTCCCAGCCGAGGCGACGGAAACAACTCCCTTGCTGTTCGAATACTTGATCGCCGTCGCAAGTTCCGCCGAGTAACTCGGATAATCGAAGCTCATGCTCATCACATTGGCGCCATGGCTCACGGCATAGTAGATAGCGCGCAGAATGTCCGAGTCATAAGCCGTTCCATTGGCTGAAAAAGCCTTGAGCGGCATGATCTTTGCCTGCGGTGCGACCAGATGCACGATACCGGCGGTCATCGTTCCATGTCCAAAATCTGAATAGGAGCCGCCATCGAGCACAGCGACCGTGCGCTGATCAAGCACCGCCACCGTACGCTGGCTCAGCGTGGCGCTCTGCGCTTGGCTAAGGTTGGGGCTAGCCTGAACGTCACTCATCTCCGAACCGCCGCTGACATTGCGGGTAAAGTCGTAACCGTTGACCAGGACGCTTTTTAACACCGCGTTGTTGGGATCGACACCGGTATCGATAACGGCGACTGTCGCTCCCGCTCCCGTCACGTTAAATGTCGCTTGCGCTTGCGGGGTTCGCACTAATTCGTTACCAGGCTGCGCCAAGTAGCCGTGCCACACGGTAGCGCCGTAATAAGGCGTCGGCGTTTCATCCGTCAAGTAATTGGGATCATTGGTGGCATACGCCGGCACAGCAGTTACAACCTGATCCACTTCTACGTCGAGGATGCCGAGGTCGAGGCTCAGTTTCAGAAGGCTAGTTACCGGGTTCAGAATCGCGGGGAGAGTCACCAGGAATAACTGGCCGTTGGGATCGCCGAGTCCGCCGACTACCTTGCAGCCCGCCAACAGGCAGGTCAAGTTCAGGGCAGGCAAGCCTAGCGAGTCGCGCACGATCAGGCGAGTTTGTGCCTCCGCTGAAGGAGCGCAGAACGCAGTAACCACCAGTAACAGAAGGCACGCGACCACACCCGCGCGACGATTACCCAGATACGACTTAAGTTCACTCATTGTTTTCCCCATTTGGACTTCATCCACGACTACAAGTTTAGAGTGCAACGTTGATACTTGCCACTTACAGCGGTACTCTCTCGGCAGTAACGTGTGCTGATGCCTTTGGTAAGTCATTAGCAGTTACCATTATTGTGGGTTGGCCAGCGAAATCCGCACGGTATTGCGGCCCGCCGACTTAACCGAAAGCCAAAGATGATCCCGTGCCTCGAACTCAAGGTGAAACTCTCCCAAACCGCTGATAGCGGCGGCGGCTACAAGTTGTTCGTGCTCTGTCGACAACTCAACCGTTGCGTTGTCCTGCAGGGCTTGCGCGGCTTTTCTGTCAAACACCTGGCCGACAATATGCACTTCCTTAGATTGGCTGCGACGGCCGAAATGCAAGTCCACCGTCAAACCTTCCGCTTCATAGATAACCTGCCAAACCCTCAGGGCGCCGCTGCGAACTCCCGCCCGCAGAGGCTGCGCGAAGCTGTCGAACATGAGGTTGGCGATCGTCCATTTGCGAGGCTGCTGCGCGACTTTCCCGGCAAACCCCAATTTCACCAGACGAACCAGGTTTTCCGGCGGCGTATAACTCTCTTCGGTAGCCGCAAATCTACTCACACGACCCCAGGAATCCTGAGCCGTTTTACAAGTCGCACAACCCATCGCCAGATGTGCCTTGACGTCTTCGCCGAATTCACCGCGGCTGACGCCTCGTACCAAATCAACCCAGGATTGTTCCGAGAAATGCATTTGTCTTCCTTATCTTGTTCGGGGGATTCAAAACCAGATCCAACTGACTCAGTTGTCTCGTCTCTGATACAAAAGGGACTCGAGCAGCTCAATAAATACAGTTGAAGCGAAAAAATACTCAATAACTCGTTACCCTTTTCCTATCAATAAGAAAGGAGCCCAATGATAGGGGTGGGGACGGCGCTCGCGCAGGCTGATGCAGGCAGCCCGCATTGCTTCCGCCTTCGAAAGCCCGGTTTGCAGACGACTATAGAACTCGATCATGAACTCCTTCGTGCTGTCATCGTGCACATCCCAGAGGCTGAGAACGAGCGATTGCGCTCCCGCCTGCAAAAGACCGCGGACCAGGCCCATCAGCTCATCTCCGGGCGTGATCACATTTAATCCGGTGGCGCACCCGCTCAGCACCACCAGGTCAACCGGCAGTTGCAGGTGAGCCATGTCGTAGAGGCTCAAATGCGAGGTCCCCAGCCGGATCGACGAAAACATGGGGTTGTCCTGGCGAAAGTACCCGTGCGTCGCAATGTGCACCGACTTACATCGCGGCCCGTAAGTATGCAGCACAGCCTCGCTTGCCTCTTCGCCGAGAAACAATTTGGAGTTTGGCAAAATCCGGGCAAGGGCATGCACTTCTTCCCTGATCGCAGGTGTGCGGGCGTCCGGAACCCCGAGGATTAAAGAATCGCCTGCCGTATTGACCGCCTTGGTCTGGCAATGCGCATAAATGCTGGCGCTCGGCGCATACGAGATCGCGAATTGGTCGACTAAGTACGATTGACCGTCGTGCAAAGCATGAAACGGAACATAGTGAAGTAGTCCATGCTGTACAAACACCAGGTGGCGCGCATTGAGTAAGTGCCGGATCGGTGCGACTAACTCCTGATAGAGGCTCTTCAGGTGCGCTTCCGTTGAGGCGAGCAGCGCGTGACTGAACGTGGATACATACTGCGGATCGAGGCGAAATTTATCCATTTGAAACTGCAACAATTGCAGCAGCTTCTGGATGCGCGATTGCACCGTTACGGGACAAATATGAAGTTTCTCGCGGGTCACGACGCAGGCGATATTTCGTCCGTGCGTGCAGAAAAACTCAACTAATGCCGTGTCCGCGGGAAGCGCCGCCCTTATCTCGTCGAGCGACATGCTCGTAGGAACCTGTAGGCCGGCCTCATTCGCCTCCGCGACCGTCGCTTCTTTCATCGCCCGCATCAAGTCGCCCTCGCGCGAGCGAGCCTGTTGTTCGAGCTGCTGCACGCGCTCTTGCGAACGCTCCTCCGGCCGCAGTTGTTCGCGCTCGATCAGGTTGTAGTACCAGTTCAGCTCTTCGCGCAAGTTGCGAATCGACCGTACAAGCTCGCTTTGCCCAGGATCGACGGCGGTGGCAACGTGCACCGGCTGGTTCAGAAGATCGATCAGGGTGCGCGATTTGGCTTGCTCAATATAGGCGAACGCCTCTTCGAAACTGTTCTGGCGGCGCAGGCAAATATCGACGAGGCTCTCATACACCTCAAGTTTGTTTTCGAAGAAGGCGATCTTCAACTCTTCGCCGCGCAGGCTGCTGCGGAGGCGCTCGACGGCAGCACGCGCCCGGCAATAGGACTCGTAGGCCGCATCTTCGTTTCCGGTTGCGCGTTCCACTTCGCCCAGCAGGAACTCCGCCTGATAGAGCAGGGTCGGCGCGTCCAGACTTTCTAGGTCTTTCAGAGCCGCGAGACAATGCTGTTTTGCGAGCCCGTTATCGGCGAGGCGTATGGCGATACGCGCCAGCAAGAGCTCGGCCAACACAGCTTTCCCACGCATCGACGAAGTTCGAAAGAATTCGTGGGCGGAGACGCAAAGCCTCCGCGCCTCAAACAAACGCCCCTCGGTGAAAAGCACGAGGGCTTCGTACAGATCGAGAAGCGAAGGCCACACTAGGTTCTGGTCGCGAACAAACATTTCTTTTGCTCGCGCAAACAGCTTAACCGCCTCAAACGCCTGTCCCTGGCGGCTGGCCGCGATGGCGGCAAAACCCAACGCCTTCGCCGCTTCATAGCCAAAACCGAGATCGTGGAACGCTTCGTTCGCCGCGCGTCCGAGCTCGCCGGCCTCCGCACTCAGGTTAAGTTCCAGATAGATTTCAGAAAGATCAAGATTACAGAGCGCAAGCTGATAGGCGTCGTTCGCTTTCTTCGCGCTGACCGCCGCATCGCGAAGCATCTGAATCGAGCGCCCGTACTCACCGCGCAAGAAATATAAGTAGGCAATGTTGTAGTCGGCATAGGCCACCAGAATCGGCATGTTCTTCTGATCGCAGTGCCGCCGCGCGACCCGGTGGAGTTCTAATGCCTTGGGAAAATCGTTGAGGCTGATGTGGCAAAGCGACAGGTTGCTGAGAACCGCCGCCAAGCCTTCGGCATCGTCGTGCGCCAGCATCTGCTCATACGCGCGCTCGTAGAATGCGAGCGCTTCGCTGAATCGATCTTGCCGATGATAAATATTTCCAATATTGATTTCGACGCGCGCCAGCCGCCGAGTATTTCCCTGCTGCCGGAAGATCGCACCCGCTCGCTCGCCCGCC
>Ga0209008_1000157_pt1 | contig 31799 bp, 32 predicted proteins | sample JacPin_JW_Ref_O3_FD_187963 | JGI IMG/M metagenome (GOLD analysis project Ga0209008, IMG submission 187963) | Forest soil microbial communities from Algoma, Ontario, Canada - Jack Pine, Ontario site 1_JW_Ref_O3 (SPAdes) (version 2) | ecosystem: Environmental > Terrestrial > Soil > Boreal... | reverse complement strand
AGTAGCTGACGCTCTCAAGGGTATTGATTGGCGAGGCCGCATCCTGATCGATGCTACGAACGCACATCTGGACCCTCCAGATATCAGTCTGGCTGGCGTGACCAGATCAAGAGCTGCATTGAAGGGGCGCACCTCCAGCGAAATCGTTGCCGAGAAGGCAGTTGGAGCACGGCTCGTGAAATCGATCAGCAACATCCCGATGGTCTGGATACAGGACTTCTCGCCGAACAAACCCCACACCGTTATCTTTACATCCGGCGATGACACTGAAGCCAAACAACTAGTGATCGAGTTGGTCAACAGCACCGGGTTAACCGCGATCGATCTTGGGTTACTCGTAACAGGTGGTGCAATGCATGAGGTCGGCGCTCCACTATCCGGTCTCGACCTTCACTTCGTCCGCCGGCTTCGGTGATTGCTGCTCTCACATCTAACTATGACCTTTTCAACCTTCGTTTTCCCGGAGATATCACATGAAGCGTTTCATCAGCAGCGTCGTCTTTGCTCTCACGATTCTCACCGCCACTGCGAGCTTTGCTCAAAGCCCATCACCTGCTGAGAGCAACGAGGCTACCGCAGCCAGCACCGCGTCGGACACTGTTGACGTTCAGCATGTGATCGACGCCTATCACGAAGCCGTTCTGACCCACGATGGATCTCGACTAGCGCATCTATTTCTTCCGCAAAGCCTGTGGCTCAACGTGCTTTCTGATGAGGCTTACGCTCGCGCTAAAACGAAATCGCCAGATGCGGTGAAGATTCGCGTAGGAAGCTACACAGATTTCGCAAAGCTGGTTTCGACCTCAAAGGCCAGCTTCAATCCTACCCACACACATCTGCAGGAGAGCAGCGACGGGACGATTGCGTCGGTGTACTTTGACTTCATATTCCTGGCAGACGGAAAGGAACAAAATCGCGGAAGCGAGACGTGGGTGTTGGTTAAAGGAACCGATGGTTGGAGGATAGCCGCAATAACCTACTCGTCAAATTCACACACTTAGGCGTTTGAAGAAAAGCGTCCCCTGTATTTCGCAAGAAATAAGAGAAAACGGAGAACAGGAGAGCACGATCTGACCTGCGCAGGTTTGAAGAGAGACTGTCATAAGACCTTGGTTGGCAAATTGTAGTTCAGAAAGGGAACATCCTATGTCCGTAAGCAACGCTCCTGCGGCATCCACCGTCTCGCCGACCTCCTCCCCAAAAATCGAGATTCGCGCCTTGCTACCCGGTGACGATGCCACCGCCTTCCGTACCCTTAACGAAGAATGGATCGCACGTTACTTCAGCCTCGAAGCCCGCGACATAGAAACCCTCGGCGACCCCGAAACCACGATCCTGCGCAAAGGTGGATCAATTTTCATGGTCTACGCAGATAGTCTTCCGGTCGGCTGCGTTGCTCTCATTCCCCTCGGCCAGGGAGTCTATGAGCTCTCGAAGATGGCCGTCTCGCCGCAGTTCCGCGGTCGTGGCCTTGGCCGTCGCCTCCTCCTCCACACTATCGCACAGGCCCGCCTCCTCGGAGCCACGTCGCTCTTCCTCGGCAGCAACACCCGCCTCGCGGACGCCATTCACCTCTATGAGTCCGTCGGCTTTCGCCACGTGCCGCCCGCTTCCCTCCCGCCCAATCCCTACACCCGCGCCAACGTCTTCATGCAGATGACCCTCTGAAACCAGCGCAACGCCCTAAAGGGAGGAGGCTCGCTGCGTTTGAGAAAGCTGAGGAGTTCCCGAGATTAGTACCGTGATGTCGGCTTGTCGGAAGGTTTGCTCGCGGTTGCGGGTCGAAGACCGCCAAACTGGAAACCGCCTCGGTAGCGGGACCTACGGTTCGAGTGTCGCTTGTAGGACTCGAAAGGCTTTTCGCAACTGCTTAGCGTCGCGTTGCGTGAGCAGCGCTTGCAATTGCTGAGCTAGAAACTTGGAATCTGCGTTGGCGTTTTCGAAATGGAAGAACGTCGCGGGCGAAGTGTTCAATTCCTTAGCTAGAGCGATTATTAGTTCGAACGAGGGCACTTTCTCGCCACGTTCGATCCTGCCCAGGTGTTTGACCCCAATGTCGACTCTTTCGGCGAGCTTCCCAAGGCTCATCTTGCGATCCTTGCGAGTTGCCCGGAGGAGCCGGCCGAAAAGTTCCGCTTCATTCATTGGGCTATGAAGAGGACGATATCTGCCCAATCAGAGAGGTGGAACGCTCTATTAGGTGCTTTTTGCATTGACAATGTGATCTTTTAGGGGTAAATAAAGCCTCTAGGCCTGATAAAAGCGCGATTCCTCCATTCTGCGCATGACGTCAGATGGTTTTGCCTTTATGACGCGACACATCTTCACGATTGTCTCTAGCTTTGGGCTGACTAGGCCCCGTTCTATCAGGCTTACGGTCGTCCGATCACACTCCGCCTCGAAGCCGACTTTTTCTTGCGACACTCCTAGCTTCTTTCTCATTCGTCGGAACGCTTGCCCAAACGCCTTTTCAGGTCCAGAAAGGGGCTGAACGTGTTTTTTGCGGGCTGCCACAGGTGGAACAAGCGTCCCATAATGATGAATAGATTCCTACGGAATGCATTCCTCATTTTGTGTTTAGGGTCTGCGCCGGCCGTCTTGCGACTGGGGGCGATTTGAGTTCGTCGATCACAACCCGGTTGTCACTTATCTCAACCTCCACCGGAAATTCAATCGCGGATGCTCGCCCTGCAGCTAGCTTCGATATCCCGGATGAAGTCCTGATGGCTCGCACCGTCGATGGAGATAAGGAGGCGTTGGGTTGCCTCTTTCGCCGTTATGCCCGCTTGGTACGGGCGGTCGGGTACAAGATCCTCAGGGACGATTCGGAAGCGGACGACTTGCTCCAAGATGTTTTCCTCTTCATCCATCAGAAGAGCGCGGTTTTTGATGGCTCCAAAAGTTCGCCCCGCTCGTGGATCGTCCAGATGGCCTACCAGCGTGCAATCGACCGTCGCCGCTATCTGGATTCACGACATTTCTACGCTCAGGTCGATCTGGAAGACGTTGGAAACGAACTGAGCGGTCCGGGGGGGAGAGCAGGGCGATACGAAAACTCGATTGAAGAAGTGCTCGGAAGGGTTGGATTAGGCAACGTGTTTGGAGTCCTCTCTGAGATCCAGCGTCAGACTCTGGGGCTTCATTTGCTCGACGGTTACACTTTTGAAGAGATCGCTGCAAAATTGGACCAGTCCCGAGGAAACGTAAAGCACCACTATTTCCGGGGTCTGGAGAAACTGCGGAAGCAAATTTTTAGGTGTAACCGGCAGAGCGATTGAGCAGTATTATAGGAGGCGTCATTCATCCGAGGAGCAGGGGCGTTGTCTCGAATCGAACCCCATGACGAGTTCCTAGAACTCTGCGCCGTTTCAACCTCGGGCCAGTTGAGCGAGGAAGACCAGAGGAGACTACAGGAGCATCTTGCGGTTTGTTCCTCCTGCCGTGAGGCCCTGCAGCAGTACGAAGCGATCATTCGCCACGCAATCCCAGCGATCGGCGCAGAAGAGACACCAGAGAATCTGGAAGCAGGGCCGCATTGGTCGGAGAAGCAGGCAGAGTCTGCTCTTTTCGAGCGCATCGCACGAGATGAGGGGGGGGGCGGAATCGAGCGTACCGGGCCGATTCCGCCCCATCGTGAAACTAGCTCTCGTCGAGTCCTCGCTCCCGAAAGCGCCGCCGCTTGGCGCAGTGTGTGGACCCTCTATGCCGCCGAAACACTGCTTTTCGTCGCTCTCGGTGTATGCGCTTATCAGGTCGGCATTCGGCGGGGGGTAAACGTTTCGAACATTTCACCGACCCGTCCAGATGCGCAAAGCCTGACTTCATTGGCAGAGAAGTTAAGTGATGCCAGCCACGAACGCGAGGTTGCGCGCGCCCAAGTCGAACAACGTGACAACTTGGTCGCCGATCTGCGTCGGCAGTTGGAACAACAGCTCGCGAAGATGGATCAGATGAAGGCGTCGCAGGAGCAGTCGGATGTTGCGCTACGCAACGCAGACGCTGGACGACAGGAACTTATCCAGAAGCAGACTGAGGCGGAACAGAAGTTCAACGCCGCGCAGTTGTCTGCCCAGGCGTTGCAGACGAAGCTCGATTCAATTGCAGAGCAGCCGTCCCAAGACGCGAAGCGGGCGGCAACGCTGGACGCAAGAGTCAACGAGCTGACGAACTTGCTGCGCCAGCGTGACGCTACCGTGGATCAGCAACAGGAATTGCTCGCGCACGACCGTGACATTCGGGAACTTATGGGTGCGCGGGATCTGTATGTCGCGGAAGTGTACGACGTGGCCCGTACCGGAGCGACCCAGAAACCTTACGGGCGCGTGTTCTACACGAAGGGGAAATCTCTGATCTTTTATGCCTATGACTTGGATCAGCAGACTGTAGCGAAGAAGGCCAGCACGTTCCAGGTGTGGGGTCAGCGCGGATCGGAGCGGGAGCAGGCATTCCCCCTTGGTATCTTCTACGAGGACAATGCTTCAAAAAAGCGGTGGGTCTTGAAACTGGACGACCCGAAACTGCTAGCACAAGTTGATGCTGTGTTCGTTACGATCGAGCCGAATGGTGGCAGTCGCAAGCCAAGCGGCAAACCCCTGCTCTTTGCTTATCTGCGAGTCGACCCAAATCATCCTTAATCCTTAATCGCGGTTGCGTCTTTCCTGGCTCTTGCACGCTTCCAACTAATTAAGGAAGGAGCGGTACCAAGTGAGCCCCCTCTCCGTAGACCCGAATAGGATTTCCGAATCCGTCGGCCACAGGAGAGTCACCGTGCGCGTGCGCTTCCCCCGCATCGCTTTTGTTTTCGCTTGTGCTGTGTCGCTAGCCCTCCCCCTTGCGGCACAGTCCACCAATGGAACAATCAACGGCCGCGTGCTGGATCCATCCAATAAGGTCATCGGCGGCGCCGAAATTCTGGTGATAAACGATGCGACAGGGGGGAAGTATTCTGGCAAGACGAATGACGACGGCATTTACATTGTGCCGAATCTCCCGCCAGGACCGTACCGGCTTCAGGTTTCCAAGGTGGGATTCAAGACACTCATCAAGCCCGATATTATTCTCAACATTCAGGACGCGTTGTCTATCAACTTCACCCTCCCCGTCGGAGCTGTGTTCGAGATTGTAACTGTTGAAAGCGGCGCGTCGATGATCAACACCACGGACGCGTCGGTCAGCACGGTAATCGATCACACCTACGTGGAGAACATGCCGCTGAATGGGCGTAGCTTCCAGGATTTAATTTTGCTTACGCCGGGAATCGTGACGCAAAATTTCCAGCCGTCAAACGCAAGCCCCAGCACCGGTCTCGGCATGTCAGGCGAGTTCAGTGTCAATGGGCAGCGTACGGAATCGAACTACTACACCGTGGACGGTGTCAGCGCAAATTTGGGGGCTTCTTACGGGATAAACATGTTGCAGGGGGCTGGGCTTAGCGGTTCTGTTCCTGGTGCAACTGCTTTGGGAACCACGCAGGCCTTGGTGTCCGTAGATGCTCTCCAGGAGTTTCGTGTGCAGAGTTCGACCTACTCGGCCGAATACGGCCGCAATCCCGGCGGGCAGTTCGCGTTCGACACGAAGTCGGGCACCAATCAATGGCATGGCACGGCCTTCGACTATTTGCGGAATGGCGCTTTCGACGCCAATGACTGGTTCAACGACTACTTTGGTGTGTCCGAACCCGGCCTTCGGCAGAATGATTTCGGAGGCACATTGGGCGGCCCAGTCAAAGTTCCGGGCCTGTATAACGGGAAGGACAAAACTTTCTTCTTTGTGTCCTATGAGGGGCTGCGATTGATTAGTCCACAGCCAGCTTCGACCAGCTATGTGCCGGATCTTTGCCTGCGAGGCGTGGCTGCCGACTGCGCCGGGGGAAATGCTCCTGCTCCTGCGCCTCTGAATCAAGCACTGAATGCGTTTCCGATGCCCAACGGGCCTGACTTTGGAAACGGCATTGCCGAATACATTGGAAGTTGGTCCAATCCGAGTTCAATCGATTCCACTAGCGTTCGATTCGACCATTTTGTAAACAACAAACTGAGGTTCTTCTTCCGGTTCAGTGACACTGTCTCCAACTCGTCGACTCGGGGTGGGGAGGGCTCGTCTCCCACAGTGGACGTCACTTCAGCGTATGTATCGCGAACCTACACGGCTGGGGGCACCAGCGTTTTCACAAACCACCTGAGTAACGACCTTCGTCTTAATTACAGCTCGAACGGGAACACCTCTAACCAAATAATCACCACACTTGGAGGTAGTTCCCCTGTAAACCTAGTGCAGCTTGCGGGACTGAATGTTAGCTCTCTCCCAGCCATTATTATCGCTTACGACGGATATTATATGGAGCTGAGTCAAGGGCGGCAATCCGGCGCTCAGAGGCAGTGGAATTTGGTGGACACGACGAGTCTTTCTGTGGGGCGCCACCAGTTCAAATTTGGCTTGGATTATCGCAGGCTGGCGCCGTTTGCGGTTCCGCCTCCCCTGAGCGTGGCATTTTCGTTTACAAGTGAATCTGCGGTCGAAGCGAACAGTGCGCTTACAACTCCGGAACCCATTGCCCCAGCGTACCCGTTGTATAAGAGCTTCTCGGCATTTGCCCAGGACCAATGGAAAGTGTCGCAGCGCCTGACCCTCTCTTTGGGATTGCGTTGGGAGGTAAATCCCGCGCCGGGCGTGACGCAGGGGCTTAAACCGTACACAATCGACTTTGTTTCCTCCAACCCCAATACATGGATGCTGGCACCGCAAGGCACACCCCTCTGGCAGACTACGTGGTTCAACTTTGCGCCTCGCTTGGGTGCCGCGTACGTCCTGCATGGCGCACCGGGCTGGGAGACGATTGTGCGCGCCGGTGGGGGCGTTTTCTTCGATACAGGTCAGCAGCTCGGGTCGTACGGTTTTGAAGGGCCGGGGTTTAGCGCATTCTCAACTGGCCCTTCGCCGTTTCCAGAGCTTCCGGCGGGGGGTATCCCCCCCATCGTGAACCCGCCTACGGGGTATCAAGGCGCAGTCTATGGATTTAACCCACATCTGCAATTGCCGTATACGCTTCAGTGGAACGCCAGCATCGAGCAGGCGCTTGGCAAGTCGCAAGCTCTCACCGTCTCCTATGTTGGTTCGCACGGGTCGCGGTTGCTGCAGTTCAATCAGTTTTCTCTCGTTAACAACCCGAACGTAGGTTTTTTTGGCGTCGGTGAAAACGGCTTAACATCGGACTACGACTCATTGCAGGTTCAGTTTCGGCGGAGATTGAGCCGGGGGTTGGCTGCCTTGGCTTCTTATACATGGTCTCACTGCATCGACTATGGCTCTGAGAACATCAATTTCCCCTACCAACGCGGAAATTGCGACTTTGACGTGCGGAACAATCTTTCGATTGCCTTCTCTTATGATCTGCCGAACTTGGGGGGCAGCGGCTTTATGAACGCCGTGATGCACCACTGGGGCATCGATGACCGTTTTACCGCACGAACGGCCTTTCCAGTGACTTTGTTAGGAAACTTCCTTCTGCAGCCGAACGGCCAGTACTATGACGGAGGCTTAAGTCTTGTTCCGGGTCAGCCTGTCTATCTCTACGGCGCCAATTGCGCAACTGTTCTACAAGCACTGGGCGATCTCGCTGCGGGGCAAGTATGTCCCGGAGGCCGGGCAATTAATCCCAATGCCTTTACCGCTGTGAATTCCGGCCTCGGTGATACTCCGCGCAACTTTGCAAGGGGTTTCGGGGCTTGGCAGATGGATATAGCAATCCGGCGAGAGTTCCCGATCTATGAAAGGCTAAAGCTGCAATTCCGTGCAGAGGCTTTCAACGTCTTCAACCATCCCAATCTCGGAACGATCAATCCGTACCTCGGCCAACCTACCTTCGGGCAGGCAACGGCCACGCTTGCATATTCACTTGGCATCCTGAGTCCGCTCTATCAAATGGGCGGTGCGCGCTCGATGCAGTTCGCGTTAAAACTGGTTTTTTGAAGCCAATTCGCAGTCAAGAGTTGAAGACGGGTAAGGTAAAGTGTTGACCCGGTTCTTCCTACAGGTGCTGTGCATAAGGAGGCTTTTCCAGGAGTCTATTTTTCGCCGAGTCATAACCTTATTTGAAAGAGGGAGAAAGGTTGACATACCCAAATTATAGGAAAATTGCACGGTTCCTTTTCGTCACTATTGGATGTTTGGGTGGCATGGGTATCGCTTCGACGCAGCAAGCGAAGCGGCCCTTCGCCGTCGTTGATGATATTGGATTCGTGTATTTTGGAGATTTATACGGGGGAGCGGCAGCGGTCGAGTTTTCGCCGGATGGGAAGTACTTCGCCGTCGATACCGAGCGCGGGCATTTGGACCTCAACACCGTCGAGGATTCCCTCGCGTTCTACCGCAGCCAGGATGTCGAGGACTTTCTGAAATCTCCAATTGACTCGCAGCCGCCATCACCCGTATGGGTTGTGAATCGTTCTGACAAGAAGGGTGCAGTCATCAGGGGTTGGCGTTGGCTGGGTGATTCGAGTGGAGTAGCTTTTCTGGATCCCACAACCGATGGCGGTCACCGCCTCGCCTTGGCCGATCTTCGAAAAAAGATGATCGAACCATTGACGTCCGCAACAGAGGTTGTTACGGGTTTTGATATCCGGGACCGACAACACTACGTCTATGTTGTCGCTGATCCGCCGGGACAAGAGAAAAAGGCGGAACGTGCAGAAGCAGCGGTAGCAGGTGCTGGGCGTTCTTTGTTTGAGCTGATTCTTCCTGACGATCCGACGACCGCGCTTATCGCTCCAACCACCACTTCTCTTTGGGCAGTCGTCGGAAGTGAACACTTCGAAGTCAAGAAGGATGGCGCGCCTCTCGCTTTCTTCGGAAGTTGTGCGCTATCGCCCGACGGACAATCTCTGGTCACGACGCTGCCCGTTCTCGATGTTCCATCTAAATGGGAGACGCTCTATCCCGCGCCACCTTACACAGTCTCCAAGAATCGTATTCACGCTGGCCACTACGATGCGAAGTCGAGCCATGTGCATCAGTACGTCCGGATTGATTTACAAACGGGTACCATCCAATCTTTGGCGAACGCGCCGCTAGCGGATGACGCAGGATGGACAGCAATCGGCGATCCTAGTTGGTCGAGCAATGGACGCGAAATTCTCCTGCCAAATACCTTTCTCAAATCAAAGGAGAATGCGCCCTCGCGCCCGTGTGTGGCAGTCATGGACGTCTCCTCCGGCGCAAGCACCTGCGTGGAAGTGTTAAAGGCCCATGAGACCGAAACAATTGTCGAGGAAGGGTATCATTTTATTTCTGGTGTGCGCTTCGCTGGCGACACTGGCCGCGTGATGGTGGCATTTTTTAGCCGCGAGGATCTGTCACGCAGAACCACCGAATACCAGCGCACGAATGATATATGGCAAGATGCGAGAGAGATTAGTGGTAACTTTCCGGCAGAGCATAATGATCTTAAAGTGAGTGTGAAACAGGGCCTGAATGACCCTCCAATGCTGGTTGCTACAAACAAACAGACATCGCGGGTGGTATGGGATCCCAATCCGCAGTTCAAAAGCGTCGAATTAGGGGATGCCAGTGTTTACACGTACAAGGACAAACAAGGGCGGGAGTGGAAAGCCGGGCTGTACAAGCCAAGCAACTACAAACCGGGGCAGCGTTATCCACTGGTAATTCAGACGCACGGCTTCGAGGCATCATTGTTCTTACCGTCCGGTGGTTTTTCTACTGCCTTCGCGGCCAGGGCGCTGGCTGCGACGGGAATCGTCGTGCTTCAGGTCAGCGACGACGACGGTTGTCCTCTTGTGACTCCTGCCGAGGGGCCGTGCGCTGTGTCTGATTATGAAGCTGCTACAAATCAGCTAGTATCCGAAGGGTTGGTGGATCCGGAAAAGATTGGCCTTATCGGTTTTAGTCGCACTTGCTACTACGTGATGGAGACTCTCACGACTAGTTCTTTCCTTCACCTCAAGGCCGCGTCGATCACGGACGGAGTGATGTTCGATTATTTCCAATACATACGGAATCCGGATCGAATGTCAAGCGAAGCAGATCGAGTGATCGGCGCTCCGCCCTTCGGCGAAGGTTTGCAGCAATGGCTGAAACGATCTCCGGGGTTCAACCTCGATAAAGTGACCGCGCCCCTTCTAGTCGTAGGGGAAGGTCCCATTAGTTTGAGCTTTATGTGGCAACCGTATGCCGGACTTCGCTATCTGAAAAAGCCAGTGGACTTGATAATGTTAAATACGCGAGAGCATGTTCTGACCAATCCGTCGGTCCGCATGGCGTCACAGGGCGGCTCGATAGACTGGTTCCGCTTTTGGCTACAAGGCTACGAGGACCCCGATCCGGTAAAGGCCGACCAGTACAAGCGCTGGCACGAGTTACGGAAATTACAAGACGAGGGCAAGAGTAAATTGACTACGCCTAGAGCCATTTCAAATTAATTGGGATTTCGAAGTCGAAAGCTCACGAGGATGAAGTGACAGGCGATCGGTAGTTAGTGACTCGTGCCGCAAACGAAGATAGTGAAGTGCCCCCGTTTGCTGTATCAATCTCACTGTGAATCCTCTGTTGAGTTGATGCGCCCAATGTTTCTTTGCCATTCGCAACTAGAACCGGTCTCATAAAACCCAGGAGGAATTTTCAATGGCCGCCCGCAAGCGGCAGAACATGCGCGACAAGTTCCCTGAGAAACTGATCCGAGTTCATAAACACCGCAAAGTGACCGCCATCGATCTGCACAAACTCTTTGTGCGGAGCTTTGATTGCACCCAGATATTGCCTTGCGAGCGCAGTAGGAGTCGTAAAGTCCTCGTTTCCCTGGAAGAAAAACATGGGCACTGCAAACTCAAGCCCCAGATCCTTCGGCGTAGAGGACCTTGCCTGTGGGACGAGACGGTCGCCGCTCAGAATCTGCCCGTCGATAGAATCGTTCAGATCTCGCACGGAGTTACCGGGAGCGACCAAAGCAAGTCCAAGGGTCCCGGCGAGGAATCGATCAGCGCCTTCGAAACGGTTTGCCCATTTGCGCTGTACGCCGTAGCCCTCACCGTTCGAGTAAGGTGGTGCGCCAATGCGGCGCAGTTCGGCAACAGCCTGCTGATTTCCGGTGGCCTGCGCTCTCTCCAGCAGCGCGGCATAAGCCACAGAGTAGTTCTTTGTTTCATCGGAGACCTGGCCTGTGCCCACGTAAGCGTAGAAAAGGTCTGGTCTGGCCTGCACCATTCGTAGGCCGAGGATCGAGCCAAAGGAGTGGGCGACGAGAACGATCCTGTCCTTGCCGAGATGCTTCCGCAGATATTCGGACAGTTCGATCCCATCTTGCGCCATACGATCAAGGGTCATGGTGGACTCAACCGAGGGACCGGTTCCACGGAGCGTTCTACCCGCGCCTCGTTGGTCCCATTGCACTACTGTGAAGCGCTTTTCCCACGCTGCGAAGAGAGCGAATGACCAAGGATTTGTTACGTCGCCTGGGCCGCCGTGAACAAACAGCAGCACGGGATTCTGTCGATCTTCCCCACGGATGGTGACCCATTGGTCGATGCCTCCGAGGTGAACGTACATTGCCTCGTCAACACCCTTTGCTGAGTCAATCGCATACTGCCTCGCGTTGCGCTCCCGCAAGAACGAAAGTGTCTGGTCGAACTTTCGATAGTCTGCATCGTTGTAAGCGGCTGCCGTCGCGCTCTCTCGTGCCGCGGATTGGTGCGGCGCTGGACTTTGTGCTGTAGCTACGACTGACAAGAAGGCAAAGAGGGAGACATAAACTCCGCAACAAGGCAACATGTGAACTCTCATAGTGAAAGGATACGGATGATGCACGTCGCCGGTTCCGTGACTTTCGGCGAGTTTCGATTGCCATTGGTGGTGTCGAGGTACGAGTAGGCCACCTCATAATTGCCTGAGCAAGATTTGTATGCAACCGAGACGCACCATGCCGAAGAAGTTCTCGACGTGGTACTCCCAGCGGATCACCAATCGACGAAAGTGATGCAGCCAAGCAAAGAGTCGTTCCACTCGCCAACGCCTGCGGTACCGCCGCAACGGGCGACCGTCCTGTGTGGGTTCGCGGCGCTCTCCGCGATGCGGTGCGATCATCTCGATGCCATAGCGCTCGGCCAAATCTCGATCCAGGCGGTCACTGTCGTAGGCTTTGTCGCCGATCAATCGCGGCGGGAGGGTATCGAGGAAGCTGTGCCCGAGGACGCCTTCGACGAGCTGGCTTTCGTGCGGCGAAGCGCTTTCGATACTAACGGCGAGAGGAAGACTGTGATCATCGGCGAGAGCGATGATTTTCGTCCCTTTGCCGCGCTTGGTCGGCCCGACCGCGAGGCCCCCTTTTTTGCCCCGGTGAAGGAGGCATCGATGAAAGCCTCCTCAAGTTGCAATTTTCCTCGGGCCTGCAACTCCTCGGCTAGTACACGCAAGATGCCTTCCAGATTGCCCTCCCGCACCCACTGCTGGAAGCGGCGATGGCAGGTCTGGTACGGCGGATATTTCTTGGGCAGTTCGCGCCACTGGGCCCCGGTGCCCAACACCCACAAGATTCCGTTGAGCACTGCTCGCGGGTCCTGCCAAGGGCGACCCCGACCATCGGAGCGTCGTTTCGGTCGCAAGATCGGTTCGATCACTTCCCACTGGGCATCGGTGAGTTCCCATCGTCCTCGCATGGCCTCCTTCTGCCCGTTTTCATACTCGCAGAAAATAGCTAAGTAGGTTCACTCACCATTTATGAGACCAGTTCTAGAGGCTTTAAGCGTGCTTGCCTGCCTTTGATCAAATTGAAGTTCTTCTTGTAGCGGAAAAAGGCGACGCAAAGCGTTGACTGGTAACTAGGGTATCGGAGCGTCCGCACTTTCGGACGGTCCGACAGAGGTTCTTACTTACTCCCAGTCTGCGTACGGCGGAATGGCTTCATTGTACGCGCTATTTTAAAGGTACATGTCTTTGTTCTTGCTATCGACTGGCGACTGAACAGCATTGATCGCAGGCGACAATGTCGTTAGCTCCGGAGTTTCATATTTCATGGTTTCAGCTCCTTGTTTGGTCAAATTGAAGTTCCCTCTTGTATCGGAGAGGGCGACCAAAAGCGTTGACTGGTAGTTAGAGTGTCGGAGAGTCCGCATCGCGGACCCTCCGACAGAGTGCTTACTTACTCCCAGTCTGCGTACGACGAAGTCGCTTCGTAGCTTTGGCCACCGTCGTAGACGTCGTTTGCGGTCTTTTGCGGAATTCCCGACTGAATCGCATTGATCGCAGGCGTCAACATTGTCATTTCTGGAGTTTCGTATTTCATGGTATTTTCCTCTCTTTTCTTTGTTGAAGTTTACGTACATTAGCTAGCTAGCTAAACTTTTGCGCCGAGCGGGTGACTGAAGTTCCTTAGCCTCCAGAGACGAGAAGCACTCTTGAAGCTCGCAAGGGTGAAGTGACCCGTAATTCGTAGGTCGTGACTCGTGCTGCAAACTAGGGTAGTGAACCGCCCCTATTTTGCTGTAGACCAATCCAATGTGAATCCTCGGTTGATCTGACCCGCCCAAGTTTTCTGCCCCTGATCAAATTCAAGTAGTTCTTGTAGCGGAGCGACGCAAGGTGTTGACTGGCAATTATAGTGTCGGAGCGTCCGCAATTTCGGATGCTCCGACAAAGTACTTACTTACTCCCAGTCTTCGTACGCGTGATTGATTTCAAAGACATCGCTGCCGTCCATGAGCACGGTTCCGGGCTTGAACTCGGCTAGCGACTGAATCGCATTGATCGCAGGCGTCAGCATTGTCATTTCTGGAGTTTCGTATTTCATGGTATTGTCCTCTCTTTTCTTTGTTGAAGTTTGCCTACATTAGCTAGCTAGCTAAACTTTTGCGCCGAGCGGGCGACTGGAGTTCCTTAGCCTCCAGAGACGAGGAGTATTCTTGTCTCTTGGTTGACACCGAGTTCGTCAGGACTCCTTGGAGCGCGAGGTGGCGGAGCCAGGATTCCAGTGTCAGGGTGCGGTTGAGGCTGCCGATGGGAACGTCTTCGTTGCGCCGGGCTTTCTGCAATGCCTCCGCAAACCGGTCTGGGTCTACGATCCCGATGGCACTGCTGACCATGAACTGGCCCATCTCCATCAGGCTAGCCCATTCTGTCGAGGCGCTCTTCGCCGACTCTGGCGGAACGAACACTTTTCGTCTTCTGTTCAGGAGTTCATCCGGGACGATACCAACCAGAGCGCGTTTCATCAGGGAGCGGCGCTGGCCTACACGGACGATCTGTTCCCGCGGGATGGCGTACATAAATTCCAGCAGGTCCCGATCAAGATAGGAATAGCGTACCTCACGGAGTAGCTCTGACTTTAGCGGAAAGGCGGCCATTAGTCTTCGCTCGCCATTCAAATTACCAACATTGTGCTGAAAGCTTGGCAAAGGACCGAACATCTTCACCGTAGATGGATACCCACCGAGAGCGACGTGATTCCGGTGGACAAAGGCTGGATAGAGCCAGAGCACCGAGCGCATCTCCCTCGGTACATGTATGGAGGCAAAGAAAAACTCTTGAATGGCGTCCCATAGCAAGGAGAACCGGGGTTTTCTCATCTTTGCGGCCCATGCGTTCAGTTGGCGAGCAAGGGTAACGAACCGTGCTCTTGCCAAGAAGTTCTGGAGTTCGGGCGTTGGTGTCGGGACGCCACTGCCTGTGACACCGTCTCCCCCGAGTCCGGAGAGAGTAACGCGATGTCCTTTTGACTTCATGTACGCCGCATACTGCGTGAAATGTTCAGAAAGACCCTTGTTGGGGATGGGGGTTGACGCAAAACGATCATTGTCAAACTTGGACTCAATCGATTTTCGTGAGCCTGCTTCTTTGGCTTCTTGTTGTCGTAATGCACTCGCATTGATATGGAAGCCAGTTACGCCGCGTTTCTCTTCGACTTTGGAGATCCAGTGGAGTTCGTTGGAGTCGGGTTCGAGGTGGTCGTAGGAGTCATCGAACCAGGAGATGGTGTCGACGCGGGGATATTGGGCTTGACCTTGGGCAATAACTACATCCGCCATGCAGACGATGGAAGAAGAGTCCATGCCGCCGGAGAGTTCGGCGAGGACGGGGCGGTCGGAGCGGAGGCGGCGCTGGACGGCTGTGGCCAACGCGGAACGGAAGTGTTCTTCGTATTCGGCGTCGGTGCGGTAGCGGATGCGCTTGCCCGGATCGAAGTCCCAATATGTAGTGGTGATGTGCTTTGTGCCATGCTTTCCCGGCTTTAGCAGCACGAAACAGGATGGCGGGACGGCATGGATACAAAAATAGGGCGTGAGATGCGCGGCGGGAAAGAGAGTCGCAAACCAGCCGGCGATGTACTCTTCGCAGATTTCGAAGGTTCTGCCTGCAAGCCGGACGAGCGGATCGAGGATGGTGCTCCAGGCTAGCTGTTTTTCGTCAAACGAGTAATAAAGATGCTTAGTGCCGATCGGGTCTTTAGCGAGCAACACGGAGCGCTCGCGAGGATTCCAGATAGACAGCGCCCAATCCCCGACCAGTTTGGCAAAGCAATTGGCGCCCCACTTTTCATACGCCGCAGCAACGATAGCAACGTCCGTGGAATTGACGGTCAGGGTGTCGCGTAGCTCACTGATGAGGTCAACGCGATTGTCCAAGCGACCGTCCCAGGTAATCACCGCACCAGACGAAGAAATATGTGGTTGCTTCTCGCGACGCGATTCCTTCGTGGTATGGAAGGCGCGATAGAGGATATTTATGCCGCCCTTGGAATACGATTCGTTGCTATCGGGGCCGTAGGGAGCGAGAGTGGCGCTGACTTTATCGATGTAGTTCGGAGCAGGCGGCTGGCCTTCGAAATTCCATCTTCCAAACTGGACGCTCATATAAGTTCCCTGTTATTGTCCTTCCCCAGAATTTTCAACCGGCCGTTTATTAGGATCGATTCATGACTGCGTATATTTCCGGCACGTACGGTTTGTCGTTAACCACGCGACCATCCACCTCGACCCAGGCATGCGCCTTGAATGGCAACTGTTGTGCCCCGATTACCATTTGGGCGAATATCCCGTGCCTCTTGAGGAGGCAACTCGCCGCTGCGGAGCGCTGCAAACAACGCGCCTCTTTCCAGTACCAAATACAAGCCATGTCGACCGCCGAACAAATGCGTTCCACTGCGTCTGGAGCGGGTGTCGTCTTGCCCACCGGATAGTTGGTAACCTTCTCGTAGAGCGCCGCGAAATTACCTCGCGCCAAGTCGAGATCGAACTCAATCAGCTTCAAGTACGCTTTCAGAACAAGAAACGACATGGCGCACACCTCATTCACACCGCGAGTTGCAACTGGTGAGCAGTTCAATCCCACCCTGTCCCAGCACAATGGCGCGATAGGTTTCTTGATCGGACTGTTGCGTCGATTCCATGATCTTGGTTCCAGCTCACGCCGCCACGCCCGGTTCGTGCTCTTCGACCAAGTGACATTTCTTCAAGCTTTGGAGAAATTCCCACACATCGTTCTCAGCAAGGTCCTGGCTCACTTCAAACTCCCGGCTGATCTCATCGACAATCTCTGACTCGGCGGAGCCACTTTTGAGAAGTTCAAGGATTCGCGATCCCACGAAGTTGAGGTTGAACATCTGACCTTGCCGGACATCCAGCACAATCGCGCCATCCTGGTTGTGCGTGCTGCGCACCGTGTCAGAAACTCTGTACATTGCTGCCCCATTCCTTGCTTCTCGTCATAGATCGGAAGCCTGGAGCGCACTCTGACACCCTTCGCCACCTGAAAGCCAGTAAAAGGTGAAAAGGTTCGGTAAACAAACACGGGCAAAGAGAAGTTGCTTAATGACAGCAAGATGCGTTGCAGACTTCTTGTGTGGAAAGAATCAATGTGTCCGCTTTTTAGTCAGTATTGCCGTTCCTGAAGTCCCCCCACGATAGGGCGGCGAGGGACAAAGTCCGCCGCAGCTATTATTTACAGAGAAGGTTCTCGGAGATCTTCGTCGATGGTAGCGGCTGTGGAAAAAGACTGGTTGGAAGGGCGACTCGCAAACTTGAGAAAATGGGGATTGCCGTCTTCAACGATTTCTCCATGGGAGAGAATGAGAAGTCTGCCGAATGTAGAAAATGTTGAAGGGCGGTGCGAGATAACAATTAGCGTTGATGCTCTGAGACTACGGCGAATGTTCCCAAGAACGACTCTTTCTGAAGAAGGGTCCAGACAGGAAGTTGCCTCATCCAATATCAAAATCCGGGAGGGGTGCAGAATGGCTCTTGCGAGGGCAAGTCGTTGGCGCTGACCACCGGAAAGTTGGCAGCCTCCGGGTCCGACCCGTTGGCGTAAGCCATCGGGTAATGCTGCAACAAATTGCGAAAGCCCAACGCTGCGAATGGCTTCTTGTAGTTCATCCTCAGGCGCTGCCGGCCGCACGAAGCGAAGGTTGAAGGACAACGTTCCATCAAACAGGACGGGCTCGCGCGGTAGATAGCAGACGTACCGGCGCAGATCCTTGAGTTGAATGTTCCGGATATCTATGTTTCCGATACGAATCGATCCGAAATCGGGGTCGTAGAGTCGTGCTATGAGTTTTGCAAGGCTGCTCTTTCCGGCACCGTTCTCCCCAGCGATGGCGACCTGTTCGCCCGGCAAGATTCTTAGCGAGGGGATGTGAAGCATGTCTTTTTGCCTTCGATATCCAAACCCAACTTCGTCAAAATCAATCTGGGAAGGGTGTTCCCGCGAGAGACAAACGGCAGCAGCGGCATTAGTTACGCTCGGGCATAACTCAAGCCCGGACCTCAACTGCCGGACACTGGCGAAGGTTTTCTGTGCTCTCGCGTAGAGATCGGCGGCACCACTCAGAGGATCAAAGAGTTGGGTAACTAGGCCATAGAACGCCACCAGTCCGCCGACGCTCAAGCTTCCTGACAGCACCATCTCGCCGCCGTAGCCAATGACGGCGCACATAGCCAAAACAACTGCCATGGAACCCCATACTGTAAACCAAATGCTGGTGGTAAATAACTCTTGTTGTGACCTGACTCCACGAGCCAGGAGCCGGAAGGCTTTTCGCTCCTGGCGTTTTTCTTGTCCCAAGAGTTGAATGGGAATCGCCGAGGAAAGATGTTCCTCAAGGAAGGTGCTCCACGCCAACCGATTGTTCTGCACGGTGTCCGCGTTGGCTGTGAGCCTTGGGCGGAAGTGCTGCCGCGCGATCAGAAAGACCGGGACGAGAGGGAGTACGGCCAGCGTAAGCAATGGACTGAGCACGAACATAGTCACCAGCGTGAAGCTGGCCGTCAGGAACATGCGCAAGACTGCGGGCAGGAGGTCGGACCCGAAATACGAGACCTCTTCGATCGGTTCTTTGAGAGGGTACATCACGCTGCCGACCGGCGTGTCCTCATAATAGTCGGCGGAGAGCGTATCGAGACGTCCAAGTAAGCTCATTCTCAGCCTGAGCGAGAGCCTCTGGGCGGCAGTTAGCATCAAATAGCTGCCCAAGCTCGTGAGTGCCATTCTGCCCTGGTAGCCCAGAAAGATCAGGCCAGCCGCTAATAGGAGCAGTCCCGGCTGCTTCTGTGGGATGAGCCGATCGATCACCCACTTGAGCACAAGTGGAGTGAGGATCGCGAGAAGACTCCCGGCTGTAATGCAGAGGAAACTAGCCAGATGCCAGTGCAGAAGCGGTCGAATCTGTCTTGAAAGCCAGTCGAGTTCGCTCGGCAGCCAGGATCTGCAGCGGCTTTGCTCATGCAAGAGAGAGGACAACAGTCACACCTGAAAACTGAGACTAGCCAGGTACGGAAAGCTTGTCCACAAAATGAGTGGAGCGTTCGCTTTTCGCTCAATTGCGTATATTTTCTTGGCAATCAGTAAGACTCGCCTAACGGACAGCCACACCATTTGTCCGGCAAACCGACAGGATCACCCAAGCTTTCTTGCCACCGTGACAATTCGGCCAATCACCTCGGCATCTTGGTGGTAGCGCAAATGTTCAGAACGACGGAACTGTTGGGAGTACGGATGGATGACCAGAGTGTCATTCTCGATGCCACAACATGCACACAAGTATGTCCCGTTGCGCATCAGGATCACATACACCGGCTGTTGCCATGGCGGTTTCGTCGTGAAATGGATCGGCCTCTTCTCGCGACGGTTCACGAGGGCAAACAACCCGTTTGCCAGGCAAGGATGAAGGACATCATATTCGCCGCCGATCCAGAAGAAGTCGTCCAAGGAAGCATCTTCAAGACCAGACAATGGCCCGATGGATTCTCGCAGGAAGAACGGAATTTCCTCGCATCGTTCAAGCATCTGTTCAAGGAATCCACTCCGACCAGGCATGTCGTTGGCGTTCGAGTTTTCGTCGGGCTCCGTGCCTGGAACTCTGCGAGCCAGATGATCGGGAATCGGTTGCGTGCCGGCTTCAGCCAAGTCAATTCCAATCGCCTTCAGAAATACGTGAAATTGCAGGCCGTACAGAGAACAGAGAGTGATCGCCTTGTGAAAGTGACGCGGGGGCGCGTTGAAAAGCTCGTAGTCGCAGAGAGAACTGGGAGAAACAAAATATCTTTCATCCCCAAGCAGACCTGCGATGTCGTGGCTCATTCCCGCAACCTCCCGCAGAGACAGATGCAGCTTGGTACGTGAGGCGCGGAGGAGTTGGCCAAATTCTTTGTCCGTGACAAGCGGTCGTGGTTTCCAATGTTTTTCGAGGTCCCTTGGAACTTCCGGCTGCTCAGCCCGAAGCATAGGTCGAATTTCGAGATCCACAACGCCTAGAATCCGCGCCTCGCGTGGAACTTTCAGTTCGACTTGGGCATAAGAGAGCGACGTACCGATCGGGACGATGATGCCCCTTTCTACAACACGCAAGCGGCAACAAAAGAGGCCCCCGTTATGTTCGATCAGAAATACTTGGGAGGAGGTTGCGCCATTTGACTTAGGGATGCGACCGTTCGAGAACTTTGGATTCACGCGGACGATACTTCCGGGAATCAGATCGGGGAAAGCCAGAGCATCTTGGCGTCCAATCCTTGCGTACAAGAAGCCTCTATTGCCGATTTCGGACAGGAAACGAAGTCGCCTGGGGGAAGTGATTTCGAGAAGCTGTGCCAGAGGGGCAATCGGAGGCGCCGAAGCGCCGCGGGGGCGGTTTCGGAGCCAAGGAATCCACGCATCACGATCGACCAGAGAGGAATCGAGTAGCATCGTGCGCTTTGAAGGCAGAAGAACCTGCAATCGGGGAATGTCTTCGAGGTCACATCCCAACACGCGCAGCCAATCAAAGAACCGGTAGCCGGAGACCTGGCTGAGCGCAAAGACCTGATGAAGACTTGGGGTGAAGGTTCCCAGTCGGAACTCATGGTACAGAGTATGAGGAAGGAAGTAACGCGAAGAACGCCCGGACGACGCCGCAGATAGTAGGGAAACTTTAGAGAGGGTGAGGTGTTTGCTCCTGAGGATGGACCGGACTCGCTCAGCGAGGTCGGCGCCTCTGGCGGAATTTGGCTTGGTGCCCACGGGTAAGCCTCTGGCTATGACTTTCCCACGAGGCGTGCGCGTTTGCCCGTCAGTGGTTCTGGCAGAAATGCTCGTACGCAGACGGGTTGTCTGAAAACACACGAATCCAGGTCGCGTCCAGACTGCAGGCTCGCAGAGATTTGTTCGGTATAAATGCGGGTTCGCAAACCGTCATGAACATTTTGTAACCTGTCCCAGATTGGGGACAGTTGGGTCCGAACCGCTAAGAAACAGGATGGGTCTGATGACACTTGGTGAGAATGCGTCGGTTTGACAAGTGGCCAGAATTGAGGTCGGACCCGATGAATCCGTCAACTACGGCCAGCAGCAAGGACTTCGACGCCAAAGACGGGAATTCCGTTTTTCGGAAATGGCCCATTAAACTTGTTAACAAGGCTGAGATTTGAGGTAACATAGCCTAACTCCGAGGTTGTAGTGCGATGTTGGCCCCGACATCGTCCACGGATGCTGGTAAGCGGCTCAGAGCTGTACGGAAACTCTTGCGCCTCTCGATGCGCGAAGTGGAACACCTCAGTAGGGAAATCGCCCTCAAGCAAAACGCTCCTGACTACTTCATTTCTCGCAATTGGCTAGGCGATATTGAAGCAGGAAAATTAAAACCCAATATCTACAGACTTAAGAGCCTGAGCCTGATCTATAGGCTGGGTCTGGACGAACTTTTGTCGTTCTTCGGTGTTGATATAGCGGACGCTGGCACCGAACAGGCACTCGTGGGGCTACCACACACCTACTTGATGACGCCCACGCTTGGAGGTGCGCAAAGCACACTCGTGGCCCCTCTGGAACTCCGAGAGAAAGTCGACTTTGGAAGTACCAACTTGGTCTCGCGGATGTTTGAGAGCTGGGGCGAGATTCCGGTCGCGCTGCTCCAGCACATGGACTGGCGGAATTCCCTTTACGGATATATCGGGATCGAAGACCGCACGCTTTACCCAATGCTGAGGCCCGGCTCGTTTGTGCAGATCGACTCTCAGCAGACGAAGGTTGAACCTGACGGCTGGCACGACGAATTCGAGCGACCAATCTATTTTGTGGAGCTTCGAGATAATCTATATGTGTGCAGCTGGTGCGAAGTGAACGGCAGCCAGTTGGTGCTTCTTCCCTCGGCCCAATCTGGAAAGCAGTCGAGACACGTTCGCTACCCAGGAGACGCTGACATTCTGGGTCGCGTCACCGCAGTCACGATGCGCATTGCAGAGATGCGTGGGTAATTAGCTGTTGTCGCTCACACTTTGTAACGCCCCAGATGACGGAGAAATACGGAATCGCTAATCCGTGCACATCATGTCAAGAGAGTTGTCGCGGGTATGATACACGACTCAATGTTTGAAAAAATCGTTCTTTCCTACGCTTGGGTATTTTTTAACCGTCCAGTCACATTCACTTGCTCACTGTGCTTCTCTGCGTTCTGAAAGTTCTGCTGGCGAGCTGGGAAGGTAGCCGCCTCACGAGTACCAAGCTCACTGGGGGCAGAACTCAACGCAGCACGACGTGATGGCGAACAAAAGACGAATTGTATACAATTACCCGTCATGGATGAAGGACGAAAGCGGGTGGTCGGGATCATGGCTGCGATCCTCGCCAGTCTGCATATGCAGACGGCAGATGATCTGTTTGGTGGACCTCAGGGAAGTCCGCGGAGTGACAAGTTGATCGCTGCTTCGGTGCAATGGGCTGAAAAGATAATGGAGAAGATTGATAACGTGTTTCGCTCATCCGATCTGCAATAATCTTCCAATGTGCGGGCGTTACCGACTTTCCCGGAGAAAGCAACTTGTTGAGGCGCACTTTTCCAGTGCGTCGGGCGATGAAGACTGGAATCCTCGCTACAACATTGCCCCCACTCAGCTTGTTCCGGTCATTCGCCAGAATCCGAAGCAACCTATTCGGGAATTATCGTTCCTCCGCTGGGGACTCATTCCATCGTGGATGAAAGACTCGTCCGGCGCTGCCACGATGATTAACGCCAGATCGGAGACGGCGGGGACGAAACCCGCGTTCCGCGACGCGTTGAAGTCTCGCAGATGCTTGATCCCAGCAGATGGATTTTACGAGTGGCAACGAGTGGGGAAGACCAAGCAGCCATACTGTTTTGAAGTTGGTAACGCGCAGATGTTTGCCTTCGCGGGAATCTGGGATCGCTGGAAAGACCCGAGTGGCAACTGGGTGAAAACCTGTTCGATCCTGACTACAACGCCGAATGCCGTGACCTCAGCCGTCCATGATCGCATGCCGGTCATTCTCGATCCGGATAGCTACGACTTGTGGCTCGATCCGGGAATGCAGGATGCGATTACGGTGTCCGACATGTTGAAGCCCTGTGATGCTCAGCTGATGCGGCGCTATCCCATAAGCACTCGGATCAATCACGTGGTTAATGACGACGAGGAATGCTGCGCACCCGTGGAACTCAGCCAGGCTCAGGCTTGTCTCTTCTGAGCACCTCCCTCCTCGCCAGCAAAGGATCGGCCTCGATGATAAGCTACGGTCGATTGTCAGGACTCACTACGTGTACAGTGCATATGCCCTGGTAAAGTTCATCCATTCGAACGATTCCGAACTGCGCTTTCGAGACTTTCGACTCCGACAGTTATCGTCGGTGGGCGATATTCACGACACTATGACGTTGTTTCCGGGCGTCCGCATTTATGGAACGGAGTGGCTTTACGAACGCACTTATCAAGATTCTGAGGTTGGGAGGGGTGCGGTTGGTTTCGGGAGAATACCCGGCGATCTCGAAGACACACTCTTTCTCCTCCGCCTGTTCAGACCGGGCGACATACTTTTCACGAGGCACTCGATTCGAGATCCAAGCGGCCACCTGTCGACCCAGTTCCCGCAAAGGATCGGGGCCGATATCGCCACAACTTCCTTTTACAGCTTCAGCCAACCAGAATGTGACTCGTGGGACAGCTTCAAGTCCGAACTGATTGCTAGTCAATCGTGGGCGTCTCAATGGTTTGAAACGGCGCGTCGATTTTTCTTATACGGGGGAGCGAAGGAGTTCAATCGCGAATGGAACGAAGTTGATCGGGTGGTGGATTATATGATCGCACTCGAAGCGACGCTTGTCCCTGAACATGGCTTTGGAATTGGGCAGCGTCTTCGTAAGCGAGCCATATCGCTTCTTGAGCTTCGAGACGACGCGGCCAGGATCGTCAATCGAGTCCTCCGCGACTTCTATGCAGTGCGCTCGACTCTAGTTCACGGCTCGGCGCTAGGGGATAAGCACAGGGATACTCTGGAGCAAATGAACCAGTTTGAAGTGCTGGTGAGGCAAATTCTTGTCGCCGCGCTGCGGCGGATTCCGCCTGACGAAGACAGTCGCAAACAATGCCTCGCAGGATGGTACGAGGTTCCGCTGACAGCGTTAGTGACCGAAATGCTGCGACTCCTGAAGCAGACTTGGAGAGTAATTCTGAGGGGCTAAGTGTATGTTTGGCGAGCTGCTCATGCGCAGTCGCTTTTTAGTTCAATGGTCATGATGCTAGGATCCGCTATAGAAGGCGAAGGCACGAATTACAAGCGTGAAACGATCCAAGTCCGACGTCAAAATGGCGATATCGCGACCGCGCTGACGTACAGTGTCACCGATCCGAAACCTGGCTTGAAGACGAATATAGATTATGTCGGGCACATCATCCGCGGTCTGCGGGACCACAAAGTTCCGGATGAATACATCGCGAAGGTGAAGGCAATTGCCGTGGCAAACAACCCCCGGCATCACAAGAGAGGTACAAGATCTATAAGAACGGAAGATTGAAGATTGAAGAGGCGACTTGAGGATTCTCCAGGCAGCCACTTCTTACTTGCATTTACACGCGATTAAGTCGGCCCTACTCCTCTTCGCCTCGCAATACTTGAGCTTGACGCAAATGAGTTCGTACAGATCGTTCTGTGTTGTCTCAAAATCACGCCGTATGTATTCCAGCACTGAATTCCTTACGTCATCGAACGACGTGTTTCTCAAATAATCATCGATAGACATCGGGGGAATCGTCTGAGGCATGACGATCGCCATTAGCCGCTTGTCTCCGCTTACTGCGCCGACGACTGCCCTTTCAAGCTGTGCGTCGTCCATATCGAGCAGGCGTTCGAATTCCTGCGCACTGGCCATATGCCACCTCTTTACATATCATCCGAAATTTCCGATTTAGGCCTTTGTCTCGCGGATCGTACTCTCCTCCTGCTCTGGGCACAACAAATTTGCCGCCAGAGCAAGCTCCTGCGCGAGACCCACGCGTCGCTTCTCCTCGGAAGCAACGCAGGACTAATTTGGCAATGGCAGATTGATATCGGGAAATTTCGGCTGAAAGTAGTTTATGAGGCGGACAAACTGCTTTTTGTCAAGGAATCGGCCAAGTGCCTCCCGTCCCCTGTAGAGCTCGGCTGTTCCCAGATGAAGCTTGCATCCGACGAATCGTTTGGCTCCAGCTATGCAGTGGGCGTGAGGTTTGGACGGAAAGGGATCGGGGTCGCTCTTGTGGACTCGCCATATCTCGCCGCCTCCCGCAAAATCTTCCTCAAGAATGAATTTGCCGTCGCTGTTTTGCCATTGGCAGACCCCGACGCAGACTTCGAGATAGTCGTCCGACTCAGCAACTATCTGATCGTCGTCTTCGGTCATCATTCCCTATTACCCTTGTTCCGATCTTCTCAACGACCTCGCCGTCACTGTCTGGTGAACTCGGTTGGTTTGCGATGCTCCCGGATCTGGGCATAGCTGACGACCAGTCGAGCTCCCTGCTCCACTTTTCCGTCGTAGTCGTTTAGGGGTTCGTTGTCGAGTCTCCCGATGACTACCTTCTTCTTGTCGTCGCAGACCTCAACGCGCACCCACATCCACTCCCCGACACCAGTGACTTCGTCGGGGAACTCAACTTTTACGTAGTCGCCTGGCGCGTAGCTGGGCATTAATCCTCCTAGAGTCTCATTTTACGATGCCGATGGACACGCCGCTTTTCGTGCGGCGTTTTACTCGGCAAGACCTCTAATGATCGCGCGCTCTGATAGCACGCTCACAGGGAGTTGCGATGTTAAAATTGAAGAACGATATTCGCCATGGAACAATGCAAACTTTGCCTGCAGCGCGTGGCCAGCCTGCGAGACAGTCATTTTCTCTCGGCGGGAATATACAGGATATTGCGCGATGATGACGAGAAAAACCCTAATCCCTGGGTGCTTTCGGGTAAAGGCGCCGTTCAGAGTTCTCGGCAGATGAAGGCGCGTTTGCTGTGCGCCGATTGCGAGCAGCGATTGTCCAAGCATGGCGAGAATTGGGTTTTGAAGCACTGCCTCCGAAAAGACGGCAGTTTCGCACTCGCGTCCATCCTCGCCGCGAAAACACCTGACATTTCGTCGCCACCCAATCCGACCAAGATCTATTACGCTGAGGGAATTCCTGAGATAAACATTTCGGCGCTGGCATACTTCGCCGCCAGCATATTCTGGCGCGGATCAATTCATCCTTGACGTGACGACGGCTCGATTCCCGTCGAGTTGGGACCATTTCAGGAGCAATTCCGCAAGTACCTAATGGGCCAGGAGGTGTTTCCAAAGGATGCCTCTTTGTGGCTTATGGTACGAGAGGGAAAGGAAATTGGTCGTCTGACTTATGCCCCCATCGGGGCGAGACAGGGCAATTTTCACACCTACAAGTTCCCGATGCCGGGACTTGCATTTTCATTGACCGTAAGTAAGAACATTCCAGCCAACCACCGCGAGATATGTTTGGTTCACGGTCCTGGAAATCCGGTCTTCGTCACATCGCTGATCGAGAAGCTTTTGGTGAGCGACGCGGTCAAGATGCGCCAGAAAGCCCTATCTGGAATTCCCGCTTGACGCCTGAAGGCAACGCCCGACCATGTTGATCTGGACGTAGCAGACTGCCCGCTCCAGTGCCCACCTTGCTCCCCTGACTCAAAAGGATTACACTCAATCCTTTTCAGCGCTTGGTATATTGGTAACAATCAAGCAATACCCCGTAAGTAGTAACCGAAGATGAGACCCGGCATGAAAAGAGTCTCGCCCATACGACAAGTCCATGTGCGCGTCTCGGCCGCCATGAAAAAGGCGGTCAAGATGTTCTGCGTTCGGGAAGGCACCACCGAACAAGCTTGGGTTTATCGGCTGATCGATCAACATCTCGCGCGGAAAGCGCCCGATCTCTGGCCGACCGACGCCAAGGGCGCACGCGTGTCGCGGAAGTCGAAGGCGCAGTAAACGGTTTATCGGATCGGAAATATGACCGCGAAAAAACAAGCGAACGCGACGCCGAAATATGTGATGAAGATATCGCGGCTCACCGTCGATAAACTCGGCGTGAAGCTATACGACCGCGTTTCGGCCGTGATCGCAGAACTCGTCGCCAACAGCTACGACGCCGACGCAACGAAGGTGACGATTTCGGCTCCGATGGGCGAATATCTCGCCGCCCGCGTCCAAGACGAAGTCAAGGACCGGGGGTTCGCCATCGAAGTCGCCGACAACGGGGCCGGGATGACTCCCGACCAAGTGAACCGCTTCTACTTGCGAGTAGGTGCGGAGCGGCGCAAAGACGAACGCGGAGGCACATCCAAGAAATTCCGTCGCAAGGTCATGGGCAACAAAGGCGTCGGCAAACTGGCCCCTTTCGGAATCTGTCAGCAGATCGAGGTCGTGACGGCGGGCGGGAATTTAACGAAGGGAACCGACGAATCCGGCAAGCAAGCGAAAGGCTATCTGCGCGCGCACCTTATCCTCGACCGCGACGGCATTCTCAAAGACGAGGAATTCGACTACGAGCCGACGGTCGGAAAACTCGACGGCACCGTGGCCAAGTCCACCGGCACCAAAATCATCTTGCGCGGCTTCGGCTACCGCCGAGTTCCCACCATCGAGGACTTTTCAAGGCAACTTGCTCAAAGGTTCGGGGTTAAGTCCAGCAACTGGAAAATAGAGCTGATCGATTCCGTAAAGACTCCAAGCGACCCCAAATACAAATCCACGGTCGGCCAGTTCGACATCAAGACGATGGCGAACACCAAGATTGCGTTCACTCCCGACAAGGACGGCGAGATCGAAGGGAAAGCCTTCGACACGGACGGTGAGCGGGTCGAGAACGTCAATGCCGGTTTTGCATACGAAGGCACGAATTATCCCGTCCGAGGTTGGGTGGCCTACGCCAAAGAGCCGTACAAAGACGATCTCATGGCCGGCGTTCGCATCTACTGCCGGGGCAAGATTGCCGCCCAAACGAGCGTATTCAACCGAAGGGCCGGGTTCACGGGAGAGCACGACGTCCGATCCTATCTCGTCGGCGAATTGCACGCCGACTGGTTAGACGAGAACGAGGATCTGATACAGACGGACCGCCGCGACATCCTCTGGGCTCACGAGCTCGGCCAAAAGTTCGAGGAGTGGGGCCAAGCCGTCGTTAGAAAGATCGGCACGCGGTCCCGCGACCCGATGAAAAAGAAAACATGGGATCGCTTCAAGGAAATCTCGAAGCTGGAAGCCCGAGTGAGGAAGACTTTTCCCAGAGACGACCAGGAGGCGTTGCGCGAGCAGGCAATGACGGTGGCCAAGTTGATTGGGCAGACCATGCGCGCGGACGAGGTCGAAGACCCCGTCCATGTCGAAAGCTTCGTCCAACTGAGTTTAATGCTCGCGCCCGTAATTACGCTCGACGAGAAACTGAGGGCGGCGGCGGACTCCGGCGACTCGACATTGGATGTCGTGACCGAGATTTTGAAAACCGCGCGGATCGCCGAATTAGCCTCGTTCGGTCGGATCGCCGAAGATCGCATTCGCGTTATCGAGACGGTCGAGACTCTCAAAGACGATCCTCAGACCTTGGAATCCGCGTTTCAAACCCTAATTCAGACCTCGCCTTGGCTCATCGACCCGCAGTGGTCTCCGATCACCGCCAACCAATCCTTCTCGACTCTGCGCAAAGAATTCGTGAAGTTCTTTAAGCAGAAGACCGGCGAAGCCCTTAACCTGGAAGATTTTAGCGATCCGAAGAAGCGCGCCGATTTCGTGATGAGCAATCAGGACGCGGTCGTTCAGATCATCGAGATCAAGAAACCGCAACACAAACTCACCGACGCGGAAGTGGACCGGATCGTAAAGTACCGCGACCTCATGGACGAGTTCCTCAACATGGACGGCCACGAAGACTTCAAGAGACTCTTTCCCCAATTCCGCATCACCCTCGTCTGCGACGCCGTAAATCTGGACGGCACGCACCGCGCGGCTTTCCAAGGAATGAAGGACTCAGGACAACTTACCCACATCACCTGGAAAGTATTTCTGCTCAGGACCAGACAAATGCACAAGTCGTTTCTCGATGAAGCCGACAGACTGAAGAAGGAAAGCAATGCAAACTAGCCAAAAACCCAAACGGCCGGTAGCGGTTGACGTTTTCTCCGGCGCGGGAGGATTGACGCTGGGCCTCAAACGCGCGGGTTTTCGCGTCGCGGCGGCGATCGAAATCGAGGATAACGCCTTTGCCACCTATAAAACCAACCATCCGGAGGTGCACGCGATCAAGCAGGATGTGCGCACCGTCAAGGGCCGTCATTTGCGGGCGCTCGTCGGAGGTGAAGTCGATTTGCTGGCGGGCTGTCCACCTTGTCAAGGGTTCTCGACGCTCACGAACACTTCCTCGAAGCGCGATCCGAGAAACGACCTCGTCCTGGAAATGGCGCGATTGGTGAAGGAAATCCGACCGCGAGCGGTGATGATGGAAAACGTGCCAGGGCTGGCGGATCGAGGTAAGAGGCTCTTCAACCGCTTTCTGAGGATCCTGGAGGAATTGAATTACCGATACACGTGGGCTGTCCTGCAGGTCGCCAACTACGGAGTTCCCCAAAATCGCCGTCGCCTCGTTCTGTTTGCAAGCCGTGGCGTCGAGTTGTCCCTACCGGAGCCAACCCATCATCGCACCGGCGAGGGCGGCCTTCCTGAATGGAAGACGCTTCGCGACGTAATTTACGGCATGGAGTCTCCAATTGTGCTTGATGATTCCAGGAAGATCGGGGGGCCGGGCCGGGTCAACTGGCACGTGGTCAGGCGTCTCTCGTCGGAGAACATCGCTCGCTTACGCAAGGCTAGGCCAGGGGCGAGCCGCGCCGACCTGCCAAAGTCTCTCCGCCCCGACTGCCACAAACACGTCGACAAAGGGTACTGCAGCGTCTACGGCCGCATGGCTTGGGATAAGCTGCCCGTAACGATAACCGGCGGATGCACGACATTAAGCAAGGGCCGCTTTGGACATCCCTCGCAACTAAGAACGATTTCGGTTCGCGAGGCGGCCAGAATTCAGACGTTTCCCGACGACTACGTGTTCGACACTCCGTATATGGAATACGCCTGCGAAATGATCGGAAACGCCCTGCCCTCCGATTTCGCCGAAATCCTCGGTGCCTCGGTCGCCGTGCAACTCCTCGCAACGAAACGGCGATAAAATGCTCGCATCGTTTACCCATAATTAAGCCATGGATAACGTTCCCAGGAAAATACGATCCAAAATCATGGCCTCGGTTCGTTCCGAAGGCAACCTGACGACGGAGATTCTGTTCGGAAAATTGCTCCGCGCCGCCGGCGTCCGCGGCTACCGGAAGCACTGGCCCGTCCAGGGTAAGCCGGACTTCGCGTGGCCCGGACGCAAGATCGCAATTTTTGTAGACGGTTGCTTCTGGCACGGATGCACTAAATGCAAAACCCTACCGACGTCCAACGTCAAGTTTTGGAAAGACAAAATTGAAAACAATCGAAGGCGCGACCAGCGAGTGACTCGTACGCTACGCCGTCAAGGTTGGAAAGTCGTTCGCATTCGGGAATGTTGCGTCAAGAGAAGCTCGCCGCTCCAACGTATTACCGAGCTCGTCAGCAGCTCGTAGTCTTTCATCGCCGTAATTCGACCTCCCTGGCTCTGGGCCACCATCGCATTTTCCATGTGCCACAGAGGCCCACGGGCCCAGGACAGTCAGCGATGGCAACTCGGCGACCAGAGTGAACCGGGCTACGTATCCATCACTCACCAGAATCCGCCGACGGTGGGGCGTCCGAAACGCGTTGCTGGAGAATCTTGCGGAATTGATGATGACTCTGCTTGGCTCTTTCAATCAGATCGTCCCAGGTTGTAAAAAACACCCATCCTTTGTCAGCGTATGCGTCCTTAAGACCTCCTGCATCGTCGTGCAGTTCCGCAGAGATTAGGTGGCTCTGGACAATCGCATATTTTATTGCCTTCGCATCCGTTATTTCCGAAAAGCGCTTTAACACGTACTTCCGGTACTTGTCCGCCTGCAGGATATCTTTTGCGTGCGCCACAAATGCCCCTCGCTTAATTTCGACAATGTGTAGGGTTCCCCCAACCGCAACGCAGAAGAAGTCTGCCCGATCTTGGCCCTTACCGTCCTTTGACTCTAGGCTGAACTCCCTCTTGATCCACGTGCTGACACGTCCTTCGGCCTTGTTGAGCATCCAGGTCGTATCGATCAGCCACGGGTTCTTCTCTAGGTGTTTAGAGATGACCCCGCGCTCCTTTGCATTTTCGTCGTGCATCTTTTGCAAGGTTTCGATAGCCGCCAAGTTACTGTCGATGACCTGGAGGAGGGTCACCGCCGTGCGAATCTCCATCTTGGAAAGGAGGTCGTCCAGTTGTTGGAGATCCGACACATTGGCTTCCCGGAGCTTTTGAAGAATGCTTCGGAGGGTCGCGTTTTCGAGTGCATCCAAGAACCAAGTGAGAATCGCCTCGAACTCGTCAGGTTCCATCTCGATTGACTTGAACTTATCTACAAACCTGAAGGCAACTTCTCTATACGGCGTTGCGAGGCCCTCGATGCGCGCCTTTAGCTTGGGATGCAGCTCCGTGATCTGCTTCTCACGCAGTTCTGTCCTTCTCTTCGCCCACTCGGCAAGGTATCTCTTTAACAGCTGCTGTCCCCACGTTTGCAACGCGGAACCTTGCGGGCTCTCCCACGCGATGGAGCTTCGAGGCGTAGCGATGAGATCGGGCGTCTCGATGCCGCCGTCGAGCCACTCCGCTCTCAACATGCCGACGAGATATCGGAGCCCGTGCTGTCCCGTTACGCCGCCACTGATTTCGAAAAACGTCGCCTCTTGAGACACTTTTCCGCGCGTGTAGATCAGAACTCCGCTCAGCTCACCCTCGTTTTGTTTTCTAGGCTGCGGCGTAAAGCCGATCCAGTAGTGCACGGGCCCGCAGCCTTCAACGTTGTCCGTCTGCCACTTCTTGGGGTCGGACGGCCACCGCCACTGAAGCTTTATTTTCTCTG
>Ga0209008_1000156_pt1 | contig 31825 bp, 25 predicted proteins | sample JacPin_JW_Ref_O3_FD_187963 | JGI IMG/M metagenome (GOLD analysis project Ga0209008, IMG submission 187963) | Forest soil microbial communities from Algoma, Ontario, Canada - Jack Pine, Ontario site 1_JW_Ref_O3 (SPAdes) (version 2) | ecosystem: Environmental > Terrestrial > Soil > Boreal... | reverse complement strand
CCCGATGCTGACTGCGAGGGCCTATTCACCAACCAGACCGGGGGATCACTGACCTGGAACATCAATCACAACACATTCGCCCATGGCATAGGCGGCGTCTCCTGTAACGGCGGAGAATTTTTCGTCTCCGGCGGCCCTGCACTGACAAACCTATATATCAGCCATAGCACCTTTGAAGACAATCCGGGCGACATGCTCGAGGAGGTTAACGAGGCTACCGGTTCGACGATGAACCTCACAATTGAAGATGTCACGGTCAGACACACCACACAGCTGACTCCTCGTTCTCCTGAACCGAAGTTCTCCAGCGGGTTTTCGACGGACGTAAATCTCAGTCGCTGCATGGATGAGAGCTCCCATGGTCATCAGAATGTGAGCAATTTCCGCATGATTCACAGTCATTTCTCCGACTGTGCCGGCGACGGAATTGGTTCCATTGTAAACGGCGCTAAATTGACATTACCTCCCTCGTTGGGGCTCGGGACCAACGGCATCGATTTTGGGGATGGGGTTGGTGATTCGCTCTCAATTGAGATTGAAGACAGCACGATCACGGGGACGCAGCAGGACGCCTTGCATTTCATGAATCAGTCCGCAATGAAGGAGTTGAATGTCAGGGTCGAGAACAGTCAGCTCGGCGAAGCGAAGGGGCCTGCAATTATCGCCTTTGACCAGAACGGATCGACGGAGCAAGCTGAAATCGACCTTGGCGGCAAGGAAGCGGACAACGCTGGGGCGAATTGCTTTATCGGCGCCGCCGATCTCGCTGCCGAAGTGACCGGATACGATGTCTTCGCCAAGTCCAATTGGTGGGGCGGTCCCAATGGGCCTCTCCCAGCGCAAATCTCCGCGACGAATGGCAACTTGAATGTTGTGCCCGCGCCGCATTTGCCACCGCCAGCCTGCGGTGGAAACAAAGGAATCGCGTCAAATCCGAACTACGCTACCAAACGGGTTCGGAACTAAGATTTTCACGTACAAGGACTAGCGCACATTGGGCTCGAAGTTTATCTGCCACCGTTTACGCGCCAATTTACCGCGCCACCAAATCAACAGAGTCGATATACTCCCGAAGGCAATCGAGACACGGCGTGGATGTATGGGTTTCAGAGACTTTAGGACCCTTTGGAGAGCAACATGTTTCCGACTGACGCAGTAGTTGTTGGAGGAGCCCGCACGCCAATCGCCCGATACAATGGTGCGTTGGCACGTGTTACGGCAATCGATCTGGGCGTGGCGGCTGCGCGGGAGGCTGTTCGTCGATCAGGTGCGGACCCAAACGAGTTTGACCACGTCATCTTCGGTAATGTCTTCCAAACCAGCTCCGACGCCGCCTATGGCGCCCGCCATGTTGGCCTAAAAAGTGGGCTTCCGATAGCGACTCCAGCGGTCACTGTGAATCGACTGTGCGGTTCCGGCATTGAAGCGGTCGTTCAGGCCGCCCAGCGAATCTTGCTCGGTGAGGCAAGTCTGGTTCTCGCTGGCGGGATGGAAAACATGTCGCAGTGTCCCCACGTGATCCGCGGGGCGCGCTCCGGCTTCCGACTCGGAGAGGGAAAGCTGGAAGACTCGCTCATGACGGGTCTGTTCGATTCACTATGCGGATGCAGCATGCCCGACACCGCTGAGAATCTCGCATCCCAGTACGGCATCACACGACTCAGCTCAGATGAATATTCATTGCGTAGCCAGCAGGCTGCAGAAGCTGCATTCCAAGCCGGTCGAACCAAACAGGAGATCGTGCCTGTTGAAGCGAAGGACAATCATAAAGTGAAGATCGTGAGTCAGGACGATCACAGGCGACCGGAAACGACGCTAGAAGGATTGCAGTCGTTACCCGCCGCATTTCGCAAAGACGGAATGGTGACGGCAGGGAATTCTAGTGGCATTACAGACGGTGCAGCTGCTCTCGTAATAACCAGCGAGAAGACAGCCAGACAGCGCAGTTGGACTCCTCTCGGACGCATCGTTTCATGGGCGACCGCGGGTGTGGAACCGAGACTCATGGGCATCGGGCCAGTTCCTTCTTCCCAGAAGGCCCTCTCACTCGCTAGCCTGAAGCTGGAACAGATCGATTTGATCGAGGTGAACGAGGCGTTCGCCCCCCAGTATCTGGCGGTAGAAAAGGCACTCGGCCTCGATCGGGATAAAACGAATGTCAATGGTGGTGCGATCGCTCTCGGTCACCCAGTCGGAGCTACGGGGACAAGACTCGTCCTGACTCTCTTACTCGAGCTGCGCCGGCGCGGCGGTCGATACGGTCTTGCTACCGCGTGCATCGGAGGAGGGCAGGGCATCGCTGTAATTGTTGAGTCGATGGGCTAAGGCCTGCAGGGAAGTTTGTCCCGGGGAGACCGGTATTTCCAAGGTTGCACTCGAAATAGAACCCCCCTGTAGTGATAGCAGTGAATCTTATTGTCGACATGAGAGACTGGCTTTCGGCTATGCGCCAGTAGACACGCGCAGAAGCAACGGCGGGTGCGAGAACTGTCCCGCGATATGCCTATGGCGAACGACCGCTGGTTGTATCGGCTGGAGGAACGACAAGAAAGCGTTGCTTTTGGCTCAGTTTGCAATAGAAAGGGAATAAATGAGTTTGGCCACACAGAGTTACACTTCCACACTTCTGATTTTTTTAACGGCTAACGCATGACAAGCTCCAGATATGGTGATGTTTCTGTAGCCTTGGAGAATGATATTGCATTGGTCGAAATTCACCGTCCCCCACACAATCATTTCGACAACCAGCTGCTGCGCGATCTCGCTGAAGCCTTCCGCGCGTTGGACGACGAGCCCGCGTGCCGCGCGTCCGTGCTCGCCTCTGAAGGCAAGTCGTTCTGCGCGGGCGCGGATTTCCGCGGAACTACACGCACCATCGACGATCGTCAGCTCGATATAGGAGAGCTTTACCAGGATGCTGTGCAGTTGTTTTCCTGCGCAAAGCCTGTGGTCGCGGCGGTTCAGGGAGCGGCGGTCGGCGGAGGACTCGGGCTCTCGCTTGTGGCCGATTTTCGCGTCGCGTCTCCGGAGTCCAAATTCGTAGCCAACTTCGTAAAGCTCGGAATTCATCCCGGCTTTGGCTTGACGCATACTCTGCCGCGGCTGATCGGGATGCAGCGGGCCTGCCTGATGTTTTATACCGGCAAGCCTGTAACGGGCGAGAAGGCGCTCGCTTGGGGCCTAGCGGATGTGCTGGTGTCGGCGCATGAACTGCGCGACGCTGCGAAAAAACTTGCGTCCGAAATCGCCGAAGGAGCACCCCTCGCAGTGCGTTCAACGCGGGCGACGATGCGCCGCGGTTTGGCTGCCGCCGTGAAAACGCACACGGACCATGAACTAGCCGAACAGACGTGGCTGCGTCAGACTGAGGATCATCGAGAGGGTGTACTGGCTGTTAACGAGCGCCGATCCTGCCGTTTCATTGGCAGGTGAAGACCGTGAGATCAAAGTGTGATTTGATAACACCTAATTTCGGAACCCCTCTAGTGACCAGGCTCTGAAGATGGCGGCACAATGCTCTTGATCCGCATGTAGGTCACCATATTTCCATAGTGCTCGTAGTTGTGCGCGTAATTGAAAATGAGGAGGTTTACCCGCAGTTGCACAGGGCGTCCGGCATCCTTTTGAGAAGGTGCAGGGAGCGGCTCCATAGCGGACGCGTCAGTCAGTGAGCCATATACGCTATCGCAGTATGAGAAGGCATCGTTCAGAGCCTTCACAAGCTGGGCCTTGCCTTGCAGTTTTTCGAAATCGTTCCCCTCGTTTGGATTTTTTTCCCCTTTTACATTGGAGCAAACAAGAAAATTGTAATTTGCCAGGTGGCCGACAAGCTCCCCGAATGTCCGTACTTCCGTTTGTGGGCCGGGGCGCATACCGTAAAATTGCTCTGGCATCTTCTCCGCGGCACCGGCGATAAAGTTACGGTCTCGGGTGTACCTAGCGCGAAGGAACGTCGTCAGCGGATCTTTGCCCGGGGTTTGCTGTCCGGTCTGTGGTTCGGCAGGAACCACCAACGCAAATCCAAACAGCATAAGAAGAAAAAAACTTTTCATGATGGCCTCTCCTGGACAGATCGCTGTCCGCTGGCATTTGGAATGTGGCACTTCAGCCAGCGCATCGTACGCTTCTCCCGTTCTGGTCACAACGGGTTTTCTACCGGTGCGATTGATGACAATCGTTGAGGTGCCCGGGGTGGCGATTTCGTCCAAGTGCATCCTGATCGAACTTAAATAGCGGGATGCGTTTCTGTTTCCGAGAGCTATAATCCAGCCGCGAATGGCGCCGACATTGGCACTTGCACCCACCTGCTTCAGTTGTTTGTGAATCCACCTCTTCGCAAATAGCCTTGGCAGACATGCGAGCGTCGCTCGCTTGCTCGGTGATTGGAAGCGAGCGTGATATGACAGTTGGTCCGGACGATAAGATCTGCGAGACGCAATCTGACCGTGATCCCCCCTACCCGGCGACACGTTGGGCCTGGTATACCGTCATGGTTCTGCTGTGCGCCTACATTTTCTCATTCGTTGACCGGCAGATTCTGAACCTCTTGGTTGCTCCGGTTCGCCGGGATCTTGGTATCACCGACACGCAGATGAGTCTGCTGATCGGTTTCAGTTTTGCCGTTTTCTACTCCGTTCTCGGATTGCCTTTTGGGCGTTTGGCGGACTCGGTCAGCCGCCCCCGGTTGATTGTCGCTGGAATGCTGACGTGGAGTCTTATGACCGGCGGATGCGGTTTGATTCGCTCCTACGGACAACTATTCTTGTTGCGCATGGGCGTGGGCATCGGCGAAGCCACTCTTACTCCGGCCGCATACTCCATGATCTCGGACTCTTTTCCGCCGGCCGAACGTGCTATGGCATTTAGCGTCTACACCACGGGAATCTACGTTGGCGGGGGCTCAGCGTTTCTTTTCGGTGGGCTGCTGCTTCGCTCCTTCGGTGTTAGGGAGATGTTTCGGCTGCCCCTGGTTGGTATGGTCCGCCCGTGGCAGACGCTTTTCTTGCTTTTGGGAATCTCAGGGGTCGTTTTTGTCCTCGTGCTTCTTACTCTCAGCGATCCTGCTCGGAAAGGCGCGCGCGTTCTCAAGAGCGGGCCGAGAGGACCAAAGCTCGAGCGCATACCCTTCGGGATCGTCCGCAACTACTTCTGGGATAACCGAGCGACTCTGCTTTCCCTCATTCTAGGTATGGCGTTGGTAGCGCTAGCATCCTACGGGACCTCCGCTTGGGCGGTCACCTTTCTTATTCGCAACCATCAAATGCCGGCTTCTCGGGCAGGAATTCTTTTCGGCGGTGCGCAAATCTTGGGCGGATCTTTGGGGATGCTCGCCGCAGGAAAATCCGTTTCCTGGCTCTTAAGGCGTGGACATCAAGACGCTTACGCTCGTGTTGCAGCCGTGTCTTGCGCCTGTTGGCTCGTGCCGGGGATACTGTACCCGCTTCTTTCTCATACTGCGGCCGTCGTCGCGCTGATTTATGCCGCAACTTTTCTTCTTGGCATGCCCACATGCCTTATTCCCTCGGCAATCCAGGAATTGGTGCCTAACGTCATGCGCGGACAAGCGACCGCCCTGTATCTGCTGCTCGTAAATTTGATCGGACTCGGCATAGGTCCCACCGCGGTTGCCCTGATGACAGATCACGTATTCGGATTTGATTCCGCGGTGCGTTATTCCCTCCTGATTGTTCCTCTCGTCGCAATCTTGATGGCCGGAATACTTTTCTTATTCGCGCTCCGATCCTACGGTTCCAGCCTGGGGCACCTCGAGATCTGGCTTAAAGAAAATCTCTAATTTCTCGGAGCGCTCCGATGTCGGGCGCCAGATTTCCAGGAAGTGCCCGTCGGATAAGCTTGCACTCCATCCGCCAATTCCGCGCTAATATTGCCAGGTGCTTAGCGTGAGCGAACTCGCACCGGCGATTCCGGGCGTGGAATTCCGAAACGGGCCAACCCTCGTCGTATTTTTTGAAACCGACTGCCCGACTTGCCGGGGAACAGTCCCGTACCTAAACCGGCTGGCCTGCTCAGCGCCAGTCGTGGGCATTTCGCAAGACGACGAAACGGCGACAAGACAATTTCAGGAGCAGCTGGATGTCACCTTCCCGGTGCAGTTGGATCCGGGCCTGGCCCTTTCCCGTTCGTTCGATCCCATGTTCGTTCCCACGATGTTCCTGCTTGACACGGATGGCCGCATACTGAAGACCCATTGTGGCTTCGAGAAATCAGCGCTCAATGCACTCGCGGCGGACATGGGTTGCGCGCGGGTAGCGGAAGAATTCGACGGGGCGCCGTCTTCCAAGCCGGGATGCATGTCGAGGCACCTGGTGCCGCAGGCCGACGGAGAACGTCTGGCTCCGATCTCGAAGTCCCCGCGAGCGGCAGCGGCTTCAGTCATCGCAATCGCCGATGGCGAGGACGAATTCGAGTATTGCTTCCGTGTTTTTGGCGACGCGCTGCCGGTGGTCCCACCCACGCCTGAGCGAGTGAAGCGCATGCTGGGCGGCACCGATCTCGATCCCGCTGAGATTGTCGCACGCGTGCCACCGTGCTACGGCGAAGCATCTGTGGAAAAGATTGCTGCCAATGCGGTGATGGCAGGATGCGAGCCAAAGATGATGCGCGTGCTCCTTCCCTTGGTGCGCGCCGTGTGCGATGAACGTTTCAACATCCACGGGGTGCAGGCAACGACGCATTTTGCGGCGCCCCTGGTAATTGTCAATGGCCCGGTCCGCAACGAACTGGGATTTGCCTATCGCCAAAACGTCTTCAGCAATGTGGCTCGAGCCAACAGCACGCTGGGACGTGCGCTCCAGCTTATTCTGCTGAACATTGGCGGCGGACGTCCCCAGGGAATTGACATGTCTGTACTGGGAAATCCGGGGAAATTTTCCTACTGCATTGCCGAGCATGAAGAATCCGTTCCCTGGGAACCGCTTCACGTCGAGCGGGGACTGCGCCCGGAACAAAGCGCACTGACCTTGTTCGCAGGCGAGCCGCCGCATGGCGTCAGTGAACACAATGCACGCAAGCCACAAGGAGTATTGAAAGCGATTTGTTATGCTCTCCGGACCGTTTGGACCTACCGCGATTGCATGCGCTCGGAAGCGATCGTTGTTATGTGCCCTGAGCACGCGAGAACGATCGCCAAGACAGGCTGGACCAAACGGCAGGCACGCGATTACCTGTATGAGAATACGGGCATTCCGGTCCGCGAATACGAGACAGCCGGCGACGCCGAAGGCACTCGGGGCGTGGCCGGATATAAGGAAATTCGAATCGACGGCGAGCTGTGTTACCAGAAGTTCCGGTCGCCCGAAGATCTCCGCATCGTGGTAGCGGGAGGAACGGCGGGGAAGTTTTCAGCGGTGATCGGCAGTTGGACAGTAGGGCCGCGGGGCAGCCAGATGGTGACCTACCCAATTTAAGGAGCGCGAAATGACCACACTGATCAATCCAATGAACGAAACATCTGTAGGAGTCGCCAAACCACCTGTCCGCCTGCAGGGTCTAGAGGGCTGTTCGATCGGATTGCTGGATATCAGCAAACCGGGCGGGAGCATCTTTCTTGATCGGCTCGAGAACCTGCTCAAACAACGCTACGCGGTCGGGAACGTTGTGCGCGTCTCAAAACCCACGTTTGCCAAACCGGCGCCGGAGGTTGTGATCGAGAAACTTCGCGCTGTGGACGCCGTCGTTGAAGGACTAGCAGATTGAGGATCCTGCACAACGTGCAGTTTGCACGATACGATTCACTTTGAAAACCTGGGAATTCCGGCCGTGCCTGTGGCCACCACCGAGTTTCGGACCGCGGCGCGCGAGCAAGCTGCTGCGCTCAACCGTCCGGATTTCGAGGCTGTGTTTGTGCCCCATCCCATCCAGGACCAGACCAAACAGGAAATCGAAGCCCGCGCGGACGCTGCGGTTGAAGAGATCGTTCGGCGTCTGACCCTGAGTGTCTAAGCGCCCGGCCTTGGCGAAATCATAGCAAGAACGCGGCTGATCCGACTCCTGCCGCTTCTGCGACGCATGAGGTTTTCGCGATTCCAAGCGGGTGCAGAAACGGGCCTTCCGTGATGTAAACTCTCTCGTTCGCGGCGGTACGAGGACTGGACCCGGCTACCAAGGGCGACGTCGCCGTTCCGGACTTCAGCTTTTCGAACGATGATCGAGAGTCGGTCGTAAATCTTTGTACACGGCAACGATTCGCGGTTAGAACACGATGAGGAGAAAAGGGCATGGCTGTCGAGAATAATCGTCGGCGTAGATTGACGTTGGATGATCTGCACGCGGCAGCGGGGCGCCTGAAGAACTGGGGACAATGGGGCCAGGATGATGAGATTGGAACTCTGAATTACACACAGCCCCCGGACATTGTAGCTGCGGCTCGCTTGGTACAAAAGGGTAAGGTAATGTCGCTGGCTCTTCCCTTTGACAGCCGAGGTCCTCAGGGTGGCAGGAGCAATTACCCTGCAACTGGACGCTTCAACCCCATGCATCTGATGACGCGCACGGGAACGGACGCCTATGCTGGCGTGCTTGACAAACGAGGAATCCGAGCTGCGGACGATATCGTCATTATGCCCATGCACTGCGGAACTCAATGGGACGCACTGAGCCATGTGTTTTACCGCGACACCATGTGGAACGGTTACGACTGCAGAAGCGTGACATCTTCAGGGGCGGAGAAATGCGGCATCGAGAAGACCAGGGAAAAAATGATAGGTCGTGGGATTTTCTTCGATGTGGCGCGGATGGCCGGCACCGCGGCTTTAGAGGACGGATTTGCTATCACCAATGAACATCTTGACCGCGCCGAAAAATATTTCAAAGTAGAAGTACGCCGCGGTGATTTCATTATTGTGCGCACCGGACAACTCGAAGCGAAGCTCCAAAGCGGGTCATGGGATGGTTACGCGGGCGGCGACGCGCCGGGCTTGGCCTTTGAGACGCTCGAATGGCTGCAAAGCAAGCAGGTATCTGGTGTCGCAACGGATACCTGGGGCGTTGAGGTTCGGCCCAATGAGATGGATGGTGCGAACTCACCCTTTCATTCCATTGCGATTCCGATTATGGGTCTCTCGTTGGGTGAAATTTTCTATCTCGCTGAATTGTCTAAGGATTGCGCTGAGGATGGTCGTTACGAATTCATGTTTGTGGCGCCCACTTTGCCTGTGACCGGAGCAGTTGGATCGCCGACGAATCCTCTGGCAATCAAGTAATTCAATATGGGCCACCTGTCGTGGCAATCGTGCCTGGTTCTCTTGACGGGGCGTGCCGGCTTGCTGGAGTTGCTAGTGCAGTTCGACTCTTAAATGTCCCATCGCAATAAGCCATCGTTTCCTGGACGGGTCGTTCCAATCGTACCGATAACCCTCTGGGCTGGATCTGTGAGAAATGCAAAGCTGTCAGAACTCTTGGCGTCAACTCGCGCGATAACACGTGCCCCTGCGGTGTTTCGCGCGAACACGACGCCTGATTCAGGTTCTCCATCGCAGTCGAAGAGTATTGTGTAGGTTTCAACCATGGTCTTACCCTCAAAGCCTTCATCCAATACGGGAACTTCTTCGCAAAAACGGTCCGCGTCGATTTGAACATCATACCTGGAGTCCACCGGGCCAATGGGTGGGCCCATGGCAAGCACCAAGGTATGGTGCTGTGTCACAAATCCGCCCTGTCCATAAAGCAAGCCAATACCCCGGGTCTCCTCGCGCAGGCGTCTGGTCATCGCCGCGGCGGCATGCGTCATGTAATTATTGTATGGGCCACCGAAGAAGGTGAGTCCGCCGGTAACAGTTGCACCTTTATCGGTTGGCCATTCCAACACGCGTCGGGCCATCTTCGGAATGCAAGGGAAGCAACTATAGAGTTCGACAAAGTCGAGCTCTGCTTGCTTTTGTGCCAAGTGTTTCCCGGCAATCAAAACTGCATCCATCGCGGACGAGTGCCGGTACTGATCCCGCGCAGCGATGTCATGCGGTTCCGAAGCGGCGCTACCTCCCCACACAAAAACCATGCGTTCTTCGGGAACTCCGAGGGCTTTTGCGCGACCAAAGCTGGTCAGAAGTATGGCGCCCCCCTGATTCACGGTCGGATTGGCGACCATGAGTTTCGTGTAGGGACCAGCTACGCGTCGATTACCCGGAGACGGTGTTGAGATCTCGGAAGGCTCAAAGACGCGTCGAAGCCAGGCGTATGAGTTGTTGGCTGCGACCGTCGAGAACTGAGACCACAATTCTGCGGTCTCCATTTTCCAATCCCCAAGCGATTGTCCCCAGGAAGCGCTGCTGGCGTATTCATACAGGGGATAGGCCGCCAGAGGACTTGTCAGCCCATGACGAATGACCGCTGGATGCTGTACCCCTTCGCGACGAGGTGCGGACGGTTTTGGTCCCTCGGGTGTCCAACGCAGGAGAGTATTCGTTTTTCGCGCCCGATGAAGCGATTGTGACGCTTCCGCGCCGCATACCGCTGCAACGTCCACGTTGCCAAGACCAATCCGGATCGCCGCCTGGTGGATGTAGGAAACCGGAGTGTTGCCCCCGATCGTTCCATAAACGGCCCGTTTCGGCGCAATCCGGAGGTTCTGGCTGAGCTCGGCCGGCAGATTCCTGTAGCCCCACGTCATTGAGTTGACCACGTCCAGAGACTCGATTCGGTCCAACCAAGCTCCACCTGCGTCCTCGTCGGCGCGCCGCAACGCTTCGGCCATCAAATGCAGAGGTTCCTTGCTCACTCGCAGATCAACTGGACGATCTACGACCTCTCCAACACCGATGATGACGGGAGTCCGTTGAATCCAGTTTTCTACCATCTCGGCTGTCCCTCAAATCCTCTGGCGAGACCAGACTGACAGTTGGACAAACACTTCTGAAGTGAGAGTGAAGGATTCGGTATAACGCAGTGCCAAGTCAAGTGCTTCCATGTAAAGACGTCGTTTCCTTCCTAATCCGTGCAGTGATGTTACGAGGGCAGCTCCTCAACTCCTGCTCCTGGCCAGCGCGGTATTCAGGAAACAAGGCAATTTGAGCACGAAAGGTTTGGCCGGAGCATTTGCCAAGCACTTCTGTGAAGCAGGCGACGGCCCGCCCGCACATTCATATCGAAGGAGCTATGTGTCTAGGAGCTCGGACTGCAAGGATTCGGGCAAGCCGATTTCGAAAGTCACGAGTGTCATCGAGACAAGAGTGTAGTACCCAATGACTCCGACGAGTTCGACCATTCCCTGCTCGCCGAGCTCACGAACACCTTCTTGATATAGCGGGCCCGGTACCAAGCGCGTTTCGAGAATCGAGGTCGAAATCTCGTAGACCAGGCGCTCCTGTTCGCTCTCAAATGGAGGACGACGGCGAGCCGCGATAGCCTCCACGATCTTGACGCTGAGCCCGTGCTTCAGCGCTTCTCTCTTGTGTACCAACCACTCGAAATGCGCCACCCAATACCGGGCGACAATTAACACCGCCAGCTCCCGCAGTCGGGCCGGCAAACTTAGCTGAAAACGAATCAGCTCTCCGAGCTTCTGGGAGCGGCGAGCAAATTCAGGATTCTGGAGCCACGCCAACATCGGAGCCGGCGCATGTCCGCGAGGCCCTGCCGCGGCCTCGTCATGGACAGACCGCTGCTCCGACGACATCTCAGCCACAGGCGGGAGTTGGATCCGAGCCAAGAGAGCCTCCACGGGGACCTCTAAAATCCAAATACTCCGACATGTCCGCAAGACGCGGGCGGCTACGGTCTCGCCGCCGAAATGCCACCATCTACGATCAGCTCGGTACCGGTGATATAGCGTGCCTCGTCCGATACCAGGAATAGCGCGGCGTGCGCCACGTCCCACGCGTCGCCCATGTGGCCTATAGGGATGCCCGAGTTTCGCTTCGCGATGAGTGCTTTCAGGTCTCCGCCGCCAATCTGATGTACTACACGTGCTTCTACGAGCGGCGTGTGCATGGTTCCGACCACCAATGTGTTGGAGCGGATTCCTTTCTTCACATACGCCATCGCCGTAGCCTTACTCAGAGCGATCATTCCCGATTTGGCCGCGCTGTATGCAACATACGTGCGGCCGCCGGCGATATGGTGACGCAGCCCAGCAATCGATGCAATGTTCAAAATGACTCCGGAACCCTGTTTTTCCATCAGTGGGAGCACATACTTGCATCCGAGGAAGGCGGTTTTCAAATTGAGATCGATCTGGGCATCCCAGACTTCTTCGCTCATCGAAGCAGGATCGCCCGGAGCTGATCCCCCGACATTGTTGATCATTATATCGACGCGACCAAAGCGCTCGACGCAAGCATCGACGGCACTCTTTACTTCCGCCGCGACCGACATATCGGCGCGACGAACTGCGAACGCTCCGCCTTCCTTCTTGATGAGCTCGCCCGTCACAGAAGCTGCGTCAACGTTTACGTCAGTTCCGAAGACCTCCGCACCCTGACGCGCGAACAGCACCGCCATTGTCTTGCCGTTTCCCCAGCCCGGTCCAATCGACCCCGCGCCCGCTACAAATGCAACCTTCCCCGTTAAATCAAGCACTCGGTTCCCCCATTCGACATGGACAGCTCCCGCAATTCCCTTTCTGGACTTCGCTCCGCGCCCAGTCTCGGCTCCCGGCGCCCCGTCTCGCGCTCACCATCGTGCATTGACTGGGCAGAACGGCGCAGGGCCCGCCGCGAAAAGTCTAAGGTCGTTTTCGGTCCACGTTTACGAATCGGCCCTTGCCTCTAGCCAGAAGCATGCCGGACGAATCGCGGATCTCGCCCACACGATGGTGATTGCGGCCTTCGGTTCGTACTTCGTACGATTCCAAGAGCAACTGCGCATCGACCGGCACGGGCTTCAGATATTCAACGTTCAGTTCCGCGGTCACCGCGTGCAGTCCGTCGAACCGGCTCAATTTCGTCATCACCTCATCCAAAAGAGTGGCAATAATTCCGCCGTGTAAATAGCCTGGGCCACCCTGAAAGTCAGCACCGACTTGAAATCTTCCGCGAATTCGTTTGGCCGCGTCGTCTCCCTCAAAAGTCAGCCGCAAGCCGTGAGGGTTCCCACCTCCGCAGCCAAAGCAGAAATTCTCCGGTTTGGGTTCGATGAGCATCTATGATGACCGGCTCGCTTCTACGGAAACGCAGCTGTCTCGCGCAATTCCATTGCAATAATAACCGCGAGTCCACGCGCTCGGTACGGTGACAAATGATCGCTCGCCTGCTGATGCTGTGGACAGACCGCGTCCTGGGGGCGAATCGAATGCTTTCTTCCTACTCCAGGATCAGGAGTTTACGGACGTCGAGCCTGGAGCCAACGCGAACCCGATGCCCGCACCCCCCATCGGGTCGGACTGAAATCGACCCAAATTCAACTTATTTCACGCATTCGGCGGCTAGTCAATTCGTATATCTCATATGCCTCCATAGTCTTTGACTAATGATGGGGACATTGAGCCACCAAGGCACGTTTGCAATGGCTGTCATGGGAACGCCTTCAACCCTACAAAGCTTGGATTCGGTGCTCCACGTAAACCAATTCTCAGTCCACTCCCCAATCGGTATCTCACCTCGACGGGTAAGGCGCCCAAAAGCCCTCAGCGGACGGTTCGTCCTAACGCGTCAGTCGACTTGAGAACAGGGGGTATTTCATCCTCAACAAAACGTAGACCAACTACCAAGAAATAACGCGGCATCGAACCGATTCTGTCTAGTTGCGACCTTCGTTGACTGCAGCGTCAGCCAGCATCATGTCAATTAAGTCTTTGGCGAACAGCGGCAGTTTCTTGAAGCTGCGAGCACATATTTGAAATTTGCGCAAAGCCCAGTCATCCCGCAGTGGGATTGTCCGTATCGCCAAATTCTTGATGTAGCGGTTAGCCGCCGGCTCCGGTAACAGGCCGATTCCAACATTGCTCTCAACCATGCGGCAGAGGGCCTCAAAATTTCCGACTTGGATGCGGATCTTCAGCTTTCGGCCCAGTCCACTGGCGACTTGCATCAGAAATGTATGCATAGCCGTACTGTCCAACAGGCTGATGTGGTCGAAACTCAGCGTTTCCTCGAAGGCTAAGCTTTGGCATTTAGCGAGTGGATGTCCAGCCGATGTGGCTAGCACATGACGGAAATGGCGATAGGGCAGTACCTCGAGACCCTGCGGCTGGGTGATTTCGGCCACGATTCCGATATCCGTTGTACCCTCGAGCACGGCGCGCACGATCTCGCTACTAAAGTGCTCCTTGAGTTCGACATTCACGTCCGGATGCTTCTCCAGGTACATCCGTAACACCGACGGAAGGAATTCCGTAATGGAGGTGGTGGTCGCGAAAAGCCGAACGTGGCCTTTAATTCCCTGTACGTACTCCTGCAAATCTCCACGAAACTTTTCCAGCTGCTCCAAAACAATCCGCCCGTGATGCAAGAATGCATGTCCAACAGGAGTGAGTATGATGCCCTGGCGACTGCGATAGAACAGTTTGGCTCCAAGCCTCTCCTCTACATTTCTTATTCTCGTGCTCGCCGACGGCACAGAAAGAAAGGACCGTTTGGCACCCTGCGTCAGGCTGTTCGTTTCCGCTATGTTCGAGAAGAGACTGATATCAATGAGATCGAATTCCATGTGGGAATGCATGTGGGTTTAGAACACAAAATACTGCCCGTGCACGATTCACGCAAGATATTTCGAGACGGCCATCGCAAGGAATCCGGACTCTTTGTTTCTTGTGAGGTGCATCACACATCGGGGCAGAGAGAAGGCTCCGTTTCACGGCTCTAGATCACGCCTTTTGTACGGAGCTCCTCGGTTTGTTCGGCGGAATAGCCAAGCTTGCGAAGCCATGCCTCGGTGTGTTGGGAAAGCGCGGGCGCTGCAGTGCCGGGCACCGCTTCCGCGTCTGCAAAGTGAAAACCGCCCCGTGTCATTCTTTGTCTTCCGCCTGCACCCTGCAAGGTTGTGACAAAACGACGCTCGGCTAGGTGCGGATGTTCCAGAACTTCCGGAACGCCAAGTATACGGCCGGCCGGCACACCTGCTTCGACCAAGTCGCGTTCCCAATCAGCAGCGCTTCGCTTTAACAATTCCGGCTCAATCTCGCCGTTGAGCGCCTGCCGATTCCTCTTTCGCGTGTCCCTGCCTGCAAATCTAGAGTCGGCTTTCAGGTCGGGACGTCCCAACAGATCGCACAGGCTCTCGTATTGGGAATTCTCGTTCGCGGCAATATTTAGCAGGCCGTTCTTAGTACGGAAGGTGCCCGAAGGCGCAGCCGTGAAGTTGTCATTTCCCATAGGCAGAGGCACCAAGCCCGCATTTAGATAGTTCGACACCACCCAGCCCATGGACGCCAGGGTAGATTCGAGCATCGAGATATCAATCATGCGGCCACGGCCGGTGGTCCGAGCATCCACCAGCGCTGCACAGACAGCCATCGCCGCCGTTAGGCCGCCGATCGTGTCACAGACGGGGTAGCCCACGCGCAGCGGGGCACTGCGATCGTCGCCCGTCACGCTCATCACGCCAGATATGCCTTGGATAATCTGATCGTAAGCCGGACGCATAGCCCAGGATCCGTCCTGGCCGAATCCGGAAATGGCGCAGTAGACGATGCTGGGATTGACTTCAGACAGTGCGCGATAGTCGAGCCCCAGCCGGCTCATGACCCCAGGACGAAAATTCTCCACAACCACGTGGGACAGAGCAGCCAGCTGTCTGAAGATTTTCTTCCCTTCGGGAGACTTCAAGTTGATGGTTACCGACTGCTTGCCGGCGTTGACGGCAACGAAGGATGCGCCCATCAAGGCGGCGCACGCAGCCGGGTCGGCACCGAGGCGGCGCCCCAGATCGCCGCCACCCGGCTGTTCTACTTTGACGACTTCAGCTCCCAAAAGGGCCAATTGGAAACTGCCGAATGGCCCAGCTAGTACATTCGTAACATCCAGAACTCGAACGCCATTTAGTGGCAATGCCATGGGATGCGTCGTAGGGTTTTTCTTCCGCGCGGCGCAGGAGTCTCCACGTTCAATGTCGCGCCGGGCTATGAAACTCTGGACTCCCGCTTCGTAACTTCGCAAGCACCCAACCGTCGCGCTCGCAACAAATGTCCCTGGTAAGGACGCGACGAGAAGCGGATTGCGAACTCCGCTGCGTCCAATAGTTTGTCAAGGTTTACTCCGGATTGGTATCCCAGGCCATCGAGGAATGCGACAAGGTCCTCGGTAGCCAGATTTCCGCTCGCACCTGGACAGAACGGACATCCTCCCAGCCCGGCGGTCGTGGCGTCAAACTCACGTACGCCCGCGTCCAACCCCGCGAGAACATTAGCTAGTCCTCGCCCGTAAGTGTCGTGAAAATGAAGCGCAAGCTCGGTTGCCTCCAAGTTCAGGTGATCCCGCAAAAGGCCAAGCGCTTCTCGGACTTGATCGGGAAACGCCATGCCGTCTGTATCGCAAATGGCCACGCGCCACGGGCTGCAATCTCTCACCGCACGAACGACACCGAGAAGTGCATCGCTGGCGATCCTTCCCTCGAAGGGGCAATGGAAACTGGTCGAAATTCCGGCACGCACGATCACCCCGTCCTGTTGCGCTTTGAGAGTGATCTGGCCGAGCAATGCGAGAGACTCAGCGATGCTGTGATTCAGGTTCTTAAGACTGAAGCTCTCGCTCGCGGCGATCACGAACTCGATCCGGCGGATGCCCGCCGCCACGGCCCGCTCGTAGCCTTTGAGATTGGGCACCAACGCCGAGAAATACACATCGGGAAATCGAACAAGTTCTGCCGATATCGCTTCGGCATCTGCCATCTGCGGGACCCACTTTGGGTGGACAAAGCTCGTTGCCTGAATGTATTGGATTCCCGACTGCACGAGCTTCTCAATCAGGCCGATCTTATTCTCGGTAGACACGAATTCCGGCTCGTTTTGCAGTCCGTCTCTTGCTGTGACGTCCACCACATTTACTGCCTTCTCGCCCATACGATTCCTACCTTTCTCTCCGGGCGCAAAAGCGGCGCATGCTGCCGCGGGGCTGACGATATTTCCAATATACAAAATCTGGGGGTCTGAATTCACCCGACGCCGGAATCGTCCTGGTCAAAAGGTTAGTTCATGTACCCGCGTTCGCGGTAGTATTTCGCGGCGCCGGGATGCAGAGGTAGCCCGAAGGCTTTCCAGACGTTATGTATGTTATAGGAGAAATTGAGGCTACCGTTGGTCCACTGCAGAAGGTCTTGTTGCTCGTCCATAGCCTTGGCCACTGTGTAAGCGAAATCATCCGGCATATCAGCACGGCCGTAGATTACATTACCCGTTCGCGCGACAGTGGGAATCGGGTGATCAATGCCGCGAAGCAGGCCGTCCGGTATGTCCCTCCGCTGCATATCAAAACCCTTCGACAATTTGTCCAAAAGGTCCTCCGGCAGCTGGAGGTAGGTGAGATCAAATTTCTGACTTGTCTCGTACCAAATGTTGTATTCCGGGGTATCGTCCAAAGATCCGAAGCCAATGATCACATCGAAATTCTTTCGTTCGTCAACACCCATACCGGTGCTGAGTTGACCGCCCGCCGATTCTAAGGTCGTCTTTGTCAGCCCGTAATAGTCCAGTACAGCTGAAATCACGGAGGCGCCCGAACCCGTTGCCACAACTCGTACCTTCAAGTGCTTTTCCGTGATCTGACGAAGGTCTGTTATCGCGGAACCGGCCCGCACAGCGGCGATCAAGTATGTAGGGTCCTGAATATTGGCAAGTAGGCGCAGATTTTGTCTAGGCCCTTCGCCGGTATAGTCATGATTTCCTTGGTACGCCCACCAGGCGTAATTAGCGTACGTCGATCCAAAGTCTACTGGCCCATTAGGCGGCGGTGGCATTTGAATCGCGAGATGTAATTCAGGATACTGCGAAAGGGACTGCGTGATCGAAGGGGGCATTAGGGCCCCGGCAACAAACCGGGCTGCCTGCGGTCCTCCAGCGCAGTTGTAACAAATCTGGACGTCGTAACCGTACGGCTGCATAGCGGCCTTCACAACCTCGGCCATTGATCCCCAGGGGCAGATTTTGCACGCTCCACCGAACACGGGTTTCTTCATCGCGATCCCCGTTTCGGATCTTTGAGATGCCTTGCCTGCTTCTTGTGCCGTACCAAGTCGGACGGCTCCGGCCAACGAGGCTATAAGAACCAGTAGCAGGGACCCGATTAACGTGCGCACCGGACGCATCATGTAACCCCTCCTCCTAGAGTTCACTGGGATGTTTCAACTGTGACATCTGGCCTGCGCACCCCGCGCTTGGCCCGCACATTCTTTCAAATCGAGATAATTGGCCAGTAGGTTCCGATTAGAATTGCATTCCGAGGCATTCGTCAAATCGAAAACTCCTAATCGCCTGATGGGCTGGTAACGGCCGAGGACGATAGCCCCGCCGTGAAGCATTGGGCCGCTGGCCAAACCGGTCTCTCGGCTACCTAACGAATACCGGCAACAGATTGGCGATGCGTGTCCGTGTCTTATTTCACGTCGCCAGCTGTGAATCAATTACTTTGTGCGATACCCCTTCTTAGGTTCTGATTAAGTAAGTGGCCTTAGTTGGCGCACCGGCTGGAAAGGATGACAGAGATATTCGACAGTTGAAATAAACACAATTGCAGCGCTGGTTTTTGCAGACTGTTTGATATATAAACAGCCGCCCATAATCCGAATTGTTGGGGCTCAGTATTCCCATATGGCTTTCGATATAGATTCACTTCGAACGTGGATCGGAAAGAGTGAGACCCACTCTGACCAGGTCACAGCGACGCCGATTGCTGCTCTTTCGGCGACGTTAGATCGGGAGGATCCACTCCCTCAGTTCGGTGATCCACTACCGCCGTTTTGGCACCGGCTCTATTTCCTCCCAATATGTAAACAGTCGGAAGTTGGTCCCGACGGCCACCCGAGACGCGGTGGTTTCCTTCCTCCCGTTCCTTTACCTCGACGGATGTTTGCCGGAGCTCGAATGGTTTTTCATGATTCCCTTCGTGTGGGCGATGCCATTACTCGGGTCTCACGCATCACCGATGTGAGTTACAAAGTCGGAACTAGCGGCCACCTTGTATTCGTGAAGTTGCGTCACGAGATCAGCAACGGTCGGGGGCTGGCCATCGCCGAGGATCAGGACATCGTGTACCGTGACAATCCCGCTGCGGGTGCCTCGGTACCTTCACCGCAGAATGCGCCGGAGCACGCCACTTGGACACAGAATGTCGATCCCGACCCGGTGCTGCTTTTTCGATACTCGGCACTGATCTTCGTCGGACATCGAATCCATTACGACCGCCGGTACGTGAGAGAAGTCGAAGGCTACCCCGGTCTGGTGGTTCATGGGCCGCTGGTCGCAAGTTTGCTGCTTGAATTGCTCAAGCGCAACATTCCCGCAGCCACAATCGCGTCCTTCTCATTTCGTGCCATTAAACCCTTGTTCGATACTGCTCCATTCAAAATCAATGGTCGAATGGAAGATGCCAAGACTGTCAAGCTGTGGGCTACCTCGCCGGAGGGTTGGTTAGCCATGGACGCTTCAGCGACACTCACTTGATCGGCCGTTTCCATCGACTGGAAAGTTCCACGGATGATTTGTTCTACGCCGAAAGGGTTCGTACGCCTAGGATGCCAACGCGATGAAAGAAACGCAGCCCTCCTTGTCAAACGCTTCTGTGGGTGCCCGTGTGGACCGATTGCCGTTGTGTCGCTTTCATCATCGCTTCATCACCCTGATATCCATTGGCACCTGGTTCGATTTTTTCGATTTGTTTATGGTCGGATACTTGGGCGCGGCTCTTCAGAGCTATCGGTTTCTAACGCTCCACCAATTCAGCGCGTTTGTCGCCGCCGGTTTTCTGGGTATGTTCGTCGGGACCATCGTTCAGGGGGCGCTTAGCGACTATATCGGCCGACGCAGCGGTTTTGTTTTGACCCTGCTTATCTATTCGCTCTTTTCTATTGGGGGCGCTTTCGCGCCCAATCCGTTGGTGTTGATCCTAATGCGGTTCTTGTCAGGAATCGGAATCAGTGGCCAGCAGGTGATTGTGGACACCTATGTATCCGAGATGGTTCCGGGACGGTACCGGGGGCGATACGTAGCCATCAATCAGACCGTGGGATTCAGCGCCGTGCCGGTCGTGGCATATATTTCAAGGTTGCTAGTACCGACCCATTGGCTGTTGGACGGCTGGCGCTGGGTCATGATTATCGGCGGCTCCGGAGCTGTCGCGGCATGGGTCATTCTGCGCCAGATCCAAGAATCGCCGCGGTGGCTGGAATCCAAGGGCCGTTTCGCGGAAGCGGAGCGAATCATAGGTCAAATTGAAGAAGAAGTCGTGCGAGACACCGGTCAACCGTTGCCACCTCCGAACGAGCGCATCGTTGTAGACACGACTCACCACCCCGCGCCGCTCAAGGAGCTCTGGATGCCCGCGTACCGAAGCCGGACCATCATGCTGCTGATATTCAACGTCCTTCAAACAGTCGGTTTCTTCGGTTTCGCCAACTGGGCTCCGACTTTCCTGTTGCGAGAGGGCAGAAATTTGGTCCAGTCCCTGAACTACGGATTTATTTTCGCATTGATGTACCCGGTCGGTTCACTGGTAGCGACCCTCACGGCGGAACGAGTAGAACGCAAGCGCGCCCTAGTCCTGCTTTCAGTGCTGATGGCTTCCACAGGTCTAGTGTTCGCATTCGTCAGAAATGCAGGCACCATCATTGTGATTGGCGCGATCATGACCGTGTTTCTCGCCTGGTTTTCTGCGGTTTTCCACAGCTATCAGGCGGAACTGTTTCCCACTCGTGCGCGCGCGACTGGCGTGGGTTTCACTTACAGCGCCAGCCGGCTTAGCACTGTTTTTTCCACGTTTATTATCGGCGCGTTGTTGTTGCATGGAGTCTTGGCGGTATTTTCCTTCATCTCCTTGGCAATGGTGGGCGTTGCCCTGGTCATCGGGATTATGGGGCCTAGCACTAATGCGGTGGCTCTCGAGAAACTTTCAACGTGAGACGATTGCGCGTGGTAGGTTGATTCTTGTTGTAGGCTCGGGTGATGTTGCTGTACATTTTTCTTTCCGATGGACCTGCTTCGAACGCTTCTTTTCGTTCCAGCCGACAGCCTCAAGAAAATGGCTAAGGCCCGGACAGTCGACCCAGATGGATTTATCTTTGACCTCGAAGATGCCGTAGCTCCAAGCCGGAAGGTAGAGGCTCGCTCCATGCTTCTAGCGGAGCTGAACACCCTTGAGAGCACGGCCAAGCTCTGGGTTCGTATTAACAGCTTTCGCTCGGGTCTGTGGAGGGATGACCTGGCTGTGGCCGTGCACCCCAAAGTTTCTGTCATCAGCCTACCCAAGTGCGAAGATCCGGATGAGATCGCACAAATGGACCAGTCCATCGCGGATTGCGAGGCGGCACTCTCAATTCCGCGCGGACAGATTCGACTGCATCTGATCCTTGAAACTGCAATCGGAGTACTTCGGGTTCAAGAGCTTGCCCGCGCCAGTGAAAGAGTTTCGGCGTTAAGTTTCGGTGCTCAGGATTACGCAGCCGAGATGGGTGTCGGCTTGTTTGCGAATGTGTCGGGCGAATTCGTGGTGCCACGGTCCCTGGTAGCGATGACGGCGCAGGCGTTTCGGCTCCAGGCGATCGGGGGGGTCTTTACGAATCTGGAAGATGTGAACGGGTTAATCGAGGATACCGAACGGGGAATCAGAGAAGGATTCACGGGTAAGACCCTGATCCATCCGGCTCAGATTGAGCCAGTGCACCGCGCGTTCCGTCCCTCTGAACAGGAGGCGGTCTGGGCTCGAGAAGTGGTCCAAGCATTTGAAGCAGCAAAAGCGGAAGGCTCCGGTGTCCTGGTCGTTCGCGGAAGAATGGTCGACGAGCCGATCCTGATACAAGCACATCGGATTTTGCGTCGGGTGGAAGCCCATTCGTAGTAACTACACCGCAGAATTCTGCGAGCCGGATCAATCAGCAGTTTCGGGGAGAACACGATGCTCACAACAGGTGTGGATATTGATATGCTCCGCGCAGGAGTGCGGGATTTATGCGGCAGTTTTCCGAGCAAGTACTGGCGGGAAATCGATGAGAAACAGGAGTACCCCAGGGAATTTGTTGATGCACTGACTCGCGCGGGCTATCTGGCCGCATTGATCCCGGAACAGTACGGAGGCGCCGGGCTGGGTATCATGGAGGCCTCGGTCATACTGGAGGAGATCAACCGCTCGGGCGGCAACGCAGCGGCGTGTCATGCGCAGATGTATATCATGGGTTCGCTGCTGAACCATGGCTCGGAGGAACAGAAGCGTACGTATCTTCCGAAAATCGCCAGCGGCGAGCTCCGCCTGCAGACTTTCGCGGTGACTGAACCTACGACCGGTACGGATACAACCAAGCTCAAGACCACGGCCGTTCGGCAAGGTGACCGCTATGTGATCAACGGGCAGAAGGTGTTCATTTCCCGGGTGCTGCAGTCAGATTTGATGGTGCTGCTGGCACGGACCACTCCCATCGAGAAAGTGGAGAAGAAATCGCTGGGGCTTTCGATGTTCTTAGTGGACCTTCGCGCTGCGATCGGAAGTGGTCTCGAGGTTCGTCCGATTCGCACCATGATGAATCACCATTCGAACGAACTGTTCTTTGACGGACTGGAAATACCTGCCGAAAGCCTGATTGGGGAAGAGGGTCACGGATTCCGTTACATTCTCGACGGGATGAACATGGAGCGCATATCGGTTGCCGCGGAATGCGTGGGCGATGGCTATTGGTTTCTGGACCGAGCCACCGCCTACGCCAAGGACCGCGTAGTTTTTGATCGGCCGATCGGCATGAACCAGGGCATAGCATTCCCTATCGCCCGCGCGTATGTGAATGTTCGAGCTGCCGACCTGATGAGGTTTGAAGCCGCCGAGAAATGCGCACGACGAGAACCCTGCGGAGCCGAGGCGAACATGGCGAAGCTGCTGGCGTCAGAGGCCGCGTGGGAGGCGGCCAATGTCGCTCTGCAAACATTCGGCGGCTTCGGGTTTGCGGCCGAGTATGATATCGAGCGCAAATTTCGCGAGGTTCGTCTCCACCAGGTGGCCCCTGTGTCGACCAACATGATCCTGTCCTACGTCGCCCAGCACGTGCTGGATCTGCCCAGGTCCTTTTAGTGCTGCCTCTGGACGGAATCGTCGTCGTCGCCCTCGAGCAGGCCGTTTCCGCGCCGTTCGCCACCCGTCACCTCGCCGACCTCGGCGCTCGTGTCATCAAGCTCGAACGCCCCCAAACTGGAGATTTCGCACGGCATTACGACGGGGCGGTGCGCGGTATGGGTGCGAGTTTTGTCTGGCTCAACCGCTCCAAAGAAAGTCTCACGCTGAATCTTAAACACGCGCAGGCCGCGGAGATCATGTCCCGGCTGCTGGAGCGCGCTGACGTATTCTTGCAAAATCTGGCGCCCGGAGCTGCCGCGCGACTCGGACTGTCGTTCGAAACGCTGCACGCGAAATATTCGCGCTTGATTGTGTGCGACATTTCCGGGTACGGAGACAGCGGCCCCTACCGCGACAAGAAGGCGTATGACCTGCTGATTCAGGGCGAGAGTGGGCTGATCTCTATCTCTGGAACTCCGGAAGTTCCCGCCAAATCCGGAATCTCCATTGCCGATATCAGCGCCGGAGTGTACGCATATTCCGGGATCCTGGCAGCTTTACTACAGCGCGAGAGATCAGGGAAGGGATCACGTGTGGAAATCTCTATGTTCGAAACCATGTGTGAGTGGATGCAATTCCCTCTGTACTACACGCAGCTTGGCGGCCTGCCATTTCCGCGGAGCGGACCGAACCATCCCGCTATTTGGCCCTACGGACCATTTCGCACTGGCGACGGCAAGGCGGTGATCATCGGAATCCAGAATGATCGCGAGTGGAAGGAGTTCTGCCAGTACGTTCTGAAAGCTCCCGAACTGAGCGAAGATGCGCGATTGAACTCCAACTCGGGCCGAGTCGTGAATCGGGAGCTTGTCACGTCAATTATTGAAACGGCTCTCGCGCAATTTCAAATGAATGACTTATTGGAAGTACTGGACGGAGTCGGAATCGCCAACTCGCAAATGAACGACCTCGCAGCGGTGTGGAACCATCCCCAGCTTCAGAGTCGGAAACGCTGGCGCACCGTTGACTCCGAAGTGGGACCGATCTCCTTCCTGTTGCCGCCGGGTATGCCCAACGGCAAAGAGCCGCGAACAGCCCGTATTCCGGGTCTAGGAGCCCAAAACAATGCACTGCTTGCTGAACTGGGCTATACCCAAGCCGAAATTGAAGGCTTCCGTGCAGGCGGTGTATTGTGAGCTTTCCGGCGAAAGATTCCGTCTGTCATAACCTGACGATTCCACTGGCCGGCTAAGCGATCAAAGTATAAGGGGACGAAAACACACCTTTACTCCCCGCTTGACATCAACTCATGATGGCCGAATTATAGTGCTCCGCGAACGCCCGCATTCGTAATCTGGGGAAGAAGAAAATATGAATGCTATGATCGAGCTCGAACGGCCCGCAAGCAAGGAAAGCCCATCTGCGACGCTCTCACAGTTCTTGGCAGAGCTTCAAATCGAAACGTTACCAGCGGAAGTTGTGTCGCGCACCGAAGAAGCTTTCCTGGATTGGTTTGCTTGCGCACTGGCTGGTCGGGGAGCGCGTCCGATTCGTGTTCTAGAACAATTCGCAGAAGCGATGGGGCCGGTCGCGGGTCCGAGTCAAATCCTAGTGTCTCGAAAATATACCTCTCCCGTGTTCGCGGCGCTCGTGAACGGTGCGGCATCGCACGTCGCCGAGCAAGATGATGTGCACAACGGAGCGTTGTTCCATCCGGGCACCGTTGTTTTTCCAGCCGTATTTAGCGCTGCCCAGCAGCTAGGGGTCTCCGGAAAACAGTTCATTGTTGCTTGTGTTGCTGGCTATGAAGCTTCCATACGAATCGGCGAATTCTTGGGCCCGGCGCACTATAAGGTGTTTCACACGACTGGAACGGCGGGCACCCTGGGCGCTGCCGCCGGAACAGGTCGGATACTCGGACTGGACGCTTCCAAAATGCAGCACGCGCTCGGTTCTGCTGGCACTCAGGCGGCGGGCCTTTGGGAATTCTTGGTGGACGCAGCCGACTCAAAAGTGCTGCATGCGGGCAAGGCTGCCGCGGACGGCTTGCTTTCGGCCTACATCGCTCGGAATGGTTTTACTGGCGCTCGGAGGGTGTTGGAAGGCGAGAGGGGCATGGCGGCCGGTATGTCGAAGGGCGCTGACGTGGCCAAGCTGACAGATGGTCTCGGCAAACGCTGGACGATCCTTGAATGCTCCTATAAGGTCCACGCATGCTGCCGTCATACGCACCCTTCGGCGGACGCGCTGCTTTCGGTGATGAAGCGAGAGCGGTTGAAAGCCGAGGATATCATCCACATCAAGGCGCACGTGCACCAGGGCGCGATCGACGTTTTGGGGCCAATCAAGAATCCGGAAACCGTACACCAGTCGAGGTTTTCGATGGGATTTGTCTTAGGTCTCATTGCTGAGCATGGGAAGGCCGGGGTCACTGATTTTACCGAAAGCACGTTGCGAGATCCGAAACTGCGCGCATTTCTGAACCGCGTCGTAATGGAATTTGACCCTGAGATTAACGCTGTTCCTGGAAGCTACTGGGGTGGGTGGGTGGAAGTGCTGACCAAGGACGGCCGGCACCTGGAAGGGCGCGTTGCCGCTGCCAAAGGCGATCCCCAGAATTCGCTGGACCGTTCAGACCTGGAAGCCAAGGCCCAGCGGCTTGCGAAATATGGTGACGCAGCCAGTGCTGATGAAATGTGTCAGCTAATTTCGCGGGCCTGGAAGCTGGTTGACGAGCCTGACCTCAGTCGTTTCGTTTTGCAGAGTGAGAACGCGACCCGATGACTTGCGGCAATTCCAGGCGTTTTCTTCCATAACGTTCTACGCGAGATCGTCTGCGTGTCGTACCGAAGCGCATCGAAGTCTTCTTCACTCCGCCCGTTTGATCCAGAAATGTCCAGACTTCCGTCGCAGCCACGACAACGCTCCCGTTGTCGAGCGGATAGCGGGGATTTCCGACGCCCAGCTTCACGCTCACTCTACAAACCTGTTTGTGAAAAAAAAGGCAAACTCATTGACGCGTAGAAGTGCCGCGTGTTAGCTTCCGCGAAACTTAACACGCGAGGTTTGCCGAATGATTTATCGAATGACGCGACTCATCCTCCTGTGCTTGTTCGTTGTGTTACTCGCGATGTCGGCGTCGGCCGCAGAGGATGGGGCGCAAAATGGCAGGCCACATTCGACATCGTGTGAGAATCTATCGTCTTTGAAGCTTCCGGACACAACTATTACAGCCGCTGAGTTGGTGTCGCCCCCTGCTAAGTTTGGGGCCGATGCGGTCGGCCCCCAGGCCGTGAAGGTCACGGTGGCATTTTGCAGGGTCGCAGCGATGCTGAAACCGAGTCCCGATTCCAACATAGGCGTCGAAGTTTGGTTGCCGCCCACAAAAGCCTGGAACGGTAAGTTCCTGGGCACGGGCAACGGCGGTGCCGGTGGCTCGATTTATTATTCCGCACTGGCTGCAGGGGTTCAGCTGGGGTTTGCCACTGCCAACACCGACGCGGGAACGTCGGGCACGAAGGGAACCGGTTTTGCCTTTGGACTCGGTCATCCCGAAAAGCAAATTGATTATGCGTATCGGGCGATCCACCTTATGACCGTCATTTCGAAACGCATCATGGAAGCTTTTTATGGAGGAGGCCCGAAAAATTCTTATTTTACAGGTTGTTCGGCCGGTGGTTTTGAAGCCATGGCCGAGGCAGATCGTTTCCCCAATGATTACGATGGAATCGTGGCGGGCGATCCGGCCTACGATCAACCGGGAATGGGGATCCTGTCGGGATGGAGCTACGCGGTCAACCATAGAGATGCGGGAAGCGCTATCCCGCCCGAGAAGTTGCCTATGATCAACCGGGCGGTGCTAGCCGAGTGCGACGGACTAGATGGTCTCGTGGACGGGATCATTGACGATCCCCGACGTTGCGGCTTCGATCCAAGCGTGATTCTGTGCTCCGGGGCTGATTCCTCTGCCTGCCTTACGGCACCGCAGGTGGAAACACTACGGAAAATCTATGACGGGGCCCGCAACCCGCGTACTCACGAACTGATCTTTCCTGGCCCAACGCCGGGAAGTGAGTTGAACCCCGGGTCGATGAGCCGGTTCACTGGCGGACCGACCGGCTCTATGGTCACGCCTTCCACTCCGGGTGTTCTCGCTTGGGTCTTGGGGCCCGACTGGAAGCAGGAGCGATGGCTGAGCTTCGACTTCGACCAGGACGTGGCAAGAATCGAAGCGCAGCTGGTGTCGACGGTTGACAACTCGAATCCTGACTTGAGTGCCTTCAAGAAGCACGGTGGCAAAATCATTCTCTATACCGGATGGGCTGACTCAAACGTCCCAGCGCTGGATTTGGTCAACCTGTACGAGAGGATCGAAGGAAAGATGGGCGGGGCGGGCAAGACCGTTGAGTTTGCCCGGCTGTTCATGGTGCCAGGCATGTTTCATTGCTTCGGTGGCCCGGGGCCCAGCTCGTTTGGACAATCTCTGGCAGCGCAAACCAAATCAGACGGTGAACACAATGTGCTGGTGGCACTCGATCGGTGGGTAACGCGCGGAGTACCGCCTCAGAGAATTGTAGCGACCAAGTACGTGAACGACGATCCGAAGCAGGGCATCGCCCGTACAAGGCCCCTTTGTGTGTATCCCCAGGTAGCACGTTGGGAGGGCGTCGGCAGCATCGATGATGCCTCCGACTTTGCGTGCGTTGCTCCACCAGGGCAGTCGCAAGCTCTACTGGAACAATCAAGGTCAACTAGGCAATCGCCTTAAGAGCAGAGGTCCGACGGTTCGCCGTTCCTCACATCGGTTCGCCGCTCGCAGCTTCGCTTCAGAGATCCTTCGCGCTCCTCCGAGCAGCTCCAGACCCAAATCGAAATCTGATTTCAATCCCGAGCACGAGCCAAATCGCGCCATTTTAGAAGCCGACGAGGTTTTCTCGAGCGACAAACCACGGCGCCGCGCACAGTTATCTTGCAGCTTACAATTGAAATGTGGGCAATGGTACCTTCACTCCTTGTCAAGGCAGACCGTTCGGAAACGATGCTAGGTTGAGGTTCGCTACTGCGCTCCAGGAACGTTTCGCGTTTGGACCGGGATTACAAGAAGGCGCGATGTGCAGAATAAGTTTTGCTGATTCGCGTTGCGTGATGTGCTGGTTGCAAATGAGGGGCTATAGGTGCGCCGAATGAGATCGAAACTGCTAATTGGAACGGCGTTGGTCGGACTCGTGGCTCTGTCGTGGTTGGGCGGCAGTTTGACGCGCGCTCAGAATCAGGGCCAGTCAACAACCCAGCAATCCGAGGCCGCCCAGGTGAACGCGTTCATGGCACAACAACAACAAGCAGAGCGCGATTTCGAAGACCCACAGTTCTTTTCTCCCGAGTCGGCTCCGCGGTGGCCTCTGGTTGGACCACTCCAGCGATACTCCTCGATAAAGGCCGAGAAGCTGCTCGGATACATCAAGGAACAAGTGGATTTCTCCTATAAAAGCCGCGACCAGGGCGATCAGCTCTGGGGCCGGATTACCGGCACGCAAATTGACGCCGAGGATGCGGCGTGGTTCATGAGCACTCTTCGCAAGATCGGCGTGACGGATGTTCATCAGGAGATGCTCGATCTACCTCCGCAGGCGACGACCAAGTCGTGGGAGGCTACCGTATCGGGAAATGGCAAGGCCATCAAGCTGGATTCGGCCGTAGCTGTGAAGCAAGCACCAGGAACTCCCAATGGTTCCATGCAGGACCTTGAGTGCGCCTGGGTGGGACTTGGGACTGAGGCGGATTTCGCTGGACGAGACGTGACGGGGAAAGCGGTATTTGCATATGCCGTGCCGCTGCCGGGAACCTGGAAGAACAGCGCATTGAGTAACGGCGTCGGCCCGAGGGCTGAAGCTCATGGCGCAGCCATGGTCTTCCTGATTGTCGGCATCCCCGGAAACCAGAAAGAGGTATTTTCCGCGGGAACCACGAAAATACCTGGATTCCTAATCGGGAACAACGATGGCAGAGCAGTCCGCGAATTGATCGAGCAGTCGTCTTCAGGCGGGGCGCCGCACGTCAAGGTTCGTTCCGACATCGAAATGGTTGCGGGCGAGAAAACCTCGCTTGTCTGGGGTGTGATTCCGGGGATGACGGATGAGACGGTCATCATCAATGCTCACCGTGATGGGTACTTTGAGGCAGCCGACGACAACGCCAGCGGCGTAGCCACTGCCCTTGGTTTGGCTGAATACTTCGTCCGACTGCCCAAGGCGCAGCGACACCGGACCATCGTGATCGTCGGCAATCCAGGACACCATAACACTGCAGTAGGGATTCAATGGATGGTGGCCCATAAAGACACATTCTTTGCCAAGACTGCCCTGCTTATCAATGCCGAACATACCGGTCAGTATGGTGCCGATACCTATGGCTATAGGCTGCTTCCGACGAATACACCTTGGAATTTTGACTGGTACGTCGGCGGCGGCGATGCATTGGAGCCGATTGTAATCCGTGACTGGGATCAATTCGGCATTTCGCGATACCTCAAGCCGACGAGTAATGGAAGCGGCGATCTCTCGGCTTTATCTCATCTAGCCCCTTCGATTGATCTGATTCAAGCTAGCCCGTTTTACCATTCCGATCGCGACACGCTCGCGTCCATTTCTCCATGGTGTATAGAGAACGTGACGCGGTCGTACGCGAAGATCATCGAAGACTTGGAAAGCGTGTCCTTGCAGAAGCTCGCGTGGCCAGTGGCGTCCGGCAAAGGTCTGCCTGGAGAACAATAAGGCGCGGTCGAACGTCCGGAGGCAGACGCCCAGCGATCTCCAGGAACTACGTGGCCCCGACGACTGCAACGGCTGACACGAGGGGACCCATCCAGGATTGATCAAGATGCCTCAGACGTCTCGCTGACACGGTGCAAACGAAACGCAGAAAACAGATATCTGATGAAAGCCTGACGCGTTGGGCCCAGAATTTCATGGCGTGCGCGTCAGGCGCGGAATACTACTTTGTTCAGGGACAAAACATGTCCGGACCGTTAGAAGGGATCCGAGTAATCGACCTGAGTCGTGTTCTGGCGGGCCCTTGGGCCACCCAGACGCTCGCGGATATGGGAGCCGACGTTATCAAAATCGAGCGCCCTCTAGAAGGAGATGACACACGTCAGTTTGCTCCGTTCATTCCAGCCGTTGATGGTGTCGCCCGCGAGAGCATTTATTTTATCTCGACGAACCGGGGGAAACGTTCAATCACGGTCGATCTTCGAACGCCCGAAGGGAAGGAGCTGGTTTGCGACCTCGCGGTAAAGTCCGACATTCTCGTGGAAAACTATAAAGTCGGAAATATGGCCAGGCTGGGACTCGACCACGCGGCGTTATCCGCCAGAAACCCCCGCCTGATCTATTGTTCGATTACGGGATTCGGGCAATCCGGTCCCTATCAGAATCGGGCCGGTTATGATTTGATTGTTGAAGCGATGGGCGGGCTGATGAGCCTCACCGGCGAGCGTGACGGTGAGCCGATGAAGTGTGGCGTAGCCATAGCGGATATCCTGACGGCGCTGTATTCCACGACCGCAATTCTCGCCGCGTTGCATGAACGACAACGCAGTGGTCTTGGGCAACATATTGACCTCGCCCTGCTGGACGTGCAGATTGCGACGCTCGCAAATCAAGCGGCAAATTATCTGATAAGCGGCAGAGTCCCGAAGCGCTTTGGCAATGCGCACGACAGCATTGTTCCCTACCAAGCCTTTGCCACCAGGGACGGCCAAATAGTTGTGGCGGTTGCCAATGATTCGCAGTTTCAGCGTTTTACGGCGACAATCGGAATACCGGGGCTTGGGGAGAACCCTGAATTCCAAACCAACGCGGATCGTGTCCGTAATCGCGAAAAGCTGCTCCCCTTGATTTCGGAACGATTGTGCGAAAGAACGAGCCGTCAGTGGTTGGAAGAGCTCGAGCGGGCGCAAATTCCGGCTGGTCCGATTAATTCTCTTGATGCTGTGTTCGGGGATCCGCAAATTACTGCACGAGATCTTCTGGTCGAGTTTTCACAGAACGGGAGTGGTCGCCCTTTGCGAGTAGTTGGCAACCCAATCCATTTCATGCGAACTCCGCTGCACCAAGAAATACCTCCCCCGAAGCTCGGTGAGCATACCGCGGAAGTGCTGGCAGAGCTCCTTGGTAAAAGCCAACAAGACATTCAGTCGCTTCGCGAAAAGGGCGCGATCTGAATATCGGCGGCACGTAAACAGCGGTGTTCGCCATTGCCTCCGCAGCGAGCCAACCCGCGCCTCAAGCCGGTTCGGTAATCTCAAGTACAACCAGAAACGAGGCCCTGAGGACTCGGGAGTCGTCTGCCCCCGTACTGGGCGTTTTACAACTGCCGATCCAAAGGACTAAAGCGAACTTCTTTATAATGAGTGCATCACTCAGGCAAGCCGCAGAGGGACGGATCGCCGCTGTGTGCCGAAGGCCCGATCGCGATGGGCGGGGCTTGGACGCGCCACTCGATTGCCACGGGAAGTCCCGACCCGATAGTGGGTGACGGACCAGTTACCCGGCCGAGGCCGGTGCAGCGAAACGGCCAGTACGATTCGAGGTGTCCGTAGCAAGTTAAAATGTCCGCTTTTTTGAGTACACGATATGTCCGGTATGAGGTTGAGAGAGTACCGCCGTCGTGACTGTGGGAAAGTGGGAATC